>ERZ1032130.5-NODE-5-length-73290-cov-10.659343_pt1 | contig 73290 bp, 62 predicted proteins | sample MGYA00517879_ERZ1032130 | MGnify/ENA primary metagenome ERZ1032130 (study PRJEB33719, sample SAMN04262597) | wastewater metagenome | biome: rural village; feature: animal feces; material: feces | host: Bos taurus | place: El Salvador | collected 2012-01-31 ...
AGGAACCGCCGACAGCGTGGATGAAGGGAGTGTCGATGAATTCCTTGATGTTGTCATTGTTGACACCACCGGTGGGCAGGAACTTCATGGAGCCGAAGGGAGCAGCCAGGTTCTTCAGAGCCTTCAGGCCGCCGTAAACGTTGGCGGGGAAGAACTTGACCATCTTCAGGCCATGCTTCATTGCGGCCATGATTTCAGTGGGAGTGACGCAGCCGGGAGCAACGGCAACACCGTGCTCAACACAGTAGCCGACGATCTCATGGTCGAAACCGGGGGAAACAATGAACTTTGCGCCCATTTCGATGGCCAGCTTGCACTGATCCAGGTTGACGATGGTGCCAGCACCGACCAGAACGTCGGGGCAGTTCTCAGCAACGGCCTTGATGCACTCGGGAGCACAGGCGGTACGGAAGGTGATTTCCATGGTGTCAACGCCGCCAGCAGCCATGGCCTTAGCCAGAGGAATAGCGTCCTCGACCTTTTCCAGAACAACAACGGGAACAACGACGGACTTTGCAAGTCTTTCCATTACAGTCATAATGATTTTGCCTCCTAATATTCTTGCCTAATGGGTCTGCTCGCAGACAGACCATTGATAATTAAATAATACCGAAAAATATAACAAAAATCAATTGTTATCCGTTTCTTCTATGTATTTTTAGCGTTTTGTACAAAATAGAACGGATTTCTTTTACATACAACCCCCTTGACAAACTGTGAAAAAATGCTAGGAAGATTCGAAAACTTAAAAAAGAGGAGAGGCCTGAACCTCTCCTCTATGTGCGGAAATAATTATTTCTTTGGGGCCTTGATTTTGTTCAGCTGTGCATTGAGCTTCAGAAGATCCTTTTCCTGCAGGTTGATACCCACCATGCCCACCATACCGGACATACGCAGAATGGTGAAGGAACCGACCATCTGGAGCATATCGGGGGTCAGCTTGAAGGTACCGCCGTGGCCGCTTTCTTTTTCGCCCTTGGGTTTGTTCATCTGCTTCATCAGCTTCAGCAGGAAAGCACCCAGAACCAGCTTGCCGCGGAAGGTCTTCGTAATGTCACTGACCTTATCGTTGATGGAGAGATAGCCCTCGGGCATAGTGATGTCAAACCAATTGATGATGGCGTTCTTCTCCTGCAGGCGGTATTCCTCGTTGAAGGTATCCACCTTGCGGATCAGGCTTTCGTCCCGGCAGTCACCGGCTACAGCTTCCAGCTTAGTTTCGCCAACATTGGGTACTTCGAAGTAGAAGAAGTGATCGGCTGCTTCCATAACGCCCAAAGATTCGCCGTTGGCAAACAGCTCTACAGTGGGCAGGTTGGAATAGACAGTAACCTTGGTGACATCTTCCACACGGTCGATATAGCGCTTGCTGCAGATATGGACGAAGGGTTCGTTGGACAGCCATGCCTTGTAGGCATAGAAGGCATCCTTCTTATACTTGCGGTCGATGGTGATGAGGCCTTTGTGGTTCTGTCCCATTTCGCCGCCTTCGCTGCGGGCATCAGCGCCGAAGTCAAACATATTCCAGCAATGGGTAGCCCAGATATAGGGGCGGGTAAAGAGCTGCTTGATCAGCTCCTCGTGGTAGAGGGACTGGTATTCCTCGGTGTAGTCGCCCTGTTGGGGATCAGAATTGTGCCAGTTCAGGGCTTCGGCGCCATATTCAGAGATGCCCACGGCACGGTTGGGGTATTTTGCGTGGAATTTGTCGAACCAGGGGCCGTTCATATCGGTCTCGCCGCCGTACCAGCCGAAATAGTGATTGTAGCTGACCACGTCGGAAATATGAACAATGTCCTCATCCATGCCGCACATGGAGACAACGGCCATGGTGGTGGGTCGGGTGGTATCCATCTTATGGCACAGGTCGTTGAGAATGTGGTGGTTTTCCAGCAGATCGGGGTCTTTTGCGCCGCCGATGGTGATCTCGTTGGACAGACCCCAGACCACGATGGAAGCATGGTTGTAGTTCTGCACGATGAGCTCGGTCATCTGGGAAATGGTATTTTCCCGGCCGGTGGCCATGTGGTTGGATATATAGGGAATCTCGGCCCAGATCACGAGGCCAGTCTCGTCGCACAGGTCATAGAAATACTGGTCGTGCTGGTAGTGGGCCAGCCGGATGGTGGTACAGCCCATCTCCAGAATCAAGTCGATATCCTCCTTGTGGTGCTCAGGCAGCAGAGCGTTACCGATGCCCCAGCGGTCCTGATGGCGGGCAACACCACGCAGGGGATAGCTTTCGCCGTTGAGGATAAAGCCGCGCTCAGGATCAATGACGTAGGAGCGGCAGCCGAAGCGGGTGGAGACGGTGTCCAGAACCTCTCCATTATCCAGCAGCTCGGCGGTCATGGAGTAGAGGTAGGGGTCCTTGCGGCCCTGCCACAGGTGGGCATTCTGGATGCGGAAGTTGGCTTTTGTGCCGCCCTCGAAGGTGCCGATTTCCTTGCCGTCCTTATTTTTCAGGCTGTAGCGGACGGTTTGACCTTCCTTGCGGTTAGTCAGGAAGGTTTCCACAGCAACCTTGGCGTCGGCGCCTTCCATAATGGGCGTGACCTTGATGCCGGGGGTGCCGTGGTAGTCCAGATCGAAGTGACTTTCGCTCACGCAGATCAGGTTGACATTGCGGTACAGGCCGCCGTAGAAGGTGAAGTCGGCAACCTGGGGATAGACTGTGCTGTTGGGAGCATTGTCCACCAGAATTGCCAGCAGGCTGGTTTCACCCAGAACTTCCGTCAGATCTACACGCCAGGTGGAGAAGCCGCCGTCGTGATGGGCCAGATGCTTGCCGTCCACATATACATCGGCAGAGGAAGCGGCACCGGTGATTTCCAGATAGTAGCGGTCAGCCGCAGGCAGATCAGCCTTCACCAAAGCTTTAGCATAGCAGCAGGTCCCTCGGAAATAGTCATTGCCGCCGTCCTGGCCGTCGATGGCGTTCCAGGTATGGGGCAGGGAAACGGATTCCCAGCCTTCGGGCAGGGAAACGGGGACATCAGTATGGTCCTTGGCAAAGGCCCACTGGGGATTCAAAGAGAGAATTGTGCGCATGATAAAATACCTCCTTTTGATTTTCTTACACTATAACATAAAATGGGATATTTTGATAGGGGACAAAATCAGAAAAGTATAAAGGTAAAAAAGCCTGCCCGGGATACGGGCAGGCAGATGAAACATATCAGTAGAACAGCAGATCCGAATAAGTAGGGTAGGGCCAATGGGATTTGTCGGTGAGGGCTTCCAGCTGATCCGCTGTGGAGCGGATGGCGGTCATGCCGGGGATGATGGTATCATGGTAATACCGTGCAGCGGCCTCAGCCTCTTTGGGAACAGCTTCCAGGGTATGACGCAGGGTATCGATGGCATCGTAAAGAGATTCGGTATTCTGAGAAAGCTGGCGCACAAGGGTGGTCTCGGCGTGACAGGGGACACCCAGGGTTTGCTTGACGGAGATGCCATCGCACAGGTCCCTGGTATAGCGCAGAGCGGCAGGGAGAATCTGGTGCATAGCCATATCCACCATGGTCCGGGCTTCGATGTTGACGATCTTGTTGTAACTCTCCAGATGGATGGCGTACCGGGCCCGGAATTCCGGCTCCGTATAGATGCCGTGGCGTACCACCAGATCAATGTTTTTCTCCTGAATCAGGCTGGGCAGGGCCACAGCAGCGGAGGGGTAGTTGCTTAAGCCACGGCGGGCAGCTTCTTCCTTCCAAGCATCGGCATAACCGTTGCCGTCAAAAAGAATGCGCTGGTGATTGGTAAAAGCCTCGCAGACCAACCTGTGGAGGGCTTCGTCGAAATCCTCTGCGGTTTCCAGCACATCGGCAAAGCGGCTGAGGATTTCGGCCATGATGGTATTCAGGGCAATGTTGGGCTCTGCCACGGACTGGGAGGAACCCAGCATACGGAATTCAAACTTGTTGCCGGTGAAGGCCAGAGGGCTGGTACGGTTGCGGTCGGTGGTATCCTTGGGGATGGGGGGCATCACGTCAATGCCCACACGGAGCAGGGTCTTCTGCTGCTCCCGGTACTTGGTGCCGTCGATGATGGAGCGGATGATTGCATTCAGCTCATCACCCAGAAAGACAGAGATAATGGCGGGAGGGGCTTCGCCGCCGCCTAAGCGGTGATCATTGCCTGCAGAGGCTACGGTGCAGCGCAGGAAATCCTGATATTCATCCACACCTGCCAGGAAGGCTGCGAGAAATAGCAGGAACCGGGCGTTCTGGCTAGGGGTTTTGCCGGGGGAGAAAAGATTCTTGCCGGTATCGGTAGCCAGAGACCAGTTGTTGTGCTTACCAGAGCCGTTGACACCGGCGAAAGGCTTTTCGTGGAGCAGGCACACCAGATTATGCTTGGCGGCGCACTTTTTCATGATTTCCATGATCAGCTGGTTGTCATCGCAGGCGGTGTTGGCGTCGGTGTAGATGGGGGCCATCTCGTGCTGACAGGGAGCGCCCTCGTTGTGCTTGGTCTTGGAGAGAATGCCCAAACGCCACAGCTGTTCGTCCAAATCCTTCATAAAGGAGGAGACACGGGTGCGGATGGTGCCGAAATAGTGGTCATCCAGTTCCTGGCCTTTGGGGGGCTGGGCACCGAAGAGGGTGCGGCCGGTCAGACGCAGGTCCTCCCGCTGGGCGTAGAGGTCCTTGGGCAGAAGGAAATATTCCTGTTCCGCACCCACGGAGGCGATGACCCGCTTGGTTTCCGTGTCACCGAAGAGACGCAGAATGCGAAGGGCTTCCCGGCTTACTTCGTCCATGGAGCGCAGCAGAGGAGTCTTCTTGTCCAGGGATTCGCCGGTGTAGGAGAAGAAACAGGTGGGGATGTACAGGGAGCCGTCTTTGACGAAGGCGGAAGAGGTGGGGTCCCAGGCAGTGTAGCCACGGGCCTCGAAGGTTGCCCGGAGACCGCCATTAGGGAAGGAGGAGCCGTCGGATTCACCCTTGACCAGCTCCTTACCGGAAAACTCCATAATGACCCGACCGTCGCCGGTGGGGGCGATGAAGGAATCGTGCTTTTCGGCGGTGATGCCGGTCATGGGCTGGAACCAGTGGGTATAGTGGGTGGCACCCTTTTCCGTGGCCCAGATCTTCATGGCCTCGGCAATTTCGTTTGCCACTTCCAGGGTCAGCTGGGAGCCGGTGGTGACGCAGGTTTTCCAGGCGGTGAAGACGGCTTCCGGCAGACGCTGGCGCATGGTGGCCTCATTAAAGACATCGCTGCCGAAGAGTTCGGGGACATTGAATACATCGCTCATAGCGGTCTCGTCCTTTCAAGGTTGAAGTATGTCATTGCACACCAGTGTGCAAGCTGGGATGACAGTCCCTATCTAAGGTCCTCACAATGACAGATCATACTATTTCCATTATATGTCTTCATTCTATGCAAAAATTAAGGAAAAAACAAGGGGTGAATCTGTCGCAAAAACATTTGTCTTTCACTGGACGATTTGTGCAATCCTCCAAGAAAACGATTTCGTGACGGAAAAATGAAATTTTTGCTATTTCCATATTGCATTTTCTGGAGTCAGCGCATATAATAGGCCCATTATATTTTGGAAAACATCGAAAGGATGATGGATATGACTCCCTATTCTTGCATGACCACCAAGGAGCTGGAGCAGCAGTTCGAAATCGTAAAGGCAGAATATGACCGGGTGAAGGCCCAGGGCCTGAAGCTGAACATGGCCCGCGGCAAGCCCGCAAAAGCGCAGCTGGACCTTGTGACCGACATTCTCACCAGCCTGACCACCGTGGAGGACTGTTTCGACGGCGATATCGATTCCCGGAACTATGGCGAGTTGGCAGGTCTGCCCTCTGCCCGCGCTTACTGGGCGGAGGTTCTGGACTGCAAGCCGGAACAGATCTTCGTGGGCGGTGCAGCTTCCTTGAATATGATGTGCGACATCGTTTCCCGTGCCTATACCCATGGCCTGCTGGGTTCTCCCCGTCCCTGGTGCCGGGAGGAGAAGGTCAAGTTCCTGTGCCCCGCACCTGGCTATGACCGCCATTTCCAGATCGGCGAATTCTATGGTGCCGAGCTGATCTACATCCCCATGACCCCCACCGGTCCCGACATGGACATGGTAGAGGAGTATATCAAGGATCCTCAGGTAAAGATGATGTGGGTTGTGCCCAAGTACTCCAATCCCGACGGCATCATTTTCTCCGATGAGACGATTCAGCGCATCGCTTCCATGAAGCCTGCTGCTCCCGACTTTGCCGTTATTTGGGATAATGCCTACTGCATCCATGAGTTCAAGGGCGACTATGTGCCTTTCCCTGATATTCTGTCCATCTGCGAGAAGGCAGGCAATCCCAATATGGTCTACGAATTCGCTTCCACCTCCAAGGTTACCTTCGCAGGCGGCGGCACTTCCTGCATGGCAGCTTCCGAAGCAAATATTCAGTATTTCACCGGCGTCTTCGGTGTGCAGATGATCTCCTATGACAAGGTCAACCAGCTGCGCCATGTAAAGTACCTGCAGAACAAGGCCCACACCCTGGAGATTATGAAGCGCCACGCCTCTGTCATGGCACCCAAGTTTGAGGTGGTGGCAAAGTGGCTGGCCAATGAGATCAAGCCTCTGGACATTGCCCATTGGACCGACCCCAGCGGCGGCTATTTCGTATCCCTGTACACCATGGAGGGCACCGCCAAGCGGACCTGGAGCCTTTGCAACAAGGCTGGTGTGGTGTTGACCACTGCCGGTGCTGCCTATCCCAACAGCTACAACCCCAAGGATAACCACCTGCGTCTGGCTCCCAGCCTGCCCCCTGTGGAGGATCTGGAAAAGGCTATGGAGGTGCTGACCATTTCCCTGAAGCTGGCTTCTTTGGAAAAGCTGCTGGGTAAACTGTAATCCATTTATTATAGAAGAAGACCGCTCAGTATGAATTCTGAGCGGTCTTTTTGCAGAAAGTCCCAGAGAGGACTATCCTACAGAAAAGACCGCCCACGTTTTTTCCGTGAGCGGTCAGTGTCTGTTAATTTATTCCTCAGTCTTCTTGGCAGCGCGCTTGCGGGAGGTCTTCTTGGGTGCCTCTTCGGCGGAAGCGGCTTCCCCAGAGACCTTCTTGCTGGTGCGCTTGCGCTTGGGCTTCGCCTCGGCGACAGCCTCAACGGTCACTTCGGCAGCCTGCTTGGCAGCGCACTTCCGGGGAGCCTGTTTGGGAGCCTCCTCGGCGGCAGGTTCCTCAGCGGGAGATGGAAGGACCACCTTTTCCTTCAGTACGAAGCAGGTACGGGCGGGAATGTACAGCTCGATGTAGTGCTTGCCGTCGAAGGCCTTCGTGGAGTAGGTCTGCATCTTCACATTCTCGTAGCCACCGTACTTCTTGTCGTCGGAGGACAGCACCACGGTGTACTCACCGGGCTGATGGACGGGAACCAGGACATTATTCAGAGAGTTGGCGAAATGGAAGTTGAAGACGAACATCAGGCCGTTGCGGTAGAAAGCGCAGGTCTGCTCGGGGCCCTTCATCAGCATCATGTCAGCCATGCGCTGATTGAACATACCGTTCTCCTTGGTCAGGGCCACCATGTCCTTGTCGAACTCGTTGAGCCACTCATACTTCAGGAAGCCGTTGTTCTTCAGACTCCACTGACGGCGGCAGTAGTGGAAGCTCCAGCCGTTGCCCTCCCGAGGGAAGTCGATCCATTCGGGATGGCCGAACTCGTTGCCCATGAAGTTCAGGTAGCCCTCGCCACCTCCGGCCAGGGTGAACAGCCGAATCATCTTATGCAGTGCGATGGCGCGGTCGATGGTGGGATTGTGGCAGGCCTTGTCCATGTCGGTGTACATACCGGCACCGGCCAGACGGAAGATCATGGTCTGATCGCCAACCAGAGCCTGGTCGTGGGATTCCACATAGGCGATGGTGTTCTCACCGGGACGGCGCAGGCACATGTCGCCCCACATCTTGTTGATATCCCAGAACTGATCCTGACCCTTGACGGCCCTGATCCACATATCGGGCAGACCCATGCCCAGACGGTAGTCGAAGCCGATGCCGCCGTCCTCGATGGGCAGAGCCATACCGGGCATGCCGGACATATCCTCGGCAATGGTGATGGCCTTGGGGTTCACCTGACGGATCAGCTCATTGGCCAGCTGCAGATAGGTGATGGCCTCGGTGTGGGTATTGTAGGAGAAGTACTTGCTGTTATCGTTGAAGTCGGTGCCCAGACCGTGGTCGTGGTACAGCATGGAGGTGACACCGTCGAAACGGAAGCCGTCGAAGTGATACTCGGTCATCCAGAACTTCAGATTGGACAGCAGGAAGTGCAGAACGCCGGTTTTGCCGTAGTCGAAGCACTTGGTGCCCCAGGCGGGATGCTCGCCCTTGTCGCCGTCGTGGAAGAACTGCCAAGTGGTGCCATCGAACATGTTGATGCCCTCGGCGGTGTTCTTGACAGCGTGGGAATGGACCAGATCCAGCAGAACCCGGATACCCATGGCGTGAGCCTTGTTCACCAGATACTTAAGGTCCTCAGGCTTGCCGAACCAGGAAGAGGCAGCGTAGAAATTGGAGACCTGGTAGCCGAAGGAGCCGTAGTAGGGATGCTCCATAATGGCCATCAGCTGGATTGTGTTGTAGCCGGCTTCCTTGATGTGATTAAGGGTAATGTCGGCAAATTCCCGGTAGGTGCCCACCCGGCCCTCTTCCTGAGCCATACCCACATGGGCTTCGTAGATGTACAGCTGATTTTCGCCAACGAAGCCGGCATCGGTCCATTCAAAGACAGCACGGTCGTCCACCACCTCAGCCTCGAAGGTGTTGTTGGTCTTGTTCTGCACCGCACGGCGGCAGTACAGAGGCAGATGCTCGGTGCGGGTCATATTGGCATCTACAACGGTCTTGACCTTACAGCCGTTCCACAGGGCATCGTCGCCCTCCAGATACAGCTCCCAGTTGCCGTTATCCAGACGGGTCAGGGGATGGGAGGTTTGGTTCCAGTTATTGAATTCACCTTCCAGGTACAGCTGATAGGCAGAAGGTGCCCATTCACGGTAATACCAGCCGCCGTCAACATGATGGAAGCCGTAGTAATTGTGGGCATTGGCAAAATCATTCAGGGTCTGGCCCTCGCTGAGAATACGGCCTTTGGTGGCCCGATACAGGAACATACGCAGGTCGATGTCACCGGCAAAGCTCTGCAGCTGAGGGTTCAGTTCTAAAATACGATACATACTTCGTCACCTTTCGTAAAGTTTCGTAAATATAAGCGCATATAGAGAGGCGTGCAATTTCCATAACCTCTTATTATATATTTTAGTAGAAATTGGTGAATCTGTCAAGCATTATTCCCGAAAGCAAAAATGTAGAGGGCGACCTTCCGGACGCCCTCGCTGTGGATTGATGCCATAAATCACACCGAACGGAAAACAGCACTAACGGCACGGAGGAGATGCCGTCACCTCCGGTTCTATTACAGTTCGTTCCACAAAGTAAAGGCCAGGATCAGTCCGCCGCCGATAAGCTGCTGCAAGCTCAGAGGCTCTCCCAGCACTGCAACGCCGATGATGACAGCCACCAGCGGATCGATGTAACTCAGAATTGCGGCTTCCTGTCCCGGCAATTCCTTAAGGGAAGAGAAATACAGGCAGTAGGTGATGCCGGTATGGATCAGTCCCACTACCAGCAGGCACAGCCAGCCTGTGCCGTCCAGGGTTTCCAGATGGCAGCCTCCGGTGAAGGCTACGTAGGGTATCAGAATGGCAATGGCAGCCAGAAACTGCAGAAAGGTCCGCTGGATGCCTGCAACGCCCTTGATAAACTTGTTCAGCAGGATAACAGCAGCATAGAAGCAGGCGGCACCCAGACCGAACAGAACACCAATGGTATCATTGCTGCCGCTGCCGAGGTTTGTAATACCGATGACCAGAGCCAGTCCCAGGGTGGACATGCAGAAGCACAGCACCTGTTTCTTTGTCATCCTCTCTTGAAATAGGAAGGGACATACTGCGGTTACGATTACTGGAGCAAAATAATAACTCAGGGTGGAGATGGCGACTGTGGTATATTTGTAGGCTTCAAAGAGCAGAATCCAGTTGATACCCATGGCCATGCCGGAAAACAGCAGCAGGGGAAGCTCATGCCCCAGTCCCTTAAACGGAAAGGGCTGTTTTGTTACAAGGAAATAGGATCCGATGAGAGAAGCTGCAAGAATGGCACGGTACATAGCCAGTTCTCCTGAGGTAACAGCAATGTTGCGAACAAAAGGGGCCAGTGTGCCGAAAATGGCCATGGAAGAGGCGAGCATCCAGCGCGCCCGGCTTGTATGTTTCATATTTATCACTCACTTTAGTTGGATGAAGTAAAAGATACCATGACTTAGCGAGTATGTCAATAGCAGAAAGCTGCATCAGCTTGCTGAAATAGAATCTTGCGTCCACATGCTGGGGACAATGCTCCTCATACCGTGGTCAAAGTGCACAGACGAATTGTTAAAAAAGTATTAAAACTGGGCATATATCCAAAAAATTTACGAAACAGGGGAAACTTAAACGTTTTACTTGCAAAATGTGGAATAGTGCGCTATAATTCAGTCAGCACTTAAGGAAACTTTATTAAGATAAAGTAATAAAGCAATTTCCTGAGTCAAAAATCCCTGCCTCTTTCCAATAGAAGGGGAGAATGGGAGAATAAAATTGGAGGATAAGAAAATGAAAAGAATCGCAACTCTGCTGCTGGCTCTGGTCATGGTCTTCTCCCTGATGGCTTGCGGCGCTTCCGAGAAGCCCGCTGCATCCGGCGAGTCCGCTGCTGACTACAAGATCGGCATTATCACCGGTACCGTTTCTCAGGGTGAGGAAGAGTACCAGGCTGCACAGAACCTGAAGGCAAAGTACGGCGACATGGTCGTCACCGCTACTTACCCCGACAACTTCTCCACCGAGACCGAGCAGACCATTGCTACCGTGACCAACATGGCTGCTGACCCCGATGTGAAGGCTATCGTCTTCGTTCAGGCTGTTCCCGGCGCTGCTGCCGCTATCAACAAGGTCAAGGAGACCCGCGACGACATCCTGTTCATCTCCGGCGTTTGCGCTGAGGACCCCGCTGTCATTGCTGCTGCTTCCGATATCTGCCTGCTGGTCGACGAGATCGCAATGGGCAACACCATCATCGAGCAGGCTGCTGCTCAGGGTGCTAAGACCTTCGTTCACATCTCCTTCGAGCGTCATCTGGGCTACGCTACCATTTCCGCTCGTCAGCAGCTGTTCAAGGAGAACTGCGCTCGTCTGGGCCTGACCTATGTCGAAGCTACCGCTCCCGATCCCACTGGTGATGCTGGCGTTACCGGTGCTCAGGCTTGGGTTACTGAGAACATCAAGAACTACGTTGCCGACTACGGCAAGGACACCGCTTTCTTCTGCACCAACTGCTCCATGCAGGTTCCCCTGATCCAGCAGGTTGCTGAGCTGGGCGCTATCTATCCCCAGCAGTGCTGCCCCTCTCCCTACCACGGCTATCCCAGCGCCTTCAACATCTCCACTGAGGGCCACGAGGGTGATGTTCCCTACATGCTGGACCAGATCACCGCTAAGGTCGCTGAGTACGGCAACACCGGCCGTATGTCCACCTGGGAAGTTCCCGTCAACATGGTTATGATCGAGGCTGGCTTCAACTACGCTCAGAAGTGGATTGAAGGCACCATCACCGAGCGTTGCGACGAGGCTGCATTCCTGTCCGAGATCCAGGCTATCGCTGGCGACGCTGCTTCCATCACCAAGTACGCTGACGAGGCTTCCGGCGAGATCGCCAACTTCTTCATGATCCTGTGCCCCTTCTACACCTTCTAATTCTACAAGGTAAAGAAAGCACCGCTTCATAGAGAATCTACTTAAGATCAATGCGCCCATCGGTCTTGATCGATGGGCGCGTTTTTCGTAATATTTACGTATGTCGTTGCGTACCAGTCTGCTGACTGATGTGACAATCTCCATCTATGCGGGGGATTGCGCTGCTCGAAATGACACAAATAAGCGCTGACCGATCCGCACAGACTGCTGTGCCGGTCGCTGAGTCCTTATTTATGTTAAAAACACTCTATAAAAGGGGTTATTTAATGGAAAACAAATATGTATTGAAAATGGAGGGCATCACCAAGGAATACTTCGGCAACAAGGTCCTGAAGGGCGTTGAGCTGAAGGTTAAGCCCGGTGAGATCCATGCCCTCATGGGTGAGAACGGCGCAGGCAAGTCCACGCTGATGAACATCCTGTTCGGCATGCCAGTCATTCACTCCACCGGCGGCTTTGGCGGTACCATTGAGATCAATGGTCAGAGCGTAAAAATCGACAATCCCCATAAGGCAATGGAATTGGGCATCGGCATGGTGCATCAGGAGTTTATGCTGATTCCCGGCTTTACCGTTACCGAAAATGTCAAGCTGGGCCGTGAGATTTCTTCTCCCACTGTTGCCAGCTCCATCTTCGGCAAGTCCCTGGAAAAGCTGGACAAACCCGCAATGGCAGATGATACCCGCCGAGCATTGAATACCATCGGCCTGGGCGTCGAGGACTATGCCCGAGTCGCCGGTATGCCTGTCGGCTACATGCAGTTTGTGGAGATCGCCCGTGAGATTGACAAGACCGGCATCAAGCTGCTGATTTTCGATGAGCCCACCGCCGTTCTGACAGAATCCGAGGCTGAACGCCTGCTGGATACCATGCGCACAATCGCCTCCAAGGGCATTGCCATTATTTTCATTACCCATCGTATCAACGAGGTCATTGATGTTACTGATTCTATGACTGTCCTCCGGGACGGAACCTTCGTGGACCGTCTGGAAACCAAGGATACCACTGCCGCCCGAATCGCAGAATTGATGATCGGCCGTCAGGTGGAAAAGCTGGTGGATGACATGGAAGCGGACAATCGAAAGATCTCCGATGACGATGTCATGCTTGAACTTAAGAATTTCTATGTGGACATGCCCGGCGAAAAGGTCAGAGGCGTGGATCTGAAGCTGCGCCGCGGCGAGGTCCTAGGTATCGGTGGTCTGGCAGGTCAGGGCAAGGTTGGTATCCCCAACGGCATTCTGGGCCTATATCCTGCTGCCGGTGAGATCCTGTTTGACGGTCAGAAGATCGATCCTGCCAAGCTGGGCGACGCGCTGAACAAGGGTATTGCCTTCGTTTCTGAGGACCGCCGCGGTGTAGGCCTGCTGCTGGGTGAATCCATTGAACAGAACATCATCTTTACTGCCCTGCAGATCCAGAAGAAGTTCCTAAAGAAGTTCGGTCCCTTTACCCAGTTCGATGACAAGGCTGCCCACGAGCATGCACTGGACATGATCAAGGCGCTGGATATCCGCTGCACCGGTCCTGAGCAGTATGCAGGCCGTCTGTCCGGCGGCAACCAGCAGAAGGTTTGTCTTGCCCGCGCCATTACCATGGAACCCAAGCTGCTGATCGTTTCCGAGCCCACCCGTGGCATCGACATCGGCGCCAAGAAGCTGGTACTGGAGCTGCTGGCAAAAATGAACCGGGAGCAGGGCATGACCATTATCATGGTTTCTTCCGAGCTGAACGAACTGAGATCCCTGTGTGACCGCATTGCCATCGTGTCCGACGGCAAGCTCAGCGGTATTTTCGCACCGGACGCATCTGACGCAGAATATGGCCTGGCTATGTCCGGTGTTACCGAAGGAGGTAAGGTCTAATGACGAAAGAGAAAATGAAAAAGGTATTGGACATTATCGGCCTGCCCAGACTGATTGTCTGCTGCTTCTTTGCAGCCATTGTTATCACTGCCGGTGTCAACGGCATTGATGTGGCTGCCTATCTGTCTTCCACCCTGAAATACTGGGGCATGTGGGGTATTCTGGTTTTGGCTATGGTGCCCTCCATCAAGTGCGGCATCGGCCCCAACTTCGGTGTCAGCCTTGGCATCGTCTGCGGCTTGCTGGGTGCGTTGATCGCCATTCAGTTTAATGTAGCCCCTGTGGTCAATGGCATCCTGCCTGGCTTCGGTCCCTGGGCTTCCATGCTCTTCGCCATGGTCATTGCCGCAGTTGTGGCATGGCTGGTGGGTGTTGGCTACGGTAAGCTTCTGAATCTGGTGAAGGGCTCCGAAATGACTGTCACCACCTACATCGGCTATTCTGCCATCTATCTGATGTGCATCGTCTGGTTCCGTGCTCCCTTCAACAGCGGCGAGATCATCTGGCCTCTGGGCGGCGTGGGTGTCCGTAACTCTGTTGCTATGGAATCTTCCTTCGGCTACCTGCTGAATGACTTCCTTGGCTTCAACATCGGTCCTGTGTTCATCCCCACCGGCATCATGCTGGCTGTTCTGATCGCATGCCTGTTTGTTTATCTGTATTTCCGCTCCAAGACCGGTATTGCCATCACCGCTGCCGGCTCCAATCCCACCTTTGCCCGGGCAAGCGGCATCGATGTGGATAAGATGCGTGTCAAGGCCATGGGTCTGTCCACTGTGCTGGGTGCCATCGGTATCATCGTATATACTCAGGGCTTCGGTTTCCTGCAGGCCTATACCGCACCTCTGAACATGGGCTTCATCTGTGTCGCATCTGTTCTGATCGGCGGTGCTACCACCACCAGAGCTACCATTATGAACGTTATCATTGGTACCTTCCTGTATCAGGGCCTGGTCATCTTTACTCCCCCTGTTTCCAACCATCTGCTGGCCGGTACCGATATCTCCGATACCATGCGCCAGATCATCCAGAACGGCGTTATCCTGTACGCTCTGGCTCAGGCCAAAGGAGGTTCTGACTAATGAACGAAAATCTGAATCAGAAGCGTCTTGTGGATGCCCTCAAGCGCTTCCTGTTTGACAACAAGGTCATCATCATGTTTGTGCTGCTGAGCATCGCCTGTATCCTGATCTCCGGTGCAAACATCTCCTACATCGCAGGCGAGGTATTCTCCCGTTTCGGTCGGAACACCTGCCTGGTCCTTGCACTGATCATCCCCTGTATGGCAGGCCTCGGCATGAACTTCGGTATCGTCGTCGGTGCCATTGCTGCCCAGATCTCCATTTTCTGGGTTGTTCACTGGGGCTTTACCGGCATCAGCGGCTTCCTGCTCTGCGCTGCTATGTCTACCCCCATGGCAATCTTCTTCGGCTGGCTGCTGGGCAAGCTGTTTAACAAGACCAAGGGTGCCGAAATGATTGCCGGCCTGGTGCTGGGCTTCTTTGCGGCAGGCCTGTACCGTCTGTTTACCCTGTATATCATCGGCGGTGTGATTCCCTTTGATGATCCCAATCTGTTGGACCGCGGCTTTGGTCTTCGCAATGCATTCGACCTGTCTGGCAACCTTAAGTATGCAGTAGATGATATCAGCTTCCTGACCACCACTGCTGTGCTGGGTGTTGTTTTTGCACTGGCAACTGCTGTGCTGGCATTGCACGATAAGAAAATGGGCAAGAACGTCAATACCAAGACTGTTGCGGCTAAGCTTGCTGTTGCTGTTGTTGCCGTTATCTTTGGTATTGCAGGCAAGTTCATTCCTCCCGTTGCTGAGATGCTTGGCAAGAACCGTGTTATTCTGGAAGATGCCGTCGTGCTGGGTACCTGCGGCGCACTGGTGTATGCGGTAGTAATGTTCCTGATGAAGCGTCCTGAGAAGGGAAGTAAGTGCTTTGGCAAACTGCTGACTATTGCTGCCATTGCTGTTGCTGTGTTTGTCAGTAATCTGATTCCCGGCGTTAACAAGGTATATCGCTCTGTCCGCATTCCCACTATGACCTATGCAGTGATCGCCTTCTTCGCTTTCTTTAACAACTGGCTGGTGAATACCCGTCTGGGTCAGAATATGCGTACTGTTGGCCAGAACCGTGCGGTTGCTACCTCTGCTGGTCTGGACGTAGATAAGACCCGTATCATTGCAACCTGCATCTCCACCGTTCTGGCAGCATGGGGCCAGCTGATTTTCCTGCAGAATCTGGGCACTTTCAATACCGTCCAGCAGCAGGACAACGTTGGTCTGTACGCTGTTGCAGCCATTCTGGTTGGCGGTGCCAATGTTCAGAAGGCGACCAACAAGCAGGCCATCATCGGTGTCATCCTGTTCCACACCCTGTTCGTTGTGGCGCCTCTGGCTGCTACTCAGCTGGTGGGTGACTCCGCAATTTCCGAGTATATTCGTATGTTTTTCTCTTATGGTGTCATCGCCGTGTCTCTGGCAATGCACGCGTGGAAGTCCGGCAACAAGCGCAACCCCTCCGCTGAAGGTATGACTGCCGTCATGATGCAAGCCGCATCTCCTGCAGCCAACGCCCGTCCTAAGTAAACTGCATAAGATAGAAGCACCTGCCAAAAACGGCAGGTGCTTTTTATTGGTTCGAGCGGATTATTCTATAAAAACGACCCTATAATAATAGAGCACTTAAAAAAATAGGGGAGAATACGATGGAACGATTAAGAGCTTTTGCATTATTTTTGATTACGGAGGAAAAAAGCAACCTGACTCAGGAGAAATACCTAAGGGATGTCAGAAAATTTCTAAGCTGGATTGGGACAGAAACGATTTCAAAAGAAGCAGTATTAAATTATAAAGCAGAGCTGGTCAATACCTATGCTGTCTCCAGCGTCAACAGTATGCTGTCTTCTTTGAATCGGTTTTTGCATTTTTCCGGTTTGGGAGAGTGTTGTGTAAAGACATTGAAATGCCAGAGAGAGGTGTTTTCATCAGAAGAAAAGGAATTATCTAGGGAAGAATACAGCGGTCTATTGTGTGCTGCGTCCGGAGATCGATGTCTTTGGCTGCTGATGCAGACTATATGTGCGACAGGCATCCGTGTGTCCGAACACCAATTTATTACAGTGGAGGCACTGAAGCAGGGAAGTGCGAGCGTGCAGTGCAAGGGAAAGCGGCGGACTGTTCTGATCCCGCGAAAGCTTTGCAGGGAGCTTCTCCGATACTGCCGCCAGAAAGGCATCCGAAGCGGAAGTGTGTTTCTGAATTCCTTGGGAAAGCCTTTGGATCGCAGCAGGATCTGGGCTATGATGAAGAAGCTGTGCGAAGCGGCAAAGGTAAAGCCGCAGAAAGTGTTTCCACACAATCTGCGGCATCTGTTTGCACGTCTGTATTATTCTATGGAAAAGGATATTGTCCGTCTGGCGGATATACTGGGGCATTCCAACATCAATACGACATGGATCTATACGCGGGAAAGCTGTGAAAAGCACCGCAGGCAGCTAGAAAAAATGCCGCTGCTGTTCATCACATAATGTCGATTATGTGATAGCCAGCACCGACTTATCAAAGACATAATAGCATAACGAACTTCAAAAATCAAGCCTTTCATTCGTCATTTACCAGAATTATTGAGAAAAGAGCATAGCAAACCGGGACAAAGATGCAAAAATTTCTTTGCCCCAGATTGTTGCGCTCATTTTTATGCCTGATGTAAAAGATTGGAAGATTTTTGTACACTGAAAGCGCAAATCATCACATAATCGACATTATGTGATACGGCATCTTCCTGCGAATTGGGAGGAGGTGCTGGATTTGACGGCAGTGGACCATTTTTTGAATGGAAGCGGGAACAGTATCGCTTCCCGCTATCCGGAGCGCGCGGCCTTGTGGCATCCGGAAAAGAATGGGAATAGAACGGCTGCAAACACCACACCGGGGAGCCGCAATAAAGCCTGGTGGCTCTGCGAGAAGGGCCACAGCTGGCAGGCGGCTCCCTTCAGCCGAACCAGAGAGAAGAGCAGCGGTTGTCCCTACTGTACGGGAAGGAAGGTGCTGGCAGGCTTCAATGACCTGGGAACCTTAAAACCGGGCCTTGCGGAGCAGTGGTACCAGCCCCTGAACGGCCAGCTGACTCCTTCGGATGTGACTCTTGGTAGCAATAAGAAAGTCTGGTGGCGCTGTTCCCAGCATCATGTGTGGCAGGCCTGTGTCTATGCCCGGACCAAGCGTAACGGCACGGACTGTCCGGTCTGTGCAGGTGTGGCCCGAACCCGCCGCATACACTACCGGGAGGACCGCCCTCTAAGAAAGCAATTATGTAAAGAAGCTTCTCCGGCCCAACGCGCCGGATCAGCATAAATTAAGAATGAATCAAATAAGGAGAAGTGATTTATGGAGCTTAAGCAGAAATGGAGACGCTTCTGGACCCTGAACCGCCATCACGAGGATGGTTTTACTTTGGTAGAACTGATCGTAGCGATTGCTATTATGGCAATTCTCGCGGGTGCAGGAACAGTGGCCTACTCCGGCTATATTAAGGCTGCCAATAAGGGAAATGATAGAGTTCTTGTTGGTAATATTATTCGTGCAATTGAAACTGGTACAAATTCTATGATGTTTGTGCCGTCTGAATCAGTGAGTATCAGTTCTACAAGCTTTCCTGTAGGATTTGTAACAATTTCTACCAATGGTACAAATCTTTTGACTTCTGGAACGCAGTTGAGTGAAGTTAAAGATGAATGTCACTTTGAAACAGTTCCTGCTTCGAGGATTACATCTTCTAGCGTTAAAAAAGAGTGTGACGGTTCTGAGGAAACCAAAACTGTATATACAATTACAAACGAATCTGTTACTTATTGTACAGTTCATGGTTCTGCTCCTACTGCGCTTGCGTCTGCTGTTTCCTATGTTACAGATTTTCAATGTACTAGGACTGGCTGGCATTTATTTCATAACTGGGAAACATCTTCTACTACTATCCCGGCAGGCACTGTGATTGCGGATGGCAGCGTGAAGTCCACTAGCAGCAAAGACTCCACTAAATGTGAATATGCATATGCAAATCAGAATGGTATTTATACAGGTTCCAATGTAGTAAATGGTGCAAATGGAAATCCCATGGATACCACTGATCCTCTTTATAATGCAATCTATGCTGAATATGGAGACCTGAGCAATCTGAAATTAACCTATGATGGATGGACTTCCGAGGGTATTGATTATGCAACATTCTATTCTGGTGCATCCGGTGTTATGGACACTGTGGAGAGTTTGTCGGGTATTCTGGCATGGGCAAGTACATTCCCGGGGATAAGTGACTATGTTGACGGAGAATATGCAAATGGTGAAGAGGTTTTGCGTGGAGTAACGGACAAAGTTTTAACAACCCATGCATCTCAGGATTCTTGGCTTGCTGTTTGGAATGATGCGTCTGGCCAAACATATGATAGCTATGGTTTCGGCCTGAAAGGTCGTGAAAATTACTCTGCAGTTCGTGTAGCTTATAACGCTGGCTTTGCGTCGTATCTTGAGGCGAACGGAATTGATTCCAAGTATGCAGATGTATGTGAGAAATATAATACAATTGAATTGAACGGTGTGGGTCTTCCTGGCTTGATTTGCTCTGATGCTTTTACGAACACTTCCAGCGGACTGCAGGAAAAGTTTAAAAAGGCAGGCGATAAGGATGGTGCAGTATTTGCACAAGTTGCAGAACTGTACGAGACTTATAAGGACTCTGAGGCATGTAAGGAAAACGGTCGTGTTTTCTATGATACGATGGTCACATTTAAAGAAACTGAGGAGTTTGCTACCGACAAAAATAATATTTATGGTGGCGATATGTTTGACTACTATAATGCCTATGTTGACGAAATCTCTGGACTGTACAGTGCAGCTCAGAATAGTGCAGGAAATGGTATTATTATTGCGGTAAGCGTAAAGCAGGGCGAACTTGACTTTGCTGTCTCTCCTGCAGCAGCAAATCCCAGAAATGATTAACGTAATGAGTATCTCGGGAAAACCCGTGATATAAATATTAAAACCGAAAGGAAAGATTCCAATGAACATGTTCAAAAAGAACGGCGGCTTCACTCTGGTTGAGCTGATCGTCGTCATCGCAATCCTCGCAATTCTCGCCGGTGTTGCTGTTCCCGCTTATAGCGGTTACATCGATAAGGCAAAGACTGCAGCTGATACCCAGACTCTTTCTGCTGTCTATACCGCTGCTGCCGCTGCTCTGGCTCAGGAAGGTGAGATTGTTGAGAGCATTTCTGTTACCGGTGGTAAGGCATCTATTACCCCTGCTCCTACTGATGCAACTGCTTTTGCTGGTTATTTTACTGGCAATACCATTCCTTCTGGCTTGGAAGCAAGCTGGTCCAATGGCACTTGGACTATCACCACTCCTAGCAGCAACTAATTCTTAATAACTCCCATTGTAAAACTGCCCGGACTTCGGTCCGGGTGGTTTTTTCTTTCCGGGAAAAACATAGAGCGGGAGCATGACTTTGCTCCCGCTCTGTATTCGCATAAGTTACTTGCTCAGTTCTTCCACCAGTGCATCGATCTCTTCCAGATTCTTCTCGTTCATGGCGGAGAAAATCTTCACGGTGGTGTCGGTGAAGGTCAGGTTCTTGCTGCCTTCCAGCATCTTCTTCATGACCTTGGCGGCCTGAGGTGCCCAGGAGCCGTTTTCAATGAGGCCAACGGTACGGTTCTGGTAATTCCGCTCGGTCAGGTGGTGGATGTACTCCTTCATGAAGGGGAAGATATCACCGTTATAAGTAGAAGTAGCCAGAACCAGCTTGCTGTACTTGAAGGCATCCTCCACAGCCTCGTGGATGTCGCAGCGGGCCAGATCGTTCAGGGCTACCTTGATGCCCTTAGCCTCCAGCTTCTGGGCTACCAGCTCAGCAGCCTTCTTGGTGTTGCCGTAAATGGAGGTGTAAGCCACCACAACGCCTTCCTTTTCGATTTTATAGGAGGACCAGATATCATAGAGGTTAATGTAATAACCCAGATTCTCGGTCAGCACAGGGCCGTGGAGGGGGCAGATGATGGCGATGTCCAGACCGGCAGCCTTCTTCAGCAATGCCTGCACCTGAGTGCCGTACTTGCCGACAATGCCGATATAGTAGCGGCGGGCTTCGCATGCCCAGTCTTCTTCTACATCCAAGGCGCCGAACTTACCAAAGCCGTCAGCGGAGAACAGAACCTTATCGTAGGAATCATAGGTGACGATGACTTCGGGCCAGTGGACCATAGGTGCGGTGACGAAGGTCAAAATATGCTTGCCCAGAGAAAGAGTGTCGCCCTCACCAACCACAACACGGCGGTCAGCATAGTCTGTACCAAAGAACTGCTTCATCATGGTGAAAGCCTTGGCAGAAGCAACTACAGTAGCCTCGGGATAAGCTTTCAGGAACACATCGATGTTGGCAGAGTGGTCGGGCTCCATGTGCTGTACAACCAGGTAGTCAGGCTTGCGGCCTTGCAGCACAGCAGCCAGATTGTCCAGCCATTCCTCGCCAAAGTTAGCGTCCACAGTATCCATGACGGCGATCTTCTCGTCCAGGATCACATAGGAATTGTAAGCCATGCCGTTGGGAACATCGTACTGTCCCTCAAACAGGTCTACCTGATGGTCGTTTACACCGATGTATCTGATGTCCTTGGTAATCGTCATATGTTTCTCTCCTTATTTCATATTGTTGTTTGAATTATATAATTTTTTGGGAAAACTACAGTGACAAAATCACAGAAATGGAAAGCATTGGATGATATCCTTAAGAAAAAACAAGGAGGTACATCGTATGAACGTACTGCATATCAACCAAGAAAATTTCCGTGAAGAAGTTATTAAAAGTGAAAAGCCTGTGCTGCTGGATTTTTGGGCCCCCTGGTGTGGACCCTGCCGCATGCTCAGTCCGGTGCTGGATGAAATCGCATCTCGGCGGCCTGATGTAAAGGTTTGCAAGATCAACGTGGATGAGGAGCATGATCTGGCATCTGCCTATAAGGTATTCAGCATCCCCACGCTGATGATGGTCCATCAGGGGAAGGTGGAGGATAAAATGGTAGGCGCACGCCCCAAAAACCAGATTTTGGCAATGCTTGGCTAAGAGATAGGATGGCTTAAAGCCATCCTTTCTTTTTAATCAGCCAGAGATTCCAATTTTCCTTCGTCCACGATCTCTACGGCACCGCGGGTCAGTTTTACCATGCCCTCGCCCTGGAAATACCGCAGCATCCGGGTGACAACTTCACGGGCGGTGCCCATATGGTTGGCGATTTTCTCGTGGGTGATTTTCAGGGAAGTAGTGCCTTCGAGCACACTTTCTTCCAGCAGGAACGCGGCGAGACGCTTGTCAAAACTTTTCCACATGATCTGTTCCATGAGCCACATCACATCGGAAAAGCGACTGCTGATGAGCTGATTGGCGTAATTGGCAACCACAGCGGATTCCTCCATCAGGTCCTTAAAGAGGCAGGAGGGGAGAACCCACATTTCACTGTCTTTTTCTGCTTCAATGATGACCTCAAACTGAATGTTAGGCATCACACAGGATGCAGAAAACAGACAGATATCATGATCGAATAAACGGTACAGCGTGATTTCACGGCCTTCGCTGGAGAGCGTGTATACCCGAAGCTGACCCTTTCGGATCAAAAGCAAACCAAGGCAGTCCATGCTGCCATTATGGATCACAGTGCCGGATTTGGACTTCAGAAGTTCAGCGGCATTGGTGAGCCGATCTTGATGGGCTGGAGTAAGCTTGTTCCAGATAGGAAAATAATTTGCAAAATCCAAAACCAATCGCCTCCTTTTCTAACAGTATAATCTTTTTTTTGCATTCTGTCAATTTTTTATTATTGACATATGTCAATAAATAGATATAATAGAATTATAGAAGGGAGGTGCGGCATGTCAAGACCAAAAAAATACCGAAAGGTTTGCCATTTCCCTAAAAATTTGGCTTTTTTTCCAGAAGCAGGAGAACGCGCGGGTGAGTCGGTTTACCTGTCTGTGGACGAGTATGAAACCATTCGCCTAATGGACCGGGAGGGCTTATCACAGGAAGATGCGGGAGAACGCATGAACGTTGCCCGGACGACAGTTCAGCTGATTTATGCGTCTGCCCGGAGAAAGCTGGCCGATGCGTTGGTGGAAGGGCGTCCTCTGCGGATCGACGGTGGTGATTATCGCCTGTGCGATGGAGATGCCAGCACCTGTGGTCAGAAAAATTGCTTCAAATATCAGCTGAATCACTTATATGAAAAACCGAAAGGAGATCATTTTATGAGAATTGCAGTTACCTATGAAAACGGGAATGTTTTCCAGCATTTTGGACATACTGAAAAGTTTAAGCTGTACGATGTACAGGATGGAAAAATTGTTGCTGCGGAAGTTGTTGATACCAATGGAAGCGGTCATGGTGCTCTGGCCGGTGTTTTGACTGCACTGAACACGGATGTGTTGATCTGCGGCGGTATTGGTGGTGGCGCCCAGATGGCACTGGCAGCAGCAGGTATTCGTCTCTTTGGCGGTGTTTCCGGCAATGCAGATGCTGCGGTGGAAGCTTTTGTTTCCGGCAAGCTTGACTATAATCCTAATGTAAAATGTAATCATCACGGAGAACACCACCATGATGAGGGACATACATGCGGTAATCACGGTTGCGGCAGCCATAATTGCCATTAACCTATTTTATCGGGGTAGAAATCCAAAAGCAGGATATAATAATTCCTGAAATGAAAAGAGAAAGGATTTCTGCTTTATGAAGTATGTATGTGATGTCTGCGGCTGGATCTATGACGAGGCAGAAGGATATCTGGAGGCCGGCATCCTTCCTGGTACAAAGTGGGAGGATGTTCCTTCGGATTTTGAATGTCCTCTGTGCAGTGTCGGCAAGGATATGTTTCGCAAAAAGTAAGGATCAGCGGAGAAGGAGAGTACACCTTCTCCGCTTTTTGCTGTCATTACAGTTCTCTTTCAAAAAAATAATTTTAGAAACAGTTGGCTTTTTTGGGAAAACAGTATATAATAACTTCCGATTCTGATACATAACGAGGTTTGGTCTTATGAAACTTCAAAATTTTCTAAAGGAACTTGCGATAATTACTGTTGGCAACATTATTGTAGCGGCGGCAGTATTCTTTTTTATGCTGCCCAGCCATGTTTCTGTGGGAAGTGCAACTGCGTTGGCAATGGTGCTGAGCAACTTCATTCCATTATCGGTTTCTACTATTACATTGATTATGAACCTGGGGCTTTTGGTGATAGGTTTTCTCTTGATTGGGCCGGAATTTGGTGCAAAAACCGTTTACTGTGCTATTCTGATGCCTGCAGTGCTTGGAATTTTTGAGAACTTGTTTCCTAACTTTCAGTCCCTTACACAGGATCCATTGTTAGATGTTATCTGCTACATTCTGGTGGTGGGTGTGGGACTTTCCATTCTTTTTTCCAGAAACGCATCTTCCGGTGGGTTGGATATTGTGGCTAAGATCATAAATAAGTATTTAAAAATTGACTTGGGACAGGCTATGTCGGCTTCCGGTATGATGGTGGCATTGTCCTCTGCGCTGTGCTACGATTCCAAAACAGTGATCTTGAGTATATTGGGCACTTATTTTGGTGGAATGATCGTGGACCATTTTATTTTCGGCATCAATATTAAGCGGCGCGTGTGCGTAATATCTGTACACTTGGATCGAATTGTGGATTTTGTACTTCATGATCTGCACAGCGGAGCGACCTTGAATGAAATCATAGGTGCTTATGATAATACACCCAGAAGAGAAATGATTACGATTGTTGACAAACAGGAATATCGCCGTCTCATGGACTTTATCAGAGAAATCGATCCAAAGGCATTTGTTACGGTATATTCTGTCAGCGATATGCGATACATGCCTAAAAAATAAAAAACAGCACAGTTGTATTCTGGAAATAGATGAATTTTGGAGAGAGGAGGGAGTGTATGACGAAAAAAGAACTGATGCAGCGTATCTTTGGTTACAGTGAATTTCGCCCCGGCCAGGAGAAGCTGATAGATGGAATCTTAAGCGGACAAGATGTGTTTGGCATCATGCCCACAGGCGGTGGAAAAAGCATTTGCTATCAGATTCCTGCGTTAATGCTCCCGGGCATCACACTGGTGGTTTCTCCACTGATTTCCCTGATGCGTGATCAGGTTATGTCTTTGAAAGCAGCCGGTGTACCGGTTGCTTATATCAATAGCACCTTAAACGGTGCGCAGGTGCAGGCGGTTTATCGCAACCTGTTGGCGGGAAGGTACAAAATCGTCTATATTGCGCCGGAAAGGCTGGATTATCCCGGCTTTGGCAACGTAGCAGCCCGATTGGAAATATCGTTTATTGCGGTGGATGAAGCTCACTGTATTTCTCAATGGGGACAGGATTTCCGACCCAGTTATCTGCGCATTGTGAATTTTATTGAAAGCCTTCCCCGCAGACCTGTTGTGGGTGCTTTTACTGCCACAGCCACAAAACAGGTACGTGAGGATGTGGAGCGTATTTTAAACCTGCGGGACCCCATTCGGACAGTAACGGGCTTTGACAGGCCGAATCTCTACTTTGATGTGATCCATCCGGATTTGAAAGACCGGGAATTGAAGCGCATTCTGGCATCCAGACAGGGAAAAAGCGGTATTATCTATTGCTCTACCAGAAAAAAAGTGGAAACTGTATGCGAGAATTTGCAGGATCAGGGCTATGCGGTTACCCGTTACCATGCAGGCTTGGAGGAACAGGAACGAACCCAAAATCAGGAGGATTTTCTGTACGACCGTAAAAATATCATGGTTGCTACCAATGCTTTTGGCATGGGTATTGACAAATCCAATGTCAGTTTTGTCATCCATTACAATATGCCAAAGAGCATTGAAGCCTACTATCAGGAGGCAGGCCGTGCAGGCCGGGACGGTACAGAAGCGGACTGTATCCTGCTGTATAATGGCTCAGATGTGCACACAGCCCGTTTCCTGATCCAAAATGGCTCGGAAAATGAAGAACTGGACCCCCAGCAACTGGAACGCATCCGGGAACAGGACCTGCGCAGACTGGATGCTATGGTAGGCTACTGCAAGACCAACACCTGTCTGCGGGGCTATATTCTGGAATATTTTGGCCAGAAGCACCCGGATATCTGCGGCAACTGCGGAAGCTGTAAAGGCAACTTTGAAGAAGTGGACATCACCCGGGAGGCCCAGATGATTCTTTCCTGCATAAAGCGCATCGAAGATAAGCTGGGCTACAATGTGGGCATCCACATGATCGGAAATGTGCTTCGTGGAAGCAAGCTGAAGCGACTTTTGGAATTGAAGTTGGAGGAACTTACTACCTACGGCCTTTTGAAGGACCGGACCCGCAGCGAGATCCATGGAATGATCGATCATCTGGAAGCGGAAGGCTATCTGCAGTCAAACCAGGAATTTCAGACGCTTTCTTTAACAAGTTCCGCCTCAAAAGTCTTGTATCACGGGGAAAAGGTCTTCATGAAGCGGGAAGTGGAGCCCGAAGAGATTCCTGCACCTGCAGCTTCCGTCAAGATGGATGGCAATGATGCAGAGCTGTTTGATGTACTGAAAGAACTGCGGGGAAAATTGGCAAAGGAAGCCGGGATTCCAGCCTATGTGGTGTTCTCCAACGCCACACTTATGGATATGGCTCGGAAAAAGCCCAGGACCACTTCAGAATTCCGAAAGGTTTCCGGTGTAGGTGAGATCAAGGCGGCCTGGTATGCAGAATCCTTCCTGAAGTGTATCCGGGAATTTGAACAGGAAAGCTAAAAAAATCCCCTCCCGTAGGGAGGGGGAAGGATTGCCAAGAGGTTTGTGGATTAAGTAAGAGCGTTATTACGCAAGATGAAAGTCTTAGTAGCGGACAGAGGAAGTATAGTCCATGTAGACGCCAGTGCCATTACCAACTTTGGCGTAGTAATCAATTCTGGCCCGGTAGTAGTAACCGGAGGATGCGTTGGAATATGTGACATAGCCGCCGTGTGTACCTGTATTATTACAGATCATGCTGGGATAATCATCGCTGGTGTATGTTTTTACAGTGGTCCAGGTTACGCCATCAGCAGAGCGCTGTATCCGGATCTCACTGGCACCCAGTTCATCCATGCCTTTTACAGCGGCGACCTCATAACAAACACGGAAGCTGCTAGAGGAGCTAGTTTCGATATAGGAGCTGTAGGAAATGAAATAATCACTGGCTCTGGGTGTTGCTACTGCAGCATGGGCAGGGATAGCTACAATCATGGAGAACGCCATAACAAGACAGAGAATCTGTATGAATTTCTTCATTGGTTGACCTCCAATGTAAAGAGTGAATTGAGAATCTGGTAAAGTACATCCTCTTGACAATCAGTTGCGAGAGTACATTCTATCTGTTCCTCTGGATTCCAGAGAACTGTGCGATAATTGTTGTTTTGCATGATTTTAAAAGAAGTACCTAAAATTTGTCGATCTATGATTTCTGTTTCGTCTTTTTCGTATTTATGTATTAAAGGTTCTTGATATAAATCAATGATTAGGGTGATATTTTGATTGCTGTTAGCTAGCCGTGCATAGATACGAATTTTATTGTCTTTATCCATTACCTTGCATTCTTCCAAAACATAGTCTTCCGGCACCCACATAGGAACTGCGTGCTTACCGGCACCGTATTGTTCAGCAGTGTCATAAATCTCCTGGAGCCCGGGATGGTTGGTAGAAAATTTATATTCGGAAATTCGGTGAGAATTGTCAGCAGGGGAGAAGAACTCAACGAAGTCACTACTCCACCGGGCCATGCGTCCCCAGTAATTATCTGCTTCCACATACTTAGGCAGAACGCTGGTGACCATCACAGCAAAAACGGCTGCCGTAGAGGCGATTCCGATTATACTGCGCAGAAACTGTTTTTTGCGATTTCTCTGTCTGGCAAGCAGGGCAGTATCCTGTTTGTATTGTTTCCAGGCAGTCTCGATTTGCGGTGTGACCGCTATGGGGATATCCTTTTCCCGTTGATAGAGCACATCCAGAATCAGACGGACAGACTCTGCATTGGCAGGTTTCTCTTTCAGTTCCTGATGCAGCATCTTGTCCAGCTGCTCTGTTGTCATCTGCTCCAGCATCTGCCGAAGGGACATGGGTGTGTTGGCTTCCAAGAGGAAACCTCCTTTCTATAGCACGGGAGATGATCCCGGTGACGATTGAATTATGTTTGTTCTTGTAATCAAATTATTACATAAAATGATATATATGTCCATAAAAATGTGTCGAAAAAAATTTTGAAAAAAGAAAAATAATGCTTGACTTTTTTTACACTATGGTGTATTATATCGAAGTCGGCAAGAGAGCCACCCACATGGAGCAGTATCGAAGTGGTCATAACGGGCACGACTGGAAATCGTGTGTACCCCAAAAGGGTACCGAGGGTTCAAATCCCTCCTGCTCCGCCAGATAAAAACACCCAAAGCTTTCAAAGCTTTGGGTGTTTTTCTATTTCCAAAATAAAAATCCCATTGCTTTATACTTGCATATTCCGCAATAATATGGTAAAATGCAAACATACGAACGAAAACGGAGGCGTGGAAATGGCGCAGAAACAGTATATTGCCATTGATCTGAAATCCTTCTATGCCTCACAGGAGTGCATCGCCAGGGGACTGGACCCTATGAAGACCAATCTTGTGGTAGCAGATGCCAGCCGGACAGAGAAAACCATCTGCCTTGCGGTGTCGCCATCCTTAAAGGCGTTGGGCATTCCCGGAAGAGCCAGGTTGTTTGAGGCGATACAGAAAGTGAAGGAAGCCAATGCCCTGCGGCTTACAAAAGTGCCGGGAAAGAAATTTACAGGGAAATCCTGCAATACGGAAGAATTGCAGAACAATCCTTCGCTGGAGATTGATTTCATTGCCGCACCGCCCCGGATGGCCCATTATATGGAGTGCAGCACAAGAATTTATGAGATTTATCTGAAATATATTGCGCCGGAAGATATACATGTATACTCTATTGATGAGGTGTTCATAGATGCGACTCCGTATTTGAAAGCTTATGGTCTGTCGGCCTATGAACTTGCCAGAAAACTGATTTATGAAGTAATGACTACTACGGGAATCACGGCCGCTGCCGGAATCGGTACGAATTTATATTTATGCAAGGTTGCCATGGATATTATGGCAAAGCGTACAGAGGCAGACTCCTGCGGTGTGCGTATTGCGCAGCTGGATGAAACCAGCTATCGGAAACTTTTATGGGATCATCGTCCCCTGACGGATTTTTGGCGGGTTGGCAGGGGATATGAAAGAAAACTGGAAGCGCATGGTTTGTTTACCATGGGAGATATTGCCCGTTGTTCCATACAGCATGAGCAGCTTCTGTATAAGCTATTTGGTGTGAATGCGGAACTGCTGATCGACCATGCCTGGGGCTGGGAGCCCTGTACCATTGCGGATATCAAAGCCTATAAGCCCCAGAGCAGCAGCCTGGGCTCCGGCCAGGTTTTGTGCGATCCTTACGATACGGAAAAGGCAAAACTAGTCGTCCGGGAGATGACAGATCTGCTGACGCTGGACCTGGTGGATAAGGGCTTGGTGACGGATCAGATTGTACTTACCATTGGCTATGATCGGGAGAGCTTGCTGAATCCGGAAATTGCGGCGAATTACCACGGTGAGGTGGTTTTGGATCACTATGGACGAAAAATCCCCAAACATGCTCATGGCAGTATTGGTCTGGAGCGATGGATGTCTTCTACACGGCTGATTACCGATGCTGTTATGACGCTGTATGACCGTATTGTTGACAAGAAGCTTCTGATACGGCGCATCAATCTGGTAGCAAACCATATTAGATTGGAGACCTGTATTCCACTTACAGATAACATCCAGCTGAACCTGTTTACAGACCGGGAGACAGAGGATGAAAAAGAAAGAATTCTGCGGCGGGAGAAGAATCAACAGAAAGCTGTTTTGGATATTCGACGCAAATATGGAAAAAACGCCATTTTAAAAGGTATGAACTATGAGGAAGGCGCTACCACCAGAGCAAGAAATGGGCAAATCGGAGGCCACAAGGCGTGAAAAGCAATTATGAAGATATTTTGTATCTGCCATATAATGGTTCCAAACGGATGAAGCGTATTTCCATGGCAGAACGGGGGGCACAGTTTAGTCCTTTTGCGGCCTTAACTGGCTATGACGCAAAGATTCAGGAGGCAGCCCGGTTGACAGATGGACAAATAGAACTTGGGATTGATGCAAAATTGGCGTTGGATGAAAAACTTCAATTGTTGTTCCAATTACAGGAAGAAAGACCGTTGAGTAGGATTACCTGCTTTGTTCCCGATGAAAAGAAAAGCGGAGGGAGTTATGAAACGGTATTCGGTAAAATTAAAAGTGTGGACCCGTATGGGGAAATGCTGATGTTGGAAGATGGCAGAGCAGTGGAATTTTGCAGGATCTATGATATTTCCGCTGAGATTTTTTCACTATCAGAATACGGCGGCTTTTCCGAATAAATGCCGATATCAATATAAATGCTCCTCTGATGCTAAGATTTGCATCAGAGGAGCGTTCGTTTATCTGTTAAGATACCAGACACCTGCATTCAGGTATGCGGCAAAGGCAAGCCACAGCAGGTAAGGGATTTGGAGATTGGCAGCGAAAGGGTCGACTTTTCGGAAAGTAAAGAACATCCAAAGAACAACGCCAATCAGGGCAAGAAGCCAGAAGAAGGCAGCGGAAAAAGCCTGTAAGTTAAAAAAGATTAAACTCCAGCAAAAGTTTAGTGCCAACTGGATCACGAAGAGGTTTAAACCTCGGCTTCGTTCGCCAGAGGAAGGTGTCAGACTGACTCTGGCAGCTCCGATTCCCATAAGGGCATACAGGATACCCCAAACAATGGGAAATACCCACATTGGAGGCGACAGCGGCGGTTGGGTTATAGTTGCATTATAGACTTTAATCCCATCCCGGCTCAGCCAACCGGATAATCCACCTACAGCTTCTGTCAGTAAAATCCATAAAATGTAAGGTTTCCATGCATATAGTTTCATATTTGTATCACCCAATTACAGGATATGCATAGGATGATACTTTATGCAGAAAAGGAAATTACAGCAGTTCTGCAATATCCTGAACCAGACGCTCAGTTTCCTTCCACCCAATACAGGGATCTGTGATGGATTTTCCGTAGATATGCTCGCCAATTTTTTGGCTGCCGTTTTCCAGATAACTTTCAATCATAAAGCCCTTTACCATGTTTTTGATGTGCTGGTTATGACGGCAAGTATAGAGCACGTCCTTGCAGATTCTAGGCTGCTGGTCGTACTTTTTGGCAGAATTGGAATGGTTTGCATCGACGATAAGCGCTGTATTCTGTAAGCCCCTGGCTGTATAGGCAGTATATAAGTGTTCCAGATCCTCAAAATGATAGTTGGGAATGGCCTCACCGTACTTGTTTACGTAACCGCGCATGATGGCATGAGTCAGAGGGTTTCCTGTGGTCTCTACTTCCCATCCACGGTAAATAAATGTGTGAGATTTTTGCGCTGCCAAAATGGAATTGAGCATAACAGAAATATCACCACTGGTAGGATTTTTCATGCCGACAGGGACGGCTATACCGGAAGAAGTGAGCCGATGCTCCTGATTTTCCACACTTCTGGCACCGACAGCAACATAGGCAAGGAGATCGGATAAATAGCGGTAGTTATCAGGATACAGCATTTCGTCAGCGGTAGACAGGCCGGTGTTGGCAAGAACATTGGTATGCAGGCGGCGAATGGCGATCACACCTTCCAGCATATCCTCTTTTTGTTCAGGATCAGGCTGGTGAAGAAGTCCCTTATAGCCTTCTCCGGTAGTACGGGGCTTGTTGGTATAGACCCGGGGGATAAGCAAAAGTTTATCCGAAACCTTTTCCTGGAGTGTCGCAAGCCGCTCGCAATAATCCAGAACAGCATCTTCACGGTCAGCAGAACATGGGCCGATGATCAGAACCAGTTTATTGCTTTTTCCTGTGAAAATATCTGCAATTTCCAGATCCCGGGCTTCCTTGATTTTGGAAAGGGAAGCAGTTAGCGGATACTGTTCTTTGATTTCCTTGGGAACAGGAAGTTTCCTGTTAAAATGCATATTCTTCATGGGAATAAACCTTTCTTTTTACGATAGATAAACTGTAACACGGAAAAAGAAGAAATGCAATATAAAAGAAAATAAACTTTTTGTTGTAATTTTAAAAATCTATGATACACTCAAATTATCAGAAAAGGAGGGATCTGGATGAAATTAAAACAGCAATATAAAGATGGAAACATTGTTTTGGTCATTGAAACAGCAGAAGGGAATATAGATGTGGCAGCTGAAGCTAAATTGCGGGGAATTACAGCGCCTTCTACTATGCTGGAAGCCATTCTTATGGGCGAAGCAGGGATGGCACTGCTTAAAGAATTGTCTGAGAATGCAAAGTGTTTCGCTGATGGTGTGCCTGCTCCTGCAGTGACAGGCTGTGATAAGATCCTGTGTATCGGATTGAACTATCGCCGTCATGCAAAGGAATGCAATCTGCCCCTGCCTCCGGCTCCTGTTTTGTTTAATAAATTCTCCAATGCACTGGCAGCAGATCAGGAATCTATATATCTGGACCCCACCTACTTGGAATATGACTATGAGGCGGAATTGGTTGCAGTTATCGGAAAGCCGGCAAGAAATGTCAGTAAAGATAATGCACTGGATTATGTTTTTGGCTATACCTGCGGCAATGACCTGTCCACCAGAGATCTGCAGTTTGCCCGCAGCAATCAGTGGCTTCTCTCCAAAACCTTTGATGGATTTGCACCTATTGGCCCCTGCGTAGTCACTGCAGATACAATTAATCCCAACAATTTAGCAATTTCCTCCGTGGTAAACGGAGAAATGCGGCAAAATTCCAGAACCTCGGATATGATTTTTTCCGTCGCAGAGATCATTGCCGACCTGTCCAGACATTTTACCTTGCAGCCCGGTGATTTGATCTTTACAGGAACGCCTCAGGGTGTCATGCATGGTTATCCCAAGGATCAGAAAAACTGGCTGAAGCCCGGAGACTGTGTGCAGGTTACCATAGAAGGCATTGGTACGTTACATAACACATTTCGCTAACTGGAGGGATTACGTATGGTAGAACCGAAAAAGAAGTATTATGAGAAGCGCGCCCAGCTACTGGTGAAAAATCTTCACAGCCGTCATTTTGATGCATATTATTGTGAGACTGCGCAGCAGGCATTGGCAAAGGCTCTGGAATTGATTCCTGAGGGATCTACGGTCGGCTGGGGTGGTGCCATGTCGGCAGAACAGATTGGTCTCATCGATGCTCTGCGCGCAGGCAATTATGCTACCATCGACCGGGACAAGGCTCCTACGCCTGCAGAACGGGAAAAGGCTATGAAGCAGTGCCTGATGGCAGATGTGTTTGTTGCAGGCGCTAATGCTCTGAGTATTGACGGCCAGATGGTCAGCATCGACGGAAACGGAAACCGGGTTGCGGCCCTTGTATACGGCCCTGACAGCGTTGTGATCGTTGCAGGTATGAATAAGGTCGTAGATTCCCTGGAGGATGCAGTTCGTCGGGCAAGAACCGTGGCTGCTCCCAGCAATAAGCAGCGCTTTGCCTTGCAGACCCCCTGCGAGGTGACGGGTACCTGTGCAGACTGCAAGAGCGATGGCTGTATCTGCAACCAGATCCTCATTACCCGTAACTGTAAGCCTGCAGGACGGATCAAGTTTGTTATCGTAGGCGAGGAACTTGGCTTGTAATCACCAGAAGTCAGATTATGAAAAGAACCCTGCCCAGATTCATTGAAGCTGTGCAGGGTTTTTCTGGTGATCCTTTGATTGGGGGTGAACAGTATAGCGCCCCGACACCAAGATGGTGAGCTGAGGATCGATTGGTATAGGTCAACCTAACCGCCTTAGAAAAAAGTATTCCGCATATCCCTCTGCTTCGTTTTGATAATGTCCAACTACTTCGTAATTTAGCGACTCATAAAAATCTTTTCCCTGCCAACTGAAAGTATCCAGACGGATGGTATTTACACCCATAGCCTTAGCGCGCTTTTCCATCTCTTCAATGAGAAGCTTTCCGTATCCTTTTCGTCGATGTTTCTCATCTACAAACACAGTAGATACATAGAGAATCTTGAATGCAGTAATACATGCGTCTAACCCTGCGATAATTTTACCATCTTCTTCAATGCCTATCTGAATGATACCGTCCATCTTATATGTGATGAAACCTTCATCAAAGGTATTTAGCATTTCTTCTATATAGCCTACTTGTGCTTCTGTCAAATCTACAAGTCTCAAGTTTATTTGCCTCCGTAAACCTAAATTGTCATTATATATAATAACACAATCCCCTGCCCAAATAAAGCGGGCAGGGGATAAATATAGCTTTCCTTAGAATAATTATCTTTGGAAAACAACCTCAGTATTTTGATCAGGATTTCCGGCGAAGAAGCGTACCAGATTATTTACAGTGGTGGAAGCGATATTATCCAGAGCTTCTTTGGTTAGGAATGCCTGGTGAGAGGTGACAATGACATTGGGCATGGAGATCAGGCGCACAAGCTTATCGTCCTGAACGATATCACCGGAAAAGTCTTCGTAGAACAGGTCGCCTTCCTCCTCGTAAACATCCAGGCAGGCTGCACCGACCTTACCGGATTTGATTCCCTGAATGAGATCCTCCGTGTCTACAAGGCCGCCGCGGGACGTGTTGACAATGACGATGCCGTCCTTCATTTTGCCAATAGATTCGGCGTTGATCAGATGGTTGGTATCCTCTGTCAGAGGGCAGTGCAGGGAAATGATGTCAGATTGGGAAAACAATTCGTTCAGGTCTACATAGTCCAGCCCGGTTTCCGGATTGGGATACTTATCGTAAGCCAAAATCCTCATACCGAATCCACAGCAGATATCTGCAAAAACCCGTCCGATTTTACCTGTGCCGATAATACCCACAGTCTTTCCATAAAGGTCAAAGCCGGTAAGGCCCTGAAGACTGAAGTTAAATTCCCGGGTACGGTTATGGGCCTTATGGGTATGGCGGTTTACCGTCAGCAGGAGTGCCATGGCATGCTCCGCAACGGCGTGGGGAGAGTAGGCGGGCACACGGAATACCCGCAGCTTTCCCTGGCAGGCCTTGATATCCACATTATTGAAGCCTGCACATCGCAGTACAATGGCCTTTACACCTAATTCGTACAGCTTTTCAATCACGTCTGCGTTGACAACATCATTGACGAACACACATACTGCATCATATCCTGCGGCAAGGGAGACAGTATCTACAGTCAAATTGGATTCAAAGTACTTGATCTCAATTCCGGCAGGAATGGCATAGCGGTCAAATCCGGGAACATCGTAAGGCTTGGTGTCAAAAAATGCAAGTTTCATATTCATTCCTCCTTTTTGTATCGATAGTATTATACCGAAAAATGTACGATTTGTCAACCATATTTTATGCTGACAAATTTAAAAAATTCTTGCACAAAAATATGCAGTATGGTATAGTTGGATAAAACATAGGAGGTTGGGGCTGTGAGGAAATTAAAAGAATGGATCGATAAGCACTGGGACATTTTCAGCTATCTTATTTTTGGTGTATTAACAACAGTGGTAAACTACATTGTATATCTTCCGCTGCTGAATATTCTGCAGCTGTCTGCAGCATTGAGTAATGTGATTGCATGGGCAGCAGCAGTGGCCTTTGCCTATGTGACCAACAAACCCTTTGTATTTAAAAGCCATGACTGGTCATTGAGAACCGTTATTCCGGAACTGAGCAAGTTTGTCAGCTGCCGCGTCGCATCCGGTGCCATGGAAACGGTGATTATATTTGTGGCAGTGGATTTGCTGGGGTGGAACGGAAATATCTGGAAGCTGGTTACCAGTGTTTTGGTGGTCGTTTTAAATTATGTGTTCAGCAAGCTGATCGTATTTCGGAAAAAGCAATAATGCAGGCTATGTAAAGGAGCGGGAAACTGTGGATTTTCGGGAACTGGAAAAAATAGAAAATGAGAGCGAACGAGTAAACAGAACCTATGATTTATTCAACGAGGACAGCAGGCTCAACCATTCCAAAGCTGCACGGGTTGAATTTCTGACCACCGTTCACTATATAGAAAAATACTTGAAAGAGGGAGACAGGATACTCGATATCGGGGCAGGAGCAGGGGAATACAGCCTTTACTTTGCCCGTAAGGGTTATGAAGTATCGGCTCTCGAGCTTGCTGATGCCAATATTGCTGCCTTTCGCAAAAAGCTTACCCCCGAAGATAGGATTGACCTGGTTCAAGGCAATGCCCTTGACCTGTCCCACTATGCGGATAAATCGTTTGATATCGTGCTTCTTCTTGGGCCGCTTTATCATTTGAAAAAGGATGCGGACAAACAGCAGTGCATCAGCGAAGCCAAGCGTGTCTGTAAAGACGGGGGCAAGATCTTCTTTGCATTTATCTCCAATGACTTTGTTTTTCTCACCGAACTCGAATATGACGTGAGTTACTTTTCGCGCGGCGATTATGATAAGGACACATTCAAACTCAACGACTTCCCGTTTGTGTTCCACACATTTGATGCTGCAAGAAAACTGCTGGCTGACGGTGGCGTAAACGTATTGCATGAGGTAGCATCCGACGGTGCAAGTGAGTTGTTGGCAGAGAAGATCAATGCCATGACGGATGCAGACTATGGCCAGTATCTTCGCTATCACTTCTATATCTGTGAAAAGCCGGAGCTTCTGGGGATGACCAATCACTTGCTGTTTGTAGGCAGAAAATGATGGCTTGATTTCAGAAAACCGCCGTATGGAAAGACCCATACGGCGGTTTTGTTATGCGTCGGAGGAATGTGTTAACAGTTCCAGAAGATACTCGATGGCTTCCTGGTAGCCATCCAGTCCATGCCCTTTGATGGTTTTGCAACAGGCCCTTCCGGCGTAAGAGATTTGCCGGAACGGTTCTCTGGCATCCACATCTGAGATGTGGACTTCTACCGCGGGAATGGAAACGGCTTTCAGGGCATCCAGAATTGCTACGGAGGTGTGGGTATAAGCGGCCGGGTTGATAACGATGCCGTCCACCTTGCCGTAAGCCCACTGGATCTTATCGACAAGGTCGCCTTCGTGGTTGCTTTGATACTGCTCAATTTCGATTTGCAGCTCCTTTGCGGCTGCCTCCAATCGTGCCAGCAGGTCCGCAAAGCTGCTTTTTCCGTAAATGCCCGGTTCCCGAATGCCCAGCATATTCAGGTTAGGGCCATTGATGACCAGGATTTTCATATCATGCCTCCAGTTCTTCCAGAATGCGGCGAACGGTTTCCTCAGGTGAGGTGTGGTTCTCCAGAATTATATCCGCAAAGGCTTCATACAACGGCTTCCGTGCACCGTAAAGAGCTTCCAGCGTATTGTTCTGGGAGAGGGGACGCCCATCTGTGGGCAGCAGATTAAGATCCCGTTTCAGCCAGATGATGCGGCTGTTTTGGTGAAGAAGGGGATAGTTACGATCTCGGGTGATACAGCCGCCCCCGGTGGAAATAATGAGACAGGATTGCTTACCCAATTCCTCGAGGACTCTGGTTTCCCACTGGCGGAAGGCGTCTTCTCCATCCTGCGCGAATATATCCGGAATGGATTTGCCTGCCAACGCTTCCACCAGCTTGTCTGCATCTGTAAATTTGCGGCCTGTTTTTTCGGAGAGAAGTGCACCAATAGTACTTTTTCCGCATCCGGGCATGCCGATCAGAACAATGTTTTGCATTTGCGCGGATAATGTATTGAATACTGTTTCAATGATGCTATCGTCCAGGGACCTGCCACCGAAATACTCAGCGGCTTCCTTGGCCTGTGCCACAAGCATCCAAAGTCCGTTTTCATAAGGCAGTCCCAATGCTTCCGCATCCAATAAAAGCTGCGTTCTGGCAGGATTGTAGATCATATCCAGAACCCCTTCCAGACATGGAAAATCTCTCAGATTCAGAGGAGCAGTCCCGGTATGAGGGTACATTCCTACGGGCGTGGTATTTACAATGACAGAGGCATCGTAGTGCCGGTGGAGGTTGGTGTAGTTGTCAGGACCGGAGCGGGATATGATGACAACATTAGCATGCATATCCTCCAGAACCTTGACCGCCGTATTGGAAGCACCGCCACTTCCTAAGACCAGTACTTTTTTACCGGAAACGTCAATACCGCTTCTTTTGAGCATGGAGGAAAAGCCAAAGTAATCGGTGTTATGTCCGAAAAGCCTGCCGTCCTCTCTGCGGACAATGGTGTTGACAGCCTCCATCCGAACAGCCATAGGAGAAAGTTCGTCCAGAAAAGGAATGACGTCTTTTTTATAGGGTATGGTAACATTGATTCCGGAGAAATCTCCGTGAAGGACAAAGTCTCCAACCTCCTCCGGCTCCTTTTCAAAGAGGTCATAGCAATAGTTTCCCATCAGACTGTGAATCTGGGGAGAGTAGCTGTGTCCCAGTTTTCTGCCCAGCAATCCGCATTTCATGAAACCACCTCGGTATAGCTGCCAAGATATTTGAATTCTTCACAAAGATCATCCAGTTCGCACATCAATTGAATATATTCTTCAGAGTAAATCGATGTTTCCAGATCAAAGTAGAACATGAATTCAAACTCGCGATCGGGGATGGGACGGGATTCCAGCTTTGTGACATTGATTCCCAGGGTGTAAAGCCGTGCGAGGACTTTGTACAGGGCACCGGGCTTATGGGGAAGGATCATCATAATACTGGTTCTATCGGAACCAGGATAGATCTCCAGATTTTTACTGATACAGATAAAACGTGTTCGATTATTCCCCTTATCCTGCACCGAAGAAGCCAGACAGCTAAGACCATACAGTTCTGCGCAGAAACGGCTGGAGAGTGCAGCAACGTCTTTTTGACCGGATTTTGCTACCATTTCCGAAGCAAGGGCTGTATTGGCAACGGGAATCACGTTCACACCGGGAAGAGATTGCAGGAAGTCTCCGCACTGGTTGATGGCCTGCTCATGGGAATAAATGGTTTTGATGTCGGACAGGGACGTGCCCGGATTTACCAGTAGGTTATGATCGACTTTTAAACGGAAGGTACGCACGATGGAAAAATTATGCCGAATCATCAAATCGTAAACCTTTGTGACAGAACCGGCTGTAGAGTTCTCGATGGGAAGAATTCCATACTGGCACATACCTTGTTCAATAGCGGTAAAGACCGCTTCGAAGTTTTTGAAGTACATAATAAAGGGGCTTTTAAAAATCTTCTCACATGCGATTTGAGAATAAGCACCCTCGACACCCTGACAGGCGACAATGGGGGTCTGGGGAAACAGTTTTGGTGTGTGTTCTATGGAGTGGGAGATTTCCCGGTAAAGGGGAGAGGGCACCTCGTTGCGCTTGCTTTGATAGCTGCGGCTCAACTCAAAAAGCATAGAATAGAGAACACGGGTATAGTTTCCCATTTCCGGGCCTGCCATTTCAGCAACCTTCTGCAAGATGGCACGTTCTCTTCCGGGATGGAAGATAGGAAGATTGTGTTCTCGCTTATAATCAGCCACCTTCGCGGAAACTGCCATTCTGGCAGTGAACAGCTTTACCAGTTCTATATCAATGTTATCAATTTCCTGACGAAGCTCATTTAAATCCATGGATTATTTCCTCCTGGTTGTCTGCGTGTTTCCTAGAATCAGATCATAAATTGCAATTGCCGCAGCAGCTTCCACTACAGGGACAGCACGAGGGACGATGCAGGGATCGTGCCGGCCTTTTATGAGCAGTTCCTGAGCTTCCATTCTGGAGAGGGAAATGCTCTTTTGCGCACGGGAGATTGACGGTGTAGGTTTGATCGTCGTCTGGAAGATAACGGGCATTCCATTAGTAATGCCGCCCAGAATGCCTCCTGCATTATTGGAAAGTGTAGAGACGGTGTCATGGTCTATGACGAAAGCATCGTTACACTGACTTCCACGCATAAATCCTGAGGAACATCCCAAACCAAAAGCGACAGATTTCACGGCTGGGATACCATAGACAATCTGCGCGATACGGCTTTCCACCCCACCGAACATGGGTTCTCCCAGTCCGGCAGGAAGGCCGGTGATATAGCATTCAATGACACCACCCACGCTATCTCCATCGGCACGGGCTTCTGCTATTTTTTCCTGCATCCGCGTACCGGCATCCGCAGAGAAGACTGGAAAGTCTTTTTGAATCAGAGCCAGTTGCGGAGCTAGTGTGTTAACGGAAAAGTCATCTTCTTCTCCGCCGATGGAAACAATACGTGCACCTATATAAATACCGGCTTCTTCCAACCACTGTTTACACAGTCCGCCCGCAATGCACAGGGGGGCAGTCAGTCGTCCGGAAAAATGTCCGCCGCCTGCAGAATCCTGGAAGCCGCCATATTTGACCTGCGCAGTATAGTCAGCGTGACCGGGACGGGGGCAGTCTTTTAAATTGGCATAGTCGCCAGAACGTGTATTGTGGTTGTGGATCACGGCAGCAATCGGTGCACCACAGGTAAAGCCATCCAGAATGCCTGCCAGAAATTCCGGACGGTCTTCTTCCCGGCGGGGGGTAGACCAATCATTCAGACCAGGAGCGCGGCGATTTAAAAAGCTTTGCAGAGCATCCAAATCAACGGGAAGTCCGGCGGGAATCCCATCCAGCGTCATGCCGATGGCAGGGCCGTGGGATTGTCCGAAGATAGATAATTTTAGATTTTCACCGTAGGTACTGCTCATAAGTTCCTCCTAAACGGCGGTATTCCTCAAAAAAGTGAGGGTAAGATTTGCTGACGCATTCTGCGCCGAGGATGATAACCGGATCGGAACATACCGTTGCTGCAATGGCAGCGGACATGGCAATCCGGTGGTCGTTGGAACTGCTTACCGTTCCGCCAGTCAGCCCTGTTCCATAAACCGTCAGGGTATTCTCATCTGCTTCCGCTTTTCCACCAAGGGCTTCCAGCATGGCAATGACGGAAGCGACCCGATCTGATTCTTTCAAACGAAGCCGTTGGATATCTGTAAAGACAGCACCCTTCCGGCAAGCCGCTACAACGGATAAAATAGGGACAAGATCCGGGATATCTGCGGCAGAAATGGTGATGCACTCCTTCAGCTGAGGAAGCAGAGAATTCACTGCGCGGTCGCCTTGGGTGGAATTGTTCTGCAATCCAGTGGTATGGATCTGATTTCCCAGCGCTCTGGCAGCCAGAAAAAAAGCGGCGTTGCTCCAATCACCCTCTACCATCACCATTCCTGGAGAATGGAATTTGCTTTGCCCTGGAATATTTTCAGGAACGGAATATACTCCGAATTTGCGGATTACCTGCTGGCTGAGATCTACATAGGGCTTGGATTCCAGTGTGCCAAGAATTTTTATCTGACTGCGGCCAGGTAAATGAGGCAGGGCAAGCAACAGTCCTGTGATATACTGGCTGGAGATGTTTCCTGGGATGACATACTCTCCGGGAACTAGCTGGCCCTGGCATCGAATTGTTGTTTCCGTAGGTCTGCTGAGGGTGCAGCCCATCCGTTCCATCTCTTCCCAGAGCGGAGAGAGGGGGCGCTGGGGCAGTCTGCCTTCCAGATGGAATGTAGCATCTATTCCCAGTGAGCCGGCAACAGGCAACAGAAAGCGCAATGTTGAACCGCTTTCACAGCAATTTAGATGAGCGCTTTCCGGTATGGTTTCAATAGGCTCGATGGAATATCCATAGGATGTGCGATGAATATTAGCCCCTAATGCATTCAGACACTCCACAGTGGCTTCGATATCACGGTTTGTCTCCGCGCATTTCAGTATGGTGACCTTATCAGCAAATGCTGCACAGATCAACAACCGATGGGCCTGGGATTTTGAAGGGATTGCTTCCACAAGTCCGTTTAATTTCTTTGGATGAATAATAATATCCATATCAAAGACCTGCCTCGATGAAGGATTTGAGTTCAGAAATTTTTGTGGGAACGATGGAACAGTTTCCTATTGCATTGGGAATAATCAGTTTAACAATACCACCGCTGCGCTTTTTATCTGAAAGTGTGTAGGCGTAAATATCGTCTAGGGAATAATCTGTGGCAGTGGGCAGCGAGAATTGCTTCAACAAAGACAAAATGCGTTCCTGATCTGGGCAGTTGGATGCACGGCTGATGATTGCAATGCCAATGGCAACTGCTTCTCCATGGGACAGCTGAAAACTGCTTCTGGCTTCCACTCCGTGACCTATGGTATGGCCCAGATTCAGCTTCATCCGTGCTCCGGTATCAAATTCATCGTCCATAACAACATTTCGTTTTAACTCTACGCAGCGGGCAATGACGGCTTCCAGATCAAAATTTAGACCATGCTGCTCCAAATGGGAGAATAATACCGGATCATATAGAATGCCGTATTTGATAACCTCTGCGCACCCGCCGCGGAAGACAGCCGCAGGCAGGGATCGAAGGGTGTCCGTATCGCACAGAACAAGACTGGGCTGCCAGAATGCGCCGCAGAGATTTTTACCGGCGGGTAAATCAATGGCTGTTTTTCCACCTACAGAAGAATCTACAGCAGCAAGAAGGGTAGTAGGAACCTGTATGAAACGGATCCCGCGAAGATAGCTGGCAGCTGCAAAGCCTGCCAGATCACCCACAACGCCGCCGCCCAGTGCAACAATCAGATCAGTACGGGTCAGTCTGTTCTCTGCAAGAAAATTGACGAGATTTAAAAAGGTTTGAGCATTTTTGCTTTCCTCTCCGGCAGGAAACAGGAAAGAGCATAGTTCAAATCCCGCACTCTCTAGGCTGTCATAGACAATTTTTCCGTATAAAGGCCATACGGTACTTTCGCTGACGATGCAGACTTTTTGAGCATTTCCCAGATTTTTGGCCTCATTCCCAATTGTGCTGAGGATCTTTGTTCCAATTTTTATTTCGTAGGTTTTCGATGCATTTACTGTAACTGAAGTCATCCGTCTACCTGCTCCTTTCTTCTTTTTCCGTCATCAAGAAGGGAAACCAATGCCGGCAGGTCGTCTGTTTCGATTGCATGCTTGTATTCGGTCAGACTTTTGATATAGAAATCAAGTTCGAATAATACATTTTCTTTGTTTTCCATGAATAGCTCTGCCCACATCTGGGGATTGAGCCATGCAACACGGGTCAGATCCCGATAGCTGCCGGCAGAAAAGCCTTTGTGATTCAGTGCAGTGGGAGACTTAATAAATGCATTGCTTAAAATATGAGGCATTTGTGACGTGAAAGCAATCATTTTATCATGTTCTTCTGCAGTTGTAACAGAAAAGGACCCGAAATTACAGGGCTTCAAGGCCTGCTTGATATGGTCCAAAAGCTGTATATCATCAAAAACAGGAGGGACCAACACCATAGGTGCGCCTTTAAACAAACCAGCCCGGCTATACTTAAAGCCGGAGAATTGGGAACCTGCCATGGGATGTCCTCCAACAAAGGTGAAGCCAAATTGTTTTGCCAGAGGAAAACATCTGCGGCAGATTTCTGCTTTGGTACCGCAGCAGTCAATTACAAGTGCCTGTGGAGAAATCAGATGAGCATGTTGTTCCAGCCAGGAAGCACTGCCGTCAGGATAAATTGCCAATAAAATCAGGTCACACTGAGGAATGGTCTCCTTGTTTAAACGTCCATGAACGGCACCGGCCAGCATAGCAAAAGAAAGCATGCTTTCATTCCGTTGGATCGCGTAAACTGTGTGCCCTTCCAGTGCATAGGCCCGGGCCAAAGAGCCGCCGATGAGTCCAAGTCCTAAAATACCGACTTTCATTAGATAACCTCACGAATTGCCTTGACTTGCTTGCACACAGTATCAAACTGGGCAGGTGTCAGGGACTGAGCACCGTCGCACAGGGCGCAGGAAGGATTATTATGTACTTCGATCATGATGGCATCAGAACCGCATGCGGCAGCAGCGGCAGCCATGGGAGCTACCAGTCCTGCTTTACCAGTAGCATGACTGGGATCTACCACAACAGGCAGATGCGTCATACTATGCAGAAGAGGCACAGCGGATAGATCCAATGTATTCCGTGTAGCGGTTTCAAATGTACGGATTCCGCGCTCACAGAGGATGACCTGATCATTGCCTTCACTCATAATGTATTCTGCACTCATAAGAAGTTCCTGCAGCGTGTTTGCCAGTCCGCGTTTTAAAAGAATAGGCTTGTGTGTTTTTCCAAGCTCCTTCAGCAAATCGAAGTTCTGCATATTTCTGGCACCGACCTGAATTACATCAACATCAGCAAATAAGTCCAGAGTAGAAATGTTCATAATTTCGGTAACGATTGGAAGACCGGTGGCTTCTTTCGCTTTTAAAAGAAGCTGAATGCCTTCTCCCTTCATGCCCTGAAAAGCATAGGGGGAAGTACGGGGTTTAAAGGCACCGCCCCGCAGAATGTTGGCGCCGGATGCTTTGACCGCCTTCGCAACTTCAATAATCTGTTCCTCGGATTCCACAGAACAGGGACCGGCAATCATGGCGAAGTGTCCGCCGCCGATTTTTACGTTTCCGATTTCCACAATGGTATCCTTAGGATGGAATTTGCGGTTTGCCTGCTTGTATGGCTCAGAGACTCGTTTGACTGTCTCAACCATTTCCAAGCTTTTTAAGAGATCTATGTCGATACGGCTGGTATCACCCACAAGTCCCAAAATTGTGACCTCAGCACCTTCAGAAATATGGACATCCAAATGCATTGCCTTCAACCAGTCCACCAGATGATTCCTCTGGGCCAGCGTAGTACCGGATTTCAGAACAGCAATCATAAATAACATCTCCTAATAAAAATAACGCCGCACGGGCAATTCGTGCGGCGTTTCAAATGATTTGATAGGCTCCTGAAAAAACATTGCAGCACAAATCGCTATTACTTTTTACGAGTGAAAAAGTAATAGTAGCCAAAATAAAAGAAGGCTGCATTACGACGAATTGTCATGGAATGATCCTCCGAGTCCTGTAAGTATGGACATTATACCACGAGGCGTGGAATTATGCAAGAGGAAATCAAAAAAATCAGAGGATTTTTGCGAATGGAAAGTGCATTGTAGACCTGTCTTACCCGATTTATTGGACAGAAATTCTGCTATCTTTTTTATATATTTACGGGAGGAATTGTATGGAGTATTTAAAACAGCTGAATCCGGAACAGTTGGAGGCTGCGACAACCACGGAAGGATATGTACGAGTGGTTGCAGGCGCAGGTTCCGGAAAAACGAAAACCCTTTCGGCCAGATATCTGTACCTTGTAGAACAGCTCGGAATATCGACTGCCAATATTTTGTGCGTGACGTTTACAAATAAGGCTGCGGCTGAAATGAAGAAACGAATTAGAAGACAGCTACCGGATCAGGACTTGGGAAGAATCACCACATTTCATGGATTCTGCGTGGGCCTATTGAAAGAAGACTGCCATGTAATACAATATCCGTCAACTTTCATTATTCTGGATGAAGAGGACAAGGAGGGGATTTTGCGGCAAGTTTTTGAAGACCTTGGAATCAACAGCCGGGATATGACCATTAAGGAAGCGGTGGATCATATTGGATGGCGCAAGGGTGGCAGGGGATATGTAAAGACTCTGATAGGAGATACGGAAAAGCTTCAGAAGTTGTCCGAGATGGCCACAACCTTGAAAGATAAAGTTATGTATCGTTATTTTTATGAGCAAAGGAAATGCTACGGTCTGGATTTTGACGATCTGGTTTACTTTGCACTATATATTTTGGAACAGGATCGCAGCGTTCGCGAGAAGTGGCAATCACGGCTGGAATATATCATGGTTGACGAATTTCAGGATATCGACAAGGATCAATATGCCTTGGCAGATATTTTGTCGGGCTATCATAAAAATCTGTTTGTGGTGGGAGATCCGGATCAGACGATTTATACCTGGCGCGGCGCAGATGTGAAATTCATTTTGGAGTTCGACAGTCGCCACAAAAATGTTAAGACGATTTACCTGAATACAAATTACCGATCTGTTCCGCAAATTTTATCGGCTTCTAATGCCTTGATCGATAAAAATCGGGACAGATTAAAGAAACATCTGCATTCTGTTCGTCCTGATAGCCGGAAACCTCTTTATTTTCATGCAAAAACGAACCAGCTGGAAGCGGATTGGATTACTGCAAATATGCGTGCAATGCACGATGGTGGGATGTCATACTCACAGATGAGTGTACTGTACCGTGCCCATTATGTATCTCGTGCCATTGAGGAATCCTTGATTCGGAACAAAATCCCGTATGTGCTGTATTCTGGTGTGGAATTTTATAAGCGTAAGGAAATTAAAGATATTCTGTGTTATCTGCGCATGGTCTATTGCGGTGATGATATCAGTTTCCTAAGAACAGTCAATGCCCCCCGCAGAGGGATTGGCCGAACACGGATATCGGCACTGAAAGCATATGCGGAACTTCATAAATGCAGTTTATATGATGCACTTATGGAAAATCTGGAAACAGACCAGTTCCGCAGAAGCCGGGCAAAAGACTACGTACGTATGATAGAAAAATACAAGGCTATATTTGATGGCATGGACCTTACGGATCTGCTGGCGGGGATATTGAGTGAAAGTGGATATGAAGATATGCTTCGTACGTCCGGAGAAGAGGAACGCCTGGACAATCTGGCGGAATTAAAGCAGGCAATCTACGATTTCCAGCGGAAAGCCGGAGAAGAGGTCACATTGGGAAATTACCTGGACCATGCGGCCCTATTTACCAACATGGACCAGACGGAGAAAGCGCAGGCGGTGAAGCTTATGACTATCCACACGGCGAAGGGTCTGGAGTTCCCGGCTGTGTTTTTGTGCGGACTGTCAGAGGGAATTTTTCCCGGGAAACGTGCGAATACCCGGGAAAAGTTAGAGGAAGAACGGAGATTGTGCTATGTAGCGTTTACGCGGGCCAAGGATCGGCTGTTCCTGTCGGATGCAGCAGGTGCTAACTATGATGGTTCCTTCCGCTACCCCAGCCGGTTCCTGTTTAATGCAGAGAAGGAAAATGTAGACTATGCGGTTCCACTGGACCCGGAAATAGAGGAACGGACGCTGGATCAAATCCGTCGAACGGAATCCGGCGATATAAGGCCCGCGTCCGTAAACGAAAAGGTTGGAAAGCGGGTGGTACATCCTGTATTTGGAGAAGGTATTGTGATTGGCATTCCCAGAGGACAGGATGGTGTGATTGTTCAGTTCTCAGCTATGGAGACACCTAGGACCTTTGGTCCTGCGGTTAAATTGTTTGGGTTATAGTTGTATTATTTTCTTCTGTGTGATAAAATCTAAGTGATAGAATACGGCGTGGGAGTGGAAGATGGAATGGTTAAAAATTTTAGAACCCCATCAGGTGACATTCACGATTGGATAAATGGGATGAACAAAAATAGTGTTACACGCCTCTTTTTGCCGGGGTTGACAGCAGATCATCGATTGTTTGAAAAACAAATTTCGTATTTCGAAAATAAGTATAATGTTTTTGTGTGGGATGCGCCGGGACATGGTTCTTCGTGGCCTTTCAGGTTTGACTTTGACTTGATGGATAAGGCAAGATGGCTGAACGAAATCATAGAATTGGAAGGAATCACATACCCGGTTATTGTAGGGCAATCAATGGGAGGTTATGTTGGACAGGCATACGCTGAGTTGTATCCTGAAAAACTGAAGGGATTTGTTTCCATTGACTCTGCTCCGTTACAGAGGAAATACGTTACGGGTATTGAGATTTGGCTTCTTAAAAAAAGGGAGCCTATATATTATTATTACCCGTGGAAATCCTTGCTGAAATCAGGAACAAAGGGCGCAGCTATATCCGAATATGGAAGAAAGCTTATGCATGACATTATGATGGTTTATGACGGGGAAAAAACGATATGCGCAATTATCTGGGCATGGATATACGATGCCAGATGCAATGGAAAAAGATTTGCCTTACTCAATCAAGTGTCCGGCGTTGCTGATATGCGGTGAAAAAGACTTGGCAGGCTCTTGCGTAAGATACAATAATGCATGGCATAAAAACACAAATATTCCAATTGCATGGATAAAAAATGCAGGGCATAATTCCAATACTGACCAGCCGGAAATCGTGAATCACTTAATAGAACAGATGTTGGAAAGTTTACAGTGAGGCCTAATTTAGCTGTTTTTGTTTGAAAAATGACCTGTGATTTCAGTCACAGGTCATTTTGGTTCAGTTATCAAACAATTGGTTTTATAAAAAGATTCGCAAGTACACAACAGCAGGCAGACAGTGCAAAGCGGGAATCATTATGGATATTGGATTCTGTCTGTTCGTAATCTCGATGATAGCTGCAAATTACATCCATGATCGAGTTGAAATTCATAGTATCTGCTTTTGGTGCCTGTGCCAAAAATTCGAGAAAATAGTCCTGCAAGGCTTTTTCGTACTGTCTATGGTAACAGAGTGCAGCGGGGAAATGACTATTGTGGGCATAGGTAAATGCATCGGTAGTATAATGAATCAACTTACCAAGCGAATAGTAATCGTAAAGATTCAGTTTCGTCCTATTCTCCAGCCGGATGGCAACTCTGTTCATGAAATGTCGGGCATTACAGTAATTGTGCCCCCTAAGCCATTGACAGCGGAAAGACCCTTTGAGATAGGTTATGGGATTGTGGTCCGGTTCAATGCAGCCGAATTGAAAAGCTTTTATATATCTCATAGGTATGTTTTCCATATAATGCTTAACTAGATACGCACCAAGACATAGATGACTTTTGCCTCGCATAATGTTACTCCTTTCAGATTTTCTGAGAGAATAGTAGCATAAATGAAGATAAAGTGTATGAACACCTATAAAATTCAGAATTTTCCGGAATTTCAATGCGTTGGTAAATCTGCAGGTATTTGTAATAGAAATGTGGCCCCATAAAAATATGCACCCCCAAAAGTTTCTAACTTTGGGGGGTGCATATCATAGTGGGGCTGCTATTTATTTACTTGGAAATGGTAAATTCAGTCTGGCACGCCTTCATTCCGTCAAAGTAAAGGCTGAGAATGTAGCTGCCGGAAGCAGTGGGGGCTTTGGGGAGATTTAGTTCACCAAACTTTACATCGCCGCCGTTCCACAGATTCTTCCAGTAGAAGGTTTCCTCCGCAATTAAATCTGCAAGAAGATTACCGTAGGAATCGTGAATAACATACAAAAGTTTTGTCTCGGAACCGGGCAGATAGAAGGTTCCAGAGCTTTCCAGTGCGATAGAGATGTTCTCGCCGGGAGCGAAGGTATCCTTGAATGCTTCGGAAGCAAGCTTCTCAGCACGCCAGTTCTGCTCAACAGGTGTACTCAGCAACTTCATGCTCAGCATCTCAGTGCTCAGACCGTTTTTGTTAAAGCTCTCTGCTTGCGCAGTAATATAGCTGTGAGATCCATTGAAAACGGTAGCACCGTCGGTGGACTGAATTTGAATGTTATATTTTGTGCCGGGTACTCTGGGAGAAATTTCCGCGGTAGCCTTGGAACATTTTACAACATGCTTTTCTCCGTTTGAAAGACTGTAGACCAACAACCAGCCGTCCTTGGGAGCCTGACCGTTAAAGGTCCAGTTTATGGTCATTTTATTGGCCTTTGTTTCATCAACGGTCAGTTCGGTCACGGTTAAGGGATTTGCAGTGATTCCGATGCGGGCAGACTGTGTCATCCCGGAAGCAGTGACTTCCACAGTATAGCTGGAAGTAGGATCAATACCGAAGAATTGCACCTGCGTCTTATCTACGGTTACTTCCTCATTGTAACTGCCATCATTATAGCACCGTACGTCCCAGTTATCCACAACAATATCGCCGGGAACATTCCAGCTAACAATGATGTCGGTTCCGGTAGTAGAAGAAACAGCAAGATTTTCCGCAAGGATCAATCGGGAAGGCATATACTCCAAAGAGGTTTGTCCGCCCAGCGCAATGTTTTCCCCGGGGTCTAAACGGAATGTATAGGTTTTGCCAATGTCCAGACCACTGATGGTCACGCTGTGACCGGTAAAGGTTTGTCGGATTTCTTCTGTACCCTCAGCGCTGTAGTACACCGTCCAATCCTTAGGTTCCTCTCCGTCCATGGTAAAGCTCAGCACTACGGAGCCATCTTCTGCACCGGCGGCAGAAGTGAAGCTAAGAATTTTTGTGGTAGCGTCGGTGATAAAAACATCAGAAGTCTTACCTACAAGCTTATGGAATCCGTCGACCTCCAACTGAATGGTATACATGGTGTTGGGCAGCAGATTGGTAAAGGTTGCTTGGCTGTTGGTGGCGATCTTGGTATCGGCTTTGCCGTACGGGTCGAGACAGCGCACCAGCAACATGGAGTCTGTAACATCAGAATCTACTGTGACAGTAATCTGATCCTGTGTTCCCTCGATGGAAATGGTATGGATGGTTTGCAGATAATAATTTCGATAATACCAGAATCCGCCAGCTCCGATTGCAGCAAATAGCAGCAAAGTAAGGAAGAAAGAGACAATTCGCCTTCTTCTGCGCTTATATTTGGGATCTACAAAGGACTTTTCGGATTTTCTATGTTTTTTCTTTTCTTCCGGTGCTGCAAGAGCTACTTCGTCATTGTAGACTTCTGGTTCTTCGGGAACAGGTGAAACATCCGTTATTTCAGTGTCATCTTCAACGAATGAGAATGGATTGTCGACGGTGACAGACACGGGAGAAGTAATCTCTGCGGGCGGTTCGTAAGAAATCAGGTCATCCGCTTTCGCCAACATTCGGCTCAATTCCATAGAGACTTCATCCCGGTAAGATCCTTCAATAGAATCGACTGCAGAGGCGGTGATAGGTTCGGGAACAATTTCCTCAACGGGTTCCTTTTCAATGAGGTGGATTTCCTCAAAAGCAGGTAGCTCCTCGCGCGTTACAGTAGTATTATCATCAGCATCCTGCTCAGAAATATTTACATCGGTAACGCTATTATCCTCAGTCAGTGATTCTTCGGATTTGACGGACAGTTCTTCCGTAGAAGGGAAATCTGTAATGTCTGCAGCATCGGGAAGCAGTGTGTCTTCTGCAATATCAGATTCTACTGAAGTTTCGCGTTCTTCTGTGTCCTGGGGCTTTACAACAGACTGCTCTGCGAAATCTGTAGTAGATTCTGGAATTGTAGAAGTTTCCGGTAGTGCATCCAAGTTTGTTTTGGGAATAGAAGCATTATCTTCAGGTTTGACATTCAAAGGCGCATAGGGAGTAATGGGTACATCCGTTACAGAATTTTTGTCCATGTAAGCAGCCAAGGCTTTTCCTAAAGTTTTTGGATCATCCCAGCGCTGTGCAGGATCTGTATGAACTGCTTTCATAATGATCTCGGCAAGTTCATAATCGGCATTAACGGGTGTGGGAAGTTCCATCTCAGGGTTGCGCAAACCTTTGAAGGGAAGCTGACCATCGTTGTACAACTGATATAAGATCATGCCGACTGCATAAGTATCGACTGTCAGATTCAGAGAGGTCATGGGGTCAAACAGTTCCGGTGGAGTATAGGCGCTGTGGTATTTTTCCGGAAGTGCCGTATAGGAAAGGGCATTCAGGTTGACAAAACCGATATCTCCTATGCGATACTCGTTTTTCTCTGAAACAAAAACATTAGAAGGCTTTAATGCAAGATAGAGTGCTCCGAAATCCCGGGAAATGGACAGTGCTGTACAAAGATCCAAACCAAGATGTAAGGCCTCCAAATGGGTTATAGGGTGCTTTTTGCAGAATTTATCAAGGGAACGTTTGTAGCTACCCAACATATATACTTCATATCCCAGCCGACGCCGTGTAATCGGTTCCATTTGCCAGCTTTCATAAGGAAGGAAACCGTCCAGTTTCGAGAGCTTTTTCAGAAGAACTGCTTCAGCCATAATTTCGTCTCCGGTTTGCCGGAAATATTCCATTGCGGCGGCAGGATCTTTATATGCACCGGTCAACAGTAATGCGTCCATCTGCGTCTGAGAGGCCGGAATTGAAATGATTTTCAGTATGTATTTTTTATCTGTGTTTTCCTTTATAGCAGGACAGCAGCGAACACCATGATGCTCACTTATGGGATTTCCCACAGAGAAACCATCCAGCAAAGGAGAGATTCGTTTAACTTCAGACAAGCTGATCGCCTCCTTTAACACACCTATCATAAAATAAAAAAGTAAAAAAAGCAACACTTTTGTAGTTGTATTCTTTGGAAAAACATGATATAATGTCGAAATGATAATGGCATGGTGTAGATACCGTGCACTGGAGGAATCATAATGAGTAAAATCATTTGCGAGATTTGTGGAACGAGCTATCCTGAGACGGCAGAATGCTGCCCGATTTGCGGCTGTTCTCAGACTGATGCAGAAAAGATAACTACAGACGAAACCTTATTGGGAGAAAATGCATTGGACAGAGTAGCGATGACTGGAAGCCATCCCAGGAAAAAGGAAATCTTTGATTTTGATGAGGAAGATTCTGCTTCCCAGGATGAAGAAGACGATGAGGACGATGAAGAAGATTTTGATGAGGAAGAGGACGAAGATGAGCCTCGTCCCAATACCTTTGCTGTGATCTTGCTGACAATTCTCATTGCTTGTCTGCTGGCTGCTGCCGGTTTTATCTTTGTGCGATATTTCCTGCCCAATATGGGTGCTGAGGAAACGGTTCCTACTACGGAGGCTGTGGAAGTAATTTCGACAACTGCGGCTACAGAGGCAACTGTTCCCTGTGAGAATATTATCATGAGCAACCCTTCTGTTGCAGAGATGTCTGAGTATGGTCAGCAGTTCCTGCTGAACGTCCAGATTAAGCCAGATAATACTACTGATAAGGTTGTATTCAGCTCTGCGGATGAGAGCATTGCGGTTGTTACAGAGGATGGAAAAATCACCGCAATTTCTGAGGGTGAGACGGTTATTCACATTACTTGCGGTAATCAGAAGATTGATTTGCCTGTGGTTATTAAGTTTGTGGCAGAGGACATTCCTACGACTGAGGCAACCATTCCTGTTGAAGAAAATGAGGAAGCAACCACTCCTGATGAGGAAACTCCCGAGGAGACCAAGTCTGAAGTTGCACCTGCAGATCCCGATGTTGAGCTGAAGCTCAAGGTCTACGATTTTAAACTGGGTGTATATTATTATCACACGTTGCAGCTCGATTGTGAGCTGGATCCCTCTCAGGTAGAGTGGAGTTCTGAGCATCCCCACATTGCCAAAGTTGACGAGAAAGGTGTTGTGACCGCTTTGAAGGAAGGCGTTACAGATATCATCGTCAAGTATGGTGATCAGGAAGTTCGCTGCAAGGTTCGTTGTGGTTGGTACTAATAAAAATTGGCAGCTCCCATTATGTGGGAGCTGCCGTTTTTTATTCGCTGTCTGTGACAGCGTTCCGTCGAAACAGGAAGGAGACGCACCAAAGTCCGGAGAGGGCCACAACGGTATAAACAAGGCGGCTGAAGAGGGAACCAGAACCGCCGAACAGCCATGCGACCAAATCAAAACCGAAGATTCCTACAAGTCCCCAGTTCAGACAACCTACGATAGACAGTATCAGTGCAATGCTATCCATTATAAAACCTCCATTTCATATACGGATAGAGATAGGATGTGCATGTTTTGCAATTTTATCAGGATAGAGATTGCAAAATCTTTTGAAATTCGCTATAATAATAGCATTGTCAAAGAAGGAAGGTATTGCGTATGACAACACTGTATGAAGGTGCATTTGCAAAATTGAATCTGACATTGGATGTTCTTGGAAAGCGTGAAGATGGCTATCATGATTTGCAGAGTGTGATGCAGACCATTTCTATTCGGGATGATGTAGAAATTGATATCGGTACCGGAAAGCCCTGGAAACTGCTGTGTTCCGTAGAGGGAATCCCTACAGATGAACGGAATCTGGCATGGAAAGCTGCAAAAGTATATTGTGAAGCAATGGGAAAGGACCCGGACGGCATTGAGATCCGAATTACAAAGCGGATTCCCTCCGAAGCCGGCATGGGCGGCGGCAGTGCGGATGCAGCCGCGGTGCTTCGCGCATTGAACCGTTATTATGGTGATCCCCTTTCCATTTTTGCACTGGCGGAGCTTGGTGCACAGGTGGGAAGTGACGTGCCGTTCTGCACGCTGTGTGGAACCGCCATGGTAGAGGGCCGTGGAGAACGTCTGAGAAAGCTGCCGGATATGCCTGACTGCGTCTTTGTGGTTTGCAAGCCGGAGTTCTCTGTTTCTACGCCGGAACTGTATCATAAGTTAGACACAGTTTCCATTGCCAAACGTCCGGATAACCGTGCAATGGAGAGTGCGCTGCTGGCAGGAGATTTGGGAAAGGTTGCAGAAAATGTTTGGAATGTATTTGACCCTGTGGTGACGGCCGAGCATTTGGAACTGAACTATATCAAATCTATCTTCAACAGTTATGGTGCTGTTGCCTTCCAGATGACAGGATCCGGTTCTGCTGTATATGCGATTATGCCCAGCTTTGAATATGCAGCTGTTGTCTGTAACATGCTCAAAGATAATTATCCTCAGGTTTATATTGCAAAACCTGTATAAAAACACCTGTTCCCGTCCATACTGGAGGTATTTCAGTATGGACGGTGTTTTTTATGAAGAAAATAGGAAAAAGAATCGCTATATGCGGCGTTCTCTGGTGCTTTTTCTGGGTAAGCGGCCTTGTTATGGATCATTATGTTTTAAAGAATCAATTGATCCGTATGCATGTGATTGCGAATTCCGACAGTGAGATCGATCAGGACATAAAGCTTCGGGTACGGGATGCCGTTTTGCATGGCATTCAGAAAGATCTGGAACAGATTGGAAATGTGGACGCGGCAAAGCAGTATTTGCGGGAAAGCCTCCCTAAGATTGAGAAGATTGCAAACGAAGTGTTGCATGCGGCAGGATTTGAAGGAGAAACCGCAGCCAGTCTATGCAGGGAGGCATTCCCGATCCGCTACTATGAAACATTCTCTCTGCCTGCAGGGATTTACGAATCTTTAAAAATCGTAATTGGTGAAGGAAAAGGACAGAATTGGTGGTGTGTGGCATTCCCATCATTGTGTGCTCCTGTTACGACAGAAGCCTTTTCGCAAGAAGCAATGGATGCAGGTATTTCAAAGGAACTCAGCAATACTTTAACCAGGAAATCCAAGTATCAGATTCGCTTTTATATGTTGGATTTGATCGGCCGACTAGAAAATCTTTTGGTGGAATAAATTATACCCTATGCGTTGGACTGATTTTGTGGTATTATTGAGAAAAACAAAGAGGGAGATTGTAATATGCTGCACTTACTGCTGGGAACGGACTGGACTGCTAACCGTGACGAAATATTAAGACGGATTACTGTTGATGTGCTGCATCGAAAAGAGAAAAGAGTGCTCATTGTACCGGAACTGATCAGCCATGAAACGGAACGGAGATTATGTGCTGCGGCAGGAGACACTGCCAGCAGATATGCAGAGGTTCTCTCCTTCACCCGTTTGGCACGCCGGGTTTCAGATGCAGTGGGTAGTGCGGCTATGGAATGTCTGGATGATGGTGGACGGATGGTTGCCATGGCATCTGCTGCACGGCAACTAACCAGTCAATTAAAAGCATATGCTTCAGTAGAAACAAAACCAGAATTTCTGACAAGTTTAATCGATGGAATCGATGAATTTAAGCGGTGCTGCATCAGTGCGGAGGATCTGAAGAAGGCGTCCAGTGAAACAGAGGGAAGCCTTGCACAAAAGCTTGAAGAATTATCTCTGTTGATGGAAGCTTATGACATGATTTGCAGTCGTGGAAAAAAGGACCCCAGAGATCAGATGACATGGCTGCTGGAAGAACTGCAAGAAGGAACTTTTGGTGAAGAACATGTATTTTACATAGACGGATTTCCGGATTTTACCCGGCAGAATCTTGCAGTTATCGCTTATTTGATCCGGGTTTCTTCTGAAATAACAGTAAGCCTAAACTGTGATCGGGTAGGTTCGACGTTACTGTCCTTTGAAAAAGCTGGTGCTACGGCAAAAGAGATTATCCAGTTGGCCCAGACGGTTGGCGTGGAGGTGCGAATTGAATATGTCAGGCCAACAAAATCAGATTTGGATATCTTGCGGGAAAAACTGTTCCAGGGATATGTGGAAAAAGGATGTGTTGGTGATGTGGTCCGTGTATTTCGGGCAAATTCACCCTATCAGGAGTGCATGGCAGCGGCAGAGCAGGTGCAGAAATTGGTGGGATCAGGTTGCCGATATCGCGACATTACACTGGTTTGCACCGACATGACAGTTTACCAACCCCTGATCAATCTTGTCTTTCACAGGTTTCGTATTCCTGTGTATCAATCCGGAACAGAAGAGATTCTGCAGAAAAGTGTGATTACAACGGTTTTGACAGCTATGGATGCTGCGTTGTCTGGGTTTGAACAAAAAAATGTGCTTCGTTATTTGCGCTCGGCATTATCGCCACTGGAGCCGGATGAATGTGATCTGGTAGAGAATTATGCAATTGTCTGGGGTATACGTGGACAGAAATGGGTTAATAAGTGGGAATTTCATCCAGACGGTCTAAGCGGACTGTGGGATGACAGCGTAGCGCTTCGTTTGGAGCAAATCGAACAGGCCAGACAAGCTGCAATAACACCGCTTTATCATCTGCAAAAGGGCTTCCGTGATGCGAAGAACCTATGTGGTCAGGTTACGGCACTGTATCGTTTCCTGGAAGAAATCCAAATGGAATACCGTCTTGCCGATCTTGCACAGCAGATGGATCAATCAGGTGATAACCGAAGTGCCCAGATATTGAATCAGCTTTGGGAAATTCTATTGTCTGCAATGGAGCAGATGTATGATGTGCTAGGCGAAACATATTGGGAAGATGAACACTTTTCCAGATTGTTTCGCTTACTGCTGAGTCAGTATGATGTGGGTACGATACCTCCTGTACTTGACGCGGTACAGATGGGACCTGTTTCTGCAATGCGCTGTCATCAGGAAAAGCATCTGATTGTACTGGGTGCCGAGGAGGGGAAACTTCCCGGTTATACCGGTTCAATGGGTATTTTGACAGACCAGGAACGGGTTTCTCTGAGAGCAATGGGTGTTCCCCTTACCGGCGGTGCAATGGAGGGAATTCAGGCAGAATTTGCGGAAATTTATGGCGTTTTTTGCGGAGCAACGGAAAGTATCCATATCTACTATTCAGGAGATCAGCCTTCCTTTGTGTGCCGACGTCTTACACAGATGGCGGGCGAGGAAACAGTTATTGAAGAGGTGATTCAATTCGCTGGCGCCGATTCCTTTGAGGCTGGTGCATATGTAGCGCATTGGAAGGATAAGAAGCTAGCCCAGTCTTTGGGATTGACGGACATATACGAAAATATCCGTTTGCGACTGGACTATTCGTTAGGTTGTGTTACTCCTGTTACAATCCAAAAATTGTATGGAAAAACGCTGAATTTATCCGCATCACAAATAGACCGCCAGGCGGAATGTCGGCTGTCCTATTTCTTGAAGTATGGCCTTCGAGCACAGGAACGAAAAGAAGCAAAAATAGATCCTGCCGAGTTTGGTACTTATGTGCATGCAGTTCTGGAAAATACAGCTCGCTGTATTCGGGATATGGGAGGCTTTTCTCAAGTTTCTTTGGAAGAAACCTTAAATATTGCCCACAGATATAGCGAGGAATATGCAGCGGAACGCTTTAGCCAACTGGATTCTCAGCGCATAAGCTATCTCTTCCGTCGAAATATGAAGGAATTGGACATGATTGTTCAAGAACTTTGGATGGAATTAAGAGATTCCCTCTTTTCTCCGACTGGTTTCGAAGTTAGCTTCGGTGGTGGAGAAGGATTGCCTGCTATCGCAATTCCAAATAACAGCATGAATGCTATTTTGCGCGGTTTTGTAGACCGGGTGGATACCTGGAATACTTCCGGCAGCAGTTATTACCGTGTTGTGGATTACAAGACAGGAAAAAAAGACTTTGACTATTGCGATGTCTTTAATGGCGTTGGATTGCAAATGCTGCTCTATATGTTTGCGTTACGCAGCAGTGGTGACGAAATGCTGGGGAAGCATCCGGTTCCTGCCGGTGTTCAGTATTTTCCTGCGCGTGTACCCTATGTATCCGCGGACGGTAAGCTGGATGAGATGCAGGCTGATAAGGAACGCAGTGCTCTGTGGAAGAGGCGCGGATTACTTCTGCGAGATGAAAATGTTTTACAGGCAATGGAGCCTGGCGAAACACCTCGCAGAATGTGTTATACCGTGAAAAAAGATGGATCACTGGCAGGTGATTTGGCAGATCGTGAGCAACTGAAGTTGTTGGAAAAATATATTTTCCATATTTTGTCCGAGATGGTGGAAGAGATAGCGTCCGGTAATGTGGAACCCAATCCCTATACCAGAGGAAGCAGTCATAACGCTTGTAACTACTGCCCTTATGGAAGTATCTGCCATAAAGATAATGTTTCGGGACGGCGTAATTATAAGGCGATGAAGCCAGAGCGATTCTGGGAAGAAATTGAAAAGGAGATGTCGCGTCATGGCTGAGAAGTTAACACCGCAGCAGGAGCAGGCGGTATGCAACCGCGGAGGGAATCTGTTGGTTTCTGCAGCAGCTGGTTCCGGAAAAACCAAGGTCCTGGTAGATCGGCTTTTAACGTATCTGAGTGACCCGGTAAACCCTGCAAATCTGGATGAATTTCTGATTATTACATACACAAAGGCTGCGGCGTCAGAGCTTCGGGGAAAGATTGCAGCAAAGTTATCGGAACGAATTGCGACAGAACCGGAGAATATCCATCTCCAGAAACAAATGCAGCGTCTGTTTCTGACAAAAATATCTACTGTGCACGGTTTCTGCGGTGATTTGCTGCGGGAATATGCATATCAGCTGAATGTTGCGGCAGACTTTCGTATCGGTGATGAAAGTGAGTGCCGCGAAATCCGGGATACGGTATTATCTGATCTTCTGGACAGAGCCTATGAGCAGGAGAATGCTGAGGACTTTCATGCGTTTGTGGACACCCAAGGTTTGGGTCGGGATGACAGGCTGATTCCGCAAATTATTGAAAAAGTCTATGACAGCGCACGCTGCCATCTCAATCCGGAGCAGTGGCTGCAAAGCTGTCTGGATGCAGCGAAGGCTGAGCAGGTTCGGGATGTTTCTGAAACAGTTTGGGGCCGCTATTTGATAGAGGACCTGAAATCGTATCTGAAAAAACAGATCCATGTTTTGGAAGAATGTGTACATGCTATGGACCTTAGCGAAGGTTTGGAAAAACCTGCACAGAATCTCCGTACAACCATCGTGCAGCTGAAAGATTTGCAGAAAGCCCAGTCATGGGATGAGATCGTTAAAAAAAGATCGATAGACTATGGGCGATTGACGTTTCCTAAAAAAATAATAGATATGGAACTTTGTGACCGGGTGAAAGTGGCTCGGAATGCCTGCAAAGAAGGTATGACCAGAAAGCTCGGCAGTTTTACGGATGGATCTTCCTCTGCTTTGGAGGATTTGATACAATCATCTGCCGGTATTCGCGGGTTAATTTCTCTGGTTAAACAATTTGATGCAGATTATTCTGCGGCAAAGCGCAGCCGTCGGATGCTTGACTTCAGTGATTTGGAGCATAAAACACTGGATTTGCTGCTCGGGAAGAATCGGAATAATCCGACTTCAACAGCCAGGGAAATTGGTCAACGGTATCGTGAAATTCTGGTGGACGAATATCAGGACTCAAATGGCGTGCAGGATAAGATTTTTGAAGCGCTGACATGGGAAAAACACAATTGTTTCCTTGTCGGTGACGTAAAGCAGTCTATTTATCAGTTCCGTTTGGCAGATCCGGGGATTTTTTTGGATAAGTACCATCGATATATATCTGCGGAAAGTGCAGCGTCAGGACAGGGAAGAAAGGTACTGCTAAGCCATAATTTCCGGTCGGGTGCAGAGGTGATCGATGCGGTCAACCATGTGTTTTCCTCCTGTATGCGGCCTGATGTTGGCGGACTGGTTTATGGGGAAGCGGAGGCCTTGCGGGAGGGTATTCCTCATGAACCTTTGGATGACTCTGCTGTAGAACTGTATTGCGTGGATGTTAGAGAAGAAACCTATCCCGAGGAGGCTGCGTTTGTCGCAGAACGGATACGCCAGATGCTGTCTGAGGGCACACTAATTCGGAAAAATGGTATTTTGCAGGCGGTAAAGCCGGAGGATATTGTGATTTTGCTCCGTTCTCCGGGAAGCGCGGCTGTGTATTTTCAGAACGCTTTGGAAGCGCGGGGAATCCGTTGTAGCTCCGGAAACGGGACAGATCTGCTGAGGACAGAGGAAATCTCTACTTTTCGGTCACTTTTAAAAACCATTATGAATCCCAGACAGGATATTCCTCTGCTCAGTACACTGGCTAGCCCTGTTTTTGGATTTACTGCTGAGGATATAGCTGTAATTAGAAGCAAAAGAAAAAAAGGATTTCTCTATGAAGCATTGGCAGAAAGCGATCATCCAAAGAGCGTGGAGTTTATGCATGTTTTGAGGAAATTAAGAGAAGTTGCCAGAATGGATACATTGACAAATCTTTTAGAAAACTGTCTCTGTCTCACAAGATTGGATAGTATTTATGGAGCAATGCCGGATGGAAAGTCAAAAACTGAGAATATACAGACATTTTTTTGCCTTGCCTCAGATTTTGAAAAGGGAAATCTTCGGGATCTTTCTCAGTTTTTAGATCATCTGGATGCTTTGGAGGAGCGTGGTCTGGCTGGAACGGAATCTGGCAATACAGGCTGTGTTACTATAATGAGTATTCACAAGTCAAAGGGCCTGGAATTTCCTGTGGTTTTCTTATGCAATCTTTCCAGAAAGTTCAATATGGAAAGTGTCCGGGCACAGATCCTGTGCGATAAGGAATTGGGCCTTGGTATGTCTGTAGCGGATACAGTTAACCGTGTACGCTATCCGTCTGTTGCAAAGCGGGCAATTTCAGTAAAAATGGTTTCCGAAAGCGTTTCGGAGGAAATGCGTGTGCTTTATGTTGCCATGACCAGGGCAAGAGATAGGTTGATTATGACTTACGCATCGCAAACGCTGCAAAAAGACCTTGAGGAAATGGCGCTTCGGCAGGACTTTGATGATGGGGATCTGCTGTGTAGGGAAGCTTTGTGCATGGGTGATTGGATACTTATGGCTGCTCTTCGGCGGACAGAAGCTGGAGAACTGCATGTCTGCGGAGGAAAACCAAAGAAGACGCAAATCGGAAACTATCCATGGAAAATACAATTGGTTCAGGCACCCGCACAAGCGACCGCAACATCCGTGCAAACCCTTGAACCACGGATGCCGGAGGGAATAGAGGATCGGATTCGTCGTGGATTGTTATTTGAATATGGTCATTATCCTGCAACAATTACTCCTTCCAAACGTACGGCTACAGATCGAAAGGGTCGATTTAAGGATAAGGAAGCCGCAGATCTGGCAGAGGTGCCCAAGACGGAGATTCGTCTGTGGAGAAAACCTGCTTTTTTGTCTAGCCAGGGACGGGGAAAAGAATATGGTAATGCGGTCCATGCAGTTATGCAGTATATCTGTTATGAGAATTGCGGTTCTTTGAAGGAAGTTTCTCGGGAAATCCAGAGATTGATCGATAATGGATTTCTGTCTGAGGAACAGGGATCCTTGGTAAGTGCCGCCAGAATCACAAAATTCTTTTCCACAGAGATTGGAAATAAACTCAAAAACGGAGTATCCAGTCTTCGGGAGTTTAAATTTTCCATTCTGGATAACGGAAATCATTACGGAGAAAATCTCGAAGAGGAGCAGGTGCTTTTGCAGGGCGTGGTTGACTGTGCCCTAATGGAGCCGGATGGAATTACGATTATTGACTTTAAGACGGATAAGGTTACGGTTGAAACCGTAACTAGTGCTGCAGAGCGCTACCGGGAACAGGTAGAAACTTATGCAGAGGCAATGCATCGAATTTTTGAAATGCCCATTAAAGCCAAATACCTATATTTCTTCCAGTTGGATCAGTTTGTGCAGATGTAATAAAAACGGGCATCCTATTAATGCAGGATGCCCGTTTTTATCAGCGACGATTCTGGTTGCTATTCTGGTTCTGATTGTTTTCGTTGCTGTTCTGGTTGCGGCTGTTCTGATTGCTGTTCTTGTTCTGATTATTCATAGATAAATCTCCTCACTTTTTCTTGCGGTTTTACCCGCTAGCTTAGTTTGCCCCTGTTTTCAGGATTTATCCTTAGGTTTAAAAAGAAATCCTGCACTTAAACCTGCAAGAATTGCGGCAGTAATACCGCCAGCGGCAGCTTTCAGACCGCCTGTAAAAATACCGAGAAAACCATCCTGTATAACTGCTTCCTTAACACCTTTGGCAAGGGTGTTTCCAAATCCTGTCAAAGGAACAGTGGCTCCAGCGCCTGCAAATTCTGCCAGTTTGGGATACAGGCCTACTGCACTAAGGAGAACGCCAATTACAACATAGCTGACAAGAATTCTCGCGGGTGTCAGTTTTGTTTTATCAATCAAGATCTGACCAATCAAACACAGAAGCCCCCCGACAAAGAATGCCTTGATATAATCCATGTTATCGACCTCCTGAAATACTGACAGCGTGGCAGACTCCGGGGATAGGAAGCCCCTGCTGCGTAGAAGTAGGGGAGAGCAAAGCGCCTGTCCCGCAGAATAGAAGTTTTTTTATTTTGCCGGAATTTAACTGTTCCAACAAGTACCCGCATAAGGTTATAGCGCTGCATCCGCATCCGGAGCCTCCTGCATGGACATCCTGGGTGGTATTATCAAAAATAAGGGTTCCGCAGTCGGTAATTTTTCCACCAATAGAAATGCCATCTCTTCGCAACAGATCCAGCAGCACCTCCTTTCCAAGCTGCCCAAGGTCTCCGGTAACGATCAAATCAAAATCGTTTGGTCCAGTATTCAGGTCCTGAAAATGGGCTTTGATTGTTTCTGCGGCTGCAGGAGCCATAGCTGCACCCATATTATTGGCATCTTTGATACCAAAATCTGTAACGGTACCGATCGTGCACGCAGTGATCTTTGGCCCTGTGCCTTCAGAGCAGACCAACGCAGCCCCGGAACCGGTGACTGTCCATTGTGAGGTTGGGGTTCTCTGCCCGCCGTATCCAAGAGGAAAACGATATTGCCGCTCAGAGGAGGCAAAATGAGAGGAGGTCATTGCTACCACGCGGTCTGCAAATCCTCCCCCTACAGCCATAGAGGCCATCAGGAGGCTTTCTGCCATCGTAGAACAGGCTCCATACAATCCAAGATGGGGGATTCCGGTATTACGCAAGGAAAAGGATGATCCAATACATTGGTTTAGCAGGTCTCCGGAAAAAACGAGATCAAATTCTGACTGGGGGATTCCTGCTTTGGAAGAAAGTTTTTCGATTGCGAGCTGCTGCATTCGTTTTTCTGCTAGTTCCCATGTTTTTTGACCGAAATAGGTGTCGCGGCATTTTACATCAAAAGTATGAGACAGAGGACCCTCTATTTCTTTTTTTCCTGCTATGCTGGCCCATGTGGTAATGATTGGGGGATTTTTCAATATAAAGCTTTGCCGTCCCCGTTTATGAACTGCCATAAATGTACCATCCTTCCCATTTTTCTATATTATGTGTAACAGTTGCAAGTTCCATTCAGATAGTTTATAATATTCCGGAAAGGGGAGATTTGATGGATTACCACGTTAGAAAAGCATGTAAAGATGATTTGGAGCGAGCACAAGAGATTTATGCCTATGCCAGAGCATTTATGAGGGATCATGGGAACCCAAATCAGTGGTATAACAATCATCCACCGCTGGAACAATTGGAAAAAGATGTTGAAAATGGAGATCTGTATGTTATCTGCCGCGATGGGTACATTCACGGTGTCTTCTATTTCTTTGTTGGAGAAGATCCGACTTATTGTAAAATTGAAAGAGGCAGTTGGCGGAGCAATTCCTTGTATGGAACGATTCATAGAATCGCGGGCGATGGCTCAGGTGGGATTCTGAAGACTGCAGTTGCTTTTGCAAAACGGAGGATTTCTCATGTACGAATCGATACACATGAAGATAATTATGTGATGCAAAAAGCAGTGACAAAGCAAGGATTTGAAAAACGAGGAATTATCTACATCGCAGATGGTTCTCCGAGATTGGCATACGATTTGCTGGCAGAATAAAAATCAGGTGGCACTCTGAAATGAAGTGCCACCTGTATTTTTGACAGAAGGGGATTACCATGACAGATAATCCTCTGTAAAAATCACATTTTTACATCCGTCTTTGGAAGAAAATTTTTCATAGGAGAGGGAAGGTTTTGGTAAAGCCAGGATTATTTTCCTGCCAGTGCACGCTCCAACCAGACACAGCCGAGATCGAGAGCGGTGTAGAAGCCGTCTTTTTCGCTCTTTTTTACGATTCTGTCACGGCTCTTTGCGGCAGGATCCGTCAGCTGAAGCTGAACAGAAACCTTGGATGCAACATCCATTTCGCCAATCTTTTTGCTCTCCAGAATCTGGAGCATAACAATGTGGCTGTCTGCCATAGAACCGTAATAAACAATATTGTCTTTCCGCATCAGCGGACGTCCTTTATACATCAAAACTGCTTTTTCATCAGCCATAAAAAGGTACCTCCTGCAAGTTATCGTTAGAATTGTAACATGTTGCTACAAAACAGTCAAGCTAAATTATAAGAAGCGAGAAAAATAGCCCTACATATCAAGCTGCGTTTCGTTGAATGGTTGGAAAAGGGAAGGGATCTTAGAAAAACTGTAAGATGCAAAACAAGAGGCCTTTGCCTGTGCAAAAGCCTCTTGGCATTGAATCATTCCTGCTCAAACAGATACTCTCGAACCAGAACCTGCATCAATTCATCACGGTCGATTTTGCAGATCATGCTGCGGGCATTGTTATAGTTGGTGATGTATGTGGGGTCTTCCGTCAGTAGGTATCCCACAATCTGATTGATGGGGTTATAGCCTTTCTCTGTTAGGGCCTCGTACACACTTCGAAGAATCCGACGCATGTTCTCTTTGTCGTCGCTGGGGACTGTGAATTTCAGGGTTTCTTTTCCAGTCATGGTACTGAAGCCTCCTTAGTAAAAGTTTATAGCAATTATAACCGAAAAACAAGAGACTGTAAAGTCCCTAAATCATAAAATTTTGTTAAGATTTCCTTTATAAAACAGGGCAGAGTTAACTGCCCTGTTTTTACGAGTTATCTCAGAATGGCATCCAGCTTTTCCTTCAATGCGGAAAGGACCTTGGTGACAACGGATTCGGAATCAGTATCTGTCAGCGTACGGTCATCAGCACGCAGTTCCAGGGAGAAGGCCATGGATTTCTTGCCCTCGGGAACACCGACACCACGATAGATATCAAACAGCTTGACACTGCGCAGAAGCTTTCCTGCTGCGGCGCTAATCACATCCTCTATCTGAGCCACAGTAACGGCCTCGTCGCAAATCAGAGACAGGTCACGGGTAACGGAAGGATACTTGGGCAGGGGGATATAGGTTGCATCAGGCAGCTGGCACTGCAGCAGCTTGGTGAAGCTGATTTCTGCGCAGTATACATCCACATCGATGCCATAGTTCTTGGCAACCAGAGGATGGACCTGACCAAGATAGCCGACATCCATACCGTCGATGGTGACCTTGGCGCAGCGGCCGGGATGATAGCTGGGGTTATCCTTGACAGTGGTGTAGCTGGCCTTTTTCAGACGCAAACCGGAAAAAACAGCCTCCAGCTCGCCCTTGAGGGTGAAGAAAGTCTCATTAGCACCATAGGTGCCCAGCAGAAGCATCTTGGGTTCTTCGGGCAGTTTCTGACCCTCGACAGGAAGATAGATTTTTGCTACCTCATAGAGCTTTACGGACTTGTTATGGTAAGCATAGTTGCGGGACAGGATATCCATCATGGAGGGCAGGGCAATGGTGCGCATGATGGAGGTATCCTCACCTAGAGGATTCTGAATCCGCATTGCATTGCGCAGAGGAGAATCTGCGGGAATGCGGATCTGATCGAAAATAGTGGGGGAAACAAAGGAATAGGTGATGATTTCACTGTAACCCAAACCACGGCACAGAGTGCCAGCTTTAGCTTCCAGCTTCATTTCCGGAGAGTAACCACCCTGAGTAGAGGTACGGAAAGCAGTGGTGGGAATTTCGTTGTAACCGTAGGAACGGCCAATCTCCTCTGCCACATCGGCCATCAGGTTCAGATCGGGACGGAAAGAGGGAACCATGATGGTGTCACCCTCAACAGGAATCTCCAGCAGATTCAGATACTTGACCATGTCTTCCTTGGCGATATTGGTACCCAGCAGACGGTTGATCTTTTCAGACTCCAGAGGAAGGGTTTTTGCTTCGGGGACATAGTTGATAACATCAATCGTGCCGTCCAGGACGTCACCGCACTCCAGCATTTCTACAAGCTCACAGGCTCGCTGTACGGCAGGGATGGTCATCATGGGGTCCAGATTCTTTTCAAACTTGCCGGAGGCTTCGGTACGCATACCCAAAGCCAGCGCGGTCTGACGGATGGAGGTACCGTTAAAGTTTGCAGACTCAAAGACAACCATAGTGGTATCATCTACGATTTCGGAATTTTCGCCGCCCATGATACCGGCCAAACCAATAGCCTTATCACCGTCAGCGATGACCAGCATACCGGCCTTCAGGTTACGGACATTACCGTCCAGAGTGGTCAGAGTTTCGCCTTCAACAGCTTCACGGACCACGATCTTCCCCGAGGAAACATAGCGGTAATCAAAGGCATGCATAGGCTGACCGTATTCCAGCATGACATAGTTGGTAATATCGACAATATTGTTGATGGGACGGACGCCATTGGCTCGCAGACGATGACGGAGCCACTTGGGGGAGGGGCCGATCTTGACATTGGCTACCATACGGGAAGAATAGCGATTGCACAGATCAGCAGCAGGGACTTCCACATCCAGATGGTCATAGATAGAACCAATATTACTTCCCCTGACCATGGGCTCATGGTGTTTCATCTGCATACCAAAGGCAGCAGCGGATTCTCTTGCCAGACCGATGATGGAATAGCAGTCGGGACGGTTGTTGGTAATCTCAAATTCCACTACGGTATCATCGTTGCCGATGACCAGATTGATGTCATCGCCGGGCTTGCAGTCCTCGTCATTGAGAATCCAGATGCCGTCAGCATAAGCACCGGGCAGATCGTTCTGGGTCAGGCCCAGTTCTGCGAAAGAGCAGAGCATACCGTTGGATTTTTCACCACGGAGTTTACCCTTGGTGATATGAATGCCGCCGGGCAGCCAGGAGTTGTGCAGTGCGGCAGGAACCAGGTCACCTTCCTTAACATTCTGGGCACCGGTAACGATCTGGACGGGTTCCTCCTGTCCAACATCTACCTGACAGACCCACATATGATCGGAATTGGTATGGCGAACGATAGAAACTACCTTGCCAACCACAACATTTTTGATTTCCGCGTCCATGCGCTCGTAGGTTTCTACCTTCTGACCGAATACGGTCAGGGTTTCCACATATTCCTTATCGGAAACATGGGACAGATCCACGAATTCCTCATGCAGCCATTTTCTATTCAGTTTCATATTCTGTCCCTCCTTAGAACTGGTTCAGGAACCGCATATCATTGTCAAAGATCAGACGCAGATCGTTGATCTTCATGCGGCCCATGGCGGTACGCTCCAGACCGATGCCAAATGCAAAACCGGAATACTTCTCAGAATCAATGCCGCAGTTCTCCAAAACCTTGGGGTGAACCATACCGGCACCCAGCAGTTCGATCCAACCTTCACCGTGGCAGGTAGAGCAAACATTTCCGTCAATTTCACCGGTACCGTGGCATTTATGGCACTGCATATCCATTTCGCAGCTGGGCTCAGTGAAGGGGAAGTGGTGGGGACGGAAACGGACCTGTGCATCGTGACCGTAAATCTTATTCATAATGGTAATGAGGGCACCCTTCAGATCACCCATGGTGATGTTCTCGCCAACCACCAGTCCTTCGATCTGATGGAACATAGGGGAGTGGGTTGCATCAGCCTCGTCCTTGCGGAATACACGGCCGGGGGCCAGCATGCAGAAAGGAGGTTCGTGGGTTTCCATGTAACGAATTTGCATGGAGCTGGTCTGAGTACGCAGCAGGACTTCATCGTTGCTGTCGAAATAGAAGGTGTCAGAACGGTCACGGGAGGGGTGGCCCTCTTCAATATTCAGACGGGTAAAGTTATAGCTGGCAAACTCGACTTCGGGACCGTCAACAACGGTGTATCCCATGCCCACAAAGATATCCTTGATTTCCTGCAACACCTGATTCATGGGGTGCTGATGGCCCACGGTGATGGTTTCGCCGGGAATGGTAACATCAATGGCTTCTGCAGCGAGTTTTGCTTCCAAGACGGCTGCGTGGATGGCAGACTTGCGTTCCTCCAGCCTTGCCTCGATTTCGGCGCGGACGGCATTTGCCATCTGTCCCATCACAGGACGCTCCTCAGGGGAGAGCTTGCCCATCAGCTTCAGGACTGCGGTCAGTTCGCCCTTTTTGCCCAACAGCTTGACGCGCAGTTCTTCCAGCGCTGCGGGAGTTGCAGCAGCTTCCAGTGCGGCAAGAGCATTTACTTTGATTTGCTCCAATTGTTCTCTCATGTTTTATCCTCCTAAAAGGTTTACTACAAATAAAAAACCTCTCATCCCATAATCGGGACGAAAGGCAATCCTTCCGCGGTACCACCCGCAATTCGCTTAGATTCAAGCGCAGCTTTTTCGGATGCAGACACATCCAAGACCGATAACGCAGTCACGCGTCCGTCCCTACTGTTTCTTCAGGCGGCAGCTCCCGGGGGAAATCCCAGTACTGCACGTAAGCGGCTTCCACCATCCCACTCTCGCTAAAACGCAAACCAATACAAGGCAACCCGATCATTGCATTTACATATCTCAATTATACTAACATATTCATCAAAAATATGCAAGAAGATTTTCTGTTTCTTGACGAAAAAAAGAGAGCGTGATATGATTTAAGAAACAAAAAGGAGGATGAGCCATTATGAAATTTGAATCCGTAGCCCAGGCTGTTGAAATGCTGAAAAAGTTCCAGCAAACCCAGGCTGCCTATAACCATGCCATCAGCATGCTCTACCACGATGCAGCCACCACTGCCCCCAGTGATTCCTGGGAAGGACGGGGAAAAACCATGGAGATTCTGACCCAGGTGACCTATGAGCAGATGACCAATCCGGAAAATGCAGAACTTCTTTCTTATCTGGAAGCCAATCTGAACCAGCTGGATGCGCAGACTCGCAGAGAGGTAGAGGTGCTGCGCAAGGGCTATGACCAGATCCACCGGATTCCGGCAGAAGAATATGTTGCCTACAGTGTCTTGCTGAACGAAGCGCAGAGTGTGTGGCAGAAGGCAAAGAATACTGATGATTTTGATCTCTTTGCCCCTGTTCTTGAAAAAATCGTAAGTTACAACAGAAAGTTTGCAGGCTACTATCAGCCTGACATGCTGCCCTACAATGCGCTTCTGAACGAGTATGAGGAAGGGCTTACTATGGAGACTCTGGATGCTTTCTTTGCGCAGCTTCGGGAAACCATTGTTCCTCTGATTGCGAAGATCCGCGAAAAAGAGCAGATTGACGATTCCTTCCTGTTCAGGACTTATCCTGTGGCACAACAACGCGTTTTCTCCGACTATCTGATGAATCTCATGGGTATCGATAAGACACACTGTACTCTGGGTGAAACGGAGCATCCTTACACCACGAATTTTAACAATAAGGACGTTCGGATCACGACCCATTACTATGAAAAAAATCTGGTGAGTTCCATGTTCTCTGTGATTCACGAGGGGGGGCATGCCCTGTATGAGCTGGGGGCGGAGGATTGCTATAATTATACGGCCCTGTCCGGCGGCGTGTCCATGGGTATCCATGAGAGCCAGAGCCGTTTCTATGAGAACATCATCGGCAGAAGCGAAGCCTTTGTGCATGCCGTCTTCCCCAAGGTGAAAGAATTGTTCCCGCAGCAGATGGAAGGCGTGGATGAAACCATGTTCTACCGCGCTATTAACCGCAGCGAACCTTCCCTGATCCGCATTGAAGCTGATGAACTTACTTACCCGCTGCATATTATGGTGCGTTATGAGGTAGAAAAACAGCTGATCGCCGGTACGTTGTCTGTCAAGGATATTCCTGCTGAGTGGAATCGCTTGTACAAAGAGTATCTGGGCGTCGATGTTCCCAGCAATGCTGAGGGCTGCCTGCAGGACAGCCACTGGAGCGGCGGTTCTATTGGTTATTTCCCCTCCTACGCTATTGGCAGCGCTTATGGTCCTCAGCTGCTGAAGAAGATGGAGGAGGACCTTGGTGATATTTATCAGGATGTAGAAAAGGGTGATCTCAGCAAAGTCACGGCATGGCTCAAGGAAAAGATCCATCGTCATGCCAGCTTTATGAAGCCTGGCGAGCTGTTTGAATCTGTCTGCGGAAAATTTGATGCCGAATACTATACAGACTATCTGACAGAGAAGTACAGCAAACTCTATAATCTCTGAGAAAAAGTGCTATGGAAATCAGAGAACTAACTCACGAAGCGGTGCTGTCAATCCTCCCGGACAGGGATCTCTGGGGGCATAAAGGAAGCTTCGGTAAGATCCTGCTGCTTTGCGGCAGCAGGGGCTTTACCGGTGCTGCCTATCTTGCAGCAATGGGAGCTTTACGAAGCGGTGCGGGGCTGACATTTTTGGGTGTCCCGGAAAGTATTTACGCCATCGAGGCAGTGAAGCTGAATGAGCCGGTGGTATTTCCGCTCCCGGATACAGACGGAAGGCTAAGTTTGCTGGCTGTTTCCGAGATTGAGAGCCGCCTCCCACAGATGGATGCTGTTTTGGTAGGCTGCGGACTGGGGCAATCCAGCGGTATATTGGCTGTGGTGAAATCGGTGTTGGAAACTGCCCACTGTCCTGTTGTGCTGGATGCGGATGGCATAAATGTACTGGCAGAGCATAAGGATATACTGCGTAGAAGAACTGCACCGACGATTTTGACACCCCATGACGGAGAGTTTCTTCGGTTCGGTGGGACGATTGGTGAGGACCGGATGGCATCAGCGGCCTATTTTGCCCGGGAGTGGAACAGTATCGTTTTGCTGAAAGGCCACCGAACCTGTATTACTGACGGCTTTACCGGCTACCGAAACATGACGGGAAATCCAGGTATGGCAGTGGGCGGCAGTGGAGATGTTTTGGCAGGTATGATTGTTAGTCTGCTGGGACAGGGAATTGCGCCTCTGGAAGCAGCAGCCTGCGGGGCTTGGCTCCATGGTGCGGCCGGAGATCTTTGCGCTCAGGAAAGTGGTCAGTACGGTATGCTGCCGACGGACATGCTGCAGCGTCTTCCACGACTTATGAAATAAGGCGGAATCTTATGAAAAAGGCTGGTCTGTTTGCTGCTGTTTTACTGCTTTTGTCCGGATGTACCAATACAACGAAAGAAATAGAACGGGGAATGACACTGCGCACCAGGCTGCTGCAATCATCCTCCTGTTCGTTTCATGCAGAAATCACCGCGGATTATGGAGACTTGCTCTATACCTTTGGAATGGACTGTCAAGGGAACGCAGATGGGGATATGACCTTTTCGGTATCCGCGCCGGAAAGTATTGCCGGAATTATGGGAAAAATTACACAGGAGAATGGATCGCTGACATTTGACCAGCAGGCGCTGTTCTTCTCTCTTTTGACAGATGAACAGCTTAGCCCCGTCAGCGCTCCTTGGATTTTGCTGAAAACGCTACGTACCGGATATTTGACCTCCGCCTGTGTGGAAGACGGACAGCTTCGGCTGACGATAGATGACACTTATAAGGAAGATGCGCTGCAATTGGATATCTGGCTGAACGAGCAGGATATGCCGAAGCATGGGGAAATAGTATATGATGGGAGGAAGATACTGTCGCTGAATGTTACAGAATTTCGAATTATGTAGCATTTAGGAGAAACCGTGCATAGAATATTTAAAACGTTGCATCGTATAAAATCCATATGCGCGTGGGAGAATACTCTTACCGCGTTACATATGGTCACATACGGTAGCGCGTAAGCATTTGCACGGAGCGTGAAGAGAATGAGCGAAGCATCAGTAAAACGCGGCGACATATTCTACGCAGACCTGTCGCCGGTAGTGGGCAGTGAGCAGGGAGGGACACGGCCCGTTCTGATTGTTCAGAATGATACGGGAAACCGGCACTCACCCACAGTGATCGCTGCTGCCATTACCAGCCAAACAGGCAAAGCCCGCCTGCCAACTCATATCAATATAGCCGGAGGCAGCGTTGGGCTCAGCAAGGATTCCATTATCTTGCTGGAACAGATCCGCACCATCGACAAGCGCAGGCTGCGCGAACACATGGGGCATCTGGACGAAAAGCAGATGGCTATGGTGGATGATGCCATTGCTGTCAGTTTCGGGCTTTCAGGTGGCGGCAGACTTAGTTAAAAGAATAGAAATAACGCCTCTCTTTGTTGCATAGGATGCAGCAAGGGGGCGTTGTTTTTTATGGAACATTATTATGTTTATTTTGGAAAGGAACAGGTGGGAGGTGTACAGGTTGTCAGACAGGGGCTGTATTACCGCTTTACCTGCCGCTGCCGCCTTGCAGGAGATGTCATCTGCCGCCTGCAGGTCACCTGTGGGGACAAGCATGAAGACCTTGGGATCGTGGTGCCGATGGACGGTGCCTTTGGTTTGGAAACCAAACTGCCTGTAAAACGGCTGGGAGAGGGAAAAATGGAATTTCTCCTTTTGCCCAAACATGAGGTGCTCACTGAGCATTTTATACCGATCTCTCCAGAGGAGCCCTTCTCCTATATCGCACGGCTAAAGGATGCTTATCTGGTAAAGAGAAATGGACAGGCGGGGATTTTGGTATAGGAAAAGTGCCACCGTTTTCCGGTGGCACTTTTGTCATGTGTAGGAAATATTTCCGCTTGCATCACAGTTCAGGGTCATGGATACAGCGATGCTGCTGTTCAGAAGCTTCGTTAGCTTGCCGCTGAGACTGATGGTGCCACCGCTGGATGTAAAGGAATTTTGAGCGTAACTCCATCCATTATAGGTGTCTGTTCTTGTAACACTCTTGGAAAGAACGCTTACGCTGCTTCCATCATAGCGGAAGGAAACATAAATCGAGATAACAGCAATAGTTGAACCATTTCTGGTATATGTCTTTGTATGTTCGTAATTCTTTGTAGTGGAGCGTACCTGAGCGTGATCGATGATCTCGGAAATGACGACAACCCCATCAGCCAGAACTTCCTCAGAACGATAGATAACTTTCCCTGTATCCAGAGCAGAGACGGGCGGAGTCATTGAAAAAACAAGAAATAAACATATGAATAAAGAAAGTGTCTTTTTCATTTTCTACTCCTCCGTAGGTTCTGTACCATTGATATATTTAATTTCTACAACACTGCTATAGTGTTTATGGTAAATTAGAAATACAGTAAAAGGGCTCGAAAAGTGCATAACC
>ERZ1032130.6-NODE-6-length-68992-cov-12.805692_pt1 | contig 68992 bp, 60 predicted proteins | sample MGYA00517879_ERZ1032130 | MGnify/ENA primary metagenome ERZ1032130 (study PRJEB33719, sample SAMN04262597) | wastewater metagenome | biome: rural village; feature: animal feces; material: feces | host: Bos taurus | place: El Salvador | collected 2012-01-31 ...
TATGCAGTGAACCCCTGTCTTGCTTGACGCAAAACAGGGGTTTTTCTACGGTCTGCGCCGGAATGGAAACCTCCATTCCGGCGTTCTTTGTTATTTATGCTGTCAGTTCTGTTTGTGTGTGCTTCCTTTCGGAAGGAACAGCACGGCGAGAATGCCCAGGGCTACACACAGAATCTCTGCTGCGGCAAGAAAATGCATGGAGGATGCGGCTGCGGCAGGAGGTGCTGCACCTGCGGCGATTTTGGCGGTGATCTGATTGGTGAACAGGGGCACGAACACCGCAACGCCAAAGGGGGCTGCCAGATCCCGGAACAGACCGTAGGTGCCCGTGCCTGTGCCTGCCTCCTGGGGTGTTAATCCGGAGAGGACGACCTTCAGGAAAACTGTGCCGTTTCCGCCAAGTCCAAAACCGAGGGCACCCAGGGCCGCCATCATAAGAAACAGGTTGGCAGCTTCTGTGAACAGCAGCAAAATGCCGCATCCGATGCCGGTCAACAGGAAGGAACCTGCCAGAACCCGTTTCGGATCAAACCGGTCCGCCAGAGGACCCAGGATCACAGCGCCCAGGGACATGCCCACATACATGACGGAGATGGCGTAGCCGGAAATGGCGGTATTGGTTGGCTGGGTATAATTGACGAACACGATGGTGTTGGTCATATTTGCCTGCATCAGCCCCTGGGTGAGGAACAGGGCTAGGACGCTCAGGATAAACGCCCTGCGCCGCAGAAAGCTGCCGGACAGAATGGGATGCACAGCCTTCCGTTCCGCAAGAACCAGTCCTGCCAAACTCACCGCGGCAGAAATCAGTACTGCCAGGAAAGGCGCAGAGGACCAGCCGAAATTTTGCCCGAAGGAGGGAATGCACAGCAGCAAGCTGAAAAATATCAGAACCAGAACAGCACCGGTAATATCGAAATTCTCAAGGGGCCGTTTCGGAGAGGGCTGATTCCGGGAGGTCAGGACACAGGCAGCAAAGACCCCGAAGCAAATGGTAACGCAAACCCACAGCATGGCACGCCAGCCGTAAGCGGAAACAATCAAACCGCCGAGGGTAGGGCCGATGATCACCGATGCACTGGAAAGAAGCATATACAGGGAAAACCCTTTGGCGATTTTGTCCTGGGGAAACTCCGTGGCGATATAGGCGAGGATCACAGGTCCCATTGCCGCGGTGCCGATGCCAACGGTGAATCTGGCAATCAGCATAAAAAGGAGAGAGCCGGCAAATGCGGACAGAATATTGCCAAGAGTGAATACCGCGATGCCCAGAAGCAGGGTTGTTCTGCGGCCGATCACATCACCGACCTTGCCGAGAATCGGTGCGCAGGCAGCGGAAGACATGGCCTGGGCCAGGGCTGTCCAGGTGGTGTTGTTATAGGCAATGCCGATGTCCTGCACGAAAGCCGGACCCAGCACCGTGGAGAAGCCGCCCACAAGTCCGATGAGAAAGGCAGCCAGGGCATAGGGGAGGAAGCCTCGCTGATAGGAAGTTGTATGCTCCATTTTTTCACATCCTTATGGGGATAGTGTGCCCGGAATCTTTGCGGATTATCTGGGATTTGAATGGATTCCGGTATAAAAATAAAGATTCCCCGCAGCGACCGCTTCAGGAACGGTTGCTGCGGGGAATTTGGTTATTGCGTGTTCTGCATTTGCTCTACGATGTCAGCCAGTTTGTCGCACAGCCGCTGTGCTTCGGCACAGTCTCCTGCTTCCAGACAGCGGGCGATTCGGGTCTCGATATCTTTCTTCTGCAGTTCCAGCTCCAGATAATCCTTGTGGAAATGCTTTTTGTAGATCATTTTGCGGAAGGCCCGTGCACGCATGGGCCGGATAGTACCGTTCTCCGCAAGCAGAATGGTGTCTGCGCAGTTCACGATGGTGTAAAAATCGTGGGAAACCATTAAAACCGCACCCTTATATGCGGCAATGGCATCTTCCAGGGCAATCTGGGCAAAGGTATCCAGATGGCTGGAGGGCTCGTCCAGCAGCAGAAGATTTGCATCACCGGCAGCCAGCTTGGCCAGCTGCAGCAGATTTTTTTCGCCGCCGGAGAGGTGTCCCACTTTGCGGCCCAGACTGTCGGGATCGAAGCAGTACTTCTGCAGATAGGCTTCAATCTGGGCATGGGTCTCAAAACCCAGGGCAAGGAATTCTTCGTAGATGGTGTTCTGCTCCTTCAGGATCTCCGCATGGAGCTGGGAGAAGAAAGCGGGGGAAGCGGTCTCGTCAAAATGAATGGCAGGATGCTGATTTTGCCAGATCTGTCGAAGCATGGAGGTCTTTCCGGTGCCGTTGGCACCTACCAGGGCTACCTTCTCGCCGGAATGAACAGAAAAGGATACCTGGTCCAGCAGGGTTTCCTCAAAGGACAGGGAATAGTTGCTGAGGCGGAGCAGTTCTGTGGGTTCCTCTGTGGGCTCCACTTCGGGAAGGTGAATGTCCGGCTGGCGGATTTCCACAAAGGGTGCCTTTATCTGCCGGCTCAGCAGGCGGTTCAGATAGCTTACTTTGCCCTTGAGGGTTCGGCCATGCTGGGCTTCCGACACTTCGGAGGCCAGCTCCCGCAGGTCATCCACAAGCTTGGAGATGCGCTGGATCTCCTCTTCGTCGGCCAGAGATGCCAGCTTGATGTCAATCTTTTTCTGCAGGCGGGAGCAGCTGTATTCGTTAAAGCTTCCTGCAAACTCCTGCAGGTCGCCGTTTTCCAGGTGCCAGATCCGGTCGAAACAGTGGGCCAGCAGATAACGGCTGTGGGTGACGACCAGCAGGGTGCCCTTGTAGGCGTTGATCAGATCCCGCAGACCGTTCAGATTTTCAAAATCCAGGAAAACATCCGGCTCGTCCATGATAAGAAGTCCCGGGCGCCGCAGCATCTGGCGGATGACCTGCACCAGTTTCAGCTCACCGCCGCTTAAGTTTTCCAGTTCCAGAGAGGCTTTGTCTTCCAGCTCCGCAAGCTTCAGCTGCCGGCGGATATTGATCTCGTGGTTATCTGCGTCGATGGCGTCGCTTTCGTCCAGCAGCTGCTGGTAACGGTCCATCACATCGTCCATATCTTCGGCAGATTCCATCTGCAGGCAGACATCACCGATGGCCTGCTCCAGCGCAAGAAAATCCTGGCACAGATAGTCGTAGACCGTGACAGACTGGTCGCCTTCCCGAATGGCAAACTGGCTGACATAGCCAATGCGGCCGGCATTGGTCCGTGTCAGTTTGCCGTCATAGAGAAAACGCTCAGGCTCCCGGATGAGATTGGTCAAAGTAGTTTTTCCTGTTCCGTTACTGCCAATCAGGGCGCAGTGGCAGTTTTCCTCCAGCGTGAAGGAAATGTTCTGAAACAGCAGCGTGCTGTTGAATCCAAAGGTCAGTTTTTCGGCGTTGATCATAAAAATCCCTCAATCACTTCATGTTCGTTCTTCCTTATCATAATGGTAATGATTCTGTATTGCAAGTTCTTTTTGCACAGGACAGGGAAAATGCCATCCGGATGTTTTGTGAAAAAAAGCTTGTGGTTTCAGCGGAAGCAGTGGTACAATGGGGAAAGAGAAAGAGAGTGGGTCTTATGTGGTGGATTTTTGGGATTCTGGCAGACTGCGGCTTCAATTCTCCCAAGGACATCATCTGCGATGTGATGCAGAAAATGGGCGTGCCCCCGAAGCTGGGATATCTCTTTGTAAAGCTGGGAGCAAAACTCTTTGGCCGATTCGATCTGGAGGAGGATTCTCCGGAACAGGCGGTGCAAAAGGCTAAGGTGCCGGTGATTTTCTTCCACGGAGAGGCGGATGACTATGTGCCCTGCTGGATGAGCCGGGCGGTTTATGATGCCTGCGCGTCCCGGAAGAAGCTGGTGCAGGTGCCCGGTGCGGCCCATGGCCTCAGCTATCTGGTGGATATGGAAGGGTATTTTGCGGCAGTGGAGGCTTTTTTCGGCCCGGAGGCCAGCGCGCAGAGGGAGAAAGCAGTATGAATCTGAGAGCACAGGCGGAAACCATTATCCGCTCCGCCATCGGCGCGGTGCTGCCGGATGCGGCAGTGGTCCGGGCCCTGACAGGCGTGGAGTTCCCTGGACGGGTGATTCTGGTGGCAGCGGGAAAGGCGGCGTGGCAGATGGCAAAGGCGGCGAAAAGCTGCTGCCGCATCGACAGCGGTATTGTCATCACCAAATATGGTCATGTGGTAAATCCTTTGGAAGGGGTGAACTGCCGGGAGGCAGGACATCCTATCCCGGATGAAAATTCCTTCGCGGCGACCCAGGCAGCGCTGGAACTGACGGATAATTTAAAGGAAACGGATACGGTGCTGTTCCTGCTGTCCGGCGGTGGAAGTGCGTTGTTTGAAAAGCCTCTGATTTCCGGGGAAGAATTACAGGACATTACGGCCCAGCTTCTTTCCTGCGGCGCAGAAATTACCGAGATCAATACCATCCGCAAACGGCTGTCTGCTGTCAAAGGCGGCAGATTTGCCCGGCACTGTGCCCCGGCGAAGGTTTTCTCCATTGTGCTGTCGGATATCATCGGAGACCCGCTGGATATGATCGCTTCAGGCCCGGCCTATCCCGACAGCAGTACCTGCGCGCAGGCGCAGGCCATTGCGAAGAAATACGGGTTGCGGCTGTCTGGGGAGGCACAGCAGTGTCTGGCAGTGGAAACGCCCAAGGAACTGACCAATGTGCAGACTCAGATCACCGGTTCTGTCCGGGAGCTTTGCCGCGCAGCGGCGAAGGCTGCGGAAGGATTGGGATTTGTACCTTATATTCTGACAGACCGGCTGAATTGCCAGGCCAGGGAGGCCGGTGCCTTCCTTGGTTCCATGGCAGTGACATACCATGGTTGCGGCAGGAAACTGGCGTTCATCGCCGGCGGAGAGACGGTGGTGAAGCTGACAGGAAAAGGGAAAGGCGGACGGAATCAGGAGCTGGCGCTGTCTGCAGCTGCTGCCATGGAAGGCCTGGACAATGTGTGCATTTTCAGCATCGGCAGCGATGGCACCGATGGCCCCACCGATGCCGCAGGCGGTTATGCAGACGGAAGAACCGCAAAAATACTGCGGGAAATGGGGATCTCGATCCATGCAGTTCTGGAACAGAACGATGCCTACCACGCCCTGCAAAAAACCGGCGGTCTCCTCATTACCGGCCCCACAGGGACCAATGTCAACGATGTGGCAGTGGTGCTGATTGGATAACAAATGACCTCTGGCTTATGCCAGAGGTCATTCCAGCGTGTCGAAAATCCCCTTCGGGGCTTTCCGACAGTCTTTTTGCAGTCTGCTGCGCGCGCTCGTTGTACGCTGTTAGCGTACAACTTGCACACTTGCAGCCTGAGATGGATTTTGCGTCAGGTACACGCCCTGACGCAAAATGCTCTGACTTTGTTTTTGCTTTCGCAAAAATTCTGCGAAGCCTTTTTCTGCAGTCTGAAATGACCTCTGGCTTATGCCGGAGGTCACTTCTTTTACTTTTCCGCAGGTTCCGACAGGGGAAGGGAAAGGGTTCTTGGAGTCTTGGGGGCGGGGCCGCAGGAGGAGCGGAGAATCAGTTCTGCATGGAGCATGTGGGTGCTCAGGGCAACGCCGTTGAGGTGGCAGGACAGGGCGTAGAAGGCGCTCTTGCCCAATGCCGGACGGTTCTGCCGGATGGTGCTCAGGGGCGGAGTGGTATAACGGCACATGGGGATGTCATCATAGCCCAGAATGCTGATATCCTCCGGAACCCGCAGTCCCAGCTCGTTGCAATAGAACAGGACGCTGTGAGCCAGAATATCGTGGCTGCACAAAATGGCGGTACAGCCATTTTTCAGCAGCCGGGGCAGATGCCGGGACAGGCAGACGTTTACATGGAAGGCGTTGCCCATGACGCTGTCGTCTGCGGGCAGACCCAGCTTGGTCATGACCTGCTGGAAGGCAAGGTAACGCTGCTGGTAAACATAGGCTTCCAGGGCGCTGCTCAGGTAACCGATTTTTGTATGGCCCAGGCTGCGCAGGTGCCGGATCGCAAGGGCGATGCTTTCGGTAATGTCCACACCGATGCTGGTGACCTTGGGATTGCCGCTGACATGGTTGTCATAGAGGACAGTGGGGGTGCGGCAGGTTTCAAATTCCGTGATCCAGGGGTCCAGCAGACTCAGACCCAGGAACAGACCACCGCAGTAATTCTCCCGCATCATATATTCGTCATAGCGGATTTCCTGCTGCAATTGCAGGGTCAGCGGAATGATCTCTACCTGAAAACCGGCGGGTTCTGCAGCCTGACGGAAACCTACCACAATATCATAGCCGAAATCCTCCGGCTTGCTGTACTCCATATTTAAAATAAAGACGGCCAGCCGGGGCGCTGCGGTGCTGCGGTTAAGACGGGAGTAGCCCAGCTCCACCGCTTTTTCCAGCACGGCCTGCTGCATCTTCTTGCTGACATCCTTGGCGCCGTTCAGTGCTTTGGAAACGGTTCCCTTGGAAATTCCCAGTTCCTGCGCAATATCGTCCAGTGTAGCCAAGACTTCACCCCCTGAAAAAAAGTTTTTGGAACATTTAACCGTATTATAGCATATGTGGTTTGGAAATGCAAAGGAAATTGTAAAGATTGCACAAAACGTTTCGGCGGGTTTCGAAAATACGATACTTATGGATGGTATACACAAAAAACGAGAATGCGTTTTGTGCCAAATGCTGAAAATGGAGCAGGGGGCGAATGCCGGTTGACGGGAAAACCGAAAGGCAATATACTAAAAGATACAAAACATTACGAAACTTTCTTCTTCCTGTGTTGTAACGAGGAGAGAAAACGTGTGGATTTTTAGAAATGGAGAGCTGTTTTTATGGGGTATTTCTGCGGAAAACAGGACATGCAGACCTTATCGGCCGCACAAAGATCGTCTTTTTTATTGAGTAATGGATTGGGCGGCTATGCCAGTGTCACGGCAGCCTACTCGGTACCGCGCTGCGATCAGGGCATTCTGGTGGCGGCAGTGAAAGCACCCAATGAACGCATTACCATGGTCCACCGGATGCGGGAGACCCTGCAGCTGGGAGAAAATCAGGTCTTCCTGTCCTCTCAGAGCTTTGCCGGACGGAAGGTGCAGGAGGATGGCTACCGGTATCTGGCGGGCTTTTCCTATGAGGAGCTTCCGGTGTGGACGTATCAGGAACGGGGCGTAACGGTGAAGCGGACGCTGTGCATGGTGCAGGAAGCAAACACCGCAGCAGTGCTGTACGAGATCGAAAACCGCTCCGAAAGAGACTGCACCTTGCAGGCAGAGCCTTTCCTGAAATTCGCGCCCAAGGAAGAGGCACTGAAGGAGAAAAAGGAATTTACCTATCAGCGGGGCAGTATTACCGATGGGAAATACACCCTGTATCTGTCTACCGACGGCAATCTGCGCAAGCGTGCTGCCGTCTGGCAGACCCTGGCTTACCCGGAAGATGCCAAGGACGGACGGCCTGACCATGGCCTGACGGGCTGCTGCTGCCGTATTTCCAAAACCATTCCTGCCGGAAGCACCGGGAAACTGAGCATCGTGTTCTCCATGGAACCCAATCCTGTATCGGCAGAGAAGCTGCTGGCGCAGGCGCTGGCCTACCAGAAAAAGCTGGATGCAGACTGCCCCTTTACCGACCCGGTTGCCCGGCGGCTGGCCCGAAGCGCCGATGCCTATATCTCCTGCCGGGATTCCACGGGAGAGAAGACCATTCTGGCGGGTTACCCCCTCTTCAGTGACTGGGGACGGGATACCATGATCGCGCTGCCGGGCTGCTGTCTGGCTACCGGACGGTATGCCGATGCCAAGAGTATTCTGAAAACCTTCCTCGCCTACGAAAAGGATGGTCTGGTGCCCAACCTCTTCCCGGAAGGCGAAAGCCAGCCTATGTACAATACGGTGGATGCAGCCTTGCTGCTGATTGACAGCCTGTGGCAGTATGTCCGGCGTACCGGAGATATGGAGTTCCTTCGGGAAGCGTGGCCTGTCATGGAGCGGATCATTGCGAATTACCGCAAGGGTACCCATCACCACATTGGAATGGATGAAGACGGTCTGATCTTCGCCGGCGGCGGATTGGATCAGGTGACCTGGATGGATGTCTGCGTCAATGGCATCCTGCCCACTCCCCGTCATGGCAAGCCGGTGGAGATCAATGCCTACTGGTACAATGCCCTGCGGATCATGGATGTCCTGGCGGCGGAACTTTCTCTGGATGGGAAGGACTATGCGGTTCTGGCAGAACAGGTGAAGGCTTCCTTCTGCGAGAAGTTCTATATGGAAGACAAGGGCTATTTAAAAGATGTGCTGTCCGGTACCTCTGCCGATGATCAGCTGCGGTGCAACCAGATCTGGGCGGTGTCCATGCCCTTTACCATGCTGAGCCCGGAGCAGGAGCGCAGCGTTGTGGAGACGGTGTTCCGGCATCTGTATACCCCCTGCGGCCTGCGGACCCTGTCTCCGGAGGACCCGGAGTATCATCCTACTTACGGCGGACCTCAGGTGGAGCGGGATATGGCCTACCATCAGGGCACCACATGGGTCTTCCCCATGGGCGCTTACTACCTGGCCTATCTGAAGGTCAACGGCTACAGCCAGGAGGCTGCACGGTATGTCCGCCGGCAGATGGCTGCGCTGGAAAGCATGATGGCAGAGGGCTGCATGGGCCAGCTGCCGGAAATCTATGATGGACAATTCCCCGGTGAGGGCAAAGGCTGCTTTGCCCAGGCCTGGAGCGTAGGCGAAATGCTGCGTGTCTTCGAGGCACTGGAAAGAAAATAAGTAACAATTCTTGCCTCCCTCTTTGAGGGAGGTGGCAGCCCGCAGGGCTGACGGAGGGAGTGGCACTGCCCTGGAAGGACACTCCCCCAGTCACGGCGTGTGCCGTGCCAGCCCCCTCAGAGAGGGGGCCAAGGTGAATTGGAAGAAAAGTGAGGCTTTTATGGCAAAACTGAAATTAGATAAAACCAAATGGGGCTGGTGGCAGTCTGCGGTCTTCTATCAGATCTACCCCAAGAGCTTTCTGGATACCGACGGCGACGGCGTAGGTGACCTGAAGGGTATCATTTCCAAGCTGGACTATCTGGAAAAGCTGGGAATCGACGGCATCTGGATGTCTCCCGTGTGCGCTTCTCCCCAGGTGGACAATGGCTATGACATTTCTGACTACTGCGCCATTGACCCCATGTTCGGCACGTTGGAGGATATGGATACCCTCATTGCGGAAGCAAAAAAGCGGGGCATCTCCATTATTCTGGACCTGGTGCTGAATCATTGCTCTGACCAGCACAAGTGGTTCCTGGAGGCAAAAAAGAGCCGGGACAATCCCTATCATGATTACTTCATCTGGCGCGATGGCGAGCCTGACTGCCCCCCTAATGGAATGCGGGCTACCTTCGGCGGTTCTGCATGGACCTATGTACCGGAAGTGGAGCAGTGGTATTTCCACCAGTTTGCGGTAGAGCAGCCGGACCTGAACTGGGAAAATCCCGAAATGCGCCGGGAACTGTACAAGACCATCCGTTTCTGGGTGGACCGGGGCGTGGAAGGCTTCCGACTGGATGTCATTGACCAGATCGGTAAGGATGCCGATAAGCAGATCACCAGCAACGGTCCCCGGCTCCATGAATACCTGCGGGAATTGTCTGCAGAGGCATTTATAGAGGAAGGCCTGGTGTCTGTGGGCGAAGCCTGGGGCGCAACCCCTGAGCGGGCGAAGCTGTACAGCGCCCCCGATGCCAGCGAACTGTCCATGGTGTTCCAGTTTGAGCACATCTGCCTGGACCAGGAGCCCGGCAAGGATAAGTGGGATACCATCCCCCTGAGCCTGCCCAAGCTGAAGGCATGCTATACCCGCTGGCAGCAGGAACTCCATGGCAAGGGCTGGAACAGCCTGTTCCTGAACAACCACGATCTGCCCCGCACCGTGTCCCGCTGGGGCAACGACGGCGCTTACCGGGTGGAATCTGCCAAGATGCTGGCCACCATGCTCCACGGCATGGAGGGTACCCCTTACATTTTCCAGGGCGAGGAACTGGGCATGACCAATATCCGGCTGGATATCTCTCAGCATGTGGATATTGAAACCCTGAATGTCTATAACGAGCGGATCGAACAGGGCTATGATCCTGAGGAGGTTATGGCTTCCATTCATGCCAGAAGCCGGGACAATGCCCGGACTCCCATGCAGTGGACGGCAGGGGAGAAGGCGGGCTTCACCACCGGCGATGCCTGGATGCCCCTGAATCCCAACTATACCGAGATCAATGCGGAAGCCGCTCTGGCGGACCCTGATTCTGTCTTCCATTATTACCGGAAGCTGATCGAGCTGCGCAAGAGCAAGAATGTTTTCCGCAGCGGCAGCTTCACCCTGCTGTGCCCTGAAAATGAAGATATCTTCGCCTATACCCGGGATACGGAGAAGGAACATCTGCTGGTGGTCTGCAACTTCACCGACAAGACCCTGTCCTTCGACGCACCGGAGAATTTCCAGGGCGCAGAGATGATCCTCAGCAACTACAATGACGGCTGCAGCGAGCTGATGCCTTACGAGGCGGTCATGCTGTATTACGAAGATGTGGAATAAAATCGTATAAAGTACCTGCATCATTCCTATGCAGGACTGGCTGGGTCTGGACAACAGCGCCCGGATGAACACCCCCGGTACCGTGGATGCCAACTGGAGCTGGCGCCTGCTGCCCGGCCAGATTACGGAGGAGCTGGGGGAGGAAGTGCGTAACGTTACGAAACGTTTCGGACGGACCAACTGGGATGCCCTGAACGCACTGGAGGAAAAGCAGGATTCTTAGACGGATAAAATTAAAGAATAATTGAATATTGGTTAAAATAGCTAAAATGTGAACAGGAAATTTTACATATGCGATTGTTGACGGTTCTAAGGTGACGGTGGTATACTGTACATAGTCTGTTCATAATGATTTGCTCCGGAATAAAAAAGTTTCGGAAAGTTTCGAAAAAGGGCATGCCCTTTTTCGTTCTCAACCAAAGTTGAGAACGTGATGTCCCCTTGGCTTCCACAGAAATTTTCTGTTGTAGCATATTACATTATCTCTGATATTAGGAGGAAAAACACAATGAAGAAGATCATTGCAATGCTGCTGGTTCTGGCCATGGCTCTGTCCCTGGTTGCCTGCGGCGGCAAGACCGAGGCTCCTGCTGAGACCCAGGCTGCAGCTCCCGCTGCTACCGAGGCTGCCGGTCCCGAGGCCATCACCCTGAAGGTTTGGGCTCCTCAGGCCGACCAGGTCGACGAGACCTGCTGGCTGCCCATCATGCTGGCTAAGTTCGAGGAAGCTCACCCCGAGTACGCTATCACCTGGGACATTGGTGTCTGCGGTGAAGGCGACGCTGCCGGTATCGTCAAGAACGACCCCGCTGCAGCTGCTGACGTTTTCCTGTACGCTAACGACCAGATGGGCACCCTGATCGAGGCTGGCGCTCTGGCTAAGCTGGGCGGCTCCTACCTGGAGCAGGTCAAGGCTGACGTTGCTCAGACCTACATTGACACCGTCACCTACACCGACGGCGGCGTTTACGGCTTCCCCATGGCTCCCAACACCTGGTTCATGTGGTACAACAAGGACATCTTCTCCGAAGAGGATGTTAAGAACCTGAACACCATGCTGGAGAAGGGCGTTGTCTCCTTCCCCATGGATAACTCCTGGTACACCGCAACCTTCTTCTTCGGTGTCGGCGGCACTCTGTACGGCCCCCAGGGCATCGACGCAGCTGCTGGTATCGACTTCTCCTCCGACCTGTGCGTCGAGGCTGGTAAGTTCATGATTGACTTCGCTAAGAACGCTAACTTCGTCAACGACGTTGACGGCACCGGCGTTGCTGGCATGAAGGAAGGCACCATCCACGCTATGTTCTCCGGTCCCTGGGATCGTCCCGCTCTGGAAGAGTCTCTGGGCGACAAGCTGGGCTGCGCTGTCCTGCCCACCTTCACCATGAACGGCACCGACTACCAGATGAAGTCCTTCGCTGGCTCCAAGGCTATCGGCGTCAACCCCAATGCCGCTAACCCCAAGGCTGCTATGCAGCTGGCTGCTTTCCTGGCTTCCGCTGAGGGCCAGCTGGCTCGTTACGAGCTGTCCGCCATCACTCCCGCTGCTACCGCTTGCGCTGAGAATGAGGCTGTCAAGTCCAATGTTGTCGTTTTGACCGAGGCCGCTGAGATGGCTACCGCTACCATCGCTCAGCCCACCATCGCTGCCATGAACGCATACTGGGATCCCGTCAAGAACTTCGGCCTGAACATCCTGAACGGCTCCATCACCTACGACAACGTCGAGGAGATGCTGGACGCTACTCTGGAACTGCTGAACAGCACCGGCCTGTAATTCAATACACCCGAGTTGTTTGACTGAGCTTTAAGTCCGGCGGCGGTCGGAAACTTTCCGACCGCCGCTTTACTCTACTTAAAATCAAGAAAAATCAGGAAAAATCTTGCATTTTAGAGAATTTTTCTGAGAAAACGAAGGGAGACGGTAAAGTGGCATACAAAGAAACCACCAAGCCCATCGCCGCTTACAGTAAGATCGGCTCTACCTCTCTGCAGAGCGCGCTGAAAAACGGCGGCGCCATTGTTTGGCTGTCCTGCCTGATCATGGGTCTTGGCAACATCGCAGCAGGCCAGTTCCTGAAGGGCCTGCTGTTCCTGGCAATCGAAATCGCATTTGTTTATTACATGGCTACCAGCGGCCTGAACTGGCTGAGCCTGCTGCCCTCTCTGGGCGACACTCCCACTCAGGAAGTCTGGAGCGATGACCTGGGCGTTTATGTGTACGTTCAGGGCGACAACTCTCAGCAGATCCTGCTGTTTGCTGTTGCTACTCTGGCTATCGTAGCCTTCTTCGTCGTGGTATGGCGCGCATCTGTCCGCAGCGGCTATATGGGCCTGTGCGTCAAGCGCTCCGGTGCCAAGGCTCCTTCCATGAAGACGGACATCGTGGCTCTGTTCGATGAGAACATTCATAAGCTGCTGATGGCTCCCCCCTTCATGATGCTGGCAATCTTCACCATGGTTCCTCTGGTCTACATGATGCTGATGGCCTTCACCAACTACTCCGCAGTGGATGACCACCTGCTTCTGTTCGACTGGGTGGGCATCAAGAACTTCCTGGCAATTTTTGACTCCGGCAGTGCTATTGGCAGACAGTTCGGCGGCGTTCTGGCCTGGACTCTGATTTGGGCTTTCTTCGCAACCTTCCTGAACTTCTTCCTGGGCACTTTCATGGCAATGATCATTCAGCGTCCCTCCACCCGCTTCAAGGGCCTGTGGAGAACCATTCTGTCCCTGACCATTGCGGTTCCTCAGTTCGTTTCTCTGATGATCATCCGCAACATGTTCAAGGACAACGGTGCTGTGAACACCCTGTTCCAGAGCCTGGGCGTCCTGGCCAAGGGCGAAGTATTCCCCTTCATGACCGACGCAACCTGGGCCCGTGTTCTGCTGATCGTTGTCAACCTGTGGGTCGGTATTCCCTATACCGTCATGCAGGTCACCGGTATTCTGCAGAATATTCCCGCTGAGCAGTACGAGGCTGCCCGTATCGACGGCGCCAACACCGCACAGCAGTTCCGCTATGTTACCCTGCCTTACATGATCTTCGTGCTGACTCCCTACATCATCACCCAGTTCACCGGTAACATCAATAACTTCAACATCATCTACCTGCTCACCGGCGGCGGCCCCACCTATGTTGGCGACTCCGCAGGCCAGACCGACTTGCTGGTCACCTGGCTGTACAAGCTGTCCATCGATAAGCAGCAGTACAACATGGGTGCCGTTATCGGTATCTTCACCTTCATCGTTCTGGCTGTTGTGGCACTGGTCACCTACCGGAGCTCCGGATCTTACAAGGATGAGGAGGGCTTCAAATAATGGCTAAGAAACCTGTTTCTGTTAAGAAGCAAAAGATGGTCACCGATATCGTGGTCCACGTGTTCCTGGTGATCGTGGCCATCGTGTGGCTGATCCCCTTTATCTGGATCATTGCCCACAGCTTCCGTGGTGAGAGCACCGGTATGTTCTGCTCCACCTTCCTTCCCACCCAGTATACCCTGGATAACTACATCGGCCTGTTTACCGATGTCAAGACCATGAACTTCCCCAAGATGTTCCTGAACACCTTCATCATCGCCTGCTTCACCTGCGTGATCTCCACTTTCTTCGTGCTGAGCGTTGCATACAGCCTGTCCCGTGTTAAGTGGACCATGCGTAAGAGCTACATGGATATGGCTATGGTCATTAACCTGTTCCCCGCCTTCATGTCCATGGTTGCGATCTACTTCCTGCTGAAGGCTATGGGCCTGACTGAAGGCAACCGTATTCCCATCGCTCTGGTCATCTGCTTTACCGCAGGCGCCGGCACCGGCTTCCACGTCATGAAGGGCTACATGGATACCATTCCCAAGGCTCTGGATGAGGCTGCCATGATCGACGGCTGCACCCGCTTCCAGACCTTCTACAAGATCACCCTGCCTCTGTGCAAGCCCATGATCGTGTATCAGGTCATTACCGCCTTCATGGGCCCCTGGATGGACTTCATCTTCGCCAAGATCATTGTCCGTGCTGAGACCCAGTATGCTACCGTTTCCATCGGCATGTGGAAGATGCTGGAAATGGAATACATCGGCGGCTGGTTTACCCGTTTCTGTGCTGCGGCCGTTCTGGTCTCCATCCCCATCTCCATCCTGTTTATGATCACTCAGAAGTTCTATCAGGAAGCAATGGGCGGCGCTGTCAAGGGTTAATTACCGAACAAGCAACAAGAGCTTCCTTTTCACCATGCCATCCGTGACTGGGGTGAGTCATGGATGGCACCCGCAGCTTTCCCGCTTTCCGGGGAAGCTGCGGGAAAAACATTTTTACCTCGAAAGGACCCCTTTTATGGAACGACTCGGAAAAAAGAAAAGTTTTGCAATCAACGGTGACGCACTGCGGGCCTGGGCGCTGCTGTTTGCGGCAGCAGGTGTGGTAGGCCGGGGCGTAATGCAGACCCATTTGCTGGGGATCGGACAGGTTTCCGCTCAGCAGCTGCTGGAAGCCATCAGTGCGTCGGACGAGGCTATGGTCATGGCTACCCTGTCTCTGATTTTGCAGGCAGTGGAGACCTGCGCGGTGCCGGTTTTTGCGCTGATGCTGGTGCAGGGCGTTCAGCATACCACGGATTTCAAGGCTTACTTCCTTCGGGTCGCAACACTGGCCCTGCTGTGTGAAATTCCTTATAATCTGGCGATGGGAGCAAAGCTTCTGGCGCTGGAAAGCCGGAACCCGGTGTTCGGTCTGGTGATGTGCATGGTGCTGATCAGCTTTTACCGTTACTATGCGGCCGAAAAATTCTCCAACACCCTTATCAAGCTGGCGGTCACGGCCGCGGCTGTGGTGTGGTGCGAGATGCTTCGCATCGATTTCGGTTCTGCCCTGGTGATCGTGACAGCAGTGCTGTGGTACTTCCGTGCCAAACCCCTGTACCGGAATTTTGCCGGTGCCACCGCAGCCATTGTCTGCTCCGTCATGTCTCCCTTCTTTATGGCTTCTCCCATGGCATTCATGGTGATCCATTTCTATAATGACGAAAAGAGCACCAACAGCCGGAAACTGAATTACCTGGCCTATCCTGTCATCCTGACGGTGGCAGCGGTAGTGGGGCTGTTTCTGTGATGGAATAATAACACCGGTCGGAATTGGCGTTCCGACCGGTGTTTGTTATTTTGGCAGTTTGAATTTGGATACATCGTGGCCCTCCAGTTTCAGGAGGGCGATTTTATTTTCTATCCCGCCGCCATAACCGGTCAGGCTGCCATTCGCACCCAGAACACGGTGGCAGGGGATGAGAATGCAGACGGGATTCCAGCCAACGGCGCCGCCCACTGCCTGGGCGGACATTTGGGGAAGGCCTTGCTTTTTCTCAATCTGCCGGGCGATTTGACCGTAGGTCATGGTTTCACCGTGGGGGATGGCATGCAGGATTTCCAGTACCTCCTGCCGAAAGGGCGTGAGATTTTGAATTTGAAATTTGGGGACAAAACCGGGCTGCTGACCTCGAAAATACAGGTCCAGCCATTGGGAAGTTTCCGCAAAGACCGGAAGAAATGCCTCCGTCCAGGGTTCGGTATGTTTCCATGCACCCCGGGAGCCGGTAAACCAAAGCCCGGTGAGAACTTCTCCATCGCCGGTCATTTCCATATCGGAGAACCCTTCCGGCGCGGGGTAATGCCAGTGGTAGACCATGGGCGTGCCCTCAGTCCATCCGGCGGCAGCTGTCGCGCGCTACGATCCGATGGGGAACGATGATCTTGGTGGTCAACAGGTTGGGATTCTCTGCGTGGTTGATGATCTGGTGAGCTGCTTCCTGCCCCAGCCGGTAGGAATTGATATCCACAGCCGTCAGCTGAGGGGAGACCAGCTGGGCGTAAAGGGAGTTGTTGAAGGCGATGATGGAAATATCCTCCGGAATGGACAGCTGGATTTGGTTGCAGACCCGCTCCAGAGCCAGGGCCAGAATGTCATCGCTGACCACAAAGGCGGTGGGACGGTCCTCCTGCTGCAGGAGAGTCAGCAGGGCGGCAGCACTGTCGGGGCTGACGCTGTTCATTTCCACGCAGTAATCCTCCCGGATGGGAAGCTGGTGCAGCAGACAGGAAAGCTGATAGCCGGAGCGGCGGTCGGAGGCGTAAAGAAAATCATTTTTGCTGCCAAGGTAACCAATGCGGCGGTGTCCCAGAGAATAGAGATAGTCCGCCGCTTCCCTGCCCGCAAGCAGATTGTCATTGTCGATGCAGATGGTCTGCCCGGACAGTTCATTGGCCTTGCCTACGATGACATACAGCAGACCCTGGTTGCAAAGGTAATCCACAACGATATCATTGGTGCGGGAATAGAGAATGATGAAACCGTCCACACTGCCGCTGCGGTGGAGAGTCTGAATGGACTGGAGAATCTCATCGTAGTCCTTTCCGGTGACTACGGTGCTGGCTACCCGGCGCTGGTTGCAGACCTGAGAAATACCGCGAATGGCCTTCAGATAGAAGGTATTTTCGTAGGCTTCCCGGTCAGAGGGAGGCAGAATAACAGCGATGGTCTTGATGGCCTGGACATTGGCGGCATCGCCGGATGCGGGGAGTTCGTACCCCAGTTCCTCCATAGCCTTCTGGACCCGTTCCCGGGTCTCCTGGCTGATGGCGGGATTGTTGTTGCATACCCGGGAAACGGTGGAAGGGGAGACGCCTGCCAGCTTGGCAACGTCTTTGATGGTAACAGCCATAGTTGCACATCCTTAACATTCATAGATGCTTTAATTTTAGTGCAAAATTCCTGCAAAGTCAACGAAATTCATTGCATAAATAGATTGCGGAACTCGTGAAAATGGGAGAAAAGGGGGACGGAAACAAAGAACACTTGTATAAAATGTAGAATCCTGAAGAAATAATAAAAGAGACTTGAAAAATTCATGCAAATGATGTATTTTAGTTGCAGAAAATTTCCGCAACTAAAAACTTTGCACATGGGACAGACAAGGGGATGCCAATGCAGGAGATACAGCAAGCCGGCATGTACCGGCATTTGGAAAATCGAAGAAGACGTTTGACCCGGGGCGGCACTGTCGGGGAATTTACCGGAGAGCATGACTACTATGGTTTTCATCGGGTCAGCGGCGGCTGGGTCTTTCGGGAATGGGCACCGGATGCCCGGGGGATTTTTCTGATGGGAGAGTTCAACGGCTGGAATCCGGAAAGGGATCCTATGGTTCCCGTGGGCAATGGCAGCTGGGTGCTGTATCTGCCGGGAGAGGATACCCTCTGGGACACCTGCCGGGTCAAAACCGTGGTCGCTCATGGCGAGGTAAGATAAACAGTTCAGCGGAAAACCGCATAGAAAATCACCCCGGACCATTCAGGTCCGGGGTGTTGACATTTGGAATCAAACATGCATGCCGGAGAGGGCAGAGGCAATGTTCTGAATATTTTCTTCGCAGCATTCCCGGTTGCGGTGGAAATATTCCTGAAACAGTACATCCACGACAACAAGCTGGGCGATTTTTGCGGGGACGGAACCGAACTGGAAGGGGCCTTCGTTGGAGCCGCACCGCAGCACCACATCTGCCAGCTTCGCGGCCGGGGATTTGTTGAACCGGGTGATGAGAATGGTGCGGATTCCCTTTTCTCTGGCGTATTCCAGAATCTGCAGACCGCCGGTGGTGGCACCGGAGTAGGAGAAGAGGATAATGATATCTTCCTTGCCCATGGTGGCAGCGGCAGACATCTGCATATGGGAATCAGACACGGCGTAAAACTTGCCTGTGACGGTGGAAAACAGGTGAGCGCACTCCTGAGCAAGCAGCATGGAGCCGCCGGAGCCGATGCAAATAACATGAGGCGCACCTTCAATCAATTCCACAGCCTTCTGAACCTGCTGCGGTTCCACCAGCTCAATGGTTTGCCGGACGGCATCGCCTGCCATGCGGCCGACTTCCTGGCTGCGGCCCAGGGTGGAGTCCCTGGATGGCTCCTGCGCCGCGGCAACAGGATTGGCGGCAGAGCGTCGTGCAAGCTCGATTTTAAAGGCATTGAAGCCCTTCAGTTTAAGACTCCGGCAGAATCGGGAGATGGTGGCTTCCGCGGTTCCGCATTCATCTGCCAGCTGCGTAATGGACATAAATTGGACCTGGCTGTGCTGGGTCAGAACATAGTCGGCAACCTTTCGTTCCGCAGCGGTCAGCTGGTAATAGGAGGCATGGATGCGTTCCAAAATGTCAATGCTATTCTGTTCGTTCATACCGTGTCTCCTTTCGATTGGCAGGAATCTGTTTGCAGGGTCGGGTCAATGACCCGACCCCAATGGCAGTCGGTTATTCGCCCAGGACCTGGGTCATCATCTGATCCACCAGGATCAGGCAGCGGGGGACATGGAAGGGACCCTTGAAGGTAGAGCCCTTGCAGGCGGGCAGGGTGGGCTTGCCGTCACGGCGCAGATAGCCGTACCACTCGCCATACTCATCGGCAAAGTACTTCTTGCAGTAATCCAGGATCTGGTAGAAGATGTCCAGATACTTTTCGTCCTTGGTGTCGCGGTAGATCATCATGGAAGCGATCAGCGCTTCGTTGTGGGGCCACCACAGCTTCATGTCGTGCTCGTAAGCCTCGGGAGGATTGCCCAGGCAGTCCATGAAGTACAGGATGCCGCCGAACTCATCGTCCCAGCCCTTGGAGAAGGCCATGTCGAAGACGTTGATGGCCTTCTTGTGCAGTTCGGGATCGCCCACATCATTGGCGTAGTCCATCAGGAACCAGGCGCACTCAATATCGTGACCGGGGTTGACCATACGGCCCTCGGTGACATTCAGACGGGGAGTGCCGTCGACACAGACGGATTCCAGAGTGCAGCCCAGCTCGGGCTTGACATGGTAGTTGAAGATGTCGGCGACGCATTCCTTGGCCCGCTCATCGTACAGCTCCTTCATCTCGGGGTCCACCCGCTTCATGACGCCGGTGACGTTCAGAATGATCATGGGGATGCCCAGAGCGCGGCCGGTACGGGTGGACTTGGGGCCCATGCCGGTGGGATCGGTCATGCCGTGGTTCAGATTCCAGTACATGTCATAGGCGCGGCGGGCGCGGAGCAGGTGCTCCCGTTCGCCGGTAACGCCGTAGTATTCGGCATTGGCGATGCAGTAGAAAGCTTCGGAGTAGCAGTAGCGGCGCTGACGCAGGGGAGTGCCGTCGGCCTCCACGGTGAAGTACAGGCGGCCGTCAGCGTCATGGTTGACGCAGTGCTCTTCCAGGAAGTCGATGCAGCTCTTGGAGAACTTCAGCCAGTCTTCCCGAACGCCGTAGATGCTGCACAGGTAAGCATAGGTCCAGCCGCAGCGGCCCTGCATCCAGACGCTCTTATCGGTGGAGTAGACCTGGGCGGTGCGGTCCAGGCAGGTGGTGACACCGCCGTGCTCATGGTCCCAGCCGTTCTTCAGCCAGAAATCGGCAACGTTTGCCAGCTGGCTGCGAATCCACTGACGCTCTGCGAGAAATTTTTTACGATCCATAAAAGTTCCTCCTGTTGTGTTTTTATATACTATATCACTGATGAAAAATGATTTCAATGATTATTCCGATGAGAAAAGGATTTTTGTGAAAGACAGATGACAGAACGGGGAAACTGTGCTAAAATAGGGAAAAACCTTTGGAGGCGACCCTATGTTCCGAAACCTTCTTCGTCCCGACAGTCCGCTGATGATCACCATGACTCAGATCACCGACTGCATTTTCCTGAGTCTGTTCTGGGTTCTGGGATGTTTTCCCCTGTTTACCATGGGAGCCGCGTTTGCTGCGCTGTATGATGCGGTGTTCCATGCCTACCGCAAGGGAGACAAGCAGGGATGGCAGCGGTTTTGGCGGACCTTCCGGGGAAACTGGAAATCCGGCATTCTGCCCACCGCAATTTTCCTAATGGTATTTGCGGTGCTGACAAAGGTGTTGATTTCCCTTTGGAATGCGGCGGTCTACGGTGCGGTTTCCTGGACCGTGTTCTCCGGCGGAGCCTTTGCCGGGGTCTTTGTGCTGGGCATTTTAAGCGTGCTGTTTCCCATGCTGTCCCGGTTTGATAATTCTTTGGCAGCACTGCTGAAAAACACACTGCTGCTGGCGATGGCCAATCTGCCCCGGACACTGCTGCTGGGAATGCTGAATGCCTTTTCTCTGCTGATGTGCGCTTTCTATGTAGTACCCCTGTTTTTCCTGCCGGCTCTGACAGCACTGCTGTCCACGCTGCTCATCGAGCCTATGTTCAAACCCTATATGCCTGCTGAAAATGCTGCCGAATAACCGGCGGCATTTTTGTTTTCTGTCATTGCCGGCGCACGCACCGGCAATGATATTCAGACTTGGATTATTTTACAATCTGGGGAATCAGCTGGGCGAAGCGCTCTGCCAGCTGGGCATGGCCCTTGCGGGTCAGGTGCATGTAGTCAATCTGATTGAATTCGCAGCCGTTGGCATCCATAAAGTGGCAGCCCAGCAGGTCTGCCTTCAATTTATAATAATGAGCCAGCTCCTGAGATTTTGCTGCGCAGGTGGTGCCCATGCAGGGATCGTTCAGCTTCTCGCCGATGGGAGGGGGAGAGACGATGAGAATGTTGGGACCGTGGCTGCCCCAGCAGTCCACGCTCATGCACTTGCGGACCAGGCGCTCCATGCCGAGACCGATGCAGGCAGCATTCATGCCCAGACGGTCCTTGGTGTCGTTGGTGCCCAGCATAATGATCAGCAGGTCGATGAATTCATGGCTCTTCAGCAGAGGGTAGGCAACGCTGAGGGCATCCATGCTTTCGTGAAGAGGATCCACAAAAACGGTGGTGCGGCCGGACAGACCTTCTTCCGTGACCAGATACTCGTCGCCCAGAGCCTTCTGCAGCAGGCAGGTCCAGCGCTCGTTTTCGTTGAAGCGAATGCCGCCGTCTGCGCAGTCGGAAGGATCGGCACAGTAGCCGTGGGTATTGGAATCGCCTAAGCAGAGAATGTGTTTTTTCATAGGATCATACCTCCCTTTTCTTACAGAATATCATGTTTTCAAGATGCGTCAAGGGTATCGGAATACTTTCGTCAAGTTGCTAAAATTTGGAAACGTTTTCTTGTGCGAAACGGAAAAAGTTTTCAGAAACATAGAAAACAGGAAAACAATTTTCGGAAAGCTGTTGACTTTGCAAAAACTTTGCTGTAATATGAATACTGAAAATTGTGCAAATCCGCAATTTTTAAAAGGGCTAGCCCTTTTTCCATCCTCATAATCTGAGGATGGATGATTTCTGGCTTTCACGGCACAAGCCGTAAGCATATCAGTAAAAAATCTAGGAGGAAAAACAATGAAGAAGTTTATCGCACTTCTGCTGGCTCTGGCTATGGTCATGTCCCTGGCTGCCTGCTCCGTTGAGAAGGAAGAGCCCAAGCCCGCAGAGACTCAGGCTGCTGCTCCCGCCGCTCCCGCTGAGACCGAGGCTGCCGCACCTGCCGCTCCCGCTGTCGCTTCCGAGATCACCCTGTGGACCTATCCCATCGGTGGCTGGGGCACTCAGGAGACCGTTGATGCTCTGATGGCCAAGTTCGAGGCCGACACCGGCATCAAGGTTACCGTTGAGTACCTGACCTACGCTGACGGCGACGACAAGGTCAACACCGCTATCGAGGGCAACGCTGCTCCCGACCTGATCATGGAAGGTCCCGAGCGTCTGGTCGCCAACTGGGGCGCCAAGGGCAAGATGGTCAACATCGCTGACCTGTACGACGACACCGACAAGGCTGAAGTCAACGCTGCCGCTCTGGCTGCCTGCTTCGCTGACGAGAACACTGCTTACGAGTATCCTCTGGTCATGACCGCTCACTGCATGGGCATCAACAAGACCGTCTTCGAGGCTGCCGGCGCTATGCAGTACATCAACGAAGACACCCACACCTGGAAGTCCGTTGCTGACTTCGAAGCTGCTATCGCTGCTGTTTACGAGTACACCGGTGCTCAGGTCGGCGCTGTCTACTGCGTCGGTCAGGGCGGTGACCAGGGTACCCGTGCACTGGTCAACAACCTGTGCGGCGGCACCTTCACCAACGCTGAGCACACCGAGTACACCTGGGGCTCCGACGAGAACGTCGCTGCTCTGAAGAAGCTGTATGACAACCCCGCTATCGCATTCGACGCCGGTATCGCTGGCGGCGACGAGATCGCTCTGTTCTACAACGGCACTCTGAACGTTGCATTCTGCTGGAACATCGCACAGCAGCTGAACCCCAACACCGCCAACACCGGTGCTGAGCTGACTGCTAACGGCGACGAGATCATGTTCATGGCATTCCCCTCCGACACCACCCCCGCTCTGCAGGGCGGTATCTGGGGCTTCGGTATCTTCGACAATGGCGACGCTGCCAAGATCGAAGCTGCTAAGACCTTCATCAAGTACTTCTGCGACTCCGCTGCTACCGCTGACGCTGTCAAGGCTGCTAACTACTTCGCAGTTCGTAACTCCGCTGAGGGTGCTGACCTGTCCACCATCTGGGCTGACAACGCTATCATGGCTGAGTACAACGTCCTGATGCCTCTGCTGGGCGACTACTACCAGGTCACCACCGGTTGGGCTGAGGCTCGTACCTGCTGGTGGAACATGCTGCAGCAGGTTGGTGCTTCCGACGGTTCCGTCGAGGCTATCTCCGCCGCTGTTGAGCAGTACGTCAACCAGGCTAACGGCAAGTAAGCAATTGCTGAACACGGAAAAGACCTAAAGCAAAAGCGCCCCTTCCCATCCAAGGGGAGGGGCGCTGAGTTTTATAAAGTATGATAATGGATTTCACCGTAGGGTGGGGGCCTGCCCCCACCGGCAAGTTGTAACCATTGCTGCCACGGTGGGGGTAAGCCCCTGCCCTACATATTGTATTTTGGTTATTCTGAGAGGAGGATCTCAACCTTGGCAGATAAGAAAATTTCCGTCAACGCCAAGTCCCGGCGTCTGATGATCCGTGAAACCACTACGTCCTACCTGTTCCTGGCACCCTTCCTGGTGTTCTTTGTGCTGTTCGTGATCTACCCCATGTTCATGTGCGTCTATACCAGTTTCTTTGACGCTACCATGGGCCGTGAGGATATCTTTGTTGGTTTTGAAAACTATAAGACCCTGTTCAACGATGATGTATTCTGGATCGCGCTGAAGAATACGCTGATCATCGTTCTGGTGTCTGTGCCTGTGACCTGCGCTTTCTCCCTGTGGGTGGCCTCTGTCATCGCAAAGATGCCGGTTGCGGCAACCTCCGCATTCCGCTGCATCTTCTATCTGCCCGTGGTTACCGGTTCTGTTGCCGTTACCATGGTCTGGAAGTGGATGTACAATAACTACTACGGCATCTTCAACTACCTGGGCACCAACATGGGCCTGCTGGATAAGAACATCAACTGGCTGGGCGATCCCAAGTATGCTCTGGGCTGTATCATTCTGATCCTGCTGACCACCTCCGTGGGTCAGCCCATCGTCCTGTACGTTTCCGCTCTGGACAACGTGGACAAGTCTCTGGTGGAAGCTGCCGAAGTGGACGGCGCCACCCAGATGCAGGCCTTCTGGCGCATCAAGTGGCCCCAGATGATGCCCACCACCCTGTACATCCTGGTCATTACCACCATCAACTCCTTCCAGTGCTTCGCATTGATCCAGCTGCTGACTCTGGGCGGACCGAACAACTCCACCATGACCATCATGTACTACATCTATTACAACGCCTTCAAGCTGTACAAGTACGGCTACGGCAATGCAATGGGTGTTATTCTGGCAATCATCATCGCAATCCTGTCCGCCATCCAGTTTAAACTGGGTGAAGAAAAGTAAGGGAGGCGTGTGGATATGAAGAATCAGAACCGTCTGAACCAGAATGCTGCAAGACAGAGAGCCTACTACATCCTCTCTTTTGTGGCCGTCGGCATCATTGCCTTCCTGTTTGCATTCCCCCTGTACTGGATCATCACCGGTGCTTTCAAAACCGGTAAGGAAATCAACTCCACCACCCCCATCTGGATTCCCTCTGAGTGGGATATGGGCAACTTCCAGCGCCTGATGAGCAAGCGCTCTGCACCCCTGTTTGACATGACCATCCCCGGCCTGAAGATCAGCGCCTTTGGTTATGTGATCCGTCTGGGCAGCACCATTAAAATCACCGGCCCCACCGTTCCCGCTGCTATCCGCTGGCTGATCAACACCGTGTTCATGTCCGTGGCAGCTATGCTGATCACCTGCCTGACCTCCGCTATGGCTGGCTATGTCCTGGCCAAGAAGCGTTTCTGGGGCAAGACCCTGATCTTCACCCTGGTGGTCTGCGCCATGGCTCTGCCCAAGCAGGTCATTCTGATCCCCCTGCTGCGGGAAATGTCTGCACTGGGTCTGTATGACACCATCTGGGCTGTTATCTTCCCCATCGTCGGCTGGCCCTTCGGCGTGTTCCTGCTGAAGCAGTTTGCAGAAGGCATCCCCACCGAAATGGTGGAAGCCTGCCGCATTGACGGTGCCTCCGAGTGGAGAACCTTCACCGATGTCATGTTCCCCATGATCAAGCCCGGTGTCGGCGCCTGCGCCATCTTTACCTTCATCAACTCCTGGAATGACTATTTCATGCAGCTGATCATGCTGACCTCCAACAAGAACCTGACCATCTCTCTGGGTATCGCCACCATGCAGGGCGAATCCTCCACCGACTATGGTCTGCTGATGGCAGGTGCAGCACTGGCCTCCGTGCCCATCATCATCGTGTTCCTGATCTTCCAGAAGTACTTCACCAAGGGCATCACCATGGGTGCCGTTAAGGGCTAAGCGGTAAGCCGCCGCCGGCAATTCGAGCCTGATGGCTGGCTGCTTATCCATCACCAATAGGTGGCCAGCCCGATTCGAGATAATTTAAGCATATCATTACAAGGAGATAACGTATGTCTGATCTGAAAAAGTACGAGGGTATTATCCCTGCCTTCTATGCCTGCTACAACAAAGATGGCGGCATTGACACTGAGGCTGTCCGTGCACTGACCCGCTGGTTCATCGAAAAGGGTGTTCAGGGTCTGTACGTTGGCGGTTCCTCCGGCGAGTGCATCTACCAGAGCAAGGAAGAGCGTAAGCTCGTTCTGGAGAATGTCATGGCCGAGGCCAAGGGCAAGCTGACCATCATTGCCCATATCGCCTGCAACAACACTGCCGATTCTCAGGAACTGGCTGCCCACGCAGAAGCTCTGGGTGTCGATGCCATCGCTTCCATTCCTCCCATCTACTTCAAGCTGCCTCCCTATGCCATTGCCAAGTACTGGAATGACATGAGCGCAGCTGCTCCCAACACTGACTTCATCATCTACAACATTCCCCAGCTGGCCGGCGTTTCCCTGTCCGTTCCTCTGCTGAAGGAAATGCTGAAGAACCCCCGCTGCATCGGTGTCAAGAACTCCTCTATGCCCACTCAGGACATTCAGATGTGGAAGGACGAGGGCGCTATCGTCTTCAACGGTCCCGACGAGCAGCTGATTTCCGGCCTGGTGATGGGTGCCATCGGCGGCATCGGCGGCACCTACGGTGCAATGCCCGAGCTGTATGTGGAGCTGTACCGCTGTGTCAAGGCCGGTGATCTGGCAAAGGCTCTGGAAATTCAGAATGACTGCTGCCGCATCATCTACAAGCTGTGCTCCGGCCACGGCAATATGTACGGCATGATTAAGGAAGCCCTGCGGAAGATGGGCTGCCCCGACTGCGGCTCTGTCCGCGCCCCTCTGGCAGAGCTGATCGAAAGCGACTATGCGATCGTTGACGAGGCTGTCGCCATGATTCAGGCTGCTGTTGCCAAGTATTGCTAAAAACCCAATGCCGCCGGGGGCAAACTCCGGCGGCTTTTTCCAAAAGATGATTTCGCGGGGAGAAGCTATGGAATACCTAAAACCGTTACAAATTATCTGGGATTATCTGTGCCTCCATCAGGAACCGGAAAAGGCAGACTGTATCGTGGGCTTTGGCAACTTCAACACAGACATTGCCCGCCGGACGGCAGAGCTGTACTTGCAGGGCTATGCCCCAAAGGTCCTGTTTACGGGGGGCCTGGGCCGTAATACGGAAGGCCTGCTGCCGGAACCGGAAGCGGTGCGGTTCGCCCGGGTGGCTATGGAATGCGGTGTGCCGGAGGAAGATATCATTCTGGAAGATAAATCCCGGAATACGGCGGAAAACATTCTCTTTACCCGGGAAATGCTGCAGGAACTGGGGCTGATGCACCCCCGGCTCCTGGGTGTTCATCAGCCCTTCATGGAGCGGCGGATCACGGCGGCTATGGGTGTCTATTGGCCGGACCTTGCGTTTCAGGTGACTTCTCCCCAGGTTACGATTCCTGAATACCTGCACCGGGCGAAGCAGCAGGGCATCAGCGAAAATGCTTCCATTTCCGTCATCGTAGGCGATTTCCAGAGAATGGAGCTGTATGCCCAAAAGGGCTGGCAGCTGCCCCAGACGATTCCGGAGGAGGCGTGGCAGGCTTTCCGCGAACTGGTGGAAATGGGCTATGACAAGCAGCTTGCCAAATAGTTGATTTTGACAAAAAATAGTCGATAATGCTATTGCATACCGGTGCAACTATGCTATAATGAAATCAGAAACAATAAATTTAGGAGGAACTTCTTTATGCAGTACTTAGGCGTTGAATACCAGCAGAAATTCACCCCCAAGCTGGACCCTCAGTTCATTCCCTTCGGCGTTTGGCGCGCCGCTTATCTGAAGGATGCAAAGCAGCCCATTGCCATTGCCGTTGAGCGGGACAAGGGCCGCGTTTCCGTCCATCATACCTGCATCCACGGCACTCCCGAGATGGCAGCTGCTGACTACCGCTATGTTGAGCGTTATGTGAAGTTCCTGCTGTGGTCCACCGGCGGCTTCCGTGTCTCTATCTGCGGCTGCCCTGAACTGGCCGAGAAGCTGCAGAAGGCTTACAAGATCGGCGGTGACCGTGAATTTGACTATACCTTCGTCAACCAGCTCTACGAGCGGGATCTGGAGATCGTGGCGCTGTCTCTGGATCAGGTGCCTGCTTCCAGCGAAGTTCCTGAGTCTATCGGCGGTTATATGGATGGCTGCCGTATCGGCTTCGATGCCGGCGGCTCTGATATGAAGGTTTCCGCTGTTGTGGACGGTGAGACCATCTTCTCTGAAGAAGTTGTCTGGCTGCCCAAGCTGAACAGCGATCCTGAGTATCACTTCGAGCACATCGTCAAGGCTATGAAGCTGGCTGCATCCAAGATGCCCAGAGTCGATGCCATCGGCGTTTCCTCTGCCGGTACCTTCATCGGCAATGCTCCCATGGTTGCTTCCCTGTTCATCAAGGTCCCCCGCTCCAACTGGGACAAGGTCAAGACCATCTACGATCGGGCCGGTGCAGCGGTGAATCCCGATGCACCTCTGCTGGTTGCCAACGATGGTGACGTTTCTGCCCTGGCCGGTGCCATGGGTCTGGGTAAGGGCAACCTGATGGGCATTGCCATGGGTACTTCTGAGGCTGTGGGCTATGTTGACAAGGACCAGAACGTTCTGGGCTGGATTAACGAGCTGGCCTTCGCTCCCGTTGACCTGTGTGAGAATGCCATGCAGGACGAGTGGTCCACCGACTTCGGCGTTGGCTGCAAGTACTTCTCTCAGGATGCTGTTATCAAGCTGGCTCCCGCTGCCGGTATTGAGATCCCCGAGGAACTGACTCTGGCAGAAAAACTGAAGTTTGTCCAGAAGCTGATGGAAGCTGACGATCCCAGAGCGCAGGCCATCTTCGAGACCATCGGTGTCTATCTGGCTTACACCACGGTTCTGTACTCTCAGTTCTATGACATCGAGTACATGATGCTGCTGGGCCGCGTTATGTCCGGCAAGGGCGGCGACACCATCCTGCGTGTCTGCAAGGAAGTGCTGGCTGAAGAATATCCTGAGCTGGCTGCCAAGTGCAACGTCACTCTGCCTGATGAAAAGATGCGCCGCGTCGGTCAGTCCGTGGCTGCAGCATCTCTGCCCAAGGTCAAGTAAATCTGTCTTTTTAAACGCCCGCAGTAACAGCTGCGGGCGTTTTTTGTTGAAGCTGCATTTCTTCTATTTCGTTAATATTACAAAATTTTTGCGTATTTTTTGTTCATCTTGCCGGGGCAAATTGTTTGTAATACAAGGCGTTTTATGGTATTATTACAAAGGAATAAGATGTAAAAGAAAGGAATGCTCAAATGAAAGCAAATCACCCCGATTTATCCTGGCTTTCTGATCCGGAAGTCTTTGCGGTGAACCGTAAGGATGCCCATTCCGATCATCTGTATTATGAAACCATGGCCGAAGCCCGGGCAGAGGAGAAAATGCCCCTGCGTCAGTGCTTAAATGGAACCTGGTATTTCTCTTATGCAAAAAATCCTTCCCTGCGGGTAAAAGATTTTTACAAGGCAGACTTTGACTGCCGCAGCTTTGACAAAATTCAGGTCCCCGGTCATATCCAGACCCAGGGCTATGATACCATGATGTACATCAACACCCAGTACCCCTGGGATGGTACAGAGTTCCTGCGTCCCCCTGAGATTTCTGAAAGCTACAATCCCGTGGGCAGCTATGTCCGCTATTTTGAAGTGGAGGAAGCCTTGAAGGGCAGGCCTATCTCCATTTCCTTCCAGGGCGTAGAAATCGCGTTCTATGTCTGGCTGAACGGTCATTTTGTGGGCTACAGCGAGGATACGTTCACTCCCTCTGAATTCCAGTTGGACGACTATCTGGTAGAGGGCGAGAATAAGCTGGCCGTGGAAGTTTACAAGCGGGCCAGTGCCAGCTGGATCGAGGACCAGGACTTCTGGCGCTTCTCCGGTATCTTCCGGGATGTGTACCTGTATGCCGTGCCTGAGACCCATGTGGAGGACTTCTTCCTGAAATCCACTCTGGATGAAGCCTATGAAAACGGTATGCTGGACATTGCTGCGAAGCTGTCCGGCAAGCTGAAAGGCACCATTACCGCCGTGCTGGAAGATGCCGATGGAAATGCCGTCTATACCGAGACCCTTCCTGTTTCGGAAACCGTTCATTTTAAGACCGTGGTTCCCCGCGTAAAGCAGTGGAGTGCTGAGGTGCCCAACCTCTATCAGCTGTACCTCTACATCACCGGAGAAGACGGCATCACCGTGGAAGCAGTTCCCATGGATGTAGGCTTCCGCAGCTTTGAAATGAAGAACGGCGTCATGCACATCAACGGCAAGCGCATCCTCTTCCGGGGTGTGAACCGTCACGAATTTAACTGCAAGCGGGGCCGGGCTATCACTGAGGAGGATATGCTGTGGGACATCCGCTTCCTGAAGCGCCATAACCTCAATGCTGTGCGCACCTGCCATTATCCCGACCAGAGCCTGTGGTACAAGCTCTGTGACCGCTACGGCATCTACCTCATTGACGAGACCAATCTGGAAAGCCACGGCTCCTGGCAGAAGCTGGGCCAGCTGGAGCCCAGCTGGAATGTTCCCGGCAGCGAGCCTGAATGGCAGGAATGCGTCCTGGACCGTGCCAACTCCATGTTCCAGCGGGATAAGAACCATCCTTCCATCCTGATCTGGTCGTTGGGCAATGAGTCCTATGTGGGCACCTGCCTGGAAAATATGACCAAATTCTTCCATAAGGTGGATGATACCCGTCTGGTCCATTACGAAGGCTGCGTCTGGAATCGGGACTGGTGCCACATCTCCGACATGGAAAGCCGGATGTATGCCAAGCCTGTGGATATTGACGCATATCTGGCCTCCAAGCCCGAAAAGCCCTATATCAGCTGCGAGTTCCTCCACTGCATGGGCAATTCCGGCGGCAACCTGAACCTGTATATGGAGCTGGAAGATAAGTATGAGCAGTATCAGGGCGGCTTTATCTGGGACTATATGGACCAGGCAGTGGTCCATGTCAATGAGCAGGGCGAGGAATACCTGTCCTACGGCGGCGACCATGATGAGCGGCCTACCGACTACGAGTTCTGCACCAACGGCCTGGTCTATGCTGACCGCACCGTTTCTCCCAAGGCCCAGGAGGTCAAGGCCTGGTTCTCCAATGTCAAGCTCTTCCCCGATGAGAAGGGTGTCACCGTGAAGAACGAAAACCTCTTTATCACCACTGCCTGCTATGACTTTGTCTGCCGGGTGCTGAAAAACGGTGAACCTGTTTTTGAAAGTGAACCTCTGAAGCTGGTGGCGGAGGCAGGGGAGAAGGCCTATTTCGCCCTTCCTTTCCCGGAGGTTACCGGAGCCGGAGAATATACCTATGAAGTGTCTATGGTTCAGCCTGCGGATACGGACTGGGCGGAAAAGGGCTATGAAATTTGCTTCGGCCAGTACATTAGAACCATCGAAGGACCCAAGGTTAAGTGCACCAAGCCTCTGCAGGTCATCTGGGGCGATGTGAACATCGGCGTTAAGGGTGAGGGCTTCCACGTCCACATTTCCAGAGGCGAGGGCGGCATTTCCAGCCTCCGCTATGACGATGTGGAAATGATTACCCGGGTTCCCAGAACCACCTACTGGCGTGCCCTGACCGATAACGACCGGGGCTGCAAGCATGGCTTTGACCGTGGACAGTGGATGACCGCAGGTTTGTATCAGAAAATAGTGGACTGCCGGGTCACAGAAGGTGAAAACGAAGTCACCGTTACCATGGACTACGAGGTTCCTATGGTGCCCGTAGTGAAGCAGACCATTTCCTACACCGTCACCGGCGACGGTGCCATTACCGTGGAGGCAACCTACTTCGGTCAGGAGAACCTGCCCAGTCTGCCCGCCTTCGGCATGAACTTCAAGCTGAAGGAAAAATACCACAACTTCCGCTACTATGGCTACGGCCCCGAGGAAAATTACTGGGACCGTATGGACGGTGCCAAGCTGGGCATCTTCGGCGGCAATGCGGCTGCCAACCTGTCCCGGTACATGGTTCCCGGCGAATGCGGCAACCGCATGGGCACCCGTTGGCTGGAAGTCACCGATGACAGCGGCTTCGGCCTGCGCTTTGAGGCAGAGGGAATGCCCTTTGAAAGCTCTGTGCTGCCCTACAGCTGCTACGAGCTGGAAAACGCCATGCACGTTTATGAGCTGCCCAAGGCCCATTACACCTGGGTGCGCATCCTGGCCTGCCAGATGGGCATTGGCGGCGATGACAGCTGGGGCGCTCCCGTTCAGCGCCGGTACTGGCTGGAATCCAATGTGGACCGGACCGTGAAGTTCACCATTCGAAAAGCATAAAGACTGTAATTGTTACCAATTGCGGGCGACCAATGGTCGTCTCTATGATCTATATACATAGGAGGAAGAAAACATGTCTGTTCCTGCGCTTATCCTGAATCCCGAAATGAAGGCTGCTCTGGATGCCGGTTTTGCATCTGTTTTTGCAGCGCGGCCGGAGCGTTATTTCTCCGCTCCCGGTCGTACCGAGGTCAGCGGCAACCATACCGACCATCAGCGGGGCCGTGTTCTGGCCGGTGCGGTCAACCTGGACACCGTAGCTGCTGTCCGGGTCAACGGCACCAATACCATCCGCATTCAGTCCAAGGGCTATCCCATGTGTGAGATCTCTCTGGAAGAACTGAACCCTGTGGAGTCTGAGATCAACTCCACGCCCGCCCTGATCCGTGGTGTGGCTGCCCGCTTTGCCCAGCTGGGCTGCAAGGTGGAGGGCTTTGATGCCTACTGCGATTCCACCGTTCTGCCCGGTTCCGGCTTGTCCTCTTCTGCCGCTTACGAGGTCCTCATCGGCACCATCATCAACCACCTGTTCTTTGATGCCAAGGTTTCTCAGCCGGAGATCGCCCAGATCGGCCAGTATGCCGAAAACGTCTTCTTTGGCAAGCCCTGCGGCCTCATGGACCAGACTGCTTCCGCTGTGGGCGGCCTTGTTACCATCGACTTTGCCGACAAGGACCATCCCGACATCCGTCCCGTCAATTTTGATTTTTCCTCCACCGGCCATGCCCTGTGCATCATTGACAGCCGTGCCGACCATGCCGACCTGACCGACGAGTATGCCGCCGTCACCCTGGAGCTGAAGGCTATCTGCAAGTATTTCGGCAAGGAAGTCACCACCGAGATCCCTGAGGAAGAATTCTACGCTGCCATCCCCGAACTGCGCAAGATCTGCACCGACCGTGCCGTCATGCGTGCCATCCACGAGTACAACGAAAACCGCCGGGTGCCCAAGCAGGTAGCCTGCCTGGAAAACGGCGATTTCGAGGGCTTCCTGCGTCTTACCAAGGAGTCCGGTTTCTCCAGCTGGATGTATCTGCAGAACGTCATTCCCGCAGGCTATGTAGACCAGCAGGCCATGGCTGTGGCACTGGGTCTGTGCGAGCATTACCTGCAGGGCAAGGGTGCTTACCGTGTCCACGGCGGCGGCTTCGCCGGTACCGTACAGGCCTTCGTGCCCTTTGAGATCCTGGATTCCTTCCGGGCCGGCATCGATGCCGCACTGGGTGAAGGCGCCTGCCATATCCTGTCCATCCGTCCCCAGGGCGGCGTAGAAATGGAGGTAGAATAATGAAAATCGAAACCTATATTGATTCTCTCGTTTCCTATGCCATGAACAATGGTCTGGCAGATCCTCTGGACCATCAGGTGCTGACCAACCGGATCCTGGATCTGCTGCAGAAGGAGGACTATGAGCCCTCCAATGAGACCCAGACCGAAGATCTGGAAGAGATCCTGACAGGTCTGCTGGACTATGCCGTTTCCAAGGGCATCTGCGATGACGGCATTACCGCCAAGGATATTTTCGACACCCGCATCATGGGCGCTGTGACCCCCATGCCCCGGGAAGTCATCCGCACCTTCCGGGAGAAGTATGCCAGGAATCCTGTGGAGGCTACCGACTGGTACTATAAGTTCTCCTGCGATACCGACTACATCCGCCGCTATCGCATCAAGAAGGACATGCGCTGGAAGTATCCCTCCCAGTACGGCGAGATCGATATCACCATCAACCTCAGTAAGCCTGAGAAGGACCCCAAGGCCATCGCTGCTGCCAAGAACGCTCCCCAGAACGCTTACCCCAAGTGCCAGCTGTGCGTGGAGAACGAAGGCTATGCCGGCCGTATGAACCATCCTGCCCGTGCCAACCACCGCATCATCCCCATCGAGGTCTGCGGTCAGCCCTGGTGCCTGCAGTACAGCCCCTATGTTTACTACAACGAGCACTGCATCGTCTTCAATTCCCAGCATGTGCCCATGAAGATCGACAAGTCCGCCTTTGAAAAGCTGCTGGACTTTGTCCGGGTCTTCCCTCATTACTTCGTTGGCTCCAATGCGGACCTGCCCATTGTTGGCGGCTCCATCCTGAGCCATGAGCACTTCCAGGGCGGCCACTACCGCTTCGCTATGGAGAATGCCGGCATTGAGAAGGAACTGATCTTTAAGGGCTTCGAGGATATCCATGCCGGTATCGTCAACTGGCCCATGAGCGTTATCCGTCTTAACGGCAAGGATCCCGCCAAGATTGCTGATCTGGCAGACAAGATCCTCACCGCATGGCGGGGCTATTCCGACTTCGATTCCAGCATCATCGCCTTCTCTGACGGTGAGCCCCACAACACCATCACCCCCATCGCCCGCCGCCGCTCCGATTATTACGAGCTGGATCTGGTGCTGCGCTGCAACATCACCACTGCCGAGCATCCCATGGGTGTGTTCCATCCCCATGCGGACAAGCACCACATCAAGAAGGAGAACATCGGCCTCATCGAGGTCATGGGTCTGGCGGTTCTCCCCAGCCGCTTAAAGGGCGAACTGACGGACCTGGCTGCCGCCGTGGTGGAAGGCCGGGATATCGTTGCCGACGAGGCGCTGGCAAAGCACGCCGACTGGGTGGAGGAGCTGAAAAAGCAGTATACCTTCACTGAGGACAATGCATTGGACATCATCCTGCAGGAAACCGGCAAGGTCTTTGCCGCCGTTCTGGAGGATGCAGGCGTTTACAAGAACACCGAGGCAGGACGAGCTGCTTTCCTCAAGTTCGTGGATGCGGTAAACGCACAGTAATGTGAATTATTTTACAGAAAAGGGGAACTCTACGGTTCGTAGGTTCCCTTTTTCTCCGTTTTTTGCAACAATGGATGCCAAGGAGGGATCTGAATATGAACCAAATCCAGACCGGAAAATTTATCGCGGCCATGCGCAAAGAACAGGGACTGACCCAGCGGCAGCTGGCGGAGGCTCTGGGCATCAGCGACAAGACCATCTCCAAATGGGAAACAGGCCATGGCCTGCCGGAGGTAGGGCTGATGCTGCCTTTGTGCGAAATCCTTGGCATCAACGTCAACGAGCTGCTGTCCGGTCAGCGGCTGACAGAAGAAACCTACAAACAAAAAGCGGAGGAAAATTTAATGGCAATTTTGGACGAAAAGAAGGAAAACAAAAGGCGCCAGGCATGGACATGGGTCATTGTGATTGGAACGTTGGCACTGGGTTTTCTCATTGCAGGCATCGCAGCATTCTTTGAGATGCCCGAGACGGCAAAAAAACTGCTGTGCATTGCAGGTCTGCTGGTCTGTATTCTGGGCACAGCCTTTGACTGCACCGTAGACAGGGTCACGGGCTATTTTCAGTGTAGCCACTGCGGTGAGCTGTTTGTCCCCGACTGGAAGACTTACTTAAAGGGCAGCTGGTCGATGCTTCCCGGAAGCGGCTATCTCACTTGCCCTCACTGTGGCAAGACCGGAAAATGTAAGCGCAGACTGGAACGATAACAGAAAAACGTCCCTGAATGGCATTGCCATTCGGGGACGTTCCATATTACGGTGCCGGTTGGAAAATCAATTCGTCATAGCCGGTTTCCGGATCTTCTTCCACACCGAAGCAGACACCGGGAAGCTCTGCGATCACCAGCTCGCAGGTGGTGTTGATGATGCAACCGGGGGTGAGGTGGCCGCCGACGGTGCTTAAGTCTTCTTTGGAAAGGGCAATGTGCAGATGGCAGCGCTGTTCGCTGACGGTGCCATTGAGGCTGACGATCTCGCAGTGGTCGTGGATCTCCCGGATGGTCACACCGCTGGCATCCCGGACCCTGCCCTTGGAAATGCAGCCAACAGCCGACAGGACAACGCCGGCCCGGATGTGTTTTTCACTGGCAATGTCCTTGATGGAAAGCAGAAGATCGTCTCCACGGCGAAGCCGCACGCTGTGACAGGTAAGCGGGCCGGAAGTAGATAGAAGTGTATTGTTCATAAAACCACCTAACGAAATGTTTGATAAGCGGCGCAGCCGCAAGCCTTCCCCCAGGGGGAAGGTGGCCGAGCGCAAGCGAGGTCGGATGAGGGATGGCGTGCAGTTCCGAGTCAGGAGTAGGTCTGAAACATGGTGCGAATCGAAACATTTCTGCCCGCATTCCTCATCAGTCAAAAATCAAAGATTTTTGCCAGCTTCCCCCCGGGGGAAGCCTTGGGCGCTGCCGCGCCAGTGCATGACAATGATTATTCTACAAAATGAACGAGTTCCGAAATGTCTTTGCGTACCTTCTTCCGCAGGACATCGCCCTCTTTGGCATAACCCAGGGTGATGACCAGTCGGGCGGGATATTCCAGATTACAGATTTTGCGGATCTTCTCATCGTCCAGCCAGCCTAAAATGCAGGTAGACAGCCCCTGAGCGGCTGCCTCGGCGGTGAGATAGGCGGTGGTAATGCCGATGTCGATGGAGCGGTAGTCGTTGCCCTTGACCTTGGCACCCAGGGCGGCGGACTTTACATAGGGCATTTCGGATACCACGATCATAACGGGTGCCTGGACGGCGAATTTGTTCATACCGCCCATGCCGCGGGTGGCCAGGGCCACTTCCCTGGCGGCTTCTCCGCGGCAGACGGTGAAGTGGTAGGGCTGACCGTTGCAGGCGGAGGGAGCCAGCTGTGCTGCCTGCAGAATGGCATTCAGTTTTTCCTGTTCTACCTGCTTTGTTTCGTCATAAGCCCGGCAGGACTGCCGCAGTTTTGCGATTTCTGAAAAGTCCATAAAAATGCCTCCTTTTTGAATTATTATACTGTTTCTGCAAGGAGGTGTCAATCAGGATCGTATGTGTATCGATCTTGTAGGGCGGGGTCATGACCCCGCCCTACAGGAGGGACGTTCTGGGGGGATAAAAAGCACGAACCCGGCTGGGTTCGTGCTTTGCATCTTATTGCTTTGCCAGCAGACCGTCGATAAACTGGGTAGCGGCCCGGGCACTTCTGCCGCCTCTTCCGAGAGCGAAGCGTTCTGCCAGCATATCCAGCTGGGCAGCGTCCATGGTCACGCCCTTTTCCTGGGCCAGATGATGGACGATGCCAAGGTAGACTTCCTTGTTGGGCTTCTGGAAGGTGACCTGAATGCCGAACCGCTCCGACAGGGAGAGAAGCTCCTGCATGGTATCGTTGCGGTGGACATCGTCGCCGTCCCGGCTGGAGAAACTCTCCTTCACCAGATGGCGGCGGTTGGAGGTGGCGTAGATTACCACATTGCGGCTCTTGGCGGACACACTGCCCTCCAAAATAGCCTTCAGCGCGCTGAAATTATCGTCATCCTTCTGGAAGGATAGGTCGTCGATGAAGAGAATGAACTTCAGGGGATTGCTGTTGAGCTCGTCTAAGATGTCGGGGATGGCATGGAGCTGCTCCTTCCGGACCTCCAGAATCCGCAGGCCCTTGTAGCTCAGCTCGTTCACCACGGCCTTGACCGTGGAGGATTTGCCGGTACCGGCATCGCCGCTTAAGAGGATGTTGGCGGCAGGCTTGCCCTCCAGCAGAGCCAGGGTGTTGTCCAGAATGATCTGCTGCTCCCGCTTGTAATCAATGAGAGAGGCAAGGCGGGTCTTGTCGGGATTGTGAACCGGGACAATGCGGCCCTCGGAGTTGACATAAAACATGTGGTGGCGGGCATAAATGCCGTAGCCGAATTTGCCGATGTTCTCACAGCGCTTGCGGTAGTGGCCTGCGATGTCCACAGTCTCTGCCTTGAAGGAGGGGAGATAACCCTCCCAGTTCAGGCCCAGCCGCAGCTTCTTTGGAGTCAGGTCAGCCACAGCCTGCAGGATTGCCAGCTCGTGGCGGACGCTCTCCACCATTTCTTCCATAGGCTGCTGTCCCCGTCCGATGCAGCGGATGTAGGTGTTTTCATTGTCACCTACGATCTGCTGGATATACTGGGCCAGGGTGCTGCTGCCGGCATCGTACAGCCGGGAGACAAACTCGGCATATTTCGCAACAGACCCGGCAGTGGAATCACTGTCCAGACTGCCCAGATACTCCCGCAGGGCAGCCATCACAGGATCGTGCAGCAGATTGCGGAAAATGGCCAGAGACTGAAGCCGGATATTTAAGGTTGAAAGTTCACTGGATCTCATACGTTCAGAATCGCACCCTTTGCACCGCTGGAAACCAGGGCGGCATACCGCTTCAGATAACCGGACAGTTCCTTCTTCTTAGGAACGAAATTCGCCATACGCTCTGCCAGTTCTTCGTCGGAGATTTTCAACTCCAGCTTGGAGTTGGGAATATCGATGGAGATGATGTCGCCGTCCCGGACCACGCCGATAGCGCCGCCGGAGGCAGCTTCGGGAGATACATGGCCGATGCAGGCACCACGGGTAGCACCGGAGAACCGGCCGTCGGTGATGAGGGCCACGCTGTTGCCCAGACCCATGCCCATGATGGCAGAGGTGGGGTTCAGCATTTCCCGCATGCCGGGACCGCCCTTGGGGCCTTCGTAGCGGATGACCACCACATCACCGGCTTGGATTTGCCCTGCGTTGATGGCGGCCTGTGCTTCTTCCTCGGATTCAAAGACCTTGGCAGGACCCTCGTGGACCAGCATTTCAGGCAGCACGGCGCTGCGCTTGACAACACTGCCCTCAGGGGCCAGGTTGCCCCGCAGAACAGCGATGCCGCCGGTGGCAGAGTAGGGATTCTCCACGGTGCGGATGACGGAAGTATCCTTGTTGTATGCGGTGGCGATGTTTTCACCCAAAGTCTTGCCGGTGACGGTCATGACGGAGGTATCCAGCAGATTCAGCTTGGTCAGCTCCTTCAGCACGGCGTAGACACCGCCGGCTTCGTTCAAGTCCTCCATGTAGGTGGGACCGGCGGGAGCCAGATGGCACAGGTTGGGGGTCACGGCGCTGATACCGTTAGCCATGTCCAGATCAAAGTCCACGCCGCACTCGTTGGCGATGGCGGGCAGGTGGAGCATGGAGTTGGTGGAGCAGCCCAGGGCCATGTCGGCGGTGAGGGCGTTGCGAATGGCAGCGGTGGTCATGATATCCCGGGGACGGATATTCTTCTTGACCAGCTCCATCACCTGCATACCGGCGTGCTTGGCAAGCTCGATTCTTGCGGAATATACGGCGGGAATGGTGCCGTTGCCCCGCAGACCCATGCCCAGGACCTCGGTCAGGCAGTTCATGGAGTTGGCGGTATACATGCCGGAGCAGGAGCCGCAGGTGGGGCAGGTGCCCTCTTCGCAGACCTTCAGCTGGGCTTCGTCGATTTTACCGGCAGTATAAGCGCCGATGGCCTCAAACATGGAGCTTAAGGAGGTCTTCTTGCCGTCTACACGGCCTGCCAGCATGGGGCCGCCGGAAACGAAGATGGTGGGGATGTTGACACGGGCGGCGGCCATCAGCAGGCCGGGCACATTCTTGTCGCAGTTGGGCACCATGACCACGCCGTCGAAGCCGTGGGCGCGCAGCATGGATTCGGTGGAGTCGGCAATGAGGTCACGGGTCACCAGAGAGTACTTCATGCCCTCATGGCCCATGGCGATGCCGTCGCAGACGGCGATGGCGGGGAATACGATGGGAGTACCGCCGGCCATGGCAACGCCCAGCTTGACGGCATCCACGATCTTGTCCAGATTCATGTGACCGGGAACAATTTCATTATAGGAGCTGACCACGGCGATGAGGGGCCGCTGCTGCTCTTCGGGAGTTAGGCCAAGGGCGTGGTACAGGCTGCGGTGTGCCGCATTCTGGGGGCCGTTGACCAGCTTGTCTTTCATCATCATAGGGGTTCCTGCTTTCTTTTAGAAATGGAAAAACGAAATGTCATTGCGAGGAGGCCACGGGCCGACGTGGCAATCCCCCGGTTTTACCGGACAGCCGGAAACTTGTGGGGATTGCCACGCCAGTGTGCGCACTGGCTCGCAATGACACCGTTTTGATTAGTTGTTGATGAGCTTATCCTCGTCGGACCAGCTGTACAGCTTGCGGATCTCTTCACCCACCACTTCTGCGGGATGCTCGGAAGCCAGCTTGCGCATGGCGTTGAAGTGGACCTGAGAGCCTGCGGAGGACATATCCAGCAGGAAGTCCTTGGCGAAGGTGCCGTCCTGAATGTTCTTCAGAATCTGCTTCATGGACTTCTTGGTCTCCTCGGTGATGATCTTGGGACCGGTGATGTAGTCGCCGTACTCAGCGGTGTTGGAGATGGAGTAACGCATGCCGCTGAAGCCGGACTGGTAGATCAGGTCAACGATGAGCTTCATCTCGTGGATGCACTCGAAGTAAGCGTTTCTGGGATCGTAACCGGCTTCCACCAGAGTCTCGAAGCCAGCCTGCATCAGGGCGCAGACACCGCCGCACAGAACAGCCTGCTCACCGAACAGGTCGGTCTCGGTCTCGGTGCGGAAGTTGGTCTCCAGAACGCCTGCACGGGCACCGCCGATGCCCAGAGCGTAAGCCAGGCCGATGTCCAGCGCGTCGCCGGTGGCATCCTGCTCCACAGCGATGAGGCAGGGGACACCCTTGCCGGCCTGATACTCAGAGCGGACGGTGTGGCCGGGGCCCTTGGGGGCGATCATGATGACGTTGACATTCTTGGGGGGCTTGATGCAGCCGAAGTGGATGTTGAAGCCGTGAGCGAAGGCCAGGGTCTTGCCCTCGGTCAGGTTGGGCTCGATGGACTCCTTGTACAGGGCTGCCTGCTTTTCGTCGTTGATCAGGATCATGATGACATCGGCAGCCTTGGCAGCGTCAGCAGCGGTCATAACGGTCAGACCCTGAGCTTCTGCCTTGGCCCAGCTCTTGGAGCCATTGTACAGGCCAACGATGACGTTGATGCCGCTTTCCTTCAGGTTCAGTGCGTGGGCATGGCCCTGGGAGCCATAGCCGATGATGGCAACGGTCTTGTTTGCCAGCTTCTGCAGATCACAGTCCTGCTGATAGAAAATACGATTCATAGTGATTACCTCTTTTTTCAATATGGTTAATAAAGCCCTTGCCTCTCCCTTTGGGAGAGGTGGCCCGGCAAAGCCGGGTCGGAGAGGGAAATAGCCCTCTCAGTCACGCCCTTGGGCGTGCCAGCTCTCCCAAGGGGAGAGCCAAGGGGATGATCAAAGGTTGGTTACCCGCCGGATGGTGGTGGCGCCTCTTTGCAGGCTCACAACACCGGTGCGGCAGATTTCCAGAATGCCGAATTCCTTCATCAGGTGGACGAAGTTATCGATCTTGCGGCTGTCGCCGATCATCTGGATCATGATGGATTCTTTGGTGTAGTCCACCACCTTGCCTTCGTAGGCATCGGAGGCGGAGCGGACATCCTCCCGGGTCTCGGAGGAATTTTTGATCTTGATCAGCAGCAGTTCCCGGTTGACGGTTTCCTCGTTGCTCAGTTCTTTTACGGAAACAATGTCGGGGAGCTTGTACAGCTGATTGATGAGCTGTTCCTTCTTGATGCCGTCACCCTCGGACTGGACGGTGATGCGGGAATACTCCTCGGATTCGGTTTCGGACACCGTCAGGGAAATGATGTTGAAGGCGCGGCGGCGGAACATGCTGGTGACCCGGTTCAGAACACCGAACTGGTTGTTGACCAGAATGGCTACGGTAAATTTATTCATATCAGTCACCGATCCTTACAATGATATCGCCCATAGAGCCGCCGGGGGGAACCATGGGAAGCACGAGCTCTTCCTTGTCCATGGGGCACTCAATGAGGCAGGGACCGTCGTAGGCGAAGCCTTCCGCAAGGGCGGCATCCAGCTCTTCCAGAGAGGCAACGCGGCAGGCCCTCAGGCCGAAGCCCTCTGCCACCTTGACAAAATCCGTACCCCGGGGGGCCAGGTCTGTGTTGCTGTAACGCCGGTCGCAGAACAACGTCTGCATCTGCCGGACCATGCCCAGCACACTGTTGTTCAGCAGCAGGATCACCATAGGGACACGGTTGGCTGCGGCGGTGGCCATTTCCGTCAGATTCATGCCGAAGCTGCCGTCGCCGGTGATCAGCAGGGGATGCTCACAGGTACCCATCTGGGTGCCGATGGTTGCGCCCATGCCGAAGCCCATGGTGCCAAGACCGCCGGAGGAAATAAATCTGCGGGGATTTTTAAAGTTCAGATACTGGGCAGCCCACATCTGGTGCTGACCCACATCGGTGGCGACAGGGGTGTTTTCCGTTAGGTGGCGGTTCACCACATTCATGACGTTCCGGGGGGTGATGCCTTCCCGGGTATCCAGGGATGCGGCTTCCTCATCCACCAGCTGGCTGACTTTTTCCCGCCATTGGGGATGGTCCTGCTTCTGAATCAGAGGAAGCAGCTTCTGCAGGGTCTTCTTGATATCGCCCCGGAGGCCGTGGGCCGCCTGGACGGATTTGCTCAGCTCCGCGCCGTCAATATCGATGTGGACGATCCGGGCGCTGCGGACGAATTTGCTCCGGTTGCCGGTGCAGCGGTCGTTGAAGCGGCAGCCCAGGGCGATGATGACATCGGCATTGTGCATGGCGGTGGAGGCGGCGAAGTGACCGTGAAGGCCCTGCATACCCAGGAACCGGGGATAGTCGGTGGGAATGGCGGAAATGCCCATTAAGGAGCAGCCGATGGGAGCGTCGATCCGCTCTGCCAGCTGCAAAAGCTCATACTGGGCTTCGCTGGTAATCAGGCCGCCGCCAAAGTAGATGTAAGGGCGCTGGGCTGTGTTGATACAGTCGGCAGCCTGCTGAATGCGGATATCCTTGGCGGGGAAGGGCTCGTCCAGAGGCAGGGGAGGCAGGGGCTCGTAGTCATACATGGCAACCTGCACATCCTTGGTTACGTCCACCAGAACGGGGCCGGGACGGCCGGAGGCTGCCAGCTGGAAGGCATCCCGGATGGTCTCCTGCAGACAGTCAATGGAAGTCACAAAATAATTGTGCTTGGTGATAGGCAGGGTGATACCGGTAATGTCAATTTCCTGGAAGCCGTCGGTACCGATAACTGTGTTGGGGACGTTGCCGGTGATGGCTACCATGGGGACGGAGTCCAGAAACGCGGTGGCGATGCCGGTGACCAGATTGGTGGCACCGGGGCCGGAGGTGGCCAGGCATACGCCTACCTTGCCGGTGGAGCGGGAATAGCCGTCAGCGGCATGGGCCGCGCCCTGCTCGTGGGCTACGAGAACGTGGTTGATCTCGTCCCGGTACTTATAAAGGGAATCGAAAATGTTGAGAACCTGACCGCCGGGATAGCCGTACAGGACATCAACACCCTGATCGATGAGGGTACGAACGATGATATCGGAACCGCAAAGCTTCATATCATCCTTCCTTTCTAAAGGGATTACTGGAGATGCTCCAGAATCAGCCGTCCCATTTCGGTACAGCCGACTTTCGTGCAATTGGGGGCCATGATGTCACCGGTGCGGTAACCAGCGTCCAGAACGCTGGAAACGGCGTTTTCAATGGCATCGGCTTCCTTTGCCATATCAAAGGAGAAGCGCAGCATCATGGCGGCAGCCAGAATGGTGCCGATGGGGTTGGCAACATCCTGACCGGCGATATCGGGGGCGGAGCCGTGAATGGGTTCGTACAGACCCCGGGTGCCCTCACCCAGAGAGGAGGAGGGGATCATGCCGATGGAGCCGGTGATCATGGAGGCTTCGTCGGAGAGAATGTCGCCGAACATGTTTTCCGTCACGATGACATCAAACTGGCTGGGGTCCTTGACGATCTGCATGGCGCAGTTGTCCACCAGCATATCACTGAGTTCCACATCGGGATACTCGACAGCCAGCTCGTGCATGACTTTTTTCCACAGACGGGAGGAATCCAGCACATTGCTCTTTTCCACGCTGCAAAGGCGCTTCCCCCGCTTCTGAGCGGTTTCAAAACCGATGCGGCCGATACGGCGGATCTCGGATTCGGCGTATCGCAGCTCGTCGATGGCGGTTTGCTCGCCATCAGCGCAAACGGTTTCGTGCCTGCCGAAGTAAATACCGCCGATCAGCTCCCGCACGATGATGAAGTCGATGCCTTTGTCCACGATCTCCTGCTTCAGAGGAGAGGCGGAGGCCAGCTGGGGCCAGATCCTGGCGGGGCGGTTATTGGAATAGACACCCATGCCTGCGCGCAGACGCAGCAGGCCCTTTTCCGGGCGCATGGGACCGGAGACATGGTTCCACTTGGGGCCGCCTACGGCACCTAAGAGAACGCTGTCGGAAGATAGACATTTGTCAAGCTCGCTTTGGGGCAGGGGGTCGCCCCATTTGTCGATGGCGCTGCCGCCCATATCGGCATCGATGTAAGAAAATTCGTGGCCGTACAGCGCTGCGGTTTTGTCCAGAACCAGCAGGGCCTGGTTTACGATCTCAGGGCCGATACCGTCACCGCGAATGACTGCGATGGTGCGTTTCATTGTATCACATCTCCTTCAAAGAAGCAAGCAATCCGCCCTTTTTAATAATATTTTGTATAAATTCCGGGAAGGGCTCTGCCTGATAGGTCTTGCATGCGGTGATGTTGCGGATAATGCCGGTATCGAAGTCTACGGATACCTGATCGCCGGGCTGAATTTCTTCCGCGGCCTGCTCACATTCCAGAATCGGCATGCCGATATTGATGGCATTCCGATAGAAAATTCGTGCAAAGCTCTTGGCGATGACGCAGCCGGTGCCGCAGGTTTTGATGACCAGAGGGGCGTGTTCCCGGGAGGAGCCGCAGCCGAAATTCCAGCCTGCCACCATGATGTCACCGGGCTGCACCTGCTTGACATACTCGGTGTCGATGTCTTCCATGCAGTGCTTTGCCAGCTCCTGGGCATTGGCGGTGTTTAAGTACCGGGCGGGGATGATGACGTCGGTATCCACATTGTCGGGATATTTGAAAACTTTCCCTTGTGTCTTCATGGCTTAGTCCTCCTTGGGGGCGGTGATGTAACCGGTGAGGGCGGAAGCGGCGGCAGTGGCGGGGCTGGCGAGGTAGACTTCGCTGTCCACGTGGCCCATGCGGCCGACGAAATTGCGGTTGGTGGTGGCGATGCAGCGTTCTCCAGCGGCCAGAATGCCCATGTAGCCGCCCAGGCAGGGACCGCAGGTGGGAGTGGAGACCACCGCACCGGCATCGATGAAAGCGGTGAGATATCCCCGCTCAATGCACTCCCGGTAGATGGCCATGGTGGCGGGAATGATGATGCAGCGGACACCGGGGGCCACGGTATTGCCCTTCAGGATCTTGTAAGCGGCTTCCATATCTTCCATCCGTCCGTTGGTGCAGCTGCCGATGACCACCTGATCGATCTTAATGTCAGACAGTTCGGCGGCGGGATGAGTGTTCTCGGGAAGGTGGGGGCAGGCTACGGTGGGAACGATCTTGCTCAGGTCGATCTCGTAGACGGCATCATATTCGGCATCCGCATCGGCGGCGTAAACCACGGGAGTCCGTTCGCAGCGGCCTTCCATATAAGCAAAGGTGACTTCGTCTACGGGGAAAATACCGTTCTTGGCACCGGCTTCGATGGCCATGTTGCAGATGCACAGGCGGTCATCCATGGAAAGGGAATGGGCGCCTTCGCCAACGAACTCCATGGACTTGTACAGGGCACCGTCCACGCCGATCATGCCAATGATGGTGAGGATCACGTCTTTGCCGCTGCAATTGGGGGCCAGCTTGCCGGTGAGGTTGAACCGGATGGCGGAGGGGACCTTGAACCATGCGGTGCCGGTAGCCATGCCGGCGGCCATGTCAGTCGAACCTACGCCGGTGGAGAAAGCACCCAGGGCACCGTAGGTGCAGGTATGGGAGTCGGCACCGATGATGCAGTCACCGGCGGTGACAACACCCTGCTCAGGAAGCAGCGCATGCTCGATGCCCATTTTGCCCACATCGTAGAAGTGGCTGACGCAGTGGCTGCAGGCAAATTCCCGGCACTGCTTCGACTGCTCTGCGGCCTTGATGTCCTTGTTGGGGACAAAGTGGTCCAGAACGATGGCGATTTTGTCTTTATCAAATACGGAATCAAAGCCGTTTTTCTTAAATTCATTGATGGCAACGGGGGTGGTGATGTCGTTGCCCAGGACGATGTCCAGCTTGGCGCTGATGAGCTGTCCTGCATTTACCGATTCCAGTCCCGCATGGGCCGCCAGAATCTTCTGTGTCATGGTCATTCCCATAAAATTACTCTCTCCCTTAAAAATGCTGTCATTGCGAGGAGCGAAGCGACGTGGCAATCCCCGAAACGTTTGGGAAACTTCAGGGGATTGCCACGCCAGTCTGCGGACTGGCTCGCAATGACATCCTTTTTTGTTATTCTCTGGTCATATTATTGAAGGCGCTGATGAGTGCGTGGGCACTGGCCTTGATGATATCGGTATCGGTACCGGCACCCCAGAACATGGAGCCGTTTGTGTCTTCCAGACCGATGTAGGCAGCTGCGGTGGAGCCGGAGCTCTTTTCCTGGACGGAGTGTTCGGAGTATACCTTCAGGTTAAACTGCCGTCCGGTGAATTCCTTCAGGGCATTGCTGACGGCATCCAGAGAACCGTTGCCGGAGGAATGGAGGGTCTTGGTGCGGCCGAAGCGCTGGAAGGTAACGGAGGCTTCCACGCTGTCGCCCTTACGGGTGAAGGACATTTCGGAGATGTCCAGAGGATCGTTGACGTTGAGGTAGCGGTCCATGAAGATGGCCAGCACATCCTCGCATTTCAGCTCCCGGTGGTCCCGGTCGGAAACGCTCTTGCACTGATAGCTCAGGTGCTCCCGCATCTTGGGAGGCAGACTGTAGCCGTAGGTCTGCTCCAGCAGATAACCGATACCGCCCTTGCCGCTCTGGGAGTTGACCCGGATGACGTCGGCATCGTAAGTACGGCTGATATCGTGGGGATCGATGGGAATGTAGGGGACGGTCCACTGGTGGAGCTTCTTCTCCTTGCGCCACTGCATACCCTTGGCGATGGCATCCTGATGGGAACCGGAGAAGGCGGCGAAGACCAGCGCGCCGGCGTAGGGACTGCGCTCGTAGACATGCATCCGGGTGGTGTCTTCGTAGACCTTGCAGATGGCGGGCATGTCGGTGAAATCAAGCTTCGGGTCAACACCGTGGGAGTACATGTTCATGGCGAGGGTGATGATATCCACATTGCCGGTGCGTTCGCCGTTGCCGAAGAGGGTGCCTTCCACCCGGTCGGCACCGGCAAGCAATGCCAGTTCTGTATCCGCAACACCGGTGCCACGGTCATTGTGAGGATGCAGGGACAAGGTCACATGCTCCCGGTATTTCAGGTTCTCGCTCATGTATTCCACCTGGCTGGCGTAGACATGGGGCATGGACATTTCCACGGTGACAGGCAGGTTGATGATAACATTGTTGGTTTCGGAGGGCTCCAGCACATCCAGAACGGCGTTGCAGACCTCCAGGGCGTATTCCGGCTCGGTGCCGGTGAAGCTTTCGGGAGAGTATTCAAAGCGGAAATTGCCCTCGTATTCGGCAGCTAGCTTCTTTACCAGTTTGGCACCGTCAACGGCAATCTGCTTGATTTCCTCCTTGCTCTTGCGGAAGACCTGCTCCCGCTGGGCAACGGATACGGAGTTATAGAAGTGGATGATGGCGCTGGGGGCACCCTTGCAGGCATCGAAGGTCTTGCGGATGATGTGTTCCCGGCACTGGGTCAGCACCTGGACCGTCACATCCTGAGGAATCATGTTGTTTTCGATGAGAGTACGCAGAAATTCGTATTCCGTTTCGGAGGCAGCGGGGAAGCCAACTTCGATTTCCTTGAAGCCCACCCGCAGCAGCATATGGTAAAACTCCAGCTTTTCTTCCAGGCTCATGGGGATCACCAGACTCTGATTGCCGTCCCGCAGGTCAACGCTGCACCATTGGGGGGCTTTTTCAATGTGATCCTTCTGCACCCACTTATAGTGGCTGCCGGGAGCGGGGTAGTAGCCGATATTGTACTTGCTGGTATCCATATGCGTGTTCTCCTTCAATGTTCAGGTTTGAAATGATCCTGTCATTGCGAACCAGTCCTCAGACTGGTGTGGCAACCTCCTTCTTAAGATGGGGATTCCCACGCCAGCGTGCGCGCTGGCTCGGAATGACATGGGATATTCTATTATCCAACCACGTGGAAGCCCTCCGCACGCAGTGCCTGCTTGATTTGTTCCACATGGTCGTAATTTCTGGTTTCCAGATCCACCCGGAGGAAGCAATCCTTGATGTTCTGGGTATTGCCGCGCTCGTGGTGGACTTCGGTGATGTTGCCGCCGCAGTCGGCGATGATGCGGGAAACATCCTTCAGACGGCCCGGCATATCTGCCAGCTCAATCATCAAGGTTGCAATGCGGCCGGACTTCATGAGGCCCCGTTCAATGACCCGGTTCAGGCTGGTAACATCGATGTTGCCGCCGGAGATGACGCTGACCACCTTCTTGCCCTGAATGGGGAACTTGTTGAACATGGCGGCGGCCACGGAAACAGCACCGGCACCTTCTGCGATCATCTTCTGCTTTTCGATGAGCTTCAGGATGGCAGCACAGATCTCGTCCTCGGTGACGGTGGCGATGTCGTCTACGTACTTGCTGACCAGCTCGTAGGTCAGGTCGCCGGGGCGCTTGACGGCGATACCGTCGGCAATGGTGGAGACAGAGTCCAGCGTGCCGATCTGACCGTCCTTAATGGATTTGAACATACTGGGAGCGCCTGCGGCCTGGACACCATAGACCTTGACGGAGGGGCGCAGGGACTTGATGGCAAAAGCCACGCCTGCGATCAGGCCGCCGCCACCGATGGGAACGATGACGGCATCGATGTCGTCCAGCTCGTTGAGGATCTCCAGACCGATGGTGCCCTGACCGGCAATGACGTTTTCATCGTCAAAGGGATGGACGAAGGTGTAGCCGTGCTTCTCCTTCAGTTCCAGGGCCTTGTTGTAGGCATCGTCATAGACACCGGGCACCAGACACACATCGGCGCCGAAGCCCTTGGTGGCCTCCACCTTGGACAGGGGAGCGGTTTCCGGCAGGCAGATCAGAGAACGGATGCCGCACTTGCTGGCGGCCAGGGCCACGCCCTGGGCGTGGTTGCCGGCGGAGCAGGCGATAACGCCCTTGGCCTTTTCCTCCTCGCTGAGCTGGGAGATCTTGTAGCCGGAGCCCCGGAGCTTGAAGGAGCCGGTGCGCTGAAGATTTTCGGGCTTGAAATAAAGCTCAAAATCCTTAGAGAACCCGTAAGCACGGGCCAGAGGGGTGGGGCGGATAATATCTTTGAGGACTAAGGAAGCGTGAAAAATCTTATCAATCGTAAGCATGGCAATTCTCCTTTTTGTCGTTTTGACTATAAAAAGAGCCCTGCCTCTTCCTATCACAAAGAGACAGGGCTTTTACTACATAAAAACCTTGCGGTACCACTCTTTTTGCCGCCTTTGGGGCGACCCCTCATGACGGTCCAGCAACCGTCTCCCGCTGTATCGGTCGGGCTCCGTCTGCCTTATTGCCGCAGGGGTTCAGGTCAGCCGCTCAGAGGCCAGTATACAGCATCCGCCATGACCGCCTCGCACCACCCGGCGGCTCTCTGAACAGGGCCTGGAAACTGCTTTTTCCTCTTCAAAGCGTTTTCTCTATGTGCGGTGAATTATAACATTAAAACACCGAAGTGTCAAGCATGGAAATACAAAAGTCCGTCGCAAAAATACGGATCGCAATATGGAGATGCCCCTTGGCTCTACCAGAGGGAGAGCTGTCACCGCCGCAGGCGATGACTGAGAGGGTGTATTTTTGTCGATGGGACACCCTCTCCGACCCGGCGTTCGCCGGGCCACCTCCCCCAAAGGGGGAGGCAAGAGGGCGGGGCAATAATGCAGGCGGCAGAGAAAACTCTGCCGCCTGAAATGCGTATATTATTCAATTTCCATGATCCAGCCTTCGGGAGCCTCGATGCGGCCCATCTGAATGCCGGTGAGCGTGTCATAGAGCTTCTGAATCTTGGGACCGAAGCCTGCGTAGTGAATCAGACGGCCATGGTCGTCGATGGTGCCCACAGGAGAGATGACGGCTGCGGTACCGCAGAGGCCGCATTCTTCGAACTGATCGATCTCAGCCAGAGAAACATCCCGTTCTTCCACTTCCATGCCCAGATACTCCTTGGCCACATGGACGATGGAGCGGCGGGTGATGGAGGGCAGGATGGTGCTGGACTTGGGGGTGACCAGGGTGTTGCCCTTGATGAAGATGATGTTGGCACCGCCGGTCTCCTCAATATGGGTGCGGGTGGCGGAGTCCAGATAGATGTTCTCGTCATAGCCCTTCTCGTGGGCATCCACAATGGCGTAGAGGCTCATGGCGTAGTTCAGACCGGCCTTGACATGTCCGGTGCCTCTGGGAGCAGCACGGTCAAAGTCGGAAATGCGGACGGTCAGAGGCTTCACACCGCCCTTGAAGTAGGGACCTACAGGCGTGGCGAAGACACGGAACTGGTAGACATTGGCGGGCTTGACACCGATGATGGAGTCCCAGCCGAACATATAGGGGCGCAGATAAAGGGAAGCGCCGGAGCCGTAGGGGGGCACCCATGCGGCATTGGCCTTGACCACCTGGCGGATGGCCTCCAGGAACTTCTCTTCGGGGAAGGCGGGCATTTTCAGACGCTGGGCGGACTCTACCATACGGGCGGCGTTCAGGTCGGGACGGAAGCAGACGATTTTGCCGTCCTCGGTGGTGTAGGCCTTCATGCCCTCGAAGCAGCTCTGGGAATACTGTAGGACACAGGCGCATTCGTTCATGACGATGTTGGCATCGGTGGTCAGGCCGCCCTCATCCCATGCGCCGTCTTTAAAGGTAGAAACGTAGCGGTAATCGGTCTGGACATAGCCGAAGCCAATGTTACCCCAGTCGATATTTTTCTTTTCCATTATAAAACACCTCTCGCGGTTTTCTAGATTGCACTATTCTAGCACCGCGAAGTGCGAAGGTCAATAGGTTTCGAAGAAAAATGTTTTCTGGAGAGGAACGTTTGTCGCTTGTACATATACGCAAAAAATAAAAAGGAAAATTTGTGAGATATGTCTTGACTTTAACAAGGTGAAGTGTTAAAGTAGTGCAAACACAAAACTTTAAATTGTCATTGCGAGGAGCGCCGCGAAGACAAGAAAGGAAATAACGACTATGGGAAAGATTCGACATCCCGGTGAGGACATGTTTTACGAGGCAGTGCTGTCTTTGCAGACAGCAGAGGATTGCAGCGTGTTTTTTGAAGATATTTGCACCATCAAGGAGCTGCAGTCTCTGTTCCAGCGGTTCCGGGTGGCCTGCCTGCTGGATTCCGGCAGTAATTATATAGAAGTATCGGAAGCCACCGGTGCCAGCTCTGCCACTATCAGCCGGGTCAACCGGTGCCTGAACTACGGCGGCGGCTACCGCACCGCCCTGGACTACCTGAAGAAAGCGGGGAAATTGGATGATGACGGATTTGATCCTGAAGCATGAGGAACGGGCTGTTTTTGCCCTGCGGAGCCTTTATCGCAGCTACGGGTATGCTCCCTATAAAATGAGCCGGTTCGAGGAATATGACCTCTATGTCCGAAACAAAGACTTTCTGGTGTCTGACCAGATCATCACGTTTTCCGGTGACCGGGGAAAGCTGATGGCGCTGAAGCCTGACGTAACCCTCTCCATCGTGAAGAATGCCCCGGAAGAGCCGGGGGTGGTACAGAAGGTTTATTATAATGAGAATGTCTACCGGGATTACCGGGAGATCCTGCAGGCCGGTTTGGAATGCGTGGGCGATCTCAGCGACTATGAGATCGCTGAGGTGGTGCTGCTGGCGGCAAAGAGCCTGCAGCTGCTGGGAGAGCGTTACGTGCTGAATATTTCCCATATGGGTCTTCTGTCTGCTGTTCTGGAAAGCTGCGGCTTCAATGACCGGCAGCGCGATCAGGCCATGGAAGCCCTGCGGCGGAAAAACAGCCAGGCCTTGCAGGACCTCTGCGGAGAGAACTGGCAGGCCTGGGAAAAGTTGGAAACAATCGCCTCCTGCCACGGCGGCAAAGCGGAGCTGAACCGGGTGGCAGCGGTGCTGACCACCGGGGAGGAAAAACAGGCCTTCTCCCAGCTGGAGGAATTGTGGCGGGTTCTGGAGGAAAGCGGCTGCGGCAAGAATGTGTGTCTGGATTTCTCCGTGGGCAACAACATGGGCTATTACAGCGGCGTAGTGTTCCGGGGCTATCTCCCCGGCATTGCCAGCAGCATCCTCTCCGGCGGACAGTATGACAAGCTGCCCCGGAAAATGGGCCGCAAGGCAAAAGCCATCGGCTTTGCCATTTACCTGGACCTGCTGCAGGAGCTGTACCGGGAGGAAAATCCCTTCGATGTGGATACTCTGATCCTCCATGACGGCACCGTTGACCCACTGGTTTTGACCCGCTCTGCAGAGGAAGCTGCCGGGAAGGGTACCGTGCTGGTGGCAAAGCAGATGCCCAGAGACCGCCGCTGGAAGTGGCTGGTCCGTTTTGAGAAAGGGGTGCGCCAGCCGTGAAAACTTGGATCAATATTGCCCTGCCCAAGGGCCGCCTGGGTGAAAAGGCTTATAGAATGCTGAAAGAAAGCGGCTATGAATGCCCCGCCATTGAGGACCCGGGCCGGAAGCTTATTTTTGAAAATCCCGAAAAGGGTGTCCGCTACTTCTGGGTAAAGCCCTCCGATGTTGCCATTTATGTGGAACGGGGCGCGGCGGACCTGGGTATCGTGGGCAAGGATATCCTGCTGGAATATCAGCCCGATGTCTATGAACTGCTGGACCTGCAGATGGGTAAATGCCGTATGGCAGTGGCAGGAAAAAAGGATTTCCGGGACCCCATCGGAAGGACACTGAAGGTAGCTACCAAATTCCCCAACATTACCTTAGATTATTATAGTAGCAAGTGCCGGGATATCGACATTATCCATCTCAACGGCTCCATTGAACTGGCTCCCATTCTGGGGCTGAGCCATGTGATCGTGGATATTGTGGAGACCGGTTCTACCCTGAAAGAAAATGACCTGGTGGTCTACGAGGAAATCGTTCCCATCAGTGCCCGGCTCATTGCCAATACCGCAAGCTATCAATTCAAGGATGACGCCATCAACGCCATCCGCCGAACGTTACAGAAACAGGTGGAGAGCAGATGATCAAGATCATGAAATACGGCCAGGTGCCCAATGGTGAGATTTTCGCCCGGGTGACGCCCGCCGTGAATGTGGAGGACATTGTAACCGATATCATTGCCAATGTCCGCAGAAGCGGCGACAAGGCCCTTCTGGAATACAATTTAAAATTCGACAAGGCAGAGCTGACCTCTCTGCAGGCCACCGAGGAGGAAATCGAGGCGGCTTTCGCAGCTGTGGAGCCGAAGTTTCTCGCCATTTTGGAGCAGGCGGCAGAGAATATCCGCGCTTTCCATTCCCGGCAGGTCCGAAATTCCTTTGTGATTGCAGAAAAGCCCGGTATCGTGCTGGGTCAGAAGGTGACACCCATTGAAAATGTGGGCATCTACGTTCCCGGCGGCACGGCTGCCTACCCATCCACTGTGCTGATGGACTCTATCCCGGCGAAAATTGCCGGATGCAGCCAGATCGTCATGGTGACCCCTCCCGGCAGTGACGGCAAGATCAACCCCGTCATCCTGGCAGCTGCCAAAATCGCCGGTGTGGATAAGATTTTTAAAGTGGGCGGTGCCCAGGCCGTTGCGGCCCTTGCTTACGGTACGGAAAGCGTCCCCAAGGTGGATAAGATCGTTGGCCCGGGCAATGCCTTTGTGGCAGAAGCCAAGAAGCAGGTCTTCGGCATGGTATCCATCGACATGATCGCGGGTCCCAGCGAAATTCTGGTGATTGCCGACGGCAAAAGCAATCCCGCCCACGTTGCTGCTGACCTGCTGAGCCAGGCAGAGCATGACAAGCTGGCCTCTGCCGTGCTGGTCACCGACAGCGAAGCCCTGGCACAGGCTGTCAGCGAGGAACTGGAGCGCCAGATCCCCCTGCTGCCCCGGGCGGAGATTGCCCGGGCATCCATTGACAGGGGCGGCAAGATCATCGTGGCAGAAAGCCTGATGTCCGGTATTGAAATTGCCAATGAGATCGCTCCGGAGCATCTGGAACTGATGGTGGACGATCCCTTCTCCTACCTGGATGCGGTGAAGCATGCCGGTTCCATCTTCATGGGCCGCAATTGCCCGGAAGCGTTGGGCGACTACTTTGCCGGTCCTAACCATACTCTTCCCACCTCCGGCACCGCCCGGTTCTCCAGCCCCTTAAGCGTGGATGACTTCGTGAAGAAGAGCCAGTTTACCTACTATACTGCCGATGCCCTCAGCGCTGTGGCAGAGTCCATCGACTATTTTGCAGGGAAAGAGGGCCTGCAGGCCCACGGAAAGAGCGTCATGATCCGAAAGGAGGGCTGACATGAGCCGGTTTCTTAATGCCCAGTTTCAGAAGCTGGAAGCTTACACTCCCGGCGAGCAGCCCCGGGATCAGCAGTACATCAAGCTGAATACCAATGAATCCCCCTACCCCCCTGCCCCTTCCGTGGTGGCCGCCATGACCGCCGGGGAAGTAGAGCTGCTGCGGCTGTACTCCGACCCTACTGCCAAAAACTTGAAGGAAAAGCTGGCAGGCCTCTACGGGGTAACGCCGGAAAATGTCTTCGTGTCCAACGGCTCCGATGAAGTGCTGAATTTTGCGTTTATGGCCTTTGGGGGAGGCGGCGTGGCATTCCCGGAAATCAGCTACGGGTTTTATGAAGTCTACGCAGACCTGTATGCCCTGGAAGCGGAGAAAATCCCTCTGAAATCCGATTTCTCCATTGATTACCGGGATTACTGCGGCAAAAATAAAATGGTGGTCATTGCCAATCCCAATGCCCCCACCGGCATGAGCCTGCCCCTTTCGGAAATGGAAAGAATCGTCAGCAGCAACCCGGATTCTCTGGTGCTTATCGACGAAGCCTATGTGGATTTCGGCGGGGAGACCGCCCTGCCGCTGCTGGAAAAATACGACAATCTTCTCATTGTCCGCACTTTCTCCAAATCCCGGTGCCTGGCCGGAGGACGTCTGGGCTATGCCTTCGCAAACCCTGCCATCATTGCGGATTTGGAAAAAATCAAATATTCCACCAACCCCTACAACATTAACCGCCTGACCCTCCTGCTGGGAGAAAAGACGGTGGAAGCAGAAGCTTATTATCAGGAAAAGTCCGCGGAGATCATCCAAACCCGCACCTGGACTGCGGAACAGCTGGAAACCCTGGGTTTCACAGTTCTGCCCAGCCGCACCAATTTCCTCTTTGCCAAAACCGACAGAATGGACGGCGGGGAACTGTACACCGCCCTGAAACAAAGGGGCATTCTGGTGCGCCACTTCACGAACCCCAAAATCGCCCAGTTTAACCGCATCACCATCGGTACAAAGCAGCAGATGGAGCGGTTTGTGGAAATAGTGCACCAGATCCTTGCAGCAATGTAGGGCGGGGTTATGACCCCGCCGACCCGCCTGCAAATATGCAGAGCGTTCTGTCAGACAGGAATCAAACATTCCTGATTGTTGTAACATGGATATCATCGCAACCTGATCGGCGGATTTCTGACCCCGCCCTACAGAATTGAGGTATACATATGAGAACCTGTGAATTAAGCCGCAAAACTGCGGAAACGGATATTTCCCTGTGCCTGAATCTGGACGGTACCGGAAAGAGCGACATTGCCACCGGCTGCGGTTTTCTGGACCACATGCTGACCCTCTTTGCTGCCCACGGAAAATTCGACCTGAAGGTAACGTGTGCAGGAGATACTTATGTGGATGACCACCACAGCGTAGAAGACATCGGTATCTGCCTGGGTCAGGCTTTCCAGAATGCACTGGGAGACAAGCGGGGCATTACCCGCTACGGCTCCTTCCTGCTGCCCATGGACGAGGCGCTGATTTTGTCTGCGGTGGACATTTCCGGCAGAAGCTGCCTGTGCTTCGGTCTGGAGATCCCTACCCAGAAGATCGGAACCTTCGATACGGAGCTGGTGGAGGAATTTTTCCTGGCCTTCACCCGCAATTGCCCTATGAGTCTGCATATCCGGCAGATGGCAGGCAAAAACGCCCACCACATCGTGGAGGGTGCCTTCAAATCCGTGGCCCGGGCGCTGAAAGCTGCTGTGGCCCTGGATGGCACCAATGATATTCCCTCCACCAAGGGGGTGCTGTGATGGTCGGCATCATCGACTACGGCGTGGGAAACCTGTTTTCCCTGTGCTCCTCCTTTAAGGCCATCGGCGTGGAGGCCTTTGTCAGCGGCGACCCGGCAGAGCTTTCCAAGGCAGACCGTCTGGTGCTGCCCGGCGTGGGTGCTTTCGAGGATGCGGCGAAAAAGCTCCGGGCTTCCGGGCTGGACAGCTTCGTCCGGCAGCAGGCGGCAGCGGGGAAGCCCCTGCTAGGCATCTGCCTTGGTATGCAGATGCTCTTTGAAAAGAGTTTTGAATACGGCGAGCATGAAGGTCTGGGCCTGCTGAAGGGTCAGGTTATCCCCATGGCGGGAAAACTTCCGGAGGACTTGAAGATTCCCCACATGGGCTGGAACAAACTGGAATGGAAATCCGGGCGGCTGCTGGAAGCGGCAGACGGACAGTTCGTCTACTTTGTCCATTCCTACTATGCAAGCGGCTGCGAAGACTCTCTCGCCGCCGTGACGGAGTACGGCATCCCCATCACCGCTGCTGTGGAGCAGGGCAACATCTTTGGCTGCCAGTTTCACCCGGAAAAAAGCGGCAATGTGGGTTTGTCGATCCTTCGGCGGTTCTGTGAAGTTTAATCATCGTGTCATTGCGCACCAGTCCGCAGACTGGTGTGGCAATCTCCTCTCCATATCAGGAGATTGCCACGTCGGACTGCGTCCTCCTCGCAATGACAGAAAAATGTAAGGAGGGCAGTGTATGTATATTTATCCTGCCATTGATTTGTATGATGGAAAGGCTGTCCGCCTGTATAAGGGCGACTATGCCCAGATGACGGTCTACAGCGAGAACCCTGCGGAAGTGGCCAAGGACTTTGCCGCCGCCGGTGCCAGCCATATTCATCTGGTGGACCTGGAGGGGGCGAAAAAGGGTAGCCCCGCAAATCTGGAAACCATTTCTAAAATCATCGAAGCCGCAAACCTCTTTGTGGAGGTAGGCGGCGGTATCCGCAGCTTAGAAACCGTGGAGCAGTATCTTGCCATCGGCGTGGACCGGGTGATTCTGGGTACCGCTGCGGTGACGGACCCGGAGTTTCTGGAAGCGGCCCTTGCCAGATACGGCGAGAAAATTGCCGTGGGTGTAGACCTGAAGGATGGCTATGTTGCCATCAAGGGCTGGACGGAAACCAGCGGGCTGACTGCAGAGGCATTCTTTGCCAAAATGGAGGCTTTGGGCGTCAAAACCGTCATCTGCACCGATATCTCCCGGGATGGGGCCATGAAGGGCACCAACCGGGAACTGTACCGGGAACTTTCCGGTAAGTTTGCCATCGACCTCATCGCCTCCGGCGGCGTGTCTACTCTGGAGGATGTGCAGGCCCTTGCTGCCATGAACCTTCACGGTGCCATCATCGGAAAAGCCTACTACATCGGTGCCATTGATCTGAAAACAGCAATCGAGGTGGCCTTATGATTACAAAACGCATCATTCCCTGTCTGGATGTCCGCAACGGCCGGGTGGTGAAGGGTACCAATTTTCAGGGCCTGCAGGATGTTTCCTCTCCTGTGGAGCTGGGAAAATTCTATTCCGACAACGGCGCTGACGAACTGGTGTTTTACGACATCACAGCTTCCGCCGAAGGCCGGAAGCTGTTTACGGACATTTTGAGAGAGGTGGCCTCCACCATCTTCATCCCGTTGACGGTAGGCGGCGGCATCAATACGGTGGAGGATTTTGACCGGGTTTTAAAATGCGGTGCTGACAAGGTCAGCGTCAATTCCGGCGCCATCCGCAATCCCGATTTGGTTCGGGAGGCGGCACGGCTTTACGGCGACCAGTGCGTGGTGCTGTCCGCCGATGTGAAGCGGGTGGATGGCCAATTCCGGGTCTTTGCCAAGGGCGGCCGGGAGGATACGGGCATGGAAGCCATTTCCTGGATCAAACGGTGTGTAGACAATGGTGCCGGTGAAGTGGTCCTGAACTCCATTGATACCGACGGCGTGAAACAGGGCTTCGATCTTCCCATGCTGGAAGCCGTGTCCAATGCGGTGGATGTGCCCGTTATTGCCTCCGGCGGCGCCGGCTGTAAGGAGGATTTTATCACGTTGTTCAAAACTCTGCCGAAGGTGGATGCAGGTCTGGCTGCCTCCATCTTCCATTTCGGGCAGGTACAGATCCCGGATCTGAAGCAGACCCTTCGGGACAATAATATTCTGGTGAGGTTGTAATATGGATTTGGAAAAACTGAAATTTGATGAAAAGGGTCTGATCCCTGCCATTGTGGTGGATGATGATACCGGGAAGGTGCTGACTCTTGCTTATATGAACCGGGAGAGCCTGGAAATTTCCATGGAGAAGGGCCTGACCTGCTTCTGGAGCCGCTCCCGTCAGGAACTGTGGCTCAAGGGGGAAACCAGCGGCAACTATCAGCACATCGTTTCCATCACAGCTGATTGTGACTATGATGCCCTGGAAGTCCGGGTGAAGAAGGATGGCCCTGCCTGCCATCTGGGGACTGACTCCTGCTTCCATAATCCCATTCAGGGGGAGAAGATAGAAAAGTTCCAGCTGGAAGGCCTATATCAGCTGCTGCTGAGCCGGAAAAAGGATCTGCCCGAAGGCTCCTACACCACCTATCTCTTCCAGAAGGGTCTGGACAAGATCCTGAAAAAGGTGGGCGAAGAATCCACCGAGGTCATCATTGGTGCAAAGGGCGGTGATAAGGCGGAAACCATCTACGAGATTGCGGATCTTGCCTATCATGTTCTGGTGTTGATGGTGGAAATGGGGATTTCTGTGGAGGATATCCGCAAGGAACTGGCAGGCCGCCATATTATTGACCACAAGGTAAAGCAGGAAAAAATGACGACCTGAGGTGCGCCATGAGAGAGAAGCTGGATACCATTCCCATCAACGATGCCTTCGATTCCGGGGACGAATGCCCCTTCTGCTATCTGCAGCGGGACGCAGAGCATCGGGCAGTGAAGTATACCATTGGTCCCGGTGCCAGCTACATGGAGCCGGAGATCCGGGCCATCACCGACCGACGGGGCTTCTGCCGGCATCATCTGAAAATGATGCATGGCTACGGCAACGCCCTGGGCTGCGCCCTCATCCTGCAGACCTATTACACCGGGGTGATGATGGAGCTGGAGCGGCAGCTGGAGGATTACGAACTGCCGCCCAAACGGGGCCTGTTCCGGAAAAAACCGGAAACCGCGGAGAAGTCCAAGCTCCTGGCCTGGATGGAAGAAAAGCAGGCAAGCTGCTTCGTCTGTGACCAGATGGGCGAGAACATGCAGCGGTATTTTGACACCTTTTTTGCCATGCTGAGAGATGGAGAATTTCGGGAGAAGGTGGAACAGTCCAAGGGCTTCTGCCTGCACCATTTCCGCATCCTGCTGGAAGAATCGGGAAAGAGCCTGCCGGGCAGCCAGAGAGACTGGTTCCGGGAGAAAATCCCCGCTCTGATGCAGGAGAATCTGCTGCGCATCAAGGAGGATCTGGACTGGTTTGTCATGAAAAATGATTTCCGCAATGCAGGCAAGGAATGGAAGAATGCCCGGGATGCAGTACCCCGGGGAATCCAGAAACTTCAGGGCGGCCACCCGGCAGACCCGGTTTTCCGCAGTGCCGATTACGGCAATAAGAGCCCGGGAAAATAAACGAAAAGAAGCACGATCTCAGGATCGTGCTTCTTTTGTCAGCTTGCGGTATACCAGGAAGAACGCTGCCATCTGGCACAGGAAGGTCACTGTCCAGGAAATGGGATAAGAAAAATAGAGGCACTGCGGTGTGTGGAACTGCTCGATCTGGAAGATAGTATAGATCCAGCCGATGCGGATGCCGCAGACACCCAGAACAGAAATCAGCATGGGAACGAAGGACGCACCCAGGCCGCGCAGCGCGCCGGTGGAGACATCCATCAGACCGCACAGGAAGTAGGGCAGGCAGATCAGACCCAGGCGCATCATGCCATAGCCAATGGCCTCTTGGGAGTCGGTTATGTAAACAGACAGAAGAGCAGGACCGACACTGTAGACCAGTCCACCCAGGACAATTCCCACCGCGGCCACACTGCCAAGGCAGATCCACAGGGTTTGGGAAACACGTTTGTACTGCTTGGCACCGGCATTCTGGCCGATGAAGTTGACGGCAGTCTGGTGGAAGGCATTCAGGGAGACATATACGAAGCCTTCCAGGTTGCTGGACGCGGCGTTGCCGGACATGAAAACATCGCCGAAGGAATTGATGGAAGACTGGATCAGAACATTGGAGATGGAGAACAGGGAACTCTGGATGCCGGCGGGAAGGCCGATGCGCAGCATCTTGGCAAGCTGAATCTTATGGAAGTACATTTTCTTCAGCTCCAGCTTACAGGCATCGGTCCGCTTCATCAGTGCGATCACCACCAGAACAGCGGAAATGCCCTGGGAAATGGTGGTTGCCAGAGCAACACCGGCAACATTCATATGGAAAACGGTGACAAAAAGCACATTCAGCAGCACGTTGACGATACCGGCCAGGGACAGGAAGATCAGCGGACTTTTGGTATCGCCTGCGGCCCGGAGAATGGCGGCACAGTAGTTATACACCATGGTAAAGGTGATGCCTGCAAAATAGATCTTCATATAGACGGCAGACAGGGGCAGAACGGTTTCGGGGGTGCCCATCATCTGCAGAAATGTTTCGGAGAAAGCAATTCCCAGGATGGTCAGGATCACGCCGCTGACAAGGGCCGTGGGCAGGGCGGTGTGGATGGTTTTATGGACCTCATCATTCCGGAAGCCGCCCAGACCGTGGGCCACAGTAACACCGGCACCCACAGAAAGGCCGATGAAGAAGTTAACCATCAGGTTGGTGAGGGAGCCGGTAGCGCCCACAGCAGCGACACTGATGCTGCCGCAGAACCGTCCCACAATGACCAGATCCGCAGCATTGAACAAAAGCTGCAGAATGCTGGTCAGGATGATGGGAATGGTGTAAAAAAAGATGTTCGAAAACAGCGGTCCTTCCAGCATATTTTTGTTCAGTCTTTTCACAGAAAATGCACCTTCTTTAATTATGATGTTCAGCCTTATTATAGACCTTCTGGAGAAAAGTGCAAGAGGGGAAAGACAAGAAAAATCCCGGATACCGTTACCGGTATCCGGGAGAACCTTTATGGGAAAATCAGACCTTGGCAGCCTTCTTCTGCTTGACGATGGTGATGATACCCTCGATAGCCAGAACAACAGCCAGGACGATCATGATGACACCCAGGATAGCCTGAACGTAGGGACCCCAGTCAGCGCCGCCCTTAGCGATGGTGCCAAGCTGGGTCTGGGTGTTGATCCACAGGGAAGCGATGGTGACACACAGCATGAAGCCCATGGGCAGCAGGAACATCTTGTTGTCCTTGCCGATGTTGCCCAGCCAGGTAGCAACAGCCAGCAGACCCAGAGCAGCCAGCAGCTGGTTGGCGGAGCCGAACAGTGCCCAGATCTTGGCATAGCCGTTCAGACCCAGAGCAACGCCCAGGATAACGGTGATCAGAGTAGCAACGTAGGGATTTGCCAGAATCTTCTTGTAGCCGGTGACATTCTCAGGAGTCTCACCCTTGGAGCCGTCCAGCCAGAATTCCTGGAACATGAAGCGGGCCAGACGGGTAGCGGTATCCAGAGAGGTCAGGCAGAATGCGGAGTAGGTCAGAACCAGCAGAGTGTACAGCGTGGTGTACACAGCGCCGCGGGAGGGATCGATCATGCCTGCGATACCACCGCCGAAGATAGCGGTGGCACCGGTCAGCTCGAACTCAGTGCCCTTCAGGCTGTAAGCGTAAGCGGTAGCACACAGGGTCATGATAGCCAGAACGCATTCCAGCAGCATGCCGCCGTAAGCGATGGGCTTGGCGTCAACTTCCTTGTCCAGCTGCTTGGAGGTGGTGCCGGAGGAGACCAGGGAGTGGAAGCCGGAGATAGCGCCGCAGGCGATGGTGGTGAACAGAACGGGGAAAACGGGGGTGGGGTTGCCGGGAGTGTTCAGCACGGGCAGGCTGTCCATAGAGGGATTGCCCTTGAAGACAGCAACAGCAGCCAGAGCCAGCATTGCGTACAGCAGGAAAGAGGACAGATAGTCACGGGGCTGCAGCAGGATCCACACGGGAGCGATGGATGCGATGGTGATGTACAGACCAACGATCCACATCCAGGTGGTGGTGGACAGGTAGATGGGATGGAAGTTCAGGCCGATGGCGATGATGGCAACGATGGCCAGAACGCCAACCACGGAAGCAGCGCCCATGGGAACATTGCGGCGGTAAACAGCGAAGCCGAAGATGATAGCGATGACGATGAACAGGATGGAGACCATAGCAACGCGGGCGTTAGCCTCGGAAGCTACCATGTCGACAGCGCCGGAGGCATCGAAGGTAGCACCGAAGGTGCCGGCAACGATGGAAGCGAAAGCTGCCACGACCAGGATCAGGGTCAGGTAGGAGAAGATGATGAACAGACGCTTTGCACGCTTGCTCATGTTGGCGGAGATGATCTCACCGATGGACTTGCCGCCGTGACGGACGGAGGCAAACAGGGCACCGAAGTCATGGACACCGCCGAAGAAGATGCCGCCGATGAGAATCCACAGGGCACAGGCACCCCAGCCGAAGCCGGCTGCTGCTGCGCTGATGGGACCGGTGATGGGACCGGCACCTGCGATGGAGGAGAAGTGGTGGCCCATCAGGACAGGGGCCTTTGCGGGGACGTAGTCAATGCCGTCTTCCATGGTGTGTGCGGGAGTTTCGATGTCGAGCTCGCCGACACCCCACTTCTTGCACAGGTAGCGGCCGTAGAAGATGTAGCCGATAACCAGGATGGCAACGCTGAGGAGGAGGAGGGTAATACCGTTCATAAGGGGGACTCCTTTCTTAACTCTCTGGCAAGCTTATTCTTATTGCCTGCCTTTTTTCGGAGCAAAGTTCTGCTCCAGAATTTTTTTTGCTCCCTTTCCCGCTGGATTGGAGAAGAAGCTGGAGGTGGAAACTTCCATTGCGGCAAGCTGATACTCGGTCCAGCCCCAAAAGCTCAGCTTGTAATTTTTCCGGAAACGGGTCTTTTGGATGAGTTTGCGCGCTTCCGGGGAAATGGTATTTGCCAGTACAATCAGGCCCACATTGGAGAACATATGGTCCTTGTGGGGTTTGACCTTACCCAAACCCGCCCTCTTGGACAGATCTATCTGGGATTGCAGGTCATCGGCAGTCAAGTGGTCGGTCAGATAGAAGTACAGGTATTCATGTTGTTCCACTGCCGACAGAACGTGCTGCCTGGAAATCAGATAATTCTCATCCCGCAGATAGTAAGTAGCGGTGGCAGGATAGACAAAACCCTCCACTTCCACATTTCGGTCAATATCATACTGGTGAGAGTAGGCATCCAGCAGCTTATTCAGCTGCTCCTGCATCGCGATTTCCATAGGCGGTCCTTTCTGTCTTTGCCGGGCATCATACATGGCTGAAATATCAGGGTGATTATACACCCGGAGTGTCCGTTTGTGAAGCACAAATGTATGCAAAGCGAATAATTTGTGATTTTTGTGTAAAAAAATTTGAGAGAGAGGAATAGAATTGGGCAAGGTGCGAAAACGTTTTCGCCGAAAGAAATATCGGTCGAAGGCGTAGACTTGAATATGCCCAAAAAGATATCCGGGCCGCGGTATTTCCGCGGCCCGGATGCAGGAAAAAATGGTTGAAAGGAAAATTACACGACCAGGAAGGTGCAGGTCATGGGTGCCAGCTCCACCTTGCCAGCGGCAACGGGGGCGCCGGACAGGTCGGGCAGCTCCCAGTTCTCGCCCAGAACCAGGTCACGGCCGTTCAGGGTCATAACGGTAGCACGCTTGAAGCCGTCCTTGCCGTTCAGGACCCAGATCAGACCATCGTTGGGAACGTCAACGGTGGTGGTTTCGGTCTCGGAGTTGTTGATGATCAGGTAGCACTTCTTGGAGGGATCCTGCTTGTAGGACTGGACGTAAACGTGAGCGCCCTCGCGGACGGGCTCGCCGGAAGCGTAAACCTGAGTGCCCATCAGATCAATCCACAGCTTGACAGCGAAGAAGTTGGGACGGGGATCATGGACAAAACGTGCCAGGTAAGCGTAGTCGGAAGCGGTCAGGGTGTTGTGGAAGATAACGCCCTTGGTCAGAGCGGAGAAGCCGCCCAGCTCGTTCAGGGTACGCAGGACATCCAGATAGGTGGAAGCCCAGGTATCGCCGCCGCCGCCTGCGTCGCCGGACTCGGTGACCCACATTTCGGTGCCGGGAGCGTACTTGTCACGGAAGGGGATATAAGCGCGGCAGAACTTCATAGCGGTGTCCAGATAGGCTTCGCCGTTGGCTTCCTCGGGGGCCCAGTGACCGGCGGGCATGACGGAGGCCAGACGGTCGGAGACACCGTTGTAGTAGTGATAAGAGAAGACATCCACGGGAACTTCCAGGCCGTTGAACAGATCGTCGCAGGTAGCGCTCTCGCGAGCCAGCTGCTCTACGCCGCCAGCCTGCTGATCCATTTTACCGAAAGCGACAGGAGCGCCGCCGGTGTCGGAGGTACCGACATACAGGCACTCGGGGTAGTTGGCCTTCAGCCACTTTGCGAACAGGTCAGCATCGCGGCGGTAGTGCTCAGCCTTGTAGCCCTTGGGGAAGCCGGTGTCTTCCAGCATGTTGGGTTCGTTGGCGAACTCGGAAGCCAGGATGGGGACACCATATGCTTTAGAGAAGGAGAAGAGCTTCTCAGCCTCGGTGGAGGGCCAGGGCTCCTCGGTGGAGTGCAGGCCGGGGCAGTTAGCCACGGAAACCATCAGCTTCAGGTTGCAGGCCTTGACAAAGTCCAGAACGCCGATCCACTGCTGCTTGGTCAGCACGTTCAGATAGCCTTCGGGAACCTGACCGGGAGCGTACTCGCCGTCGAAGTCATAGTAGGTCTTAGTAGCCCAGGTACCGGAAACACGGCACCAGGTAGTGCCCAGATCACGGGTCAGCTTGCGCAGCTTTTCGTTGTACAGGTCGATGGGGGGATAGACCTGCATCAGGTCGCGGTACATTGCGGCAATGCCGTCAGCGGAGGGACGGACGATGAAGGGCTCGGTGCCGGCGATCTGCTCGGGGGTGTAGGCCTTCCAGAAGGTGCCGCCGGTAACTTCGGCGAACTCAACGTTGTAAGAAACCAGATCGGGATTCTGCTCGTGCAGGGCAACCAGCTCAGCAGGATTCAGTTTGACAAATTCAGCCATTGGATTCAATCTCCTTACTTTTCTGCCGTGGAAGCACGGCGTTATACACTTTAATTGTAAAACTTTTTATTGATGGATGCAACAGCTTTCCTCTTCGGCAGATGCCAAAAATTTATTGGAATATTTGGCAATAATCCCCTAAAAAAGGCCGGGAGCATTGCTCCCGGCCTGCTGCGGCACACTTTACTTCAGGAAAACCATGTCCCGGGTGATGGATGCCAGATCCTTGGCACCGCACATGGCCATGGTGTCCTCCAGCTCGGCACCGATCTTGTTGATGTACAGCTGCACGCCTTCCTCAGCGCCGCCGTAGACCATGGGGACGAAGGGGCGGCAGATGATGACAGCGTCAGCGCCCATAGCCAGAGCCTTGAAGACATCCACGCCGGTACGGATGCCGCCGTCGACGATGATCTTCATGCCGCTGCCCTTCAGGGCGTCCACGATGTCACACAGGACCTCAGCGGTGGCGGGGCACTGGTCCAGAACACGGCCGCCATGGTTGCTGACCACGATACCGGCAGCGCCGGCTTCCTTGGCCTTCAGGGCACCCTTGACGGTCATGACACCCTTGACGATGAAGGGCTTACCGGCCATTTTGGCGATGGCAGCCAGCTGCTCTACGGTCTTGCCGCCGGCGGGGGGATTCATACCCTTCAGGAAGGGCAGACCGGCAGCGTCTACATCCATGGCAACGGCGAAGGAGCCGGAGGCCTTGACCAGTTCCATCTTGCCTTCGATGGTTTCCAGATTCCAGGGCTTGACAGTGGGGACACCGACGCCGTCGGAAGCAGCGATGGCTTCACAGGCGACCTTCATAACGGTGGCATCCAGACCGTCACCGGTGAAAGCGGCGATACCGTTGTCAGCGCAGGCCTTGACCAGAACGTTGTTGTAGCCCTTGTCATCGTACTTGTCGCTGTAGTGAGCCACAACAGCGCCTACGGGACCGGCGAAGAAGGGATAACGGAACTTTTTGCCGAAGAGTTCCAGAGAGGTGTCGGGGGTGCCGGATTCGCAGAGGGTATCCATGTTCACACGGATCTCCTGCCACTTGCTGTAGTTGCGCATGGCAGTATCGCCAACGCCCTTGGAGCCGGGGCCGGGAATGCTGTTGCCGCAGGCCTTGCCGTTGCAGATGGGGCAGGCCTTGCACTTGTTCTTGGGATCGCGTGCGTTTGCCAGAACTTCCTGATAAGTCATAATAGGTTCCTCCCGGAATGTAATTTTTATTTATAAGATGACAGGACTTCAGCGCAGTTTGGGGGGCGTATCCACATCCAGCTCCTTGCAGGTCTCGGCGAGAATGGTCTGACGGACCTTGCTGCGGCGGTAAGCAATGATGGAGATCACCATGCCCATGGTCCAGGAGACCAGCAGAGAAGTGGACAGGGAGAAGGGATGACCGTTGGGGTAGAGAGTGCTCTTGGTAAAGTGAGCCATGGCATATGCCACGGGGATGCGCAGCAGAACAGTGGAGCACATGGAGATCCACATGGGGGTCACGGTATCACCGGCACCGCGCATAACGCCGCCCATGACCTGGGTGACAGAAACGGCAATGTAGCCCACTGCCATGATCCGCATCATCTGGCCGGCCAGCTCAATGAGTTCGGGGGTATCGGTGAAGATGGCGAAGAGGTAGCGGTTCAGGAACAGCAGCACCAGGGTAATGGTTGCGGAGAAGGCCTGGGCGATGTAGCAGCCCTGGTTGATGCCCTGGTGGACCCGGTGCCACTTGCCGGCGCCGACGTTCTGACCGGTGTAGACCGTCATGGCCTGACCGAAGGAGAAGTTGGGCATCATGGCGAAGCCGTCCACACGCATGATGATGACATTGGCTGCGATGACCATTTCGCCCATGGAATTGGTCAGGGACTGGACCACCATCATGGAGCAGGCCATGATGGCCTGGGTGATGCCGGAGGGAATGCCGATCTTGATGATACGGCCCGCAACGGCAGGCTGGAAGCGGAAGGATGCCTTTGTCAGAGTGAAGTGCTCCTTCATGCGCATCAGCTTCACGAAGCACAGGATGGCGGAGATACCCTGGGCAATATCAGTTGCCAGAGCAACGCCGGGAACGCCCATGCCGAAACCTGCCACGAAGACCAGGTCCAGCACAACGTTCAGTGCGGCAGCCACCAGCAGGAAGCCCAGTGCGGACACGCTGTCGCCGAGACCGCGGAGGACACCGGCCAGCATGTTGTACATGAAGAAGCCCAGGATGCCCCAGAAGTAGATGTTCAGGTAATCTTCACACCAGTCGATGATGGAAGCGGGGGTATCCAGCAGATTCAGCATGGGCCGGGTGATCAGGGGACCAAATACCATAATCACAAGAGAGGCAATAAAGGTCAGCGTAATGCAGTTGCCGATATTCCGGGAAAGTCCATCCCGGTCACGGGCACCGAAATTCTGGGAGATGACGATACCGGCACCGGTGGAGATACCCACGAACAATGCAAGCAGCAGGTTCAGAATGGGAGCGGCGCTGCCGACGGCAGACAGGGCATTGTCACCGACATACATGCCGACGATGACGGTGTCAGCAGTGTTGTAAAGCTGCTGGGCGATGTTGCCGAGGAGCATGGGAATGGAAAATTCCAGGATACGCTTCCAGGGAGAACCCTGGGTCATGTCCTTGGCAGAAAAAAGACTTTTCAAACTCAACGTAAACTTCCTCCTTACATATTTATCTATCATATATTCTAAATCATAAAGGTTCAAAATGCAACAGTCTGAAAAAAACAGTCACTTTCCACAAAATGGAAGGCTGGCTGATGGGGAAGGTGCTGAATTGACATGGCGTTTGTGGCAGTGATACAATGCAAAAAGAAAAATAGATTGCATTATGGTTTTTTGGAGGCAGTATGCATTTTGTAGAAGCGAAAGGAATTTTGTCCGGCGGCAACGGTATGAATCTGTACCGGGGATGCACCCATGGCTGTATCTATTGTGACAGCCGCAGCCTGTGCTATCAGATGAGCCATGCCTTCGAGGATGTTGAAGTGAAGAAAAATGCGCTGGAGCTGCTGGAAAAGACGCTGAAGGGTAAGAAAAAGCGCTGCATGATCGGCACCGGTGCCATGACGGACCCCTATATTCCGCTGGAAGAACAGCTGCGCATGACCCGGGGCGCGCTGGAACTGATCGAAAAGTACGGGTTCGGCATTGCCATTCAGACAAAATCTGCCCGAATCCTCCGGGATCTGGATGTTTTGACCGGGATTAACCGCAAGGCAAAGGCAGTGGTGCAGATGACCCTGACCACCCAGGACGATGCTTTGTGCCGGATTCTGGAGCCCAACGTTTCCGTCACCTCGGAACGGGTTGCGGCGCTGAAGACTTTCCGGGAGGCGGGGATTTCCACAGTGGTGTGGCTGGCCCCTATTCTTCCTTATATCAATGACAGCCGGGAGAACATTCAGGGGATTCTGGAAAGCTGTATTGATGCCGGAGTGAAGGGCGTCCTCTGCTTTAACATGGGACTGACCCTGCGGGACGGAAACCGGGAATATTTTTACGCCCAGCTGGACCGGCACTTCCCGGGATTGAAACAGCGCTACATCCGGGAATTCGGAAACCGTTACGAGATCAACAGCCCCCGGAACCGGGAATTGATGCAGATGTTCCACGAAACCTGCGAAAAAGCAGGGATGATGCACAGCATTGACCAGATTTTTCACTTTCTGCACGAATTTGAGGAAAAAGATGAGAATCCGCAGATCAGCTTTTGGCAGGAAGTGTAAATGGACATTTATCGGGCAATGGCGCGGGAGCGCCCAAAGCCTTCCCCCGGGGGGAAGGTGGCACGGCGTAAG
>ERZ1032130.7-NODE-7-length-64469-cov-13.548235_pt1 | contig 64469 bp, 73 predicted proteins | sample MGYA00517879_ERZ1032130 | MGnify/ENA primary metagenome ERZ1032130 (study PRJEB33719, sample SAMN04262597) | wastewater metagenome | biome: rural village; feature: animal feces; material: feces | host: Bos taurus | place: El Salvador | collected 2012-01-31 ...
CCGGGTACTGTACTTTTTGGAGCCCTTTTTATGCAGTTTCTAATTGACAAACACAGTGATGGGAGGAAACCATTAATCATTTCTTGATAAGTAATATTTTTTCTAACCAAATTGCGTTGTTTCAGTTCGTCTAGGTTAGTTGTAGAAATCGAAAAATAATAATGTTCTTCGCTTCCACAATATCTCTGATATAGTTCGGATAACTCTAGTTCACAATCGTCAATATTATCGAATCGCTCCAATGGATCAGTCGCGCACATCTTACAAAGAATCCGCTTCAGCTTAACATCCATTCCACCAGTGTTCTCAATTGCTTCTACAATTTGGTTTGCAGGAGGCGGAACTATTCCCGTAAACATAAAGAAAATCACCGCACCGAGTGAATAAACATCGCTTCTTTCAGATGCATTTGCACTATGGATTGTTACCTCTGGTGCAGAATAATTCTGGGTAGCAAATTGATACGCGGTTCCTTCTTGAATCATTCCTCTGATCTTTGCAACTCCAAAATCTATCAATTTAAGCTCATATTCATCAGTAACGATAATATTGTTCGGATTAATATCTCTATGAATTACTGAATTTTCATGCGCATATCTGATAGCGTTGGTCAGTTGTTTGACAAGTTGATAACGGGTCGTTGCATTTGGAATTACATCAATCATCTTTGATAATGGGCGACCTTGAACATACTCCATCGAGATTATACCTTCTGTATGCCCATTCTCGTGTTCCCTAATATCGTGGCGGTATATCCGTACAATATTCTCACACGCTTTCAACCGCACAAGTGCTTGAATTTCTTTCTGAAAGATTGTCCGGCAGATTGGTGTCTCAAGATGGCTTATTCTTTTAGTAACAAATCTATGGCCATCCGAATCTTCAACCAGTTCAACAACAGTGCCTAATTCCTCATGGTTACTAAGGACTTTTATCAGCTTTTGTTCCATGATTATGCATTCCTTTCATACTTACAACTATTCATAGCTCTTCAAAATCGTAATAGACAATATGGATAGCTTTCTTTGATGTGATTATAGCAAAATAGTAATACCTGATCAACAAACTGTCACCATTACCACCCGATGATACTCGTCGATACTATCTGGCGGCAAATAAAAAGCAAATACAACCAGCCTTACTCCAACAAATCCCCAGCCTCGCAGCCCAGCACCTTGGCAATGGCACTCAGATGGTTATACTGGGCATTATTGATGTTACTCTTGCGTTGTTCAAAAAGCTGAATGGATCGAATCGAAACACCGCTCGCCTTCGCAAGCTGAGATTGTGACAGGCCCTTCATCTTGCGGTAGTAGGCAAGGTTGGTTTCTTCTTTCCGTGCCATGATTTGATCAAACACATCCACCGCCTTGCTGGGGTCGGCTTCGTGGAGCACACCATAGACATCCATCAACATTGGGAACTTGATCTGCCGGCAGATAGATGCAAAGGACTTCCCAGAATGCCACTGGTAGTAAGCCAAGATCCAGCCGCACCAGTACTCCGGCGGATAGTCGATATGCAGAGCATCGGTGTGTTCACTGACCTCCATACCACACATCTTCAGAACATGCCTTGCCAGTTCAATGCCAGACATACCCGAAATGTATTTCACATTGCCCCTACCGAACTCATCGGCCACACCGCTGGCAACGAACAGATCCAGAAATGCCTGACCGTCCATGCTGCAGAACAGCACCGCGTACTCAACCGCAGCACCCAAACATTCCATGGCATCGTCCAAATACATTTCATCGTAGGCGCGGATCATCGTTCTTCATCCCTTCTCGAATAATATCCAGCACATAAATCTCGTTGCTGACCACCGAAAAGTCAGCGCCGTGATTGGTCAGATACGCCTTTCTCGCCCGGTCTTCTCGGGCCATACGGCGGGGATTGTAAATGCTGCCGTCAGCAATTTCATAACCAAGGAAGCGAATCTGTTCAAAGGCTTTCTTGCTTTTCAAAACCACCTGTTCTCCCAGTTCGCCCAGCTTCATTGCCTGAGAAAGCTGATTGACAGAGATCGTATTGTTCAGGAAATCCTTGGCATAGCTGAAATAAGAATCGTCCGCCCGGTAGCCGACAATCACATCATATCCGGAGATATCCGGAAGAAACTCCTGAAGGATATAGTTATTCGCCTGCCGCGCTACAGGAGAGCGCTTGGAGAAAATACGGTTCTGAAGCAGAATCGCAATCCAATTGAGAATATGATACCCCTCGCTGTTCAGGTATAATACACGCAGACCATCCATATTCAATTCGTATTTGTTGGAGAAGCCGCTCTGGACAGTTGGGCAGGCCCACTCCTTCGCCAGATCGTTGCTCTGGGTACAATAGAAACCCAGACCATAGTCATTCTCTTTTGAACCGAAACCGTACTGCGGCACTTCCACCGTTTTCGGGGAGCCATGATACAAAATCATAATCCTACACCTCACTTCCTGTAAATACTATATCATTTTATTGATATAGTTGCAAGAGAAATTTGTAAAAACACTTCACTTCGTCAGAAAAATAATACAGTTTTTGTGACCAAAAAGAAGCGGTGGAGAAGCTCCCCACCGCATATATCTGGATCAGCCTTATTCTTTTTCCTCGTCCGGCACAGTTTCGGAAATATCCGTATAGCAGCCCTTCTCTCTGAAGCACCGTCGCAGGTAGTCATGTCCACCGTCAACAGCGCATGCACCGCACTTGCATTCCACATAATCGTGCCGGTGCTTGGATTCAATTTCATCACCGCAGATATTGCAGCGAATCGCATTGCGAATGATCATAACTGTTTTCTCCTTTATTTTTCTCAAAACATACACCGTGTTCTCTGTTTCGATTTGGACTTCTGGATCTCCGGGCATACCAATAACACGAACGATTTCCGACAGTCTGATGCGATGCGGCCCAATGTCTGGAGCATCCACATCCACCATAAGCAGCCCACGATGACCAATTCGCACATCCGAAATCCAGCATTTCCTGCCAAGGATCACTCCACGGATACCTTTGACCGCACCATCTTTCGGAATGATATTATAGATTTCATAGGCATCCATGTCAATCCTCCGCCAGTTCTGACTGCAATCGAATGCCAATCTTGATTCCCTCAATAAATCCTGCCCTCTCGTGATCCCGGCAGAGCTTGCAGACCGGATAGACGATCTGATCCATCTCTCGGAGTGGCATCCCATTCATCTGTCGGTACAACTCTTCAAAATCTGCCTTTATCTGATCGTTATCGTATGGATTGTTTTCGTTGAAGCATTCATACAGAAGTCCCAGGACGGAATCCGCGTCCCCATAATTGGGAGGATTATCGGCAATATGCTGTTTCAGTTTCTCGATGAATTCTTTCATTGGTCAGCATCCTTTCCCAGTTCCAGCATCAGTTCCGCGCCGTATTGCAGGCCGTCAAGGAAGGCTTTCCGTTCGTATGCACTGCACAGACGGCAACGCAGATTGAAAACCGCGTTGTTATTATCCAAGGGCAGTACACACAGATATTCTTCGAGTTCCTTGAAACCGTCGCCAATCTCTTGGGGATCATGCTCATGGGATTCTGCGTAGGCATGGTAGAGCTGATCCAGTACCGTCTTGGCATCGGAATCGCCGGAGTCAAAGGGATGGGTTTGCATATAGGTCTTTAGTGCTTCAGAAATGGATTTCAAGTGCAACACCTCCAAAATTATTTTGGTGATGTTACCTTGGGTTGCTCCAAATTGCAACTGTCATTAGTGCCAAATTATTGCTTGGCGGCAGTCGGTTTCACCGCCTGGTGTGCGCTAATAAAACAAATGAAACAAGTTAATTACCCTGCTAAAAGCGGTGCCATCCATACGGACGGCACCGCTTTATTGCGTTATTCTGGTTTCTTCTTCGGGAGCTTCTCAATCTGCTCCACCAGGCTGGTATCTCCCGCACGGTCCGCATCATGCTGCTCCTGTGCGGTCTGCACTACCCATTCCGCACCGCCCTCCTGCACTCCATCCTCTCCAATCCACAGTTCCAGGAACATCCTATTCTCATAATGCCTATTCGGATCAAAGTTCAGGTCTCGCTTGACCTTCTCACGAAAGGCACTATCCCCGGTTGGAGGTGTTTCTTTCATGTGTGCAAAATCAGGATATTCATGATAGATATCGATCTTCGCAACAAAGTCCGCCGCCGAAATCTTGCCATCCAGATATGCTCTGCGCAGATCCTGCGCCATCTCACTCCAATCACCGTAAGCTATGACATCTAGTTGATAGCCAGATTCTCTGACGGTGCTGATCTTGTTTACATAGTGATCACACCTCAGTTCGTTGCGATGGTGGAGGATTTCATATACTTCCAGGGCATTATCCTGTGCCTCATTGATTCGACGCCGAGCAAGCGGACCCCAATGCTTACAGGACTTCCCATCCCATTCCCGGTCGCAGTACTGGGTTTCTTTTTTCGTTTTCGGAATGAAATAATGCCAGGCTCACACCGTGCAATGCGTTTCTGCTCCTGCCGGAAATACATATTGAGCTCCAGCAGCCGGAACATCAGCAGATCACTCAGCACATACTCTACCTTTTTGCCGAATGGCTTTGTGCCATCTTCTGCTGGAAGGTGCCTGGAGCGAAAGTAATATCCTGTTACTTGCGGATAGTATTCCTGCAGCACACGATATCGCTCTGCCTGGGTTGCCCGCTCTGTTTTTGCAAAGGTCACTTCGAAAATATTCCGCAGACGGATCTGGGTCAGAAGTGGTTCCTCCAGAATTTGCAGGATCTGTGCGCCGCAGCTCAATAGATAGCTGGCACTGCCGTTGTCGGGAATTCGAAGCACCGCTTCGATCTTGCAAGACGCAATGAAGTGGCTAACAGAATCGATATCCCGCAAACGGCCCACGCATTTCTTGGCCTGTTCCACTAGATCTACATACACCAGATAGGAGATATCGAACTTCTCATCAAACAGCGGATGCTCGTCATACAACTTCTTGTAGAGCTTTCTATACTCAGAATAATCCGTTTCCACCGCGCTGACTAAGTCTTCAATTGGAGAAATCGCAGGCAGGATCTGCTCACTGCGTTGACTGTTGATCATGAGAATATCCATTACAGTTTCATTCTCTGTCTGGATGTAAAGGCCGGGACTTCGCATCTGCGGTTCTCCTTTCTGTTGTAAACTTTGCAAATTTCTTTGAGATTACTTGCCCTCACAAAGCGGATTGGATTTATTATATCATACTCACGAAAGGAGGCGCAAGTCTAACTGAATAACCGTCCGAATGTGATATGCGGCTGGTAAAGTGTGCGACGATATGAGCACGCCATGGCTGCGATACGCCGTCTAAAAGAAGGGGGCAGGAACTGGTTCGGGTAGAACGGTAAAGTGCTCAAATCGTGACTTCACTGAGCACACAGGTGAACGCTGGATTTCGAAAACAACAATATGAATTACGAAGGAGGACACTTATTGAGAGAAAGCAAATACACTGATTTTCATGAGCTGCCCCTGACCTTAACGGCACAGGAGGTAGGTGAAGTCCTGGGGATCTCCAGAGCAGCAGCCTATGAACTGGTTCGCTCTAACGGATTTCCCCGCATCAGAATAGGCACCCGGATTCTTGTTCCCAAAGACAAATTCATCTGCTGGATCGCCGATCATACGGAGGTGGGAGATTGAGAAAGTACCAGGCACCAACCAAAGAATTCTTTCGTCTGCCCAATAACATCTTCGACCTCAAGCTCGACCCGATTCAGTTCATGCTATATGCATATCTGGTGAGTTGCGCAGGAAGCAAAGGCTACTGCTGGCCCAGCCAGAAAACCATTGCGGCAAGAACCGGGATCGGTGCTACATCCGTTCAGGATCATCTGAAGGTACTCGCCAAGCGGCAGATGGTTTCCATCAGCAAGCACCGCAACGCAGGCGGTCGCCCGAACAATGAGTACACATTGCTGAGCCTGGACAATCCCGAAGTTTATCGGGATCTGAAAACTGCCGACGAGGAGCTTCCTCTGTTCGTTGGTGAGGAACTCCCTCTCTAGGAGGAAAGGTTTGCACCTTGGATTGTCCCCAATTTCATACTTTCTGAAAGAAAGTATTTGAAAGCGGGATAAAGGAGGTATTCCGCCCTCTAGCGGATACCTCCGAAATACACCGCCCGGCAATGCCGTGCGGGGCTTTTACGAGGTTTCCAAGGTGTTACCTTTTCCGGGATACCCCCGGAAATAGGCGCCTGGAAACGGAATTCCCTTAGAGTATCAACAATTTAGGTAGGGGTCTGAACCCCAGAAAGGAGGAAAATGGACAGCAAAACCGGAAAACGAATTGGCATGTACATCAGCGAGGAACTGCTGGACCAGTGCGATGCTGCAGTTGAGAAAAGCGGTGCAGATTCCAGAAGCGAATTCATCTGCGATGCCATCATGCATTACATCGCCGTGATCAACATGGCGGATAACAGCCGAGTACTGACACCGGCACTGGAATCGGTGATCGGCAGTAAGATTGCGCTGACCGAGGACAGGATCAACCAAATGCTGTTCAAGGTAGCGGTGGAGCTTGCCCTGCAGAATCATCTGACCGCTGGGCGGTACCGCTATGAGGATGATTACCTGGATGGACTTCGCGACTACTGTGTGCAGGAAGTCAAAGCACTCAATGGCAGGATGGATCTGAAAGAGATACAGAAAGCATATGAGGGGTGATGTAGATGGCAAGGCTCATTCTGAAATCCCCCTATCTCAAGCCGGGAGGTAAGAAGTCTCCCGGCGGCTACCTGAAGTACATCGCAACCCGTGAAGGTGTGGAAATGGCGGAAGATACCTCCCGCCATCTTCCTGCTACGGCAGATCAGCAGAAGCAGATTGTGAAACTGCTGAAACAATACCGGGATTGCAAAGACAGCCATGAATACCAAGACTACCTGGCAAACCCTACCCGCGGCAATGCGGATGCGTTCATCAGCGGTATCCTGGAATTGCACGGTGACGCACTACAGCGGGATGTGTATCTCAAGTACATCGATGAGCGACCCGGCAGCAACGGTCTGTTCACGGATGAGGGTGTCCCCATCGTGCTGTCCCAGGTGCAGAAAGAGATGAACGACCACCCCGGCAATATCTGGACACATATCATCTCCCTCCGCCGGGAGGATGCGGAACGGCTGGGTTACAATTCACCCGATGCCTGGATGCACCTCCTCCGCTCTCAGCGAAACATGATCGCCCAACAGATGAAAATCGCACCGGAGAACTTCCGCTGGTATGCCGCATTCCACAATGAAGGTCACCATCCGCATGTTCACATGATGGCCTACTCTGTCAACCCAAACGAAGCCTACCTCTCCACCAAGGGCATCGAAACTATAAAAAGCAATCTGGCGCAGGAAATCTTCCGCCAGGATCTGCTGCAGGTCTATCAGAAGCAGACTGATCTTCGCGATGAACTGCGCCAAGAAAGCCGGAACCGCATCACCGAAATCGTGGATGCCATCAACCATGACAGTTTTGACAATCCCCAGATGCAGACAATGCTGGTGCAGCTTGCTGACAGGCTGGCAAGAGCCAAAGGGAAGAAGCAGTACGGATATCTGAATGCAGGGACGAAAAAGCTGGTGGATGCTATCGTAGTAGAGCTGACCAAGGACAACCGCATTCAGGAATTGTACTCCCTGTGGTACGAACAGAAAGAAGATGTACTTCGCACCTACACCAACAAAATGCCGGAACGAATTCCTCTGGAGCAGGAAAAGGAATTCCGCGCCATCCGTAATGCTGTGGTACAGGCAGCATTGCAGTTGCAGTTACCACAGGAAGAACTGCCCCTGTCAGACCCTGTTCCGCCCCGTTTGGACTTTGTTGACGATGGCTCGGATGTGTACCCCAAAGCGGTGGAAAGCCTGCGTGAGCCGGAGGTAGAGCCAACTCCCGAAGTTAGGCAATTTCTGCATGATGCCGCCATTCACGGCAGTGTAGATGCGGTGTACGGAGTAGGCAAGCAGTACCTGAAAACCGAAATTCAGAAAGCCATCTCCATGTTTGAACTGGCAGCGGAGCAAGGCAATTCCTATGCCGAGTACCAGCTTGGCAAAATCTACTGCTTCGGGCAGGGTGTGCCGCAGAATCTGGAAGCAGGCATGGAGTGGCTGAAAGCATCCGCCAGCCATGGCAATGAATACGCCGCCCAGCTTCTTGAAAAGGTGCAAAACCATGTTCACCGGCAAACCACCTCCGCAGTCTTCGGACTGTTCCGGGGATTGGCTGGTATGATCCAGACCAGTGCCAACAACTTCATCCGCCGCAGAAATTCCATCGACCGCAAGCAACGGCAGAAGATCGAGGAAAAGAAGCAGGCCCTTGGTCAGCGCTCCAGTGGTTATGAATATGACTACAACGAGGAGCAGACCATGTAACCAATACCGCCGAACAGCACCATTAGGTATTGTCCGGCGGCAAGTAACAAACCGAAATCAACAAATAAACCTACCCCAGGTCACGCACACATTTTAGGCGCAACCTTTGGTAGGTTTGGTGAATAGCTATTTTCAAATTAGTGTGGTAATGTTTGCGCTACGAAAGGATGTGATATTTATGGCAAAGCGCAGAGCCAACGGCGAGGGCAACATCCGCAAGCGGAAAGACGGCCGTTGGGAAGGAAGATACACTGCCGGAACCGACCCAGAAACCGGCAAGCAGATCTTCAAAAATGTCCTGGGCAAGACCCAGGCAGAAGTGAAAGAAAAACTGAAAAAGGCTTTGGAAGAAGCCAAGAAGGTGGACTTCACACGGACAGGCAAGTACACGGTGGAGCAGTGGATGGATGAATGGTTTGAGAATGTCTGCAAGATCAAGGTTCGCCCCTCCTCGCACCAGACCTACCGTGGTTACATCGACCACCATGTAGCGCCGAACATCGGAAAGATCCCTCTGGAGAAGCTCAGCACCATGGATCTTCAAAAGCTGTACCGCAAGCTGATGAACAAAGGCCGGGTGGAGCGAATCGAAGCGGAACACCAACCGAAAGGCTTGTCAGCAAAGACGGTGCGGAACATCAACCAGGTCATCTCCTCTGCCATGGACTTCGCCGTGGCGCAGAAGATCATCTCGGAGAACCCTTGCAAAGCAGTGGCACTCCCCAAGATGGAACACAAGGAGATGCAGACCATCCCGGCAGAGCAGCTCCAGGCATTCCTTCAGGAAGCCAAGGCAACGGGAGTGTACGAGATGTACTACATTGAGCTGGCAACCGGCCTGCGCCGGGGTGAATTGCTGGGGCTCAAGTGGAGTGACATTGACTGGAAGAATGGCATTATCAAGGTGCGCCGCCAGGTGGCAAGGGTGAATGGTGAAATCGTGGAAGCGCCGCTGAAAACCAAGAACTCCTACCGGGCGGTCAGCATCTCGCCTCAGGCAATCGAAGTCCTGCGGGAGCAGAAGCGCAAGACCAATGATGCCTACGTGTTTCCCTCTCCCAACGGTGGCCCCATCTCCCCGGACAGTGTGAACAATATGCTGAAACGGGTGCTGGAAAGAGCGGGCATCCCGAAGGTCAGATTTCATGACCTCCGCCACACCTTTGCCACTATCGCCCTACAAAACGGAGTGGACATCAAGACAGTCAGTGGAATGTTAGGTCACTTCTCCGCAGGCTTCACCCTGGATACCTACGCCCATGTCACCACCTCGGCCCAGAAGGAAGCCGCTCAGACAATGGGAAATATCCTGAGCCTGTAAATTCGGCTTTGTTGCCGATAGAAAAGCCGTGAACAACCAATATCGTTCACGGCTTTCATCAACATGTACTACATGGACATATAGGCAAGATCAATTCCGTTCCGCTCATAGAAGTCCCTATAAAAGTTCATGCACCTATTCAAGTCCCGATGTTCTTCATTCATTGCGTCATTGGATGTTTCCATTTTACAATCAGAATGAACTGTATCGTGCGCGCGTTTGACCGCCCTAGACAAAACGAGATAATTATCCCCCATCCATGTTCCGTTCACCCTATGCCCTTGATTGAGGTATTCCGTGCAAGCATCTATACGTTCAATGAGACGGCAAATTTCTGCTTCAGTATGTAAGCCGCCCTCGATCCGTATTCCTCTACGATATGCCTCTAGCGCATTCAGAAGTGTTTTTTCAAGCATTTACAAGCCCTCCTTATCAGCTTTCCTCGCATTGTATTTGTCGACCATTTGCAGAAGCTTATCTCGATTCCACAGAATAACACCATTTCGGCTCGCTAATTCGATTGCCGATTTGGTAAAATACCGATTGGTCAGAACAACACCCACATGGCATTGGTAAAAGGCTTTTCCAGCAAATACTTCCTGAACGGCCCTGTTACCAATATCCGAAGCATAGCACTTACATTGAATACCATATTTTATGTCTTCTTTATAGGCAATGATGTCAACACCTTGATCACCGCTTCCTTGTGTTACTTGAACATTTCGGAAACCATTTTCAGCAAGCACATTGGCGCAATACCGTTCGAATGTATGTCCATCCATATTGTCGAATGGGATTATTTCGTTTTCTACACATATTCCAATCCCATACTTATCACTACCGCAATACGCTGTCATCTCAATATGCCCATGACCATTACTCGATGTTTCTATTTCAAAAAAGCCACAAGTTTCTAAGTGTTCCTCATATTTTTTTAGATCCAATGCTTTGCAATCGGAAAGCACCGTCCAAAAGCACCGAATAATATTAGACGCATCAAGTTGCCACATATAAAAATAATCGTTATAGAAGGCGTGAATGTCTATTTGGTAAATTTTATGATCGTAAAGTATCGATCCTTTCACGGATAAAAAGTCGGGAGCCAGTTCTATATCGACACCATGAACCCCCTTTTCTTCCAACAGTTTTACCAATTCGTTTCTACTGTGTTCTAAAACTTCATCATGATCTTCTTCAAATTTATCTAAGGAACGGTCCTCTTCTGTATATAATGAGATACAAATCAAGTATTCTACATCTCCACTGTATGCAGAAAAATAAACCCTGTTAGGTTTTGTGGGTTGGGCACTATCAAAGGAAGCCTGCTCGATTAAGTATTTTCTTAATAACCCTTCAATATCATCTCCTGCCGATATATTGCGGACTGCTTCTGTTTCTGCAAATCGAAGTACTTTCAAAAAGGTACGATACTTCTCTAATGGGGTTAGGCTATCATCTCGGCATCTAATGGTTAACGCAATCTTGTATTCATCTTTCCAAAATGATGCTTCCAAAGATTCGGTACTTCTCCTGACGTAGGTTCCACTATACCCCAACGAACACAGGAATTCCTCATAATTATTCTTCAACATCGTTCCCGCTCCCCAACCTTTTTATTTATTTTACTGCATTATCTTCCGAAAATCAATAATTCCGTCTAGCAACTCTGATTTGTATCGTCAAACAGCACATATCAAAACGAAATAAACAAGTAAAACCTCTCCCTGTGCCGGTGATCGGCATATGGAGAGGTATTGAACATCGAGTGAAAACCCGGAGGTCGTAGGATTTTCTTTTCAAAAAGTTTTGAAAGTTTAACGGATTTTCCGATTTAGTGGACATTGTATTCTGAAAAATGCTAACTTGTCCACTGGGTGCTATCCTATTATGGGTCAGAATATGGGTCAAACGGTTTTCTGCGAATTCGCAGTATTTCTCTCCGAACTTTTTAGTCCCTAAAACACAAGAAAAAGTCCTGAAATCTTACGATTTCAGGACTTTTTATGGTTGCGGAGGCAGGACTCGAACCTACGACCTCCGGGTTATGAGCGACGGCGAGTTTTTATAAAATAACTTAAAAGTTAGGAATTTACATCGAATATCGTAAAATATCGCAACTTATTTATCGTATAAATTCGTATATCGCCATTTAACTTAAAGAAAACTAACCCCAAATTAACCCCAAAGAATTATCAAAAATTGTTTCGTTTTTTGCTTATCAACTCAAAAAGTCTAAGCTTTAACTATTAGAAAATCAGAATTATTCCATTATTTCCCCATCGTAATCTCTCGAATGTTTTTATCTCCATAAAGTTTGTCAATATTCATTTTTCCAGCACAAAACTAAACTTTTTGGCACTTTCTATTTTTTCAGCCTACGACCTCCGGGTTCTAATCGCATTACCGTTTCCGCATGACATACTCTATTTTGATACTACAATTTTCGAAAATGCAAAGGAGCTCCTATATGAAAAAGATTTTATCTTGCCACTATAATTGGGATACCAGCTGCGTGGAGTTGGTCTACACCGACGAAACAATGATATCTATCCACTGTACCCGGCTGGAAAATGAAATAGCAAACAATATGTACGAGCGGTCTGAACTGGACTGGCTGATTTACAATGAACCTCTGACCTATGCCCAGCTTGTATTGAACGGCGGTATTGAGGAATATATCAAAGGTCCTAAAACCCACAGTCTGGAAGATTGAACCAGTTTTCTCATATTTCCAAATACCCATAGCCTGGTCCACCAAATACCGCGAACTATATCAGCAAATATTTTCTGCCTCCTGGTCAAGAATAATCCCCCCACCCGGCTTGTGTGCATTTCCATTTTCCGATATAATAAGGCCAGAATTTCACCGGGAGGTAATGGGAATATGGCAAACGGTTTTAATCCCTGGAAGAATGTACATGAATTTGACGCTACGGAATTTCTAGATAAGTCCAATGAGCTGCTGCAGTGGCCCATTAAGCTGTGGCAGGTTCCCACTGTCACACCCTATTTTCACGGTGCCCATCTGCTGGTTGCTGCGGATTGCACCGCGTTCAGCTCCCCCAATTTTCACGAGAGCCTGTCCAGAGGCAAGATTCCTGTGATCTGCTGCCCTGCCCAGGATTATGACATTACTTCCAAGCTCAGCGATATTTTGTCTCATAATGACATCAAGAGCATTACCATTGCCAAAATGGAAGCAGAATGCTGTGCCGAGCTGATCGACATGGTCAAGGCCGCGGCAAAATTAAGTCGTTTGCCGGTTCCTATTCAGGTGACCAATTTGTTTATTACCGCAGAAATCGTAGATTAAGAATTGCCAGCACCCCACTCGGGATGCTGGCAATTCTCATTATACATTGAATCTGTCGTAAGGCTCGTAGCAATCCAGGCACAGCTTCTTACCGCCGGCAATCCGGATCCAGTTGGCAGCGGTGCTTTCGCCGCAGCACTCGCACACATAGGAATCGAACAGTCGGGCCTTTTCCGGCAGGGCGATGGTTGCCTCCTTGACGTCAAACATATCCTTGGGTTCGCAGCCCTGATAATATTCAAAAGACTGCTCTCTGGTCATGCCCTCAGGCTTGGGCTTCAGTACCAGGCGAACGGACTTTCCGTTTTTGCGGTTGTAAAAGGAGAATGCCTGCTTGCCCCGCATATGGAACAGCAGATTTCCCTTGCCCACGCTGCATCCCAAAATCACCTGAATGGCATCCACGCCGCAGGCATCGTTTTCCGTGATGCACACCACCTGCTCATCGTCAGAAAACTCCAGATTCAGCAGTTCGATGGCATACAGCGCAGCTTTGTAGCCAATTGTCAGGCCTCCGCACACATGACCGTGAAAGGCGGCGCACTTTTCCCATAATACTTTATTTTCGTCCATTATTTACACTCCATTATCACGTCAGCCAAAAAGCTCCATTGCCTTTTGTGCAATTCTTTGTCCAAACAGTTTGCAGATTTCTTCCCGCTCCTGAAGCTGAGTTTTAACCACCGTTGGTCCAATGTGGATAAAAGGGCGACCACAGCCGGAGCCGCTGGAATAAATCAGCATTCCCTTCACCAGCATATGGTTGATCAGCGTCATGATCGCCAGTTCGCCACCACCGCCATGAGGGCTTCCTTCTGTGGAAAACGCGGAGCCGATTTTTCCCGCCAGACGGTAATCCAGGCGGGTATCGAAGAACTTCTTCATCTGCCAGCACATATTTGCCACATAGGTGGGGGTTCCGAAAATGACAGCGTCACTGGCTTCCACAAATTCTTTGTCGGGTGCGTCATTTTCCGCAAGGTTAAACAGCCGTGTATCGGTATCCGGTACGGTCTGCGTGCCCTCTGCGATCCATTTTGCAACCTGCTGGGTGGTTTGTGTTTCGCTATAGTAGATAATACTGATTTTCATGTTCCATATCCTTTCAATCCAGTACAACGACCTTTTTCCCGTTCACAACCGCGATCTCCGCAGGGATTCCGTAGACTGTTTGAATGGTTTCTGCTGTGACGGTTTCGATACCACCGTAGCTGAAGCCGATTTTGTCTTTCAGAAAGTAAAATTTGTCGCAATACCGCAGCGCCAGATTCAGATCGTGGATGACGATCAGCACCGTGATTCCCTGTTCTCTGGCGATTTTTTGAACAAGGGCCAACATTTCATACTGATTCCGTGGGTCTAAGTTACTGGTAGGCTCATCCAGAAGCAATACCTTCGGCTGCTGTACAAGGGCTCTTGCCAACATGACCTTCTGCAGCTCGCCACCGGAAAGCTCATCTAAGTTGCGAACCTGAAAATCCTCCATGCCCACCCGGCGGATCATGGCTTCGCACAGGTCGATATCCTCCTGGGTAACGCCCCATTTGATATAAGGCTTTCTGCCCAGCAGGACACAGTCGAAAACCGTAGCATGGCTCATCTCGTTTTTCTGGGCCACATAGGCAATGGTCTGTGCCATTTCATTGCGGCCCATGGTCTTCGTATTTTTGCCGTCGATCAGAACCTCTCCGGAGGCCGGTGTGCGAATCTTATTGATGCAGGTGATCAAGGTACTCTTACCGGCGCCGTTGTTGCCCAGAATGCCGACGCACTCCCCTGCTTCCGCACAGAACGAAACGTCTTCCAGAATGGTATGCTTGCCATAGGCAAAGGAAATGTTTTTGATCTCGATCATTTCACACTCCCCTTTCGCATGATCAGCCACAGGAACAGCGGCGCACCAAGGAAGGAAGTCAGCGCACCGATGGGCAGCACCGTGGGCGGCACCAGCATCCGGCAGGTGATGTCCGAAGCCAGCAGCAGCACCGCGCCGCACAGGGCCGTACAAGGGATCAGGAATCGGAAATCATTGCCCACAAACCGCCGCATAATGTGGGCGGCAATCAGGCCAATGAAGTTGATGCAGCCCACAAAGGCAACCGATACCGAGGAAATCAAGGCGCAGACCACCATACTGGCAGGGATCAGAAAGTCTACGGGAACACCCAGACTTTTCGCCGTATGAAAGCCGCTCTCCATGGCGTTATAGTTCCATCGGTGATAATAGAAAAATACAAATGCCAGAAGGCTCAATAGTCCGATCAGTCCGATCTCTCCCCAGCCTGCCCGGCCAAGATTACCGAAGGTCCAGTGGACAACCGTTGCCACCATCACATCATCGGCAAAATACTGCACCAGTGTGGTGCCGCCGCTGAACATGGAGCTGATGGCAACACCTGCCAGCACCATAACAGAGGGTGTCACCCCCCGCATCCGGGACAACCCCAGAATAATCAGCGTCGTGCTGACACCGCCAATAAATGCGCAGAATGTCACCAGCAGCGGATTGCTGATGGTCAGCGCCGCGGCGGAACCGGAGCCGGTATTCAATTGGGAGCCAGCACCCAGCCAGATGATGGACACCGCAGCACCGAAGCTGGCACCCTGAGAAACACCCAGAGTAGAGGCAGATGCCAAGGGATTACGCAGCACATTCTGCATAATGCAGCCGCACATAGCCAGGGCCACACCCACCACCAGAGCGGCAGCGATCCGGGGCATACGAACATTCCATACGATGGTATTGGTCTGCTTGGTTCCCATGCCGAAGACTGCCAGCACCACATCTTTGATACTTAAACCGGCAGAGCCGGCCATCATAGAAGCGAGGCCGGCTGCCACAGTTAATACGATCATGGTCAGCAACACCAGCCATTTGCGCCGGATATATTGCTGATACGCACCACCCGATGCGGTTTGAAGCTGATGTTTGTCCATAAATAATCTTCTTTCTTAATGCTTATTCGCCGATCTTGATGGTGCCGTAGTACAGACCGCCGTCCTCCATCTCCTGGAAGAAGTCCTTACCCAGCATCAGCTCCATGATCTCTCCGGCCTTTTCTTCCAGAGTGATGTCACTGAACTGCTCGGGATACAGGGTCAGACCGGCATAGTAGGCATTAATCAGCAGATAAGTAACGTTGGGACCGGCTGCGTTGGTGGAAGGCATGGTGTAGACCTGGCCCTCCTGGATGGCGCGCAGGGAGTCAAAGAAGCCGGGGTTGGTTGCGTACTCGTCATTGACCAGATCCATATTGCCGGGATCCAGGAAGATGATATCGGGGTCCCACTCGATGATCTGTTCCAGATCGACCTCGAAGCCGTCGTTGCCGATATAAGCCTTGCCGCTGGCTTCTGCCTCGGCAGCAGCTTCACCGGTACGCTCCTGCAGGAATACGTCGGCCACATTGTTGGCGTTTACAGCAGTGAATGCGGGGAAATTGACATAAGTAAAGGCAAAGCCATGACGACCATTGAAGGTAACGGCACCGGTGTAAGCCTTCAGCTTCTCCTCATCGGGAATATCCTTGGTGCGCTCCTGCAGATCAGCCTTGCAGGCATCCACATACGACAGAACTTCCTCGCAGCGCTCCTCAGCGCCGACAACTTCTGCAAAGACACGCATCGCCCGGTGGAAGCCTTCATCAATAAAGCCCTGAGTGCGGTAACGGACACTGACAACAGGGATACCGGTCTGGGCCTGCAGCTCGTCAGCAGCATCTTCATTGAAGCCGGCAATGATAACATCAGGCTGCACCTGGATGATGGCCTCTGCGTAGCCGTTGTTTTCACCGGAGCCGCCGCCGGGGCCTACGCTGGGCAGGGTTTTCAGTTGCTCATGATAAACAGAGCTGTAGTCATAACGGACAGTGGTCTTCTCAATGTCGCAATCCTCGGCGCCGACCATCATGTCCACAACGTCCAGATAGGCAGCAAAACGGGGACCCATGGAGCCCAGGCAGATAATGGAATCCACCTCATAGGGGATCTCCACTTCCCGGTTCCAGACGTCGGTAACGATCCGGGTCTCGGGAGTTGTTTCAGGAGCAGCGGCTTCGGTCACTGCGGCAGCTGCTTCGGTCTCAGCGGGTTTCTCACTTGCGCCGCAGGCAGCCAGGGTAAATACTATGGTCAGAGCCAGCAGCAGAGAAATCAATTTTTTCATACGTGTCTTTCCTTTCTTCTTTACAGTTTTTTCGTCGGTTACTTAAGAAAAATACCGCACCACTTTCCCCAATAGCGCGGCATTTTCCTTTGTTTGGTTAGTGAGCGTATTAACCGATGGCATAATTTTACCATAGACAAAACGCCGATTGAAGCCCCCCGGGGGGATATAATAATGTCTATTTTTGCGAAACCCTCCACCAAATCAGCGCCGTGTTCACATGGCTCACATCCGGAACCATACCATCCACAGCCTGTTTTTCAAAGTACTCCCGCAGCTTTGGCCCGGATTCTGACGGATCAAGACCAAAAATCTCAAAGTAGACCTGATTCTGCTCGACGGCCTTTTCTATGGGAACCGAGAACTCTGTGTGCTGGGTGAAGTTTACCACATTGGGTTGTCTGCCCATCAGATAAAGGGTGTTGTAATACCACAGTGCCTCGGTGGTCATGCCTTTGGGATGAACATCCAGCTCTGTCATCAGCGTTCTTCTGTGCTTGTCATAAGAGCCGCGGGTCACAGCAATCAGAGCGCAGGCTTCCTTCGCCATTCCTTCCATGCGTTTAAGTTCCTCGTAATCGCAGATTGCGGGACACATAGAACTGAACACAACATCAAATTTCCCCTTGGGAATGTACAGTTCCCACATTCCCCGTTCGGTTTCGATCTGTTCAATTGCGTTTGCCTTTGCTCGGCTTTGCATCACAGTAAGGGAAGCGCTGTCCATATCCAACGCTGTTACCTTCGCGCCAAGTTCGCCAAAGGCCAGAGAAAAACGCCCGGTTCCTGCACCTACGTCCAGAATGGTCTTACCGGCAGACAGGATGCCTGCTTTTTTCAGCACTTGGGCAACCTCTTTGGCATGGGGATCGGCAGAAGCTGCGCTGCTCAGCTGCGGCTGCGCCACGTAGCTGTAAAAGAGGATCCACCGGGCATTGTGGGCAATCCGTTCCTCTTTCGTTCCATACTGTCCGGCTTTTTCCCAGGCGCGCACACACTCTTCCAATGTTAAAAACATTTTGACCACTCCGAAAAATTCGGCTCCGGCGAAACACCGGAGCCGTATGGTTTTTACTTTTTCTTGGTAATAGCGGCCTTGACCTTGCCCTGAGGGTCTTTCACCAGCAGGTAAACCAGCCAGATGATCATGCCCAGAGCCACGACGGACAGGCCCAGATAGAAATCATTGAGCATATCTGCGGCAACGGGGACAAAGAAATCCGCGCCGTCTTCCATATAGCCGAACAGAGCGTCGATCATCCACATCAGGGATGCGCCCCAGTACAGCCAGCACAGGGTGCAGACCTTCATTTCATCCTTGGGAGCAGCCTTATACCAGACGATGGTGGCAATAATGGCAGCAAAAACACAGGTAAGCAGTGTCATATGTATTTTCCTCCTTATGCCATCTCAGCCTGTACAGCAGGCTCCCGGCTGGTGATCTTCTGCGCAGCCAGCACCATCATGATCCAAATAGCTGTCAGCCATACCGCCATGGTGCCGCCGACAGAGGCCATTTCCTCAAGCATAACTACGGTCTCAGCAGGATCATTCATTGCGGTCAGAAAGGGGAAGAAGGGCACTACCTCGCCATGCCACACATGCTCATAGCACAGGAGTGCGGAACCGCCCAACAGCAGCTTGTTCAGCCAGCCCAGCTTGGACTTGAAAGTGATCTTGCCTTCGGCTTCCTCATGAGAAGTCTTGATGACCTTTTTGGCAACGGACACAGCCACTGCCTCAGCAACGGGTACTAAGAAACATGCCATAATAAAGAACTCCTTTCTATTCTGAGGGGACATCCGTCCTCTTGATAAGGACATATTACCTCTCTCAAAATTCATCTGCAAGCCCCCCGGGGGGATAAAATTTTGCTGTTTTTTAATTTTTTTGTTTTTCCATATTTATACATATTTTCATCCCCCCAGGGGGCTTCCGCATTCAAAAATCAGCGGTTATAATGAAGCCAACTTCAAAAAGTGTTTCCAATTTGCCCAATCCGAAACAAAGAAAGACCGTGCTCATGGTGTGCGAGCACGGTCTTTTTCCGTCTTTACAGAGAATAGCTTTTATAAACTTCACCGGTCAGGTCTTTCCACAAAAAGTCTTTTCCATCAAAAAACATATAACTATGAGGGGAGTTTTCCTTTGGGATCGACACAGAGCCGGGATTGAGGTAAACATGGGTGTCATAAACCTCGCAGGCCGGGATATGGGTATGCCCGTGCAGCAGGATATCCCCGGGACACAGGGGCGGAAGATTGCCATTGTTGTAGATATGTCCGTGGGTCGCATAGATCAGCCGGTTTCCGGCAGTCAGCACGGCATAATCCGCCAGAATGGGAAACTCCAAAACCATCTGATCCACTTCCGTATCGCAGTTTCCCCGGACGCACAGAATGACATCTCTCAGCGCGTTCAGCATTTGGATGACCTTTTTCGGGGCGTAACCCTCCGGTAAGTCGTTGCGGGGACCGTGGTACAAAATATCTCCCAGCAAAAGGATCCTGTCTGCCTGTTCCCGGTGATAGGCTTTGATGATCTCTTCACAATACAGCTGCGAGCCGTGAATATCGGATGCGATCAGCCATTTCATAGTTACTTCACCATCCAGTCTTTGTTCGCAAAAATACCGATTTCCTCCAGGCAGTCCAGAAGGTCATCTTCGTCCATGTCAGCGTCTACCATGACCTGCTTCTGCGCCATTTGAATAGATGCGCCACGGACACCCTGAAGGCGCATCAGGGCTTCCTCCAGCCGTTTTTCACACTCACCACAGTTGACCTTTGCATGGCAGGTCTGACAGGCGATATAGGTAATTTTCATTGTTGCCGTCATATTTCAAACCTCACTTGCTTGTATTGTAAATAACGCCGCACCGACACGCAATAGCCCGGTGGGATGAATTTACCACCTGGTCAAAACAGCTTTTGTAAACCCTTCCAGCAGCCCCTCCGGGATGTATTTTACTGTTCTGGGAATGCGAATTTCCCGGAGCCGTTTGCGGCAGGAAATGGTGCTGACAAAGTGGTTGGTGAACAGAAATTCCGAAATGCCAAGAGTTCCGTCTGCAATTATAAGGCAGGTATCCTCCGGCATATACTTGGTGGTGCTTCCCATGTAGAGATAGGCAACCTTACCGGCATAGACGACGCCGGTAAAATCCCCCTGTTCCCACAGCTTTTCGTAATTTTCTTCAAAGATCGTTTCCGTGAATGCGTCTGCGCGAATGATGCAGACACCGGGCATATCCATGGTCGCCAGCCGCCGGGCCTGATAAAAAGCGCCCGTGCCGATGGTGGTGACGGTTTCCGATAGCTGCAAATGTACGATGTTGTTACAGCAGGCAAAGGCAAAACTGCCGATTTCCTCAACCCCTTGAAAGTGAACTGTAAGCGGCTGATCCTGACCATAGGCCGCGCCGTAGAACATATAGTCCGCCACCCGGCGCATCCGCTGGGACAGAACCACGGTTTGCAGATTCTTGCAGTTACGAAAAGCACCGGTCCCCCGAATCCCGGAGCCATCCTCCACCGTATGGATACTGCTGCTGATACAGACCATGCGAACGGAATCGTTGTTCAAAAAGGCGCAATTGCCCAGAACTGTGACCGGTAAGCCGTTTATGATTTCCGGCGTGATCACAGAAGAGGCGGTTCCTGTGTACCGGGACAGCTTCACCGCTGTCCCGTCCTTGATTATTTCATATTCCCAATCCATAAGGCGCTCCTTACGCGCTTACATGCCCCTGACAGCAGCCGACCGTAGCGGAGGGGATAGCCTTGAAGGGCATGGAAGAGCCTGCATGGGCCTTCAGCGTCACATTGTCCGCATAGCCGTACAGGGTAATGTAGGGATTAAAGTCAAAGGTGAACACGTTGATGGGAACCGTACGGTTCAGGACCGTGAATTTCCGAAGGCCCATGTGACAGCCCTTGGGTGTATAGCTCATGCCGGAAAATGCCTTATGTCCAATATGCTGAATATTGCGTCCAATAAACACCTCGCTGACCCCGGTGCAAAGCTGAAAGGCACAGTTGCCGATATGCACCACACCATCCGGAATGATGATCTTTGTCATGGAGAGGTTATACAGGAATGCTGCCTTTCCGATCATGCGCAGGCTGCCGGGAAATTCCACATTCTTCAGCCGGAAGCACTGGGCAAAGGCACCGTCACCGATCACCCGGAGATTCTGGCTGAATGTGACCTGCTCCAGCTGGGACAGCTCAAAGGCATCCGTCCCGATGATCTCCATGCTGTCCGGGATCGTCACCGATTTCAGCCCCGTGTTCCATCCAAAGGCCGCCTGGGCAATGGTGGTAGCGGAATCGGGAATGTGATAGGCTGTTCCCTGACGGCGGTTGGGATAGTGCAGCAGCTTTGTGCAGTCGCAGTTGAACAGCACATCGTCTTTAACACAGAAGGCAGGATTCTCCGCATCCACAGCAATAGTTTGCAGCGCGTTATCAAAGTAAAACGCCTTTGCGCCCAGTTCGGCCAGACCTTTTCCGATGAGCACGGTTTTCAGCTCGTTCATCCGGGCAAAGGCTTCCTTGCCTACGGAAACCACACTGTCCGGCAGGATCACAGAGGACATGGCGCAGAAGCCGAAGGCATCGTCCCCGATATGGGTCACCGTTTCCGGGATGGTTACATCCCGCAAGGCGGCACAGTTATAAAATGCCTTTGCGCCGATGCGCTCCAAGGCATCCGGCAGGCTTACCTTTTGAAGCGTTTTGCACCCGGCGAAGGCCGCATCTCCGATGGCAGTTACAGGACGGCCCTCAAACTCCGCCGGGACAGTCACTTCCGAAGCACTTCCCGTGTATTTTAGAATGGCAGCCGTGTCATGCTCCACGGCTATGGTAAAATCGTTTCTGTCGTAAATTTGAATCTTCTGTTCCATGGCAGGCTTCCTTTCTTTAATTGTGGGGCACCTCTGAAAACTCACCTTTTGCGATTTGGACGAATCTTTTGCTCCAATCATGCGTTATGAAAAAGCCGCAATACACAAAGTATTCCGTCTCTTTCATAACTTTTCTTGAATCAAAATCTTCTGCCCAAATCATCAAAAAAGAGTTTTTAGAGGTTGCCGGTAGTTTATTTGCTTACATAATCAGTATAACAGGAGCGATTGCACCGCACAAGCCGGGGTGGGGGATATTATTTTCAAAATTTCACCCCCAGGGAACTGCCAACCCAAGAATACAAGTGATATAATCATGCCGTCAAAAAGTGTTTCCATTTCCCAATCCAAAAACAAAGTAATACCGTGTTCATGGTATGCGAGCACGGTATTTTCTTTGCCCGGTGACATCTCATCTACCAGATATTTCTGATCGGATTTCTCTTTATAAACAGCAAATCTGAGAGCAGTTCATACGTTTGATGAACTGCTCTCAGATTATTTTTCTGCCACGATCAGGAACATTGGAGTAGAGCGGTATTTTACTTTTCGTTCCTCATCCCAAACTCTTTGACCAATATTAAAATCACACATAAGCGCGGTTAACGAGAAGTCTGCTAATGTGTTCAAATCCCACTGTGGACGCTTCACTTTGCACATAGGAACTTGTCTGCGGTAATCCTCCTGAGCCTGACTATATGTATCTGCTTCTTTTTTAAACAGTTCGCGGAATCGTGCACAATCTTTTTGATAGGCTTCCATATATGCTGGGTTATGGTACCGGTAGTTCCAGTTGGCATCAAAAATCAACAGTCTTCCTCCCGGACGAAGCATGTTGATCCATGCGGAATAGGTATCTCGCGCATGCAGAAGAGTCCATGTCACATTGCGGCTCATGATCACATCAAAGCTTTCACGGGAAAAAGGCAGGTTTTCGCAATCTGCACACACGAATTCGATACCCGATATCCCGGTGTTTTCCGCATTCTGCTTTGCCTGCCGGAGCATATCTTCCGAGCAGTCCACAGCGGTAACGGTATGCCCCATCTGTGCCATAAGAATGGCAAAGAATCCCGGGCCGGTGCCCACATCCAGCACCTTCAGTTTTCTTCCCTGTGGAATGTTCTCATTGATCACCGTTTTCCAAATATCCTGTTTCTCTTCCGGAAGATCATTTTTGCGAACATTATCGCCATATGACTGGGCTTCACAAGACCAGTTGTTTACTGTAAGTTCTTTCAGATGATCCATCGGTTTACGCTCCCTCTGTTACGCAGGCACTCCGGTATGACCGGAGTGCCTGTATCGGTTTTCTTACTGAACGTCCAGGGTAGTCCAGTTAATGGGGGTATAGTTGTTTGCGCCCACTTCAAAATTTGTCACCACATCGGGATCATATGCATAGGTAACAATGGGATAATACATGGGACACAGCAGAGATTCTTCGTGAATAAAGTTGAACACTTCATCATAGTCTGCCTGACGGGTGCTGTCATCCAGATTTCTCAGAGCAACCCAGATCTTATCCAGCAGTTCTTCATCATACCAGACACGGGCACGGCCCAGAGCAACAGAAAGCTGGGAGAACATAATGGTCATATCATTGTGAGGAACCCAGCTATCGGAGGAGGTGCGCTGCATGATAAGATCGTAATCCAGAGTCGTCATCTGAATTTCGGTATAAGTATTGGTATCCACGCTGCTCAGGTTGACCTTCAGACCGATCTTAGCCAGCTCAGACTGGATGTACAGTGCCACCTGTGCCCACTCGGGGAATTCTTCTGCGGTGTAGACAAGCTTCAGTTCGTAGTTCTTACCGTTATCATCAATAAAGCCGTCTCCGTCGCTGTCCGTATAGCCGGCCTGGGCTACCAGTTCCTTTGCATATTCCAGATCATATTCATAGCCGGGGCTGTTTTCTTCCGTAACATAGGGCACGATGGTATCATACATACCCTTTGCTGCACGGCCGATACCGGTCAGCAGATGGTCTGCCATTGCCTGACGGTTGATCGCATGATTCACTGCCAGACGCATCTCCTTGCTCTGGAACAGGGGATTTTCCTGGCTGAAGTTCAGATAATGGGCGCACATGGTTGTGGTTTCCACGATCTCGTAATCATCATCAGCTGCCAGAGTCTGGTAGGCAGTGGAGGAGATCTTGCCCAGCAGCTCACCGCCGATCATATCCACTTCTCCGCTCTGCAGTGCCATCAGGCGGGCATTGCCTTCGGTAATTACCTTAAAGACGATTTTGTCGATGGTGGGCTTTTCACCATAATAATAGGGGTTGGGAACCAGGACAAATTCCTCGTTCTCGGTGTAGCTCTCCAGCATCCACTGGCCTACACCAACAGGAGTCTGGAAGTCACCCATCACTTCGCCTTCAACCTCCTTCACGCAGGAGGGGCTCAGGAAACGAACAGGACGGGGATAAGTCAGCTCGGTCAGGATGGAATAGGTGGCCTCATTAAAGGTAATGGAAACGGTATACTCATCAATCGCTTCGAAGCTCTCAACACTATAAGAGGTCAAAGAGGCATGACGGTCGTTGTTCATCCATCTCTTCAGATTGAAGATAACTGCATCTGCATTGAAATCGGTTCCATCAGAAAATTTTGCCCCCTGGCGAAGGTGGAAGGTATACGTTTTTCCGTCTTCAGAAATGTCCCAGGATTCTGCCAGGGCAGGAATAATTTCGCCGTCTTTTCCGTATTCTACGAAGCCTTCATAGATCATCGTATAGATGACATGAGGGCCGGTATAGGTTGCAGCATCCAGTCCATCCATTTCGCCATCGCGGTAGATGGCCATAGTCAGAACCTTTTCGTCATCCGCACCTGCTGCGGCGGGTTCTTCCTTGGAACCACAGCCGGCAAGCATGCCAACGACCATAACCAGGGCCAGGATCAGGCTGATCCATTTTTTAGTTGCGTGGTTTTTCATTTTGTTTCTCCTTTTTATAATAATTTATAACAAATAGTGGCAGGCGGCATAATCTCCGTCGCCAATATGTGTTAACTGAGGCTTTTGCTTGCGGCAATGCTCCGTTGCGTACATACACCGGTTCTGTAATACACAGCCTTCCTTGGGAATAAACAGATCCTCTTCTTTTTTCAGCAGGACGCGGTTGGTGTCACGCTTTCTCGGATCCGTGGTCAAGGCAGCTGCAAGCAGGGCTTTGGTATAAGGGTGATGCACCTTCTCCTCACGAAAATCACTGATGATCTCCATGATTTCGCCTTTGTACATAACAATGACCCGGTCGCAAACCTGGCGCACCGCAGAAAGATCGTGGGAGATAAAGAGATAGGTCAAATTATTTTTGGTCTTTAATTCCTGAAAAAGATGGAGGATCTTATTCCGAACCGAGTAGTCTAAATTGGAAACGGCCTCATCACAAATGATAAATTCCGGCTCCAGGATCAGCGCACGTGCAATGCCGACACGCTGGCATTGACCGCCGCTCAATTCTCCCGGAAAGCGCCCCAGATAGGTTCCGTCCAGTCCTACTTGTTCAAGCACCGATGCCAGATATTCATCATTGTCCTTCTCCTTCATTCCGTAATTTCGCAAAGGCTCCTGCAAAATTTTACGCACCGTAAAATAAGGATTGAAGGAATCCAGATTATTCTGAAACACGCACTGCATCTGTTGACGAACTGCTTTCATCTGTCGGGAATTATATTGTGATATTTCTTTCCCGTGAAAATAAATTTTTCCGGAGGTCAGCGGCCGCAGATTCAGGATGCACTTGGAAAGGGTGCTTTTGCCGCATCCGGATTCTCCAACCAAGCCGAGGCTTTCGCCGCTGTGGATCGTAAAGCTCACATCATTCACGGCCCACAGGTCATCATCCTTATTTAATTCAAAGCACTTGCTGACATTTTCCAAACGAATGAGTTCCACAATATCCTCCTCCCTCAAATGAATTGTCCGCATTCCAGAAGCTCGCAGGTATACGGATGTTTGGGATGATCAAATATATCAAACACCGTTCCTTCTTCCACAATTTCGCCATCGTTCATCACATAAACATAGTCGGCCATCTGTGCGACAACACCCAAATCGTGGGTAACCAGCAGGATCGATGCACCATGATCCCGAAGCATCTTAAATTCCTCAAGCACCGATGCCTGAATCGTTAAATCCAGAGATGTGGTCGGTTCGTCTGCCAGCAGGAGCTTGGGCTTGATCAGGAATGCCATTGCCAGCATGACACGCTGGCACATACCGCCACTAAGCTCAAAAGGATATTTCTCCATGATATCCTCCGGATATGGGAGGTGCACAACGCGCAGTGCTTCAATACAGGCTTTCTCAGCCTCTGCCCGATCCATCTTCTTATGCAGGGAGATCATCTCCAGCATTTGCTTACGAACCTTTACAATGGGATTCAAGGAACTCATGCAGTCCTGAAACACCATAAAAATTTCATCGCCATAAATTTTTGTGCGCTGCTTTTCCTTCATCGGGATCAGATCCTGCCCGTCAAAGTGGATCGTCCCGCTTTCCACTTCGCCCATAGGTTTGATCAGATGACAAATGCTGCGGCAGATCACAGATTTACCGCTTCCGCTTTCACCCATCAGCACCGTAATTTGGCCTTTGCGTACATTGAGAGAAACGTGCTTTACCGCGTGCAGGGGCGGCTTGTTTTTTCCCATGCCGAACTTAACACTGAGATCCTTGATCTCCAGAATATTCTCTGCCATCAGATTTTCTCCTTTACGCTCAGATGTTCATGGTAAGGCCGGATTGCCTGGGACAGGCCCTCGCCAATCAGATTCAGGGAAAAAACCACAAGCATAATAGCGAGTCCGGGCCATACCATCATCAGCGGCTTCAGCATAATATAATCTCTGCTGGAACTGAGCATAACACCCCAGTCAGCTTGCGGCGGCTGTGTACCAAGTCCGATGAAAGAGAAGCCTGCAATGTGCATAATGATCGATCCGACACGAAGTGTGGCATAAACCAGCACCGGAGCCAGAATATTGGGTAGAATATGATGCACCATGATCTGAAGATCCGTGGAGCCTGCGGCTCTCGCTGCCATAACAAATTCTTTTTCTTTAATGCGCAGCACTTCACCGCGCACCATTCTGGCAAGAGGTGCCCACCAGAGGCTCACCAGTACCAGCATAATATTGAAGGTGCCGGGGCCGAGCAGACTGACAACAGCCAGGGCCACCATACTGGAAGGAAAGGTGCATACAATGTCCACAAGACGCATGATCACCGTATCTACAACACCGCCATAATGGCCGGCAAGTACCCCCATGGGAACACCGATCACCAACATGCCCAGCAGCACCGCAAAGGCATTTCCCAGGGTATTGGTAGAGCCAGAGATCAGTCTGGAGTAAATGCATCTTCCCATATCATCCGTTCCCAAAGGATACTCTTCACACGGAGAAAGCAGCTGCAACGCAACATTCTGTTCGTTGGGATCGTGAATTACCAGATGATCAGCAAACAGGGCAACAAAGATAAAGATCAGGAGCATGACGCTGCCGAATACTGCCAGCTTGTCACTGAGAAACTTTGACAGCATTTCTTTTCCTTGTCTTCTTTCCATCGCCATTGTCTCCTCCTTCCAGTTTGATTTTAGGGTCGATGTATGCATAAAGAATATCGATGAGCAGATTGATCACAATATACGAAACCGCGACTGCAATCATGTAACCCTGAATCACGGGCAGATCCTTTGCTTTCACGCTCTGTACTGCATACATTCCGATGCCATTCCAGGAGAAAATCGTTTCTACAGCAAAGCTACCACTGAGCAGACCGCCAAAATTGGTAGCAATCAACGTCATACACGGCAAAATCGCGTTTTTCAAACCATGGCGCAGCATTGCCTGAACCCTGGTCATACCTTTGACACGGGCAACCTTGACGTAATTGGAATTCAGTGCATCGATCAGGCTTGTACGCAGCAGCCGGGTATACATTGCCGCAGGTTCCAGGCTTAAAGTAAATGCAGGTACCCAAATGTTTTTGAAATCGCTGCCCGCAATGACGGGAATCAGATCCAGATGGACAGCAAATTCGTAAAGCAGAAGCAGACCAATCCAGAAGTTTGGCATAGTCGCGCCCAGGATCGTCAGAACACGGATCATCTGATCCACCCATTTTCCCTGAAAGATCACGGATATGACCGCAGCCACCAATCCAATGAAGAACGCAATAACAGTCGCCGTTGCCGCCAATGCCAGCGTTGCCGGGAACCGGGAAAGGATCTCATAGATCACCGGGTCTTTGCTGATGAACGATGTGCCAAAATCCAGCTGCACTGCCTTCTTCAGCCAATTCAGATACTGGATGTGCAGCGGCTTGTCCAGACCCAGTTCTGCTTCCATTGCGGCAAGGGTTTGTTCGTTAACGATACCACCTTCTTTCTGAATGGTGATAGCCGCAATATCGCCTGTAGACATATGGCTCAATGCGAATGCAACAATCGTTACCACAAGCAGCATTGGAATCGCCATCAGAAAGCGTTTGCTGATAAAGCGAATTTTTTCCATAATTCCTCCTTCTACCTTTCAAGAATGAAATTCTTTCCAAAAAGGAATATTCCCCAAAAACGACAATAAGCCAGCGGTTTCCCGCAGGCTTACTGATTCAGGCAATATTCTATTCAGACAAATTAAGATATGACAGAAAACAATCCTTTTGCGGCTGCGCCACGTCGCGATAGATCAGGTAGCTTTGCAGCATAGGGTTATCATGCTCTAATAAGTGAATTTGTTTCAGCTCACCGGATAGCAGTTCTTTTTCTACAAGCTTTTTAACCACAAAACCGTAGCCGTTTCCGCTTTTTATAAGTGGAATCGCATAACTTCCGGTCCCCACATACATCTGGGGATTTTTGTTGTTCTGAAATATTTCCTGCAGCCAGTAATAGGCATCCGATACGCAGGTTAGATTTTCGTGAACTAACGGAAGCTCTGCCAGCTGTGCATCTGTAATTCCTTCCGGAAAAGATGAATTGCCACATCCGGTGACCAGGATCATCTCATCCTGAAGGAAAGGAATGCAGCGGTAATTCTTTTCATTGAATTTTCTGTACGAAAAACATACATCCAGATTTCCATCGTAGAGATCATTCAATAGATTCTGGGAGCTGCGGGTGTCAAAGTGCAGAAATATGTTTTTGTGCTGCATTGAAAAACCGCTTGCCAGTCCGCTGACGTGGGTTTCAAATAATGTTTGCACGCATCCGATGCGTAATATTCCTTGATAATTACTGCCCTGTTCAATTTCCTTTAAGCAGTTATCTTCCAATTCCAATATTTTTCTGGCATATTGCAGAAAGATCCTGCCTGCCGGCGTCGGGGTGATCTGCTTTTTATCCCGCAGGATCAGTTCTTTACCAACCTCGGTCTCCAGTTCCCGAATCCGCTTTGAAATTGTGGACTGAACAACCAGCATCAGCTGCGCTGCTTTTGTATAGCTTTCTGTTTCAACCACTGTAACGAATGTTTTCAAATTTTCGCTATTCATCTATGCGTCATCACCCGCAATTTTCCTAGAGCAATCATTTTTATCCACATTGATAATAGCAAATTTTCAAACCTGCCACAAGCCCCCGGGGGGATGCAAAATCCCCCTCAACGAAAAAGGAGTGCAAATTTGCACTCCTTAATTCTTTACTTATTCAAATTGACCAGCACTTCAGCCAGAATCTGGTTGCCCTTGTGGAAGCAGTCAACGGCATCCTGAATGCGGTGGTAGGCCTCGTGGTTGCCGGCCTCGTCTAGCTTCTTGCCCAGCTCGGACAGCTCGTAGGCATGGTCAGCGTTGTGGCCAACCATATACTTCATCAGAGCCACCAGTTCCTCCATGGGAGTATGCTCATGGTGCTCGTGATGATGCTCGTGTCCGTGCTCATGCAGGTGGTCATGGGAATGGGGATGCTCATGATCGTGGGAATGTGCGTGCTCGTGAGCATGGGTGTGGGTATGTCCGTCGTGGGTATGCTCGTGGGTGTGTTCATGGGTATGTTCGTGGCTGTGTCCGCCGCCAACATGGTCGGGATGAATGTGCATTGGGATTCTCCTTTATGTTATTTATTTTGTTTTTTGTAAATATTCCGGCAAAAGATTTTGCAGTACGATCCTGTATGCCGGTTTGTAGTTTTTTCGGTATATCTCGCTGTGGGAAACCATAGGATATCCTGCCTGTTTATATTCCGTCAGATACTGTTCCAGTTCTTCGGATGAGAAGGAAAATACGCCCTTTTTTGTGACCCGTCTGAGAATATCCAGCTTCAGCAGAAAGCCGGTGCGGTTTCCCGTGTGCAGCTTTGCGCTGTTTACAAAATCGTAGCCCAGCTGCAATATGCTGTAGCCACTGCTGGGGACGGCCGCCAGATTCACCCTTGCCAGGCCGTTGCCAATATTTTCCACCACAGGAATATCCGGATCCTGGGGGGTATCCTCAAATTCGTGCTGCAAAATACAGCGGCAGCTTGCCGGATCTTTCGTAAGATGCCCGCCACCGAATACATTCTGATATACCAGCTTTACAGCATCCTGAGGCTGCATCAGGGGATAATCCTTTGCGTTTCGGATCAAGATCTGTTCCAGCGTTTCCATGATGCACCTCCTGCTCTGCGAAAAGCACCGCACTGGCAATCATGTGCGGTGCTTCCTTAAGGACGGAACAAAGAGCGTCTGTTAGACTCTTTGCTTGTTTATTCTATCATGGAATAAATGGCAATGGAACCCCGGGTGGGGGATGAAAATATTCACATTTCGTCCAGAATTTCTTCGGCAAATTCGTCCAAATCCTCGGGAACACCCTGCTTCAGGATGCCGCACTTAGGGCAGGAAAGGACCGTCATCAGTTTTCTCTCCTTCCGCAAAAACTGCTGCTGGAAGTTCCAGAGGGTGATGCTGTCCCAGACCTTTTTCGGTGTGGGCGGATAGCTTACATGAGGGGCCATCATCATGGCATGATTCCAGTCAAAGCGGCACAGGCTGTAGGAGCCATCGGAATTGATGCACATTTCGTAGAACACATAGGGACAGACCATCACTTCCCCGGACTTGCCGCCCAACAGGCTGACAGATTCATCGAAGTCCACTTTCATGTCGTTAAACTTGGGCCAGTATTCGATAGTCCGCTCCACGGAGATTCCGTCCGTGATGTTGCCGAAGGTACGGTAGAATTCTTCCTCCTGTTCCCGTGTAAGAATATCTCCGTTGATCTTGATGTTCATTTCGCACTTGCCCTTATGGTCATAGAAGAAGGCGATGTTATCTACGAATTGCTGATAATCCATCTTGTGCCCGGAGAAGTCCCGGTACTGCTCTGCGTTGACACCCTCCACGGAGATGTTCAGCCGGTCAAGCCCTGCGTCAATGATGGCAAGGCTTCGCTCCGGGGTCAGCAAGGAAGCGTTGGTGGTGGTATCCACCCGCTGTACCTTTGGTGACTGCTTGGCATAACGCACCATGTCCGCAAAATGAGGATTCACCAGCGGCTCGCCCTCTTTGTAAAGGCGGATCACCCGCACCGGGTCTGGGAAGTCCTTCAAAGAATCGATAATGCCCTTGTAGACCTCAAATTCCATAGGGCCATGACCACGGCCTTTGGTTTTCTTCATCAGCTCCAGATTCCCGGAGGGACAGAACTTGCAGCGAAAATTACAGGTGTCGCAGGGGTCAATGTAGATCACATAGGGGGTCCGCAGGGGAAGTGCGTTTTTCAGTTCCAACCGGTCGTGGAGGTCAATTCTGGGAATGTGTCTTGCTTTCATATCCACCCCTTAACAATAAGTGCCCCAAATACGTTCGCCGGTAAGCTTATTCAGAACACCATCCAGCTTGGCATTGACCATATCAAAGTCTGCCACCGCATCCATGATTTCGTCATAGGCAACACACTTGCCTGCCACCAGCAGATCATGGGCAAGGGCAGCCACCTCCTGGGCATGGGCATCGTTGTGACTGACCAGATACTTCATCAGCACCAGCAGTTCGTCCATGGGTGTGGCATTTTCATCCGGATCATGGTCGTGATGTTCGTTTCCATGGGTATGGGTATGAACGAGATCACCGTGGATATGCGTCAGCGGATCCCGGCGGACACCGCTGACCTGGTACATTTTCTTATTGGAGATCATGATCTCCACATCGCAGTGGGGATCGAAGAGCTTTTTTAAGTTGTCCGCGCTCATGAGACCATTGGAGATCTTGTGAGCAGGGCCTTCATGGCAGGCATCGATGGCTTCCCGGCTGGCACCGTGTGCCACCGTCAGTCTGCCATCCTCCTTGAGCAAACCCGACAGGAGCTTGATCAGCCGCTTGGGTCTGGGGAAATGGGGAAAGGCATTGTAGACTACGATACGATCAAATTTCTTATCGAACTTGTATTCCTCCACATCGCCGCAGATCACCTCGACATTCGGTGATTCTGCAAACTTTTCTCCGCAGATTCTTGCCATCTCAGGAGAAATGTCGATGGCTGTGACGGAAGATACATTGCGCTTTAAATAGTATGGGATCATAACGCCGGTACCGCAGGCTACATCCAGAATATCCTGGCCTTCCCCTACTTCCGCATTATTCAGGATCAGACCAATGATTTCGTCGTCCGTGCTGTTGCCTGCATCCCAGTTGGGAGCACAGCGGTCAAAAAATGTGATCACATCGTTTTTATCCATACAGATTTCCTCCTGTTATCAGCAGCCAAGGCCCATTTTATAGGCCCACTTCATATATTCCGGATGATCCATAACCGCACCCTTTTCCAGAATATCCGTTGCCACCAGAAGGCCTTTCTCCGGGCAGTCCTCCAGACAGTCCCGGGTCAGTCCACGCAGGGCCGCTACCGTAGATTCAATGTGGATGCAGTTATCGTCCCAGGCTGCTACCATCAAGTAGATATCTGCCCGAATTTTCTGATAAACCGGCATCATCCGGTCGATAAAGGCTTTCATCTGGGCGGTCATGGAATAGAAATACACCGGTGTTGCCAGAACGATCACATCCGCCTGCAGCAGGAGCCGGTTAAAGCCGTTCATAGCATCGGACTGAAAGCAGCTGCCGGTTTCGGTGCATTTACAGCAGCCGATACAATAATCGATCCGATGCTGGGAAAGCGGAATGAAATCCACCCAGTTTCCCGCTTCCTGGGCGCCCCGGATAAATTCCCGGCACAAAATCTCACAGTTCCCGTTCATTCTGGGACTGCCGGATACAACAACGACTTTTTTCATGGAGTCGGCTCCTTCCTGATGATGAAAAGCACCGCAGAACAGCAATCCTGCGGTGCTTTCCAATAATAGAGAGGTGAAATGAAAAAGATTGCTCTGCTCAGTAAAATCAGTATATCACACCAGAAGCAACTGCGGAAGCCCCTCTGGGGGATATTATTCGTCAATCCACCACTTCCCCTTCCGCGAAAATGGTGGTAAACTGCACCGGGATCTGCTTCCCGGCCTGCTTGAGTATGTATAGGATTTCGTCGCTGACCGGCTTGCAGCAGGGTGCATCCATACGGATGATCGTCAGACTCTGAATATCGTTCAGCTTCAGAATCTCGCTCAATCTCTGGGCAAAATCCTGCTCCAGCCGGGGACACAGGGTTACCAGCACACGGCCCCGCAGCAGATTGCGGTGAAAGCTCACATAGGAAAAGGCACTGCAGTCAGCTGCCACTACCAGATGGGCCTTATGGAAATAGGGCGACAGCGGCGGCACCATACTGATTTTCAGGGGCCATTGCTGCAAATTTGCCTGATTTGGATCAAAATGTTTTTTCCGCTTTCCAAAAGTATCCGCGCAATCCCACGGCTTCCAATTCTCCTTCGTCAAGTGCTGCTCCCCTTTCCATGAGTCAAGAAAAATACCGCACCTTTCCCCGAAGTGCGGCATTTTCCTTTGTTGGTTATTTGAGCGTATATAACCGATGCTGGAATTTTACCACAGGGAAAACGGGATTTTAAGCCCCCTGGGGGTTAAAATTTTCACTATATGTTTTTCCTCTGATTTGTGTATATTTTTATCCCCCCAGGGGGCTTCCGTAAAACTTTTACAGGTGCTATAATGCGCTTGTAAAGAAAAATGTCTAAAAGATTTCCAATCCTAATCAAAGAATGATCCGTGCTCAAGGGTGTGCGAGCACGGATTTTTCTTTTGGCAATAAGAATTTTGTTTTGATCAATCCTTTATAGGCACATCCTGTTCCGCTATTGCAGAAAAGGACAGCACCCCCAGTGAGCCGAGGATATCTTCATTGCGGATACAAATTCCCTCCTGCTTCGGAACCGGCACAGGAGAAAAATTCCAGATCATTTTAATTCCACTGCCTTCCAGTACCGTTAAGACACGCTCCATTTCCTTCTCCGTTACGTCGATGATCGCCAGCTCTATCCCATTTTCCCGACAGTAGGCGCGGCATTTGGATAGCGAAATTACCCTGCCCTTCGGTCTTGAGTAGGTCGTAAAACGGGCGGAAATATCCAGATAGTCCCCACAGGTGCGTTCGATCCAGGGCATCAGCTCGCCCATGCCGATGTATATGGTCTTTCGCTTGCAATCCAGATGCAGATACTGTTCCAGACTGTGGATCATTTCCTTCTTGCTGCGTCCGATCTTTGCACTGCCCGGATAGGTCGCGGTTGCCAAGTCCTTTCGTACCTGTACTTCCCCAAGACACATAAACGCTGCAATTCGTTTTGCAGACATCCGTGTCTCATCATTCTCCGGGAGGGACCTCAGGTAGGATAAGTAGGCGGCGATCCGTTTCAACACGCCGCTGGATATTCCTCTTTTCATAATTTCCTCTCAATCCGTAAAAATCCCCAGCTCTTCCAGCGTGTCCAGCAAAGTATCTTCCTCCACATTGCCTTCCACCTGCAATTCCTTTCGGGCGATTTGGATCGCAGCACTTTTCACACCGGGAATCTCCAGAATGGATGGAAGCAGCCGCTGTTCACAGTCTGTGCAATGGATCCGGGCATGACAGGTTTGGCAAGGCAGATAGGTAATGGCATAGGTGTTCTTCACAGAGAGGTCTCCTTTTCGGTAGAGAATTATCGTATACGATTAGAATACCACACAAAAATCTACTGCGGAAGCCCCCGTGGGGGATGCAAAATTGGGTTTTCTTCCGTTTTAAGGAAAAAACACCGCACAATCGTGCGGTGTTTTGAAGATAAGGATGTTTACTTTACGCCGATCAGGCTTCCCAGATAGCGGATATACCGCTCGCCGGATTTGGTTTCGCAAATCTCCGCCTTGACCCGGAACAGGTCCTCCAAAACAGGTACCGTCAGAACCTCTTCCGGTGTACCGAAGGCTGCGACCTGGCCCTGTTTTAGTGCAATGATATAATCACAGTAACGCATGGCGATGTTCATATCATGAACAGAAGAGAACACGGTAATGCCTTTCTGCTGCTTCATGATGTCCATGATCAGGAACTGATAGCCCACGTCCAGATGGTTAGTAGGCTCATCCAGCACCACCAGCTCTGTTCCCCGGGAGAATGCGCTGGCGATCAGCACACGCTGCTTTTCGCCGCCGGAGAGGCTCAGGAAGCTGCGCTTTTCAAATTCCTGCATACCCACCATGGCAAGGGCCTTTCGGCAGATGGCTTCATCCTCCAGCTCCCGGTTGGCAAATACATTGCGGTGGGCATAGCGGCCGATCATCATCATTTCCATGACGGTGAAGTCAAAATTGATGTCATTTTCCTGGGTGACCACCGCCATCTGACGAGCCACTTCCTTGTTGGACATCTTATCCATGTTGCTGCCGTTGATGTAGACCGCACCATGGGAGGCCTTGTTGACACGGTAGATGGTTTTCAGAAGCGTAGACTTACCGCTGCCGTTATGTCCGATCAGGCCGACAAAGCTGCCTCTGGGGATCTGCAGGGAGATGTCATGGATCAACTCATGATCGTTGATGGAATAGCAGATATGCTCTGCAGAAAGAATGGTATCCATTTGTTCCATGACACACCTCACTTAAAGGAGTAGCTGCTCTTTTTCAGCAGCATCAGGAAGAAGGGCGCACCCAGCAGAGCGGTGACGACACCGATAGGCAGTTCGGAAGGTGCCACGATCACACGGGACACCATATCTGCCAGAACCATAAACACGGCACCCATCAAAATTGAGAAGGGTATCAGCCGCTTATGAACCGTTCCCACAATCGATCTGCAAATATGGGGAACCACCAGGCCCACAAAGCCGATGACACCGCTCATGGATACCATGATGCCGGTGACCAGCGAAGAAGCCACCACAATGACAATCTTCATGAGCTGAACATTCACGCCCACGGTGATAGCGAAGTCCTCGCCCAAAAGCAGGGTGTCCAGACTTTTGTGGATCACCATTGCGATCACAACGATCAGGATCAGCGTAGTCAGTGCGGCAGGAACGTCCTCCCACTGGACACTGGAGAAGGAGCCGGTCATCCAGAACAGGGCAGAATTGACCTTGCGCTTGTCAGGGGTCAGGAAAATCAGCAGATTGGTAACAGCAGAGAAAATGGCGGAGATGGCCGTGCCGGACAGTACCAGCTTTGTTGGGTTGAACCGTCCCGATGCACCTGCCAGGATAAACACCAGCAGCGAGGATCCCATGGCCCCCAGAAAAGCACCCATGCCAACGGACAAATTGGCGAAAATCGGCAGAGAGCCCGCCAGGATCACAGCCGTGGCACCGGTGGACGCACCGGAGGAAATACCCAGAATATAAGGATCTGCCAGAGAGTTCTGGGTCATTGCCTGCATCAAAATACCCACCAGGCTTAAACCCGCGCCTACACAGGCAGCTACAATGACTTTCGGGAACCGCATACCCCAGACGATGCTGTCTGCATAGGGATCCCACTGAACAGGAAATACTTCTTTTTCAGCGATATTGTTGACAATGATCTGAAAAACCCAATCTGGATGCAGATCAACTGCACCCAGATTGATTCCGGCGACCATAGAAATCATCAAAACAATGACCAACACCGCACACAAAGACCAGAAGATAAAGTCCTTAATGTGTCTGAGCATTCTTTGATCGCTCCTTTATAAATTAAGCTTCGGGATGGAACTTGGAAGCCAGCAGTTCAACGGTCTCGTCGATCCGCTCACTGCAGGAGATGTCGGTCAGGCCAACCACGACGATCTGGTCATTGACAACGGCATCACAGTTCTTCATGGCAGGGTGATTCTTCAGCAGTTCGATGATGGGCTCTGCTTCTTCACCGCTGGCATAAACGTCGATGACGATCCACTCGGGGTTACCAGCAGCGATGATTTCCCAGCTGACATTTCTTGCCCAGTTGCTGTTGCCATCCTTGTAGACATTGACACCGCCGGCCTTTTCCAGGATCTCCTGAGGCAGACCACCGGCGACGGTCATGGTATTCTCCTCAGTGGAAGAGGAGTCGCAGACGAAGACGCGGACAGGTTCCTTATCGGCAACACGGGCTGCGACAGCATCGATGTTTGTACGCATCTCGTTGACCAGAGCCTCAGCACGGTCCTCAACACAGAAGATCTTGCCCATGTTCAGGAAGTCGGTATAGACATCCTCCAGCTTACCGCCGCTCCAGCGCTCGGAGTGGAAGCCGTAGGCCTGGATGCCGTTCTTTGCCAGATTCTTATAGTTGAAGTATTCCTCGTCAGACCAGGAAGCCCAGGAGATCACCAGATCGGGCTGAGCGGCCAGAACCTTCTCTTCGCCGGGATCCATGCCGGGGTCGCACAGGGGCTGCAGCTTGGCAAAGGCATCGGCATACTGGGGCAGGACCTCGTTATCCTGCCATGCATAGCCAACAAGGCGGTCTTCCAGACCCAGAGCCAGCATCATCTCGGTGGCAAAACCAGCCAGAGAAACAACACGCTCAGGAGCCTTCTCATAGGTCATTTCGATTTCTTCTTCACCGAAGACGTTCATAACGGTAACACCAGTGCTTTCAACAGCAGCGGGAGCCTCGGTTTCGGCAACGGGGGCAGCGGTTTCTTTTGCTTCGGTTTCCACGGGAGCAGCCTGACCGCAGCCAGCCAGCAGGCTTGCAACCATCAGAACACTCAGCATCAGAGCCAGAATTCTTTTCATTTGATTCATTTCCTTTCTTTATTCGGCAGTTGAAATCTGCCATTATTTACGCTAAAAACGCCTCAGATATGTTTCTCCGAGGCACAAATTTATTATAGCATTTCTTCTCCGGCGCACAAGCCCCCCGGGGGGATATAAAACGCACAATTTACCACATCTTGAATTTGGTGTGGAACACATTGAATTTCGCTGTCGGATATGGTAATATGGAGCAAATTGGAGGACGCTATGGAACTTTCATCTTTCTTTTCAAATTACCCTTCTGTTGCCCTGGCCTTTTCCGGCGGAGTGGATTCGGCTTATCTTCTGTACGCCGCAATGCACTGTGGCGCAGAGGTGAAAGCCTATTATGTAAAATCCCCCTTCCAACCGCAATTTGAGTATGACGATGCTGTCAAGCTGGCGGATCAGTTGGGTGCGGATATGCAGACCATTGATCTGGATGTGCTGGCCGATCCGGAGATCTCCGCAAATCCTGGCAACCGCTGTTATTTCTGCAAGCGCAGGATCTTTGCCGCCATTGCCGAAGCGGCAAAAGCCGACGGCTTTGATATGATCATCGATGGAACCAACGCTTCTGACGATGCCGCAGACCGACCCGGTATGAAAGCCCTGCGGGAATTGCAGGTTCGCTCCCCTCTGAGAGAATGTGGCCTGACAAAGAGCGAAATTCGCAGACTTTCCAAGGAAGCCGGGCTCTTTACCCACGATAAGCCTGCCTATGCCTGCCTCGCCACCCGGATCCCCACCGGGGTTCCCATCACCGGCGAACTGCTCCAACGAACGGAAGCCGCCGAGGAAGCCATGAAGGCACTGGGCTTTTCGGATTTCCGCATCCGCCTGCTGGGAGATTCCGCCCGGATCCAGATTCCTGCGGGGCAGCTTCCACTGCTGATGGAGCATCGGGAAGAAATTTTGAAGAAGCTAAAGCAGCATTACCAGGCGGTTCTGCTGGATCTGGAGGTGCGCTGACCATGAGTGATGTGAAACATATTTTACAGGGTGTCCGGGACGGAAGTGTTTCCGTAGAGGATGCCCTGCTGCAGATCAAGCAGCAGCCCTTTGCCGATATCGGCTATGCGAAGGTTGACCTGCACCGGAAGGTGCGGCAGGGTGCCAACGAGGTGATTTACGGCTCCGGCAAGACACCGGAGCAGATCATCGGTATTTTGGACACCATGGAGAAAAACGGCCAGAAGAATGTACTGATCACCCGACTGGACAAGGAAAAGGCGGAAGCCATCCACGCCGTAAAACCCTTGACCTATTACGAAACGGCGAAGATCGCCATTGCCGGAGAAAAGGCCCTGCCCAGCGGTATGGGAACCATCGTGGTAGCCACCGGCGGCACCAGTGATATCCCCGTTGCGGAGGAAGCGGCCCTGACGGCGGAATTCCTCGGAAACCAAGTGATCCGTCTTTATGATGTGGGCGTTTCCGGCCTGCACCGGCTGCTGAACCATTCCGAGGAGCTGATGAACGCAACTGTTGTCATTGCCATTGCCGGTATGGAAGGGGCTCTGGCAAGCGTAGTCGGCGGTCTGGTGGACTGCCCGGTGATCGCCGTACCCACCAGCGTGGGCTACGGGGCGGCTTTCGGCGGACTGGCTGCGTTGCTGAGTATGCTCAATTCCTGCGCCAGCGGCGTGTCGGTGGTGAATATCGACAACGGCTTCGGTGCAGGCTATCTTGCCAGTATGATCAACCATTTGGAGGGCAGGCAATGAGAATTTTACACTTTGACTGCGGCATGGGCGCCGCCGGGGATATGCTCACAGCGGCGCTGGTAGAGCTGTTCGACGATCCTGCGGCAATTGTCCGGGAGTTGAATGATCTGAACATTCCCGGTGTCCGCTTTTGCATGGAAATCACCCAGAAGTGCGGCATCACCGGCACCCATATGCACGTGTTTGTGTGGGATGTGGAAGAGCACGAGCATTTCCACGACCACGGGCATTCCCACGAGCATACCCGTTCCCATGAACATCATCACCACAGCGGCATGGCGGATATTGCCCATATCATTTCCCATCTGAACATCTCCGAAAAAGTTCGGGAAGATGTGCTGGCGGTTTATGATCTGATTGCCCAGGCGGAAAGCCACGCTCACGGCGTTCCCGTGGAACAAATCCACTTCCACGAGGTGGGCACCATGGATGCTGTTGCGGATGTGGCTGCGGTTTGCTATCTGATCGATAAGCTGAATGTGGACAGGATCACCGCCACCCCGGTCCATGTGGGCTGCGGTCAGGTGAAATGCGCCCACGGTATTTTGCCGGTCCCCGCTCCCGCCACGGCGTACATCCTTCAGGGTGTCCCCACCTACGGCGGCGAGATCCGGGGCGAGCTGTGTACCCCCACCGGTGCGGCGCTGCTGAAGCACTTCGTTCAGCAGTTCGGCAAGCAGGAAGTTATGTCAACTTTAAGAATCGGCTACGGCATGGGCAAGAAGGACTTCCCTGCCGCCAACTGCGTCCGGGCCATGCTGGGCAGCAACAACGAAAAGACCGATACCATTGCGGAGCTTTCCTGCAACTTAGACGACATGACCGGTGAGGAAATCGGCTTTGCCATGGAGCAGCTGTTCGCCGCCGGTGCGCTGGATGTGTACACCACCGCCATTGGCATGAAAAAGAACCGTCCCGGTATTTTGCTGACGATTCTGTGCAAGCAGAAAGACAAGGAAATGCTGGTTCACCAGATCTTCAAACATACCACCACCCTGGGCATCCGGGAAAACACCTTCAACCGCTACACCCTGGAGCGCCGCATGGAAACGGTGCAGACACCCTATGGCCCTGTTCGCAGGAAGATCTCCTCCGGCTATGGCGTGGAGCGCAGTAAGCCAGAATATGAAGACCTGGCTGAGATTGCAAGAAAAGAAGGAATCTCTATACAACAAGTGCAAGGCATTCTGTAATCTGCATAATCCCCGTTATCAAAGCGGAACCGCGCCCAAGTAGAATGCGATTTGGCAGTATAAACGTACTCCACTTTCTTGGGGACACGGGTAAGTGTTCCCACATCATCGCCGCTGCGTGCCGCGCGAATTGCTTCCGTTTTTATTCGTGCGGCATTGAAAAATCCCTCAGACTTCATCTTTGTATCAGATGAGGTCTGAGGGATTTTTTGTTTTCCGGGCAATGGGCGAAAATTGGATTTTTTCAATTTGGCGCGCCACTTGCATAGGAAAACAGTTAGGTTTCCAAAGGGAAGGTGATTCCCTTTGCCATGCGGAAAGCATGGCGCTTTGGCTTGAGCCTAAGCGGTTCCGGGTTTCCAATAGGGGTGAAAACGTCCTGTTGGCTGGGGAATCCAATGGGGACAGCGTTCCCGTGGCAGGAAGCATCCAATGAAACCAGAGGTTTCGTGGCACACGATTTTATGGCAATAAAGTCTAGTGTGTTAGACCTTTTGCGACCGCTGACGCTGGAAAGGGGGTGTTTGCTTACAGAACACACCATTTCCAGTGGCTGCAGAACAGGCGGATTTTGTATATACAGATGGTCAAATCTGTATTTTCTCATATACAAAATCCGGCTGTTCGGGTGTAGGTGATGTAGCGCAGTGGAGAAAATCTGTGTGCAGATTTTTGGAACGGAGCTGCATCACCGGGGGAGTAAATGGTCGAACGCACTCCCCGTTCTCCATCTTCCGTTTCGTAATTCTTGCTCGTTACTTTTCAAACGCAATCAACTTTTCTTTCGGAAGATTCTCGCTGTCCTGCTGTGAAATAAATGCAATGACACGCTTTGAGTACAGATTGCTTTTGGTGGTATCCCAGTCGGCAAGCCGGTGAATATAGTGGCTGCCTTTTTCAAAATCAAAATAAATCTCGCCCCAGTCGCCGTCGCAGTCTGCCTGATATTCATAGACTGCTGAGGCGATTTTCTTTTTGCTTTTGGTCGTGGATTTTAGTTTTATCTTTACTGTCCGAATCGCACCGTCTTCTGTCATCTGGATCGCCAAACGCTCCACCGCCTTTCGGTATGCTTTCTCCGCACCGTCCTCTGTGATGATGTTGTACCGTGCGCCCAGCTTGTCAAAAGTCAAACATTCCTTTTTCTTTTTCACGTGGCCGCAGGTCATGCAGACGCCGTTGCGCTTTTCCAGAAAGTATCGGTCCTGGGCAGACAGTTTTTCAAATGCCTGCCGGACCGCCATGTGCATCTCGGCATCGGTAATGATTTTCACGAAGTCCCAGGAACGTCCGGGCCATCTGATTTCGGTTTCCTCACCGTTGTCCTTTTCGTAATGGAGCTGCTGCCGTGCGTGCAGCGTCCGTGCTTCCCGTATGAATCGGTCTGCCGTTTTCAAACTGCATTTATTTCGCTGCGCAAATTCCTCTCTGGCATTTGGGAAGTTATTGGAGATGAACGCCGCGCTGCGGATACCCTTGTATTGGTCCAAAGAATCCATTGTCCATGATTCATCCCTTTGGCAGATTTCCAGCATGGCATTTCGCAGATCATGATGAACATAGGTCGGGAAGGTCGCTCCCTTGCCAGGATCGTACTGGGGCAACTTCTCATACATCATCTCCACACAGGCCAGCTTCAGATCCAGAAAATGCTCCGGGTCATAGCGAAGGTCACTGCCCAGTGTGCGGAATCGTTTGATTGCCCGGTTGAGCCTGCGCTCATAGTAGTGGAGGAAAAAGAAGAAATGTTTATAGTCCTTTTCTGTGACCGCGTTGATTAGATGGTCATTCAGTTTTTCGGTTTTGGGCGGAGTGGGTGCCAGCTGGAAGATGCGCCCCACTTCCTCTGTGGTCAGACCGGTACGCATTACTTTGAAACTGTATTTGGGACGATATTCTTCCAGACTGCATTTGAATTCTGCTTCCATGAGCCGCACCTCCTTTTGATTTTATTTTTGTTCCAGAATCTCTCTGGCTTCAGCATGTATATTTTCTGCTGTCATTTCTTTTTCGTATGCGGTCAAGGCATACCCGGTATTCTCGAATGCTTTCGCTCTCTTTCCTTCCGCCAAGCGAAGTTCAATCTCGCCCTGCCCTTTTGAAATCGTTCCTCTGCGGATTGCTTTGTGAATGGAATCCAACCGGCGGTTATATATAACAGTAATCACGGTGTCTTCTGCTTTTTCCTTTTCCATTTCCCGGCTGCCGATGGTGGTGCAGGTCCAGCCGTGAGGATGCCCAGGAAATACTCTACCGCAGTATTTTGTGTTGTAGCCGTTGGTGGTCAGGAACCACCGCTTGCACACCGGGCACAGTCGGGGTCCATGACCGCACCGCAGTCCCTCAAAAAGATCGCTGCGAAACAGTCCTACAAAAGTAACATAGTGCATCCGCTTTACAAGCACCGAATGTCCCTTCTTTGGGTGCATGATCGTCCTGTACTGGATCGTCGCATTGGTCAGGGACATCCAGCCGCCGGCATCCTCAAAGGTAATTTCAGAAGGGAAATTTTCATCAAAGATTTCCGCATAGCCGGTGGCCTTCCGCTCATCTGCTTCATGGATCTTCATAGCAAAAGGGATCATGGTTTTCTGAAACCCTTCCAGAGAGAAGCCCAGGTTAGCCAGCAGTTTGGTGAGTTTAATAAGGCTTGCGCCGTTTTCATACTTCTTCTCCAAAGACTCTGTCAGCTTTCCGGCGTGCTGGGCAGAAATATATGCGTTGGCCACTTTCAGAGCATCTACAGTGAAGCAGGTATCAATCTGCTCTTTACACATTCTCAGATCCATATAGGAGAACGGTTCATGCTGAATAATCAGACTCAAAATTTTCAGCGCGCTCTGCTTCGCAACAGGCAGCAGCTTTGCATCTCCTTTTCCAGTGTTGAAGCTGCCGAGAAGCAGATTTAAGTTTCTGCTGTAGGTATTCAGCTGCGTGATCACGTCCGCAGAAATGTTCAGCGCATCACAGGCAATACTGCCTGCTTTATAGCTTTTGCCTCCGTATATCACCTCATTATCCCAGAAGTCCAGGGTCAGTGCGGAGTAATCATCATTTCTGGTTTCCATCGTTTTCCACCTCGCTTGGTTTCAAATTTTTTTGCAATAACAATATAACATCTGTGCAGTCCGTTTTATTGGACTGCACTTTTTATTTTTCTCATTCGTTGATAGCTCAACAAGTATGTAATTTTATATTATAGTACGAGTGATATTCATAGTCAACCATCTTGACTTTTACAACCAGTCTTGTCCGCCGGATCGGTTTTGACTTGTCCGGGAATAATTAGGAGTTTTCTGAATTTGCACATAATATAAGTAAGAGGAGCGATGTGTGGTGCAACGCTCCTTTATTATGTCCGGGTTTTGGAGCTTGTCCGGAGGAACGGTTTTGAGCTGTCCGGCGATTTTTAGGATTTTTCCAAAATCCAGCATAATAGTAGTAAGAGAGGGATGTGCCTGAGCGGGTACATCCCTTTCGTCATTTTCAAAGGAAGGAGGTTTTGCCAATGAGCATTGAAAGCAGAGAGCTGACCAGAGGTGAGAAGAAAGCGATCCGGTCACTGGTGCATAACCACTGTGCCAACTATGACTGCAAACTGGGATGCCTGTATATGGGCGATTGCTACATGCTGCAAAAGGAATACTGCTCCAATTCCATGTGCAGTTATTTCCGCAATGCAGTGCTGCCCAATGACCCGGATCTGGAAGCAGCTCTCACAGATGTGGAGAGTAAGCAGTGTCCTGTCTGCGGCAAGCGGTTCCCTAAGAGCAGCAGACGCAAGTATTGTTCGGATGAATGTTCCAGAAAAGCACGAAAGAAAAAATCTACATAAGAAGGAGGTAAGAAAATGAATTTGTTTCAACAGGTCAAGGCAGTCGTTCCAGCGATCCAGGCTGCCAGAGATCATGGGATGCAGGTCAGCCGATCCGGCATGGCACTGTGTCCCTTCCATGATGACCACCATCCCAGCCTACAGCTGGGGGATCGCTATTACTGCCACGCCTGCGGCGCTTCGGGTGATGTCATTGACTTAACTGCCCATATTCTGGGTGTGGATGGTTACTCTGCAGCAAAGAAGCTGGCACAGGATTACGGCATTGATCCAAATGGCGTAGCCGAAGATTATACCCCGCCCAATCCCCACATCCGAAGATTCCGGGAGGATGAGCAGCTGTGCATCAGCGTTCTTTCCCAATGGTATCGGATACTGGAACATTGGAGAAAACAATATGCGCCGGAGCCTGGCTGCAATGACTGGGATCTGAGCTTCGTGGAGGCCACAAAAGAATTATCCACTGTGGACTACTTTCTGGACTGTCTGACTGTGGGCAGCTTAGAAGAAAGGGTTTCCATGGTGGATTATTTATTGGAAAAAAGGATCATCCGCCATGTGCAGGAGCAGCTGAGAAAGGAGGTCAGAGATGCCAGAGGAAATGATGACAGCGCCGGACTGGTTTCAGGACAAGAGGCTGAATGAGGTTGCTTTCTGTCGGGGGTTTCTGGAAAAGCATCCTGTGAAATGTATCAGCGGAAATTTCTTCAATGTGGATGGCCGCATTTCAGAAGATACCATCCAGCGGATGATCTATGAAGAGATCAAGGATCATGTGACCACCGGGGTTTCCAAGAAGGTAAAGAACCTAATAGGTGTTCTGAAACTGGAATGTGAAGCAGAACCACCGCCCTTTCAGACCGACCGCATCCATGTTGCCAACGGAACAGTTTTCCTGGATGGCAGCTATTCCGAGGAAAAAGAATTCTGCCGGAACCGACTGCCGGTTAGCTACAATGTTACCGCACCCATTCCCGTCACTTGGCTGCGGTACTTAAATGACCTTTTGCTGCCGGAGGATATTCTGACGGTGCAGGAATACTTCGGCTACTGTCTCATCCCCACCACCAAGGCCCAGAAGATGCTGATGATTATCGGCAAGGGCGGTGAGGGAAAGAGCCGACTGGGCATCGTCCTCCGGGCACTGCTGGGCAGCAACATGAACACCGGCTCCATTGCCAAAATCGAAAGCAGCCCCTTCGCCCGGGCGGATCTGGAGCACCAGCTGCTGTTACTGGACGATGACATGAAGCTGGAGGCCCTGTCCCAGACCAATCACCTGAAAGCTATCATCACCGCAGAGCTTCCTATGGATCTGGAACGCAAGGGAGAACAGAGTTATCAGGGAGATTTGAGAGTGCGGTTTCTGGGGTTAGGTAATGGAAATTTGCAATCTCTCTATGACCGCAGTCAGGGCTTTTACCGGCGGCAGATCATTCTAACTACCAGAGACAAGCCTGTAGACCGGGTTGACGATCCCTATCTGGCCGAGAAAATGTGTGCAGCGCTGGAAGGGATCTTCCTGTGGGCACTGGAAGGGCTGCAGCGGCTGATTGCCAATGACTACCGATTCACCATCAGCCAGAGGGCAAAGGAGAACATGGATGAAGCGATTTCTGACGGCAACAATATTGTGGATTTCCTAAAATCCGAGGGCTATATCGGATTCAAGGCGGATTACGATGCCAGCACCACGGAGCTGTACGAGGTATACAAACTCTGGTGTCGGGAGAACGCAGAGAATCCGCTGGCCATGCGGACCTTCTCTGCTTATCTGAAACAGCACGCTGACCAATACAATTTGGAGCAGACCAACAAACTGAAACGGGGCGAATCCAGAGTGAGGGGCTTCGTTGGGATCTATGTGATCCGGAAAATATACCTGTAACCGAAAAATATGTGTACCAAGTGTACAAGCGTACCGATCCCGCTGCCGGAGGCGGTACACATGGTACGGATCGTACACTTGTTTTCGGGTCTGCTGAGCATTTTTCTAAATCAGTCGAGAAATCCAAAATCAGAGTTTTCCAAACTTTTTAGCACAGTAATTTTTCTCGTGTAACGCGTAAAAGCCCGTTTTCAGGGTTTGCCATATAAAGTATCGTCCCCGGCATGATATTTGCGGCAATGCGTTCCGCAGCGAAACAGTGCATCAGCGAATGAACTTTCTTTGCTATTCAGCGAATCTGTAAGGAATGAAATCATTTCGATTCAGAGCGAAGGATTTTCATTTATCACGAAATTATTATGAAATCAACGAAAGCCGTCACGGGTAAAACCGGTCAAAAAAGGCTATGGTCGAGCCTCTTTCCGGCAACCGTCCGGCGGCGAAACAAACGAACTTTTAGGAGGAATTTATTTATGACACAAGATGAGATCCGTAATTTTATCAAGGCCCGAATCGTGGAGGAAGGGTACACCATGGATGAGGTTTTGCAGCTGCTCCATGAGGATTACCAGTGGAGCCGGAGCCTGTCCAACTTTTCCGGTAAACTGTCCCGGGGTACGCTTCGTTATGTGGAGGCGGTACAGATTGCGGACATTCTCGGTTACGATGTGGTCTGGAAGAAGCGAGGTGGAAGATAATGCCAAGGCCCAGAAAAACCAACGAGCTGACATTCTTCCAAAATGACCGGCTGGAGATCCAATATGCCCAGAAGTGTCTGGTCTGTCAGAACGACTGCAAGCAGAGCTTCCGGGCAGAAATCGTGAAATGCCGACGGTGCCAGCCGATCCCGAAACCCAAAAGAACAAGGAGGACAAAGAAATGAAACCCCAATATGCCATCTTCCGCTTGAAGAAATACAAGGGTCCGTTCATCGCCATGATCGAGGCCCACAATGAGCGGATGAAAGAAAAATACGCCAGCAACCCGGATATTGATCTGGAGCGCAGCAAGTATAACTTCCATCTGGTGCAGCCCCAGGGCAGGTACTTAGGAGAAGCAGACCGGATGATCCGGGATGCAGGCTGCCGGACCCGAAAGGACAGCGTAAAGCTGGTAGAGGCTCTGGTCACAGCCAGTCCGGAGTTTTTTAAGGACAAGAAGCCGAAGGAAATCAGGCTGTTCTTTCAGCGGGCTGTGGACTTTCTGAAAACCAGACAGGATGAAGCAACCTATATCTCCGCCGTGGTGCATGTGGACGAGAAGACTCCCCACATGCACCTTTGTTTTGTTCCTATCACACCGGATAACCGGCTCAGTGCCAAGGAGATCGTGGGCAACAAGAAGGATCTGACCAAATGGCAGGATGACTTCTGGAGCTACATGGTCAAATTCTATCCCGATCTGGAGCGGGGCGAATCCGCCAGCAAGACAGGACGTACCCATATCCCACCGAGGCTCTTCAAGGAAGCTGTCCACATGGGCAAGCTGCAGGATAAGATTTTGGCGCTGCTGCAGGAAAACAATCCGCTGACCGCAAACAAGCGGGAGGCAGAGATCGAAAAGCTTTTGAAAAAGTATATCCCCAGCGCCGAAAGCGTTATGGGCAGCATGAAGAAGGTCAATCGGGCCATTAAGGAGCTGAAGGCAGAATTGGCTTCCACGGAAAAAGAACTGGCGGACGAAAAGAAGGCCAGCAAGGAAAGCATCCTGAAAAAGATGGAAACCATGCAGAAACTGCAGGAGCTGGAGGATCTGAAAAAGACCATTGAGAATATTCCGGAAGAGATTCTGGAGACCTATAAAACCAAAGAAAATTTAAGAAAGGATATTAACATTGCCTATGAATAATGAAAAAACTGTACAGGCCATGCAGCTGCCTGTGAATAAGCTGCGCCCCTTTGAAAATCATCCCTTCCAAGTAAAAGACGATGCGGAGATGGAACAGTTGGTGTGGAGCATTCTCACCCAGGGATTGCTGACTCCTATCACGGTCCGTCCACTGGAAAATAATGAATATGAAGTGATCTCCGGGCATCGGAGACTCCACGCATGCCAAAAGGCAGGAATCGAAACGGTTCCTGCCTTGATTTATGCCCTGGACCGGGATGCAGCAGCCATTGCTCTGGTGGACAGCAACCTGCATCGCGAAAGCATTCTGCCCAGCGAAAAAGCTTTTGCATACAAGCTGAAAATGGATGCCATGAGCCATCAAGGAACTTCGTCCCAAGTTGGGACGAAGTTGCGGACGGATGAATTGATTGGTCAGCAATTTGGCGAAAGCCGCAATCAGGTTCAGCGATATATCCGCTTGACCTATCTGATCCCCGAAATTCTCCGAGTGGTGGACGAAAAGAAAATCGCCCTGACCCCTGCGGTGGAGCTTTCCTATCTCACCAAACAGGAGCAGCGAGATCTTCTGGAAACTATGGAGAGTGAGGGCTGCACCCCCTCACTCTCTCAGGCCATCCAGATGAAGAAACTAAGCCAAGCCGGAGAACTGAACATGGACAAGATCTTCGAACTGCTGCGCCAGCCCAAGGCAAATCAGCAGGAGAAAATTAGTCTGGATTACGGCCAGATCCGCCGGTTCTTTCCTAAGAATTATACACCCAGCAAGATCCAGGAAGCAATCATGCGGCTCGTGGAAGCAGACTATAAGCGCCGGCAGCGGAATCGCTCCGCAGAAAGATGAGGGTAGTTTTTGGCTGAAATTGTAAGAAGAGACGTTCTGAATATTAAGGAAGCTGCTGCCCGGGCCAAAGAGTGCGGGATGAATATCAGCGAATACACCCTGCGCCGGATCATCCGCTCCGGCGAGCTTCCCTGCCGCATTGTGGGCCGTACTTACCTGATCAGTTGGGAGAAGCTGGTCAACTGGGCTACCTGCGCCGACGGCTGTGATAACGCCATCACCCAGTAATTTATCACACATTTGAAGAAAAAGCGGTTACGGATTATCCTATCCGTAACCGCTGAATGAAAGGAGATTTTTATTTATGCCTTATATTGAACCCAGAAGAAATCAAAATGGTGTCATCACCAGTTATCGTCTGGTAGTATCTGCCGGACTGGATCAGGACGGAAAGCAGATCCGCCGCCGCTCCCTTTGGACACCGCCCAGTCGGGATATGTCCGAAGCACAGATGGAGCGTGAAGCCACCGCTGCCGCTTACAAATTTGAAGATCAAATTAAGAAGGGCTACAGCCTTGACAACAATCAAACCTTTGCCGAGTATGCCCAATATGTCATGGATCTGAAGGAGCGCATCGGTGTGAAAACCAGCACCCTGGACCGCTACCTGGATATGCTGCCCCGGATCAATGCAGCCATCGGTCATTTGAAGCTGTGCAACATCCGTCCCCAGCATCTCAATGACTTCTACAAGGACATGATGGAGAACGCAGTCCGAAGTGACAGCGCCAGAGCCGTCGCCAAACGCACACTGGCTACCCGGCTGAAACGGGAAAAAATTTCCAAGGCCGAGCTTGGTCGCAGAGCCGGTGTTGCTGCCAGCACTATCACTGCCGCAACCCGAGGTGATCCCCTCCGCATTGCCACCGCTGAGGCCATTGCCAATGCCCTGAAAACCTCTACCAAAGATCTTTTCACCTTCCAGGACAACACCACGCCCCTGTCCAGTAAAACCATTCTGGAACACCATCGGCTCATCTCCACCATCTTGGGACAGGCTGACAAGGAATTGCTGATCCCCTTCAATCCGGCGGAAAAGGCCACGCCTCCCAAGGTGAAGCGCTCTTCCCCGGACTATTACCAGCCGGAGGAAATGGATGAGATTCTGAACGCACTGGAAAATGCCCCCATCAAGTGGAAGGCCATCACCTATCTACTCATCGATACCGGCTGTCGCCGGGGCGAGATCATGGGACTGAAATGGGATAGGATCAACTTTGAAACAGGAGTCATTACCATCGACAGCAACCTGCTGTACTCCGCCAACATCGGTATTTATGAGGACACTACCAAAACCGGCGAAGTCCGGGCCATCAAAATCGCCCCCCAGACGCTGGAGGTCTTGCAGAAGTGGAAACAGGCATATGACCAACTGAAAGAGGATAACGGTGACCGCTGGGCCAATGCCCCCTATGTGTTCGTCCGGGACGATGGTTCTCCCATGCACCCTGACAGTATTACAGACTGGCTTCGGAATTTCAGCAGGAAATACGATCTTCCCCACATTCATCCCCATGCTTTCCGACACACTGCGGCTTCTACCATGATTGCTAATGGTGTGGATCTGGTAACGACAGCCGCAGAATTGGGTCATGCCAACGCAAATACAACCGCCATGATTTATGCCCACCAGATTGCCGTAGCCCGGGCGACTGCCTCCAATGTCCGCGCTGGTGTGTTTGCAAACAGAAAATAATCCATAAATTGAAGTGATAAAAAAGTTCACTAACCCCAAAATAACTCCACGGTTTTGGAAATCTGCTGTTTTCAAACTTTTCACAAAAGAACGAAATCAATTCGTAATCCGAAGAAAATCATCCAAAAAGTTCGGAGTTTTCCTTTGTGCACCTTGCACATAACCCCAAACTAACCCCAAATGAAGGTTCCGGTCGTTCCATTTTGGCCTAAAAAGTTAGAAAAACACCGGATTTCTTATCGAAATCCGGTGTTTTTGTGGTTGCGGAGGCAGGACTCGAACCTACGACCTCCGGGTTATGAGCCCGACGAGCTTCCAACTGCTCTACTCCGCGATATTTGGTGCACTCCTTGAGTGCTTGGGTATTATAGCATAGCTTTTTGCATTTGTCAAGCTTTTATTTTTTGTCGAAGCGTTGACATATTTTCCGTCAGAGAATATAATTAAAAATTATCATTCTTTTTCACAAGAGGATCTTTTATGACAAAAACAACTGTCCGAACTACGTTTCTGGATACTGTGCCGGTGATGACCGGGTATGTGTTTCTGGGGTTTGGTTTCGGTATTTTGATGCACCAGAACTGCTTTGGCGTTCTCTGGGCTGCTGCCATGAGTTTGTTTATTTATGCAGGCTCCATGCAGTATGTGGCCGTTCCCCTGCTGGCCTCCGGGGCGGGGCTTCTGACAGCTGCCCTGACGGCTTTTGTGGTCAATGCCCGGCATTTATTTTACGGCATTTCCATGGTGGAGCGTTACAAAGGTGCTCCGAAAAAGCCCTACCTTATTTTTGCCCTGACGGACGAAACTTATTCGCTGGTTTCCCAAATCCAGGAGTCGGACGATGCCTCCCGCCACGGCTACTGCTTTCTGGTCTCCCTCTTCGACCACTGCTACTGGGTAGGCGGTACCATTCTCGGCAGTCTGGCGGGATCTTTGATCCCCATCAACTACGAAGGCATTGATTTTGTTCTTACTGCCCTCTTCGTTACCATTTTTGTGGAGCAGTGGCTCAGCACCAAGGACCACAGGCCCGCCGTCATCGGCGCTGCCTCCACCGCATTGTGCCTGCTGCTGTTCGGCGCGGATGTGTTCCTGATTCCTTCCATGGGGCTCATCGCCGGTCTGCTGATCCTGCTGCGCGCACCGAAAAAGGAGGTGTCCCATGCCTGATTTTCACAGCGCTGCTGTTATCGCCGTCATCGCCCTGGTCACAGCCGGCCTGCGGTTTCTGCCCTTTTGGATCTTCGGCGAAAACCGGAAAACACCGCCTCTGATCGCCTATCTGGGACAGGTCCTGCCCTACGCCACCATGGGCATGCTGGTAGTCTACTGTCTGAAAGGCGTGGACCTCACCGCCGCCCCCTTCGGCATTCCGGAATTTCTGGGATGCGCCGTTGTTGCCCTTCTGCATATCTGGAAACGCAGCACACTCCTGAGCATTGGTGCAGGCACCGTCTGCTACATGCTTCTGGTGCAATTTGTATTCTGAGGAGAACACTATGACCAAGGATCTAACCGCAGCCTGCAGCCTGTTATCCTCCGGAAACTACACCTGTGTAGTCTGCCATGATGAAATCATCCACACCGCCACTGACCGTGGTGTCAAACCTTTGCTGAACTGGCTGGAGGCCGGACTTAATTTGCAAGGCTTTTCCGCTGCCGACCGGGTAGTGGGCCGGGCCACCGCTTTTTTGTACGTCCTTTTGGGCGTAAAGGAAGTCTATGCCCATGTTATGAGCCGCCCCGCCGCCGAAGTGCTTGCAGCCCACGGCATTACCGCCCATCCCGGCAAGCTGGTGGACGGCATCATCAACCGCCGGGGCGACGGCCCGTGTCCCTTTGAAGCTGCGGTTCTGGAAATCACCGAACCCACTGCCGCACTGGAAGCCATCCGTGCGAAACGCATTCAACTGCTGGGAGGAAACTGATATGGAAGTCGGCATTCAGGTATCCAGTCTGAAGCCCCTGCTGCTTAACGAAGCGCAAACCCGGGAAGCCTTTTCCCGCATGGCCTCTCTGGGCTGCCGGGTAGTCCAGCTGCAATGGATCGACCCCAGCGTTTCCGCAAAGGCCATTGCGGATGCTTTAACGGAAAACAATATGGTTTCCGTATCTGTGCAGGATTTTTACGAAACCGTCACGGAAAACCTCCCCTATTACATCGGACTGAACGCCGCAATCGGAGGCAAATGGCTCTGCGTCAGCCGTATCCCGGAGCGGCTCAAATCCCGGGAAGGATTAGATCTCTACATACAGGAACTGCGGTCTTTGCAGGAAGCCCTGACTCCCATGGGTCAGGCCCTCTGCCTTCACCCCGTCACCGCCGACTTCACCGCTGTCCCCGGTATGAATGCGGTGGAATACCTGCTGGAAGCCATGCCGGAAATGGATATCTGCCTGGACCTCTACCATTTAAACCGCAACTGCCATGACATGCCCAGCTTCATCCGCCGCTACGCAGGCCGCATCTGCATGGTCCACTTCAAGGACGGCATAGGCAAAACCCTTGTTCCCGCCGGACAGGGAGAAACCCGCTGGGATGGCGTAGTACGGGCCTGTCTGAATGCCGGTGTTCCCTATGCCTTCGCAGAACAGGAAACCTGGGACCGGGACCCTTACGAATGCCTGAAGGAAGCAATGGACTGGGTGGAAAATGAAAGTATGAAGGGATAAATGGGCATTTATCGTACTGGCGCGGGAGCACCACTTGCCTCCCTCTTTGAGGGAGGTGGCAAAAATCTTTGATTTTTGTCGGAGGGAGTGTCCTATCACAGGAAAAACACTCCCCCAGTCACGCCTGTCGGCGTGCCAGCCCCCTCAAAGAGGGGGCCGAGGTGTCTCCTTTTACTGCACGATAAATCATAAATTTCCCCACTACGAATACGCCCCCATGGCTTTCGCCATGGGGGCGCTTTTTTTAATCTCCAAAGCGGATATTGATGCCGCTGTTATCTCTGTCACCGCCAATGTTGATGTAAGGAGCCAGCGCCTGGGCGGTATGGATCACAGGCATGGACTGCAGATACACTCTGCCGGGGCCGGTGATGCGGGTATGGAACAGGCCCTCGCCGCCCAGGAAAATGTTCTTGGCACCCTTCACGGTCTCGATATCCATGGTACAGCTTTCGCTCATGGCTGCCAGATATCCGGTGTCCACGATGATGCTCTGACCGGCCCGCAGTTCATACGTCTTGCAGTGGCCGTCGATTTCCAGAAACACCATGCCATTGCCGGAGATCCGCTGCATGATGAAGCCCTCGCCGCCGAAGAAGCCATTACCCAGCTTTTTCTGGAAGAACATGGACAGTTCCAGACCCTTTTCCATAGCCAGGAAGCCCCGCTTCTGGACAATGATCCCGTTACCGGGAGTGACCTGATAAGGAATGATGGAACCGGGGAAGCTGGAAGCGAAGGCGATCATCCCCTCACCGTTCATGGCGGTATACTCATTGAGGAAAATGGATTCTCCGGAAAGGAGTCTTCCGAAGGCCTTCTTCAGACCGCCGCCGGTGTTGGTATCCATGTGCATATTGGGGCTCATCCAGCTCATGGCACCGCTTTCGGTGCAAAGGGTCTGGCCGGCCTGGGGATAGCAGATAACGACGGGCAGATGACCGCCCTCAATTTCATATCGGATCATAAACAGCTTCCTTTCTATGGTTATTTTCCATAGTATAGCAGAAAGATATGAATATTTCTACTGTTTCGGAAAGAAAACCCGAAACAGTATCCACCCCAGCACTGCCAGAATCCCCAGTGCGCCGCCCAGAAGGCCGCTGCTGGGATAATTGGGCACGCTGGGAGTCAGTGCCGGAATGGCCTCTCCTACCGCTTTTACGGTAGTACCCTCCATAATTCGCGCCACCTGGTCCGGCAGCAATTCTCCGATGGCGTTGGCCAGCATGGCGGTTTCCTTGGCATCTGCTCCGGATACCGTGATCTCAAAAAAATCCGTTTCCTTCACAGAGGAGACCGTGATGCGCTGCTGCAGCTGGGTATGGTTGTAATGCACGCCGGTATAGCTGATGACCTCCATAAGGGATTCCCGCATTTTTACCACCACTTCAAAGGAGTCCGCCAGATCTTTTGCCGACTGAGTCTGCTGAACATACATCAGCACCTGAGATTCATACTGGGGTGTCACCACCAGCCAGGTCAGCAGCACTGCCGCCAACGCCCCGGCAATGCCTGCCGCAAGGATCGCCCACAGCTTTTTCCGCACCTCCCCCAGCAGCAGCCAGAGATCGATTTCCTGTAACGTTTCTTTGGGATTCATGGGATTTCCTCCCTGTTTCGTAAGTTTTTCAGTAACATCGCTTCCATCATCAGACGGCTGTTCTCCCGCAGTTCCGGGATAAACCATGGTACTGCCACCGCTGACAGCACCTGGGCCGCCAGGGAAGCCGCCGCTGCACCGGAAACGCCCCACCGGGGGATCATCTGCCAATTCAGCACCACATTGGCCCCGGCAGCTGCGGCATAGGCCCATACCAGGCGGCTCTGAGCCTCCCGGCAAACGATCCATGGGTTCCGGGCCACCCCCAGGTAGGAAAAGGCCGTATACCAGCCAAGAATTTTCAGCGGCGCCACCGCTGCCAGATAATCCTGTCCGTAGACAAAACCCACCAGCGTCCTTCCGAAGCAGCCAAATACCACCGCCATCCCGGCGCTGATCCAAAAAATGACAGCATAGAGCTGTCTGTTTTTTCTCTCAAAGACTCCGCCTGACCGATGGTACGCCCCCAGGATTTCCGGCGTCATAGCCTCGATGATGGCACTGAGAACAAAGCACCAGCCATTGCACAGGGATACCGCTGCACTGTAGAAGCCCGTATGTTCCTGCCCCAGCATATTGGTTAACATAACTTTGTCCGTTTGGGCGTATACCGCCACCATCAGTCCCGGCAGGATAAAATGTCGGCTTTTCTCCCAGAGCTGCCGGGCCATTTCCCGGGAAACACCCAACGCAGGACCTTCTTCCCGACGGTAAGCCCAAATCAGCAGTCCCCCGGTCCAAAGACACTCCAAAACCGACCCAAACGCAAACCAGACTACAGACTTTCCCAAAATCAGCAGCGCTGCCCGATAGACCATGGCCGCGCTGTGGGCCGCCAGCAGGATGACCGCTGTGACTTTAGACCGCTGCCGCGCCTGAAAAAACAAATGAAACGTGTCGAAGGTCCGCAATACCATTGCCCCGCAGGACCAGACCATCACCCAGCGAAGGCTTTCCGGCTGTCCTCTCTGCAAGAACAAAATCGTTGCTGCCGAACACGCAGAAGAAACCCATTGCATCACCAGCGCCGTTCCCAGAACGGTTCCCTCCTGCCGCCCCTCCAGGAGCTCCCGCACCAGGACGGAGGGCAATCCCAGCGTGCAGAACGCGGCAAAGAACCCGGTGATACCTGCGGCGTAGTGGATCAGACCGTAGTCTGACGGGCCCAAATACCGGGCTGTCAGGATGCCTACCACCAGAGAGATAGCTGACTGGGCCAATCTGCCGCCAATCAGCCACAGGGCATTTCCCGCCGCCAGATTACCCTTCATGAAGCCTCTGAATCTCCTTTGCCGGGACTCCGCCCGCCAGTGTGTTGGGTGGAATATCCCGGACCGCGCAGCCGCAGGCCGCCAGAACGCTGCCCTTCCCCAGGGTAATATTGCCCAGCAGCGTGGTTTTTGCCCCCAGCCAGCAGCCATCCTCTACCCGGATGTGGTAGCTTTCCCCCGAACCTGCCCGCCTTTCGGCATTGCCAATCGCGTGGCCTCCGGTGAGGAAGGTCACCTCCGGCCCAAGGTCACAATGATTTCCGATAATGACCTCGCCGTTGCCATAGATTTTCAGTTCCCGGCTGATCCAGCAGTTTTCCCCAATGGTGAGCTTCCCGGTGCAGAAAACCGGGCCCACCACCTTGGTTCCATCCCCGATTTGGTATCCCGCAAAGCGCAAAAGAGACCGTTTCAGGGCAAAAAAGCGGGTTCCGGCGCAAAACCGGTTGCAGAAAAACAGGGCAATGTGCCGTTTTATGTCCATGGCTTCTCCTTTTTTCGAGGCGCTTCAAAGCTGCAGGGCCCCTCCGCATATAAATTTCTCCCGTTTTCGCCCCGCAAAAGGGCCTCCGACAGCCGGATCAGCCGCCGGGCAGCCTCCTCCGGGCTCCACAAACTTCCAACCGTTTCCATGGCCTTTTCTCCGAAAACCGCCTGTTTCTCCGGGTTTTCCAAAAGAAACCGCAGCTTTTCCGTCAGGGCATCCACATTATTTTCTGAGTAGACCAGGCCATTTTCCCCGTCCTTGATCAGATACGGCACCGATCCCGGCCCCAAACTTGCCGCCACCGCACAGCCGCAGGCCATGGCCTCGTTCAAAACTGCGCCCCAGCCTTCCCGCTTGTCGCTGGTAAAGAGGAAAATCCCCGCTTTTTCCATATATTCTGCCACTTTTTCTTGGGGAACTGCACCGGGAAAGCGAACGCAATGTTCCATATTCTCCTGTTTCACCCGGTCTTTCAGCCGTTGTTCCTGCTCTCCGCTGCCGAGAAAGGTTAACATAAACCGGTATCCCTCCCGGTACAATCGGGCAGCCGCTTCCAGCGCCAGTTCCGGATGCTTCAGTTCCAGAAGCCGCCCGCACCAGAGGATCTGTGTGGGTTCCTTTTGCGAAAAGAGGGTTTCCCTGTTCTGCTTTTTCACCTCCGGGAAATAGCCCCAGCGGAAGCTTTTTCCCCGAAACAGGCCGAATTTTGCATAATCGCCTGCGGTATAGGCTCCGGTACTGAGCAGATACAGATCAGCCCAAAAGGGATTCCACCAGTGCCACCGCAGCAGCCGGGGCAGGATCTTCCAGACCTCCAACCCCTCCCGCAGAGGCCGCTCTGAATAGCGGAAAGTCAATTTTCCTGTCAGAAGCCGCCGCCGAACAAGCCGCTGGGGTGCTTCCCCGGCGATGACCACATCCGCATTCCCCACTTCCTCCAGCACCCGGTTTCTTTCATTCTCCCAGGACAGAAGGTAAGCCCGTTCCAGCCGGGGGTAACCCAATTCCCGTTGTTCCCGTGGCATGGACGCCGTTTCCACAAAACAGAACTTTCCCCCGGTCAGAGTATGGAGGGCATCGCACAGCGGGGCCTGGTGATGGTTAAAATAGTTGCTTAAAAACAGAATTTTCATGACGTTTCCCCATAGTCAAAATTTGCCAGCAGCCCCAGCATTCCGGCATACAAGCTGATGCCCATACCTCCGGAAAAGAGGCTGGCTTCTCCGATTCCCGACAGAAACAGGCACAGCAAAGCAAGTCGGAATTTTGCCGCTGTCCTTCCCTCCCCCTCCCGGTACAGCAGCAAATACAGTAGCCGCCATACCAGCAGAAACACTCCAATCCCATAGGAGGCCAGAAGGTCCAGATGGGTATTGTGCATTTGGGATGCGCCGGTGCCGAAGCTGATCTGGCTGTAGGCCCCGGTGATCGGTCTTGTCAGAAAGGCATCCACCGCAAACCGCCAAACTTCCACCCGGGAATCCAGTCCCTTTCCCTCTCCCGCCAGAAAGGAGAAGCGCTGCTGCACCCAGGGTGCGGACACCAGAAGCAGATACGCCGCCGCAAACACCAGCGGCAGCAGCGACAGAAGTGCCGCCGCTTTTTTCCCGATCACCTGTTTCCTGCGGGAAAGCAGGCTCAGCAGAAGAAAGCAAAGCAAAATCAGCACGGCATTTCTGGACTGGGTTTTGTACACAAAAAACGTCAAAATAACCCCGAGCATCCGGTGAAACACCCACTTTCTTCCCATTTCAGGCCTTGCAAACTGGATCATAGCCATAGCCGCCAGAAACAGGGCCGCAAGGTTGGGATTGGTAAAGCGAAAGGTCAGATACCCCGTAACCATGCCGTTCAGCAGAAACATCTCCTGCCGCCGAAGCAGATAGAAAAGGCATAGCAGACAGCTGATGACCGTATTCCCGGCAAGGACAAAGCCCACTTCCCGCTTCCCGGGTCGATAACGGCTGACGGCAACCAGCATCGCGACGGTGCACCAGAAAAGGATCAGCTTTTTCAGATAAGAAAACGTCACAACCGTTCCGCTCATCAGGGCATTAAGGCAGACGCTGACGGCGGAGAGCCAGAAAATCGCCACAGTCAGACAGTTTTCTTCCTCCATTGCCTGTTCTGTGCGCACCAGCCATAGTGCCAGTGTGAAGGGGAAGGTGCAGGTAAACATCAGGCTGGCAAGCCCCGGTTTTCCCAGCGCCTGTGTCAGGGTGATCCCCCACAAACACAGAAAATTCAGCCCCAGCAAGGACGCGTCAGTCCGAATTTTCATCTGCCAGCCTCCGGTACAGCGATGCATAGCGTTCCTGCATGGATGACAGGGCATACCGTGCAGCCGCCTGACCGGCGCACTTGTCCCGGTCATGGGGTGCTTTCAGCACCGCTTCCACCGCCGCCTCCAGTGCATCCAAATTTCCAAAAGGAACAAACCGGGAAAATTCCGGCAGCGCGATTTCCTCCGCACCGCCGCATTGAAATCCCACCACCGGCGTGCCGCAGCATAAGCTTTCCGCCGTCACCATGGAAAACGTCTCTCCCCGGCTGGTCAGCAGGGTCACATCCGCATTGGCATACTGGGACGCCATTTCCCGCGGGTCCGCAATTTCCCCCAGCAGTGTTATATTTTGGGGCATTGCCCCGGAGGGCTTTCCTTTCCCGGCAATGCAGAACTCCACCGGAAACGCTTCCATCCTCCGGGCCAGTTTCAGAACATACCAGCCGCCTTTCAAATGGTTTTGGTCATCAGAAAAGGAGGGCGTTGCATACAAGATCCGGGCGTTCTTCCTCTCTTTTCCCTGTATTTTTGGTGAAAAGCAGGCAGTATCCACTCCATTGTAGATCACTTCATGGTGCATTCCCTTCAGCATGGGAGACCGTACTACCCTTCTTTGCAGCCATGCAGAAACAGATACCACCGTTAGATTTTTCTCAAAGCCCCGGTAAGCATCCTCCATTTTGCGAAAGGCTTCGGCAGTTCCATCCCGGAAAAAGCTGCCATTTTCCCGCCACCGGGGGCAGTTCCCGCAGCCGGTCTGCCACCTTTCGCAGCTCAGTGCATGGGCGCAGCCACCGGTATAGGGAAACTCTGCGTGGAGGGTCAGCAGCGTTTTGATTCCACGGCGTTTCAGCCAGTTCAGAAGAAGGTAGGGATTTACAAAATTTCCGTTGATGCACTGCAGGTGCACCACATCCGGCTGTTCCCGGCGCAGCAGGATCAGCAGGTACAGGGTGGACAGCAGGCAGCCCCCGTGGACCTTTCCCGTCAGCCGGGAAAGGAGCGCATTTGCCTTGGCGTACCATTCCGGGCACAGCTTCCGCACCCCGGCTTCTTCCCATTTTAGTCCCCGGCCGTAAATTACCCGGGATTCGGTCCCCTGCCGTTGGAGGTGATGGTGAATGGCCCGGGTGATCTGCCCGGTGCTGCCCCGGGGGTAGACACAGTTGATCTGGATGACCTTCATGGCTTCCCTGCCTCCTCCAATACCCGCCGGATCAGACGGCTGCCTCCATAGGGGTGGTGATTTTTCGCCGCCACCTCCCTGGCCCGGGCCACGATTTCCTCCCGGAGTTGGGGATCGGACAAAATTCGCGCCAATTCCGGCTGTAATTTTTCCGGGTCCGTGATGCAGAAGGCCGCCCCGGTTCTCAGCAGGTAGTCCATGGACGCGATCCCCGCCGGACCGTAGGCAAGAAGACAGGGGCCATTCTGCAGCGCATCAGGAATCTTGGCGGAGACGCTATGCCGGACGATGGCCTGCATTTTGGGATCAAAGGACTCTGCATGAATCACCGCAAGGCAGGAGGCCATCGTTTCCTGCACCCGATTTCCCGGCAGCGGCCCATGAAACCGGATTCCATTTTCCATGGTCATGTATTTTAAAATTTCCGAATCTTTCTCCGGGGAATACACATCCAAACACTTGGGAATCCCCGGAATTTCCAATTTCTGAAGTGCCCGTCCCAGCTGCACCAGAGAATCCTCCCGTTTCAGTTCCAGATTGCCGATGTAGGCAATTTGATTGGTCTTTCCGGTTTTCCCAGCATAGAGCATCGCCGGCGTGTGGAGCAAATGGCATGGCTTGCTGAAACGGGATTCATATTCCCTTTTCAGACTTTCGCAGATGACAAATACCGCATCCGCCTGTTCCATAGTGCGATGGACGGTTTTCAGAAAACGGTGGTGCAGCCACCGTCCCAAAAAACTGCCTTCATTTCGGTTGTAAAGATAAAAATCGTCCACGCAGCACACCACCAGCGGAATATTCCCTTTTCGGGCGATCCGTGCTGCGATGTCATAGGAAAAACCATAGTCCCCCGCCGCAAAAAAGACTGCGTCGGGAGAAAATTCTTCGATCCACTGCCATAGCCGCCGGGTCTCCCAGCGGCTGCAGTTCCACAGCAGAGCACGCAAAGCATGGACAGTGGCTGTGCGCCCCTGTCCCCATCGGTATAAAAAAGAAAGGGCGCTGCCGCCCCCATTGATATTTGATTTGGAAAGAGAGGATACGTCAAAGCGATTTCCCGGTTCCTTCCGGGAAAACAGGGATTTCAGTGCGTCCGCATCGGTAAAGCGGTAATACCGGCAGCACGCTCTTTCCGATGGTGCCTCCCGGTGGAAATACAATTGGGCCAGTTCCTCCGGCGCAAAGCCCCGGAAATAGGAGAGGAGGGTTTTTCCCATATTGTTATGGGTGCTGAGACAGGTGTGGCTGACGATCAGGATCTTCATATTCGTTTTACCTGCGCAAACATCGGTAAGCCGGACAAATCCTTCGCTTCCTCCACGGCACGCAGACGCAGGAACCGAAGAAACATCAGCCGCCGCAGCTTTGTGGAAATCAGCACCGTACCAGCAAAACGGACTGCCACATTCCCCGCGTATTCCCAAACCGTGATCAGGCCGGAATGCAGCAGAAAGGTTTCCATTTTCACCGCATTTTTAAAGTACTTCCAGCCGCCCCGGCGGCGGTACATCCCATCGTCTGCCCGAACATGGCAGCATACATGGGGCACATTGGCCAAAGAAAATCCTCGGGAGATCAGCTTGATCCAGAGGCAATAATCCTCAAATCCGGCAACTTCCTCGTAGCCGCCCACTTCCAGCACATGGCTTCTGCGCAGCAGGGTTGTGGTATGGTTCATAGGGCTGCGGCGTTTCAGATAGGTACGAATGGTCTCCGGTGCCGTGGGAACCCGGCGGTAAGCCAAAAGATGATCAGGAGCGTGAGAAAATTCTGCGATCTGACCGCCCAGAGCGCTGAGGCCCGGGTGCTGCTGCCAGGCTTCCAATTGCAGCCGCATCCGCTCCGGCAGAGAAATATCGTCAGAATCCATCCGTGCCACCAGTTCGCAGCGGCATTCCCGCAAGCCTGCATTCAGGGCTGCGCCCAATCCCCGGTTTTCCTCCAACCGCAGAATATGAAAAAGCGCCGGATATCCGGCACAAAACTCATCAATCACCCCATCCAGCTCCTGCGTCAACGGGCCGTCGCATACCAGTACAAACTCCGAGGGCGCCACAGTCTGCCCCAGAATACTCTCCACCGCCAACCGCAAATTCTCCGGCTGCTCCCGGCAATACACCGACATCAGCACAGAATATCCTTCCATTTGTTATCCTCTCCTTTATATTGATTTTTTAATATCATACCGAAAAAGAGGCGTAAATTGCTACCGCTATTGAGTTTTTTCGACATTTTTCGCAAAAATATAAAAGAAGCGGTGAGGATTTCTCCTCACCGCCCTGATACGAATTTATTTCTGAACTTTCAGTTCCGCAATAAGTTTTGCTGCGTAACGCAGGATACGGGTTGCATCCATTGCATTAACGCGGCCATCGCTGTTGACATCAGCAGCGATCAGGTCGATCTTATCTTCCGTAATCAGCTTTGCTGCGTAGCGAAGGATACGGGTGGCATCCATTGCGTTGACCTTGCCATCGCCGGAGGCATCACCCCACAGGATATTTTCAATTACAACTTCCTGCACATTCTGGTACTGTGTACCCTCGAATTCCACCGTAGCGGTGTAAACGGTCTTCTGCTCATCTGTTTCGATGGTCACCGTGCAGGTTTTGACCCGCACATAATCACAGTTTTTGCAGTAGAAGTTACTCTTGCAGCTGCTGTAATCCTTAGCCCAGCTAAACTCGGGAGGAATTTCCACACTGTGAGAAGCCTCTATATAGTCGCCCACGTAAGAGTCTCCGCATCCACAGGTATAGGTTGTGTAACCCTGTTCGGTGCAGGTGGGTTCCGTCACCTTGGAATCATAGCTGTGACCTGTTGCCGCCACCTCGTCCGCGGTATAGGAATCGCCGCATTCACAGGTGTAGGTGGTATAGCCATTCTCCGTACAAGTCGGCGCTGTCACCTCTGCGGCATAGCTGTGGGAATGCAGATTCACGTCCGGGTTTGCTACAACGGATTCTCCCAAATTTTCCACAACTTCCTGGCTCCAGCTTTCGTCGTTCGCAGGATAGTTTACCGTAACTTCCACATCTGCAAAGACATTTTCGCCGAACTCAGGTGCGTTGCCGTGGAACGTGACTTCGGACAGATTTTCGCAGCCTGCAAAGGCACTGTCACCGATTTCGGAAACACCCTCTTCGATTGTAACTTCTGTCAGACTGGTGCATTCGGCGAAAGCATTGGCACCAACCTCTGCAACGCCGTCCTGGATGGTAACTTCCGTCAGATTCTCACAACCGACAAAGGCATTTTCGCCAACACTGTTGACACCCTCTTCCACGGTGATGGACTTGATCTGGTCGCGGTAGGGATACCAGGGAGTATCCTCGGGGGAGGCGTAGTCATCCATATCGTTGGCTGCTGCAGAACGGAGGGCATAAGTCGTTGCAGTTTTGATGGTCATCTCACCGTTGCTGTAGATAACAAAATAGACATTGCTGCCGCAGTAGCCCTCTGCAATGATATAGACATCTGCAGAACCGCCAGTGTCGGAAATATTATCATCGGCCACCCAGGTGATGGTACCGCCGTAATCCTGGAGCTTGTCGGCAGTCCAGCTTTCGTTGGTGGAGGAATAGCGGGCAGTGGCGGTAATGCCATTAAAGCCGTCAGAGGCGATCAGAGGGGCGTCGCCCAGGAAACGCAGCTGAGACAGAGGGGATTTTTCGTTCCAGCCCCAGTTATAGTTGAAGGCATTGGAGTTGATAACCTGCACACCTGTGGGAATGGTAAACTCTGTGA
>ERZ1032130.8-NODE-8-length-63786-cov-5.505154_pt1 | contig 63786 bp, 59 predicted proteins | sample MGYA00517879_ERZ1032130 | MGnify/ENA primary metagenome ERZ1032130 (study PRJEB33719, sample SAMN04262597) | wastewater metagenome | biome: rural village; feature: animal feces; material: feces | host: Bos taurus | place: El Salvador | collected 2012-01-31 ...
GTCTCGGCATTCCTGCTGAACCGCTCTTCCGATCTTAAGATATGAGAAATGAGTATAAACTGGTAGAACAGGATAATTATTTGCTGGTTGATGGCTTACATGAAGGTATCGTATCAGAGGAACTTTGGAATGCGGCGCAGGTGAAGCTGTTGGCACAGGCTAAAAAATATGAAAAAGTAAATCGTGGTAAAGATACAAAAGTACATTTATTGTCAGGTATTGTCAAGTGTCCAATTTGTGGAGCCGGGATGTATGGAAATAAAAGTATCAAACGTAAGGCGGATGGTACAAAGTATAAAGATTTTTTCTATTATGGCTGTAAACATCGCACTATGACTCGTGGGCATAAATGCGATTATAGAAAACAGGTTCATGAGGAATTACTGGATGATGCGGTAGCAGAAGTGATTGTAAAACTGGTCAGCAATCCGAAGTTTGCTGCTATGATGCAGGAAAAGATCAACATGAAAGTGGATACAACAGCTATTCAGCAGGAGATTGAAAACTATGAAAAGCAACTTCGGCAGAGTTATTCCACAAAAACAAAACTGATGGAAGAAATAGATTCTATGGATCCGGACGACAGACACTACTATAAACGTAAGGCAGACCTTGATGATCGATTGTACAAGATGTATGATAAGATTGAGGATACAGAAAATCTGCTGATTGAAGCCAGAGCGAAAAAGATGGCGATTGAAGCAGAGAAACTGACCGGAGATAATATTTATAAGGTTCTGATTTACTTTGATAAGCTATATTCTGTTATGGATGAACTGGAAAAACGTAAGATTATGGAATCTTTGATTTCTGAAATTCAGATCTACGAGGAGCGACAGTCGAACGGCCAGTGGTTGAAATCCATAAAATTCAAACTTTCAATTATTGAAGAAGATATGGAATTGAGTTTGGACAATGATGCGCATGTGGAATGTGTCATATTGCTACAAAAGGTGATAGCTCTCATTTAAGTGATAATATCACAGAACTTGCTCATAGATTATTGTATGATGACATCACAAAGAAACAAAAACAATAATCATTATCCAGGAGGATTTAAATATGAGTAAAGTGAAATTTTTCAGATGTAAATACTGTGGTAACTTGGTGACAAAGCTTCATGAAGGCATGGGTGAAATGGAATGCTGTGGAGTAGGAATGGAAGAATTGATTCCTAATACAGTAGAAGCCAGTGGAGAAAAACATATTCCGGTAGCAGAAGTAAAAGACGGTGTTGTAAGAGTAAATGTTGGTTCTGTAGATCATCCAATGTCTGCGGAACACTGGATTGAGTGGGTATACCTTGAAACTGAAAAGGGCGGCAGATTCCACTACTTAAATCCGGAAGATGCGCCGGAAGCAGAGTTTGTCCTTGGAAATGAAAAACCGGCAGCGGTTTATGCATACTGTAACTTACATGGACTTTGGAAAACAGAGCTTTAAGGAGAGGGAAAGATGTTAGATAGAAATGTTGTAGAGTTATTAAACCAGCAGGTAAACAAGGAATTCTATTCAGCTTACCTTTACCTTGATTTTTCAAATTATTATTATGATAAAGGTTTGGATGGATTTGGAAACTGGTACAAAATCCAGGCACAGGAAGAAAGAGATCATGCAATGCTGTTTGTTCAGTATCTCCAGAATAATGGAGAAAAAATCAAACTGGAAGCAATCGCAAAGCCTGATGCAGAACTGGTAAGTGCCAAAGCAGTTCTGGAAGAGGGATTAAAACATGAACAGTATGTAACAAGTCTGATTCACAATATTTATGATGCGGCATACTCGGTGAAGGATTTCCGCACCATGCAGTTTTTAGACTGGTTTGTAAAAGAGCAGGGAGAAGAAGAAACAAACGCAGATAATCTGGTGAAGAAGTTCGAATTATTTGGAGATGATCCTAAGAGTTTATACATGCTGGACAATGAGCTTGGGGCACGCGTATATGCAGCTCCATCCCTGGTGCTTTAGTATGAATCCGAAAAAAGTGATTTGTCCCTGCTATAAAGTTACCAAAGGAGATATCGCACATGCGATAGAACAGGGAGCCACCTCTTTTAAGGAAATAAAAAAGGTGACGAAAGTTGGGAAAGCCTGCGGTAAATGTAAAAAGAAAGCAAAAAAGGTATCGAAAAAATTATTAAATACTTAAAAAATTACTCCTTTTTGGTGAGAATGATGATTCTTACCGGAAAGGAGTATTTTTTTGATTTTGAAAAAATTTCAGAAAAAATTTACAGAACTGTGATTTTTGATTTTACAAACGGTTGCTACAATCAATTCCGTTTAGAAGAGTAACAGAAAGGAGTTTATGATGTTAGAGCTGATTGATGTAAAAAAGTCCTATGACGGCGTAACCATATTAAATGATGTAAATTTTACTGTAGAAGACGGAGAAATCATTTCCATTTTAGGGTCTTCCGGAAGTGGAAAAACAACATTGTTAAATATTATTTTGGGAATTAAAGAAGTAGACAAAGGAAAAATTATTTATAACGGAACAGACGTTACAGATGTTCCCATGGAAGAAAGAGGGTTCAATATTGTTTTTCAGGATTATGCACTGTTTCCGCATTTAAATGCCTATGAAAACATTGTATATGGTTTGAAAAATAAACCGGATGTTTCCACGAAAGAAGAAGTGGATGACATGATCGAGCTTTTAGGCTTAAGAGAACATTTGGATAAGAAAATTGAGCAGCTTTCCGGAGGGCAGAAACAGAGAGTTGCCCTGGCACGTACCCTGGTGATGAAGCCAAAGATTCTTCTTTTGGATGAACCGTTAAGTGCATTGGACGGTGTGATCAAAGAATCCATCAAAGCAAAAATCAAGCAGATTGCGAAAGAATTAAATCTGACAACCATTATCGTAACTCATGATCCGGAAGAAGCATTAAGTCTTTCTGATAAAGTCATGATCATCAACGGCGGAAAAATTTTGCAGTATTCCACACCGAATGAAATTATTCATGAACCGAAGGATGGGTTTGTTTCAGAATTTATCTTAAGACAGCTGTTGATCAAAAGGGATAATATTTTGAGCCTGTTTGGTGTAAATGCATTTCCTGCCAATGTAGAAGGTGCCTTTGTATGAAACGGATAAAAGGCGTTCCCCAGAAGATCATTATTTCTTATACGGCAGGATTGCTTGGCTTATTTTTACTGTTTCCAATGCTTACCATTCTGGTAAAGTCCTTTTTGACAGACGGAACTTTTTCCTTTGGGGTTTATCAGAAATTGTTTCTGGAAGAAGGAATTGGCAGAGCGTTTATCAACAGCGTGGGAATCTCGGCAACCAGCGGTTTGTTGACAACGGTGCTGGCATTTGTCATTGCATACACGGTAAATTACACCAATTTAAGCAAAGGCCTAAAAAAGGCAATTTCCGTTCTTGTCATGCTGCCCATGCTGCTGCCAACAATTACATATGGTTTTGCCATTATTTACACCTTTGGCAAACAGGGGCTGCTTACAAAATTGCTGGGTTCTCAGATAATTGATGTATACAGCCTGCAGGGACTGGGGCTTGGATATATCATTTATACATTACCAATATCATTTATGCTGATCAATAATGCCATCGGCTATATTGATAAAAAATTTATGACGGTATCCAGACTGATGGGAGATGGAAAAGGGAAAACCTTTGTGACCACGGTTTTACGTCCTCTTGCAGGAAATTTAACCATCTCTTTTATCCAGAGTTTTACTTTGAGCTTTACGGATTATGGGATTCCGGCGGCACTGGCAGGAAATGTTGACCTGTTATCCACCAGATTATATAACGAAATGCTGGGAAGTCTTCCTGATTTTCATGCAGGATCTGCTGTATCCATCATTATGCTGATTCCTTCCATTGTGAGTATTCTGCTGATTACTTATTTGAAAAAGTACAATATCAGATATGACAAGATTTCACAGGTGGAATTGGAAAAAAACAAAGCAAGGGACGCTGCACTGGGAACCATTTCCATGGTGATCATCTGCATAGTGCTGTCGGTATTTGGAGTTATCTTTGTGATTCCGTTTGTGGACCAGTGGCCGTATCGTATGACTTTTACCATGGAAAATATTGCAAAGATGTTTGCAGACAGAGCACTGTTTGATGTTTATAAAAATTCCCTGTTTGCAGCATTCATGACAGCCATTTTCGGTACCGTATTTGCCTACAGTACCGCACTGGTTGCAGGAAGAAGAGGAGAACATCGCAATCTTGGAAAAATACCGGATTGTGCAGCTCTTGTGACCAACACCATTCCGGGAATGGTTCTTGGGGTAGCTTATCTTCTTGCTTTTAAAGGAACTGTGGTTCACAACACCTTTGTGATCCTGATCGTATGTAATATCATCCATTATTTTTCATCCCCTTATCTGATGATGAAAAGCGGATTGGAAAAACTGAATGCATCCTGGGAAATTACTGCAAAGCTCATGGGGGACAACTGGATCAAAACAGTGCTTCGAATCATAACCCCAAATGCAATGGTAACTATCCTGGAAGTTTTTGAATATTACTTTGTCAATGCCATGGTGACTGTCAGTGCAGTGATCTTCCTGGCAAGCACAAGAACCATGATCATCACAGCAAAAATTAAAGAATTACAGCATTTTGCGAATTTTAACGAAATATTTGTATTATCCATCTTAATTCTGCTTACAAATTTAGTGGTCAAAGCAGCAGTACGAATGATTGGAAAAAGAATTGGGGGAAAAAAATGAAAAAACTACTTACTTTATTATTAGCAGCAATACTTGGAGTTACATGCCTGGTTGGATGCGGAAACAAGGCAGAAGAAGAACAGGTCATCATCTATTCCAATGCAGATGATGAAGCAGTGGAAGCTATGAAACTTACATTGGATGCCAATGGATACGAAGGAAAATATGTTTTCCAGAGCTTTGGTACTTCAGAGCTTGGCGGAAAAATGCTTGCAGAAGGAAGAGATATCGAAGCGGATATTATTACCATGAGTTCTTACTACATCGATAGTGCTCAGGCTAAATACGAAATGTTCCAGGAACTTTCCTTTGATGTAAATACAACAGAAGAATACCCTTCTTTCTATGCACCATTTCTTGCAAATCAGGGGGCGATCCTCGTAAACACAGAAGTGCTTGCAGAAAACAATCTGAAAACACCGGAATCAGTAAAAGATCTTGCAGATCCACAGTATGCAGGTATGATTTCCGTAGTTGATATTCAGGGTTCCTCTACTGCATGGCTCATGATTCAGTCCTTAATCAGTGAATATGGCGAAGAAGGAACAAAAGAAATTCTTACAGCAATTTATGAAAATGCAGGGGCACATATTGAACAGTCAGGTTCAGGCCCAATCAAAAAAGTACGTGCCGGCGAAGTGGCAATCGGATTCGGTTTAAGACATCAGGCAATTGCTGACAAAGCAGAAGGACTTCCAATTGATTATGTGGATCCAACAGAAGGTAATTTCACATTAACAGAATCCTTAGCAGTGGTTGACAAAGGTAATGAAACAAAAGCATTAGCCATGGAAATGGTACAGTGCATCCTTGAAAACGGACGTACAGAATTAATGAAATACTACCCGGTTCCACTTTACGAAGGGGAAAAAGCAGATGCCGATGCAATTTCTGGAAACTCTAAGGTATTTCCAGAAGCTCTGACGGTAGAGCTTTTAGAAAAACACAGAACATTATCAGAAAGCTGTAAATAGAACATAAAAGAGGATTAGAAAAATGGTAAATTATAAATTATTGACTCCAGGTCCCCTTACAACAACAGACACTATCAAAAGGGAAATGATGACAGACCACTGTACCTGGGACAACGAATATAAAGAAATCACACAGAAAATCAGAAAAACACTTCTGGAACTGGCTCACGTATCAGAAGAACAGTATACGGCAGTGCTGATGCAGGGCAGCGGAACCTTTGGTGTGGAATCCGTACTGACAAGTGCAGTGGGAAAAAAAGGAAAGCTTTTGATCGCTGCCAACGGTGCTTACGGGGAACGTATGGAAGACATTGCAAAACATGCAGGTCTTTCCTATAAGATCTTAAATTTCCATTACAATGAAACTCCAAATGCAGAAGTCATTGCCAAAGAGCTTGCACAGGATCCTGCAATTACCCATGTATCCATGGTTCATTGCGAAACAACTTCCGGTATCTTAAATGATATCGAAGCTGTTGCGAAAAAAGTAAAGGAAGCAGGAAGAGTCTTCATTGTGGATGCCATGTCAAGCTTTGGCGGGGTTGACATCCAGGTGGAAAAATTAGGCATTGATTTTATGATCAGCTCTGCAAACAAATGTATTCAGGGTGTTCCGGGATTCTCTTTCATCATTTGCAAAAGAGAAGAGCTTGCCAAATGTGAAGGACAGGCGGTCAGCCTTTCTTTAGATCTTTACGATCAGTGGAAAGGTATGGAAAAAGACGGAAAATGGCGTTTTACATCTCCGACTCATGTGGTCCTTGCCTTTGCTAAAGCATTAGAGGAATTAAAAGAAGAAGGAGGAATCTGCGCAAGAAACAGAAGATATTCTGATAACAACAAGCTGCTTATTCAGAAAATGAAGGAACTGGGATTTCGTTCTTACATTGATGCAGAACATCAGAGCCCGATCATCACAACCTTCTTCTATCCGGAAACAGCAGACTTCTCTTTTGAAGAAATGTATAACTATATCAAGGAACGCGGATATGCAATTTATCCTGGAAAATTAACAGATGCCAATGTGTTCAGAATTGGAAATATCGGAGAAATTTATAAAGAAGATATTGAAAAGCTTTGCAGCATTTTTCAGGCATATTTAAATAAAAACAACTAAGGAGAACCCTATGAAAAAAATTGAAGCAGTTATTTTTGACTGGGCAGGGACTACCGTAGATTATGGATGTTTTGCACCTGTACAGGCATTTATTGAAGCATTTAAGGAATTTGGCATTGAACCAACGGTAGCAGAAGTCAGAGAGCCTATGGGAATGCTGAAATGGGATCACATTCATACCATGATGCAGATGCCAAGAATTACAGAAGAATGGAAATGCGTTCACGGAAGAATGTGGGATACCAAGGACGTGGATGCGATTTATGAAAGAAGCGAAAAAGCGATTTTTAAAATCCTTCATAATTTCAGTACACCAAAGCCGTTTGTGTTGGAAGCCATCGAGCAGCTGAGAGCAAAGGGAATCAAAATTGGTTCAACCACAGGATATACAGATGAAATGATGTCCTATGTAGTACCTGCAGCCAAGGAACAGGGATATGATCCGGATGCATGGTTTAGCCCAAACTCTGTAAACAATATGGGACGTCCATACCCGTATATGGTTTATAAAAACATGGAAGCTTTGAAAGTCAGCAGTGTAGATGCTGTTGTAAAGGTTGGTGATACCGTGGCTGACATCAAAGAAGGAAAAAGTGCCGGAATCATCTCTATCGGTATTGTGGAAGGAAGCTCCATCATGGGCTTATCAGAAGAAGAATACGAACAGCTTTCCGACGTAGAGAAGGAAGATAATATCCGACGTGTACATAAGGTTTATGAGGGCTGTGGTGCAGATTATATTATTATGAATATGTCTGAGCTGCCGGCTTTGATTGAAAGCATGGAAAAATAAGATAAAGAGAGAGCGATTGCACTAAAATGTGATTGCTCTCTCTTTAAATTTATGACGGATTGCAAAGTTATAAAATATATCATACGAACTCCTTATTGAGTTATCAGATATATATGATAATATAGAATCAGGAATAAATTTGCATCCTTATTAACTGGATGACATATCACGAGGAGTCGCTATGAAGAAAGTATTGCTTTTGGAAGATGATCTGTCCCTTGGAAATGGAATCAAAATGGCACTGCAGACGCCTGACATCGAGATCACATTATGTCGGACGTTGGCGGAGTCAAAGAAATGTGTTGCGGAATCCGCTTTTGATCTGCTGATATTAGATGTCAATCTGCCGGATGGCAGCGGACTTGATTTGCTTATGAAGGTGCGTAAAGCGGGGGCCATGCCGGTGATTCTGCTTACGGCAAATGATATGGAAATGGACATTGTGAACGGTCTGGAAGCCGGTGCGGATGATTACATTACAAAACCGTTTTCTCTGGCCGTACTGCGGGCAAGAGTCAATACACAGCTTCGGCATGTATCGGTACAAAGATCCAATGTAGTTGAGATTGATGATTTTCTGTTTGATTTTGAACAGATGGAGTACCGCAAATACGGGTGTATGATTGAACTAAGCAAGACAGAACAGAAGCTTCTGCGCATTCTGGTTGAGAACAGGGGACACACGCTTTCAAGGACAGTTTTGGTTGATAAGATCTGGACCGACGGCGCGGAATATGTAGATGAGAATGCATTATCTGTTACCGTGAAACGGCTTCGGGATAAGCTGGAAAAGGTGCCGTCAAAGCCGTCCTATTTAAAAACAGTTTACGGAATAGGATATACATGGGCGGTGAAATAACATGACGAAATTCGGATATCTTTCAATTTTGTGCGTCATAATTGCAGCGGCAGCCATCGTTTTTGCTTACCGGCTTCACACAAAGCGGATAATGAAGAAAATAGGAGAAATGATAGAATGTGCCATGGGGGGGAATTTTGAAGAATCCCGGTATGATGAGAGTCTGGTTTCTGCATTGGAAGCAAGGTTTGCCCATTATCTGGCTTCCACCGTCACCTACGGTCAGGAGCTGCAGGCAGAAAAGGATAAAATCAAATCCCTGATTGCAGATATTTCTCATCAGACAAAAACCCCAATTGCGAATGTACTGTTATATACACAGCTTCTTGGCGAGGAAGAATTGACAGAACACGGGCAGTTTTATGTGGGAGAGCTGGAATCTCAGGCTAAAAAGCTGCAGTCTTTGATTGAGGCACTGGTAAAAATCTCTCGGCTTGAGACTGGTGTGCTGACAATGCATCCGGTGACTGCAAAAATAGAACTGGTCATTCAGTCTGCAATTTCACAGCTTTTGCCGAAAGCCGAGGAGAAGCAGATTCATCTCTTTTCTGTACCGACGAAGGCAGAGGCACTCCTTGATCCCAAATGGACAGAAGAAGCGCTTGTAAACCTGTTGGATAACGCCATCAAGTATACACAGGAAGGCGGAGAAGTAATGGTCAGCGTATCCGAATATCAGTTGTTTACCAGCATATGTGTAAGAGATAATGGTCCGGGAATTCCGGAAGAGGAACAGGCAAAGGTGTTCCAGCGTTTTTACAGGGGGATTGGACAGCGAAGTGAAGAAGGCGTGGGGATCGGATTGTATCTTGCACGCCAGATTGCAGAGGGACAGGGCGGCTACATCCGGGTTTGGTCGGCAGAAGGACAGGGGACAGCAATTTCTTTGTATATGTCCCGTGACTGAAATCTTTCAAAACTGTTAGATTTCAGAAAGAATATGGAAAGATTTTTTTGGTAAAGTCTGTAGTGTCAAGTAACAGGCAGCCACAGGCTGAGCTGTCACAAGACAATACAGACTTTGTGTGTTAGGAGGAGACTTAAGTGACAATTTTAGAAACCCGTGATTTGAAAAAAATCTATGGTGCAAAAGATACTGAGGTTCATGCTATGGACGGTGTGAACCTGAAGGTTGAAAATGGTGAATTTGTGGCGGTAGTTGGAACTTCCGGATCAGGCAAATCCACCCTGCTGCATATGCTGGGAGGATTGGACAGACCCACCGGCGGAACTGTACTGGTGGATGGAAAGGATATTTTTTCGTTAAAAGAGGAAGCACTGACGATTTTTCGCCGCAGAAAGATCGGATTTGTCTTTCAAAATTACAATCTGGTACCGGTATTGAATGTGTACGAAAACATTGTACTTCCGATTCAGTTGGATGGAGCAGAACCGGATACGGAATATGTGGATCAGATCATCAAAACCCTTGGTCTTGAGAGCAAGCTTCAAAACTTACCCAATAACCTTTCCGGAGGCCAGCAGCAGAGAGTTGCTATCGCCCGTGCGCTGGCATCGAAACCGGCAATTATATTGGCAGACGAACCAACCGGAAATCTGGACACCAAAACCAGTCAGGATGTTATGGGACTTTTGAAGGTTACAAGCCAGAAATTTAAGCAGACCATCGTCATGATCACGCACAATGAAGAGATTGCCCAGATGGCAGATCGGATCATCCGTATTGAGGATGGCCGCATTGTCACAAGGGGGTGAGGGTATGATCAAAGTATCAAACCGGTCCTGTATCAGAAGGCTGAGCTTAAAATCATTGAAATCATCCAGGACCAGAAACCTGATTGGGATTCTGGCGATTGCATTGACCACCATTTTATTTACATCCCTTTTTACCATCGCCATTTCTATTAACGATGGAATTCAGCAGAATACCTTCCGTCAGGTAGGTGGATTTTCCCATGGCGGGTTTAAAAATCTGACAGAAGAGCAGTTTCAGGAATTAAAAGAGGACCCATTGATTAAGGAATACGGTCTTCGTCGTTTTTTGGGTATGCCAACAGACCAACCATTTAATAAAAGCCATGTAGAGATTTCCTACGCCAATGACAACACCGCCCACTGGATGTACTGTGACCCGTCAGTGGGACGGCTTCCGGCGGAAGGAACCGATGAAGCTGCTACAGACCTGAAGGTTCTGGAGCTTTTGGGCGTGGAGCCGGTGCTTGGAAATGAGTTTACGATGACTTTTTATGTAGACGGACAAAAAACAACCCAGACCTTCACTTTGTGTGGGTGGTGGGAATATGATGAAGCGATAGTTGCCAACCATGTGATGATTCCGGAGAGCAGGGTTAATTCTATTTTGGCAGAAACAGGAAAGATTCCGGCAGATACGGAGGATGGGATAACCGGCAGCTGGAATATGGATGTCATGCTGGACAGTACCCTCCATATCGAGTCGGATCTGGAGCAGATTTTACAAAACTATGGTTATCAGTCCACAGATTCTGCAAAAGAGGATTATATTGATATTGGGGTAAACTGGGCCTACACAGGTGCGCAGGTTTCTGACATGGGTATGGATCCTATGACAATTCTTGGAATCGCCGCAATGCTGTTACTGATCATATTTACAGGATATCTGATCATTTATAATGTTTTTCAGATTTCTGTAACCAACGATATCCGGTTTTATGGGCTGCTAAAGACCATTGGTACAACACCGAAACAGTTAAAACGAATCATCAGGCATCAGGCAGTTTTGTTGAGTGGAGTTGGAATTCCCTTTGGTCTGTTGATCGGGTGGTTGATAGGAGCTCGTTTGACGCCTGTTGTAGCAGCACGGCTCAATGGTGTACATCAGATGGTTTCCGCAAATCCGGTCATATTTGTTGGTTCCACTTTATTTGCACTGTTTACCATGCTGATATCCTGCGCAAGACCGGGCAGGATTGCTGCGAAGGTATCACCCATTGAGGCAGTTCGTTATACAGGTGCAGACCGTATCAATAAAAAACAAAAGAAAACCAAAAAGATTTCCTTGATTGGAATGGCAGCATCAAATCTGGGAAGAAAAAAGGGAAAAACAGTGATTACCGTCTTGTCTCTGTCACTGTCGGTCGTATTATTGACGATTACAGTTACCTTTACCAACGGATTTGATATGGATAAGTACGTGTCAAAATTTGTATGTTCAGACTTTATTTTGGCTGATGCAGGGTATTTTCAGGTAGGAAATTTGTTTCAAAGTGACATGGCTTTATCAAAGGACGTCATTGATACGGTAAATGAACAGGGCAGCATTACCGGAGGCGGCCGGGTCTATGGAAAAACCACGACTGTACAGGAATTTATTACAGAGAATTGGTACCGTTCCATTTATGGACGCTGGTATGAACCGGAACAACTGGAAAAGCTGTTGGAATGGAAAGAGCATGATGCCAAGGGGCTGATTGCGGAAAATGTACAGTTATATGGTATGGAGCAATTTGTACTGGATAAGGTTCGTGTACTGGAAGGAGACATTTCAAAGCTCTATGAACCGGGCAGCAGGTATATCGCGGCTGTTTATACAGTGGATGATTATGACAATCCCCATTGGGAATCCCATTGGGCAAAGGTTGGCGATAAGGTAAGGCTGCGCTATGTAGAGGAAGTCGAATACTACAATCCTGAGACTGGTGCTGTCTATGAGGATCCGGAATCCATCCATGATGACGAGATTTATCATACCCGTGCAGTGGAATATCGGGATGCAGAGTATGAGGTTGCGGCACTTGTTACAATACCTCATCCGTTAAGCTACCGCTATCGCGGAGAAGATGAATTTATCATGAACGATAAGACTTTCTTACAGGATACAGGAACAGACCATGTGATGTATTATGCATTCGATGCTGCAAAAGAAGCTATGCCTGCCATGGAGACTTTTCTGGCTGATTACACGGAAAACAGGAACAGCTCCTGTGACTATGAGAGCAAGGCTGCCTATCAGGCACAGTTTGAGAGCTTTCGGTCTATGTTTTTGATGCTGGGAGGCGTACTTAGCTTTATCGTTGGCCTTGTTGGTATACTGAACTTCTTCAATGCCATTCTGACAAGCATTCTTGCACGCAAAAGAGAATTTGCCGTAATGCAGTCCATCGGAATGACAGGAAAGCAGTTAAAACAGATGCTGGTCTATGAGGGACTCATCTACGCAGCAGCCAGCTTGATTTCCACATTTCTGCTGGTGGTGGTATTTGGACCGGTGATTGCAAATATCCTGCAGGGAATGTTCTGGTTCTTTACTTACAAGTTCACGGCAGTTCCAATTCTCATAGTGGCACCAGGGTTTATCCTTTTGGGATGTGTTTTGCCGTTGTTGGTATACAAAAAGGTAGCAAGGTCAACCGTGGTAGAGCGTTTGCGTGAGGCAGAGAACTAAAGAACAAACCATATAGAATAGAAGATGAAGAACACAAGTCCCCTTTGGGAGTCTTGTGTTTTTCCTGTATTTTTCAACCATTATGCAGGGTCATTGATATTTTTTTTCCACTACATAAATCGGAAGGAACAGACCGGCAAGGTATAAAATCAAAAGACCGTAATCCCGGAGAAATACCATGTTTTCCGGCAAAAACGAAACGATTAAACAGCACAGAACCGGATAACCAACAAGAGAAGCCAGCAGCCAGATACGGACAGCTTTCACAATATGCGGCCAGTTGGAATTATTAAAGGAAACCCCAGGAGCATTCATGCGGAATGGTCCGTTGCTGAACAGTGTAATTGTTTCCGCACAGGCGATAAACAGGCAAATGAAATACGCTATAATAGATTGTCTGCGATTCCGGAAGATTTTAACCTGTTCTTCTTCGGTATATGTGATAGCTGTTTTGACCAGAGACTCCACTTCCTGATTGCCCATGGTGGCTTGGGATTCCATACGCTGATACGTCAGCAATTCTGTTACAGTTACACCCAGAAGATCCGCCAGAGGTATCAGGAGTGAGGTGTCCGGCATACTGGCACCCGTTTCCCATTTACTGATAGCTTTATTGGACAGGAATAGCCTATCGGCAAGCTCTTTTTGGGTAAATCCTTTTTCTTTTCGCAGCTGGGCAATAAAGACACCCAGCTTTTCTTTATTAATTTCGTACATAGCAATTACCTCTCATGTATTGTGATGAAATTATTTTATAATTTACGGAAAAAAATCTCAATCGAGCTGTAGTGGAATGCAGAGTCGAATCACAGTGGAACAGGTAAATATATGAAATTTGAGCGCAGGAATAATGAGAAATGTAAGCCATGGCTGCATGAATATGAAGGAAAACTGGATTCCTTCTATCCGGAAACAGGAGAAAAGGGACCGGCACCAACGGATGTGGTGAGGAACCATATAAAGTCGTTCCTTCATATTACCAGATTGACCACACAGCAGAAGATTGTGGTTCTGGGTGCGTTCCTGTTTCTTGCAATTTGCTTAAGTTCTTATCTGTTATTTGGGAGAGCGCTTTTGAGGCTTGTATCAGATTCCGCAGCGTTCTGGGAATGGCTAATTTGGAACTTTCGATGAGCTGATCTTTATCGGTATCCGGGCAGTCCAGACGGTTGTGAAGTTTATTCCGGCGGAGCCTCTGGAAATCGCATCTGGATATGCCTGGGGTGCAGTTCTTGGAATGTTATATTGTGTCATTGGCTGAACAGCAATATTGGATAGCTGTGTTGATATTCGTATTAACAATAGTATTGGCAATTTTTGGTGGATTCTTATATAATACTATTATAAAGAAGAAGGCTTATGATGGGAAGAATGAGGGTGAAGACATGTATCGATTATTGATTATAGAAGATGATAAAGGGATTGCAGATGCAATCAAAGTACAGGCTGAAATGTGGGAACTGCAGGCACACTGCATTGAGAACTTCCGGGGCGTAATGGGGGAATTTGCGGAGTTTGCTCCCCATATTGTCCTTTTGGACATTGCACTGCCTTTTTTCAATGGCTATCACTGGTGCAGTGAGATCCGTAAGGTGTCAAAGGTACCCATCATCTTCATTTCTTCTGCATCTGACAATATGAACATGGTTATGGCTATGACTATGGGCGCCGATGATTTTATTGCAAAGCCATTCGACCAGAGTGTACTGATGGCAAAGCTGCAGGCAATGCTTCGCAGGACTTATGATTTTGCCCCAGCGGTGCCGGTGCTGGAACATCGAGGGGCCCTTCTTAATACGGGGGACAATACATTGACGTATGGGAAAGAAAAAATCTCTCTGTCAAAAAATGAGTATAAGGTCCTGCGGATCCTGATGGAGAACAAGGGCAGGATTGTCAGCCGCGAAAAACTGATGGAGCATCTGTGGGAGACGGACAGCTTTGTGGACGAAAATACGCTTTCTGTGAATGTGAACCGTCTGCGCAAACGTCTGGAGGCGGCGGGACTGGAAAATTTTATTACGACAAAGTTCGGTGTGGGCTATCTCATTGAGAATTGAGGTGACAATTATGGATTTGTTATATGGATATTTCAGGCAAAGATGGAGGGAAATTGCTGTTTTTGCAGCATTCTCCTGCATTTTTTTCATTTCTTTTGCTTTATACCATCTGCCGATAGAAGCGGTTCTGTATCCGTTTTTCCTCTGTATAATGCTGGGAATGATTTTGTTATTTGCTGACCTTGGACGAATCCGGAAGAAGCATAAGGATTTAAGTGAGATGGGATGTATTACGGATATTCTTGCGGAGGGCTTTCCAAAAGCAGAAGGGCTTCTGGAAAAGGATTATCAGGACATGATTTATCTTTTGAATGAGGAATACAAGGAAGCGCAGGAAGAGGCGGACAGAAAGTATCAGGACATGGTGGATTACTATACCGTGTGGGTGCATCAGATTAAGACGCCCATTGCATCCATGAAACTGCATCTGCAGAATGAAGATTCTTCCTTATCCCGAAAATTGAAGGCAGACCTCCACCGGGTAGAACAGTATGTGGAAATGGTGCTGACATTCCTCAGACTGAATACAGAAAGTACCGACTACCTGATCCGGGAATATGATTTGGATGCTATTATCAGGCAGGCTGTTCGGAAATTTGCAGGAGAGTTTATTGAGCGGAAAATCGGTTTCCAATATGAGCCGCAGGAACTCAAGGTTATTACAGATGAGAAATGGCTGTCTTTTGTGATTGAACAGGTACTTTCCAATGCACTGAAATATACGGTAAAGGGCAGTGTGACCATTACGGTGGAGCCGGATAAAAAACTGAAAATACGGGATACCGGAATCGGTATAGCCCCGGAGGATCTGCCTCGTATTTTTGAAAACGGGTATACCGGCTATAATGGGAGACTGGATAAGAAAGCCAGCGGAATCGGATTGTATTTATGCAGAAGGATCTGCAGAAACCTTGGACATGAAATATCCGCAAAATCCATTGTGGGCATGGGAACGATCATTACGATCGACCTTTCACAGCGGAAACTGGAAGTGGAATAAACTTCTTACAAAACTGTTAGATTTGATGGGGGATTTGTAAGCCAAATCGATGGCGATGCAGATTCCTCTTTTGTTAGAATAGGTTTGTCAAGAGAAAAGAACTATTTCGAACAAAATGAGGAGGACCATATTATGAGTATTTTGACGGTAAATGGAATAAAGAAGACGTATACCACCCGTTTTGGAGGGAACCGTGTGGAGGCATTAAAGCACGTGACCTTTGAAGTGGACGAGGGAGAATACGTTGCGATTATGGGTGAGTCCGGTTCCGGAAAAACAACGTTATTGAATATCATGGCAGCACTGGACAAACCTACAGCAGGAAAAGTGATTCTTGATGGGAAAGACCTTTCCCAGATCAAAGAATCCCAGATTGCAGAATTTCGCAGGGACAATCTGGGGTTTGTATTTCAGGAATTTAATCTGCTGGACACCTTTTCTATAGAGGATAACATCTACCTTCCTCTGGTGTTGGCGGGAAAGCAGCACAAGGAAATGAAGGAGCGATTAGAACCCATTGCAGCAAAGCTGGGGATTACGGAGCTTTTAAAAAAATATCCTTATGAGATTTCAGGAGGACAGAAGCAGCGTGTGGCCGTTGCCAGAGCATTGATTACAAATCCGAAGCTGATACTGGCCGATGAACCGACCGGAGCGCTGGACTCCAAGGCAACGGATGAACTGCTCAGACAGTTTTCTGAAATTAACCGGTCAGGTCAGACGATTCTGATGGTTACCCACTCGGTAAAGGCGGCCAGCCATGCAAGCCGTGTCCTGTTTATCCGTGACGGGGAGGTATTCCACCAGATTTATCGGGGGAATAAGAGTAACGAACAACTGTATCAGATGATTTCAGAGACACTTACAATGCTTACGACAGGTGGTGAAAACAAATGAAAATGATGCTTTATCCGAAACTGGCATGGGAGGCTATCGGGAAAAATAAAAGGATGTATATCCCGTATATTCTTTCAGGCAGTGTAATGGTTATGATGTTTTACATCCTAAGCTTTTTGACGGAATCACCGGCCCTTTCAAATATGTCAGGCGGTTCTGTGCTGATGAGTATGCTGCCGTTGGCAAGCGGTGTGATTGCGGCGTTCTCCCTGCTGTTTTTGTTTTACACAAATTCCTTTTTAATCAAACAGAGATACCGGGAATTTGCCCTGTACAACATCCTTGGCATGAACAAGAAAAATATCAGCAAAATCATGCTGTGGGAGTCGCTCTTTGTGGCAGTTATTGGGATTGGTGCCGGACTCTTTGCCGGCATCGCCCTGTCAAAAGCGTCAGAGCTTGTTCTGTTGAATCTTCTGAGTATGGAAGTTTCCTTTGAGCTTAGTATCGGCTTTGCAGCTCTGGGAGATACGGTACTGATTTATGCAGGAATCTACCTTTTGCTTTTTTTCAATTCCCTTATCAAGGTAAGCCGCTCCAGACCGCTGGAGCTGATGCAGACCAGCAAGGCAGGGGAACGTATCCCGAAAAGAGTCTGGATTGATTCTGTGATTGGTGTTCTCTTTTTGGGTGCCGCCTATTATCTTGCGGTCAGCATAGAAGAACCGCTCATGGCATTAACCGCCTTCTTTATTGCTGTCCTGCTTGTAATCGGAGGCACGTATGAGCTGTTCATGGCAGGATCTGTGGTGTTCTGTAAGCTGCTGCAGAAAAATAAGAAGTATTACTATAAACCCAACCATTTTGTTTCGGTTTCTTCCATGATGTACCGCATGAAACGAAATGGTGCAGGATTAGCGTCCATCTGCATTCTTCTGACCATGGTGCTTGTTATGATTTCCTCTACGGCCAGCCTGTATTTCGGTGAGGAGAATACCCTAAAGAACCGATATCCGAATGGAGTAAATATCACAGCCACCTTTGACGATATTCAGGGAATCAGCGATGAGAATCTTGATATGCTTCGTAACAAAATCAGGGAAAGCAGTGGAGAGGAAGGAGACCTTACTGGTGTACGTGTATGCGAAATACCGGGGTTGATTACAGAAGAAGGGATTCAGATTCAAATGGATGAGTCTGCAATTATCTCTTATGATTATGTAGGTTATCTCTCAGTTCTCTCACTTACGGATTACAATCGTATGACAGGTGCCAACGAGACGCTTGCGGAGGATGAGTGTCTCATTTCCAGTGAGCGCATTACCTTTTCTTGGGATACCTTTACTATGGAGTTTGGAAAGCCTTATAAGGTGAAAAAACAGCTTCCCGATTTTTATGTGGAGGGAGATACCGGAGCATGGATTGCTCCGACGGTATACTTGGTCGTAAATGATATCCAGGCATTTGCGGAACCGATTCAGAACATGAAGAACAGTGCCGGAGAGCCGATGATGATGTATAACTGGAGATGCGGTTTTGATGCGGACACAACAGAAGCAGAGAGGACCGCAGCAGGCAGTGTTTACGGACTATTTAAGGAGCTTACGCTAGGAGAGGAGAGTTATATCCATTCATTCAGCGTACACAGCCGCGAAGCGCAGAGAGACAGCTTCTATGATATGTATGGCAGCCTGTTTTTCCTCGGTATCATGCTGAGCACCGTATTTTTGATGGCAGCAGTGATGATCATCTACTATAAGCAGATTTCCGAAGGTTACGAGGATCAGGCCCGTTTTGAAATCATGCAGAAGGTGGGCATGACCAAACAGGATATCAAAAAAAGCATCAATTCCCAGATGCTTACAGTATTTTTCCTGCCGCTGATGTTTGCAGGCATTCATCTGGCCTTTGCATTTCCGGTAATCTCAAAGCTGCTGCTGTTGTTTGGGTTTAATTACACCATGCTGAATATCATCGTAAACCTGGTCTGCTTTGCAGTGTTTGGACTGTTTTATGCACTGGTGTATAAGATTACCTCCAACTCTTATTATTCCATTGTGAGCGGAAGACAATAGTGGATAAGGTTATTAGAAAATTGGAATAGTATGTAAGAAGAACCGGATGGGAACACTATGTCATGGGTTTCTGTCAGGTTCTTTTTATCGAAAAATATAAAAATCGCAACTGATCCATTCTATACGACAGAAAAGAAGTCAGAAGGAGAGCACTTTGGGCTGGGTTTAAATATCTGCAAGATACTCTGTCAGCGGCATGGCGGGAATATTTTGTTGAAGAATAAGGAAGGCAGTGGGGCCTGCATTACTGTGACATTTGGAATGAAAAAAATCCTATGATTTTTATATCATGATGCTATAATATATCTATCGGAAACAAAGGAGATTCAGATAGTGAAAACAATTCTATTATTGGAAGATGATGAAAATTTAAACAGAGGCATCAGTCTGAAACTGAGTAAGGAAGGCTATCGGGTCATCTCTGCACATACACTGGAGGAAGCAAAGAACCTTTTTGATACAGAATCCATAGAGCTGATTATCAGCGACATTACCCTTCCGGATGGAAGCGGTCTGGAGTTTGGAAAGTATGTGAGATCCAGAAGCGAGGTCTATTTGATTTATCTGACAGCCATGGATCAGGAGATTGATGTGGTAAATGGGTATGATACGGGAGCAGATGATTATATTACAAAACCGTTTTCCGTGAATATTTTAATGTCAAAAGTAAATGCCATGATGCGCAGACTGCAGGAGAGTGATACAGGAATTCTTGTTTCAGATGATATTGAAGTCTCTGTCAAGGAGATGCAGGTAAAAAAGGCAGGAAAGGTAGTTGTTCTCAGCAAGACAGAATTGCAGCTTTTGCTGTATTTTCTGGAGAATGCAGGACAGATCCTCTCAAAAGAGAAGATTCTGGAGCGAGTTTGGGGTCTGGATGGTCAGTTTGTAGATGATAATACCGTGACAGTGAATGTCAGCCGGCTGAAAAATAAATTAGGGACAGAGCATCTTGCAAACGTGAGAGGACTGGGATACATATGGACCGGAAAAGTAAGCAGAAAATAATATCCGTAGCTCTTCTGTTGGTCTTTTTGGCTGCAATGGGCATTGTATTTGCCTGTGGCTGGAAGCAGGAACAGGCACTTCGAAATAAACAGCGGGAAGAACTGGAAATCATCTATCCGGAGATTAAAGAGGAACTGGAATGGAATTTTGAGTTTTATCAAAAGGAATCTCTGTATAACCATGGAATGTATTTTTTTGCTGGCATCGTTATACTGCTTTTTTCCGGAACAGGGGCATTTCTTCTTTTTAAAAAAGAGAAAATGAAGCAGAAAGAGCAGATACAGGAAGAGGTTGACTGGGTTTATGAACAGCTGCACAGATTTCATCAGGGAGATTTTCGGATTCTGGCATGGAATGAGGAAACAGACGAACAGGATTGTTGGCGCTTGATACATGAAAAAACACGAGAACTGGGGTATTTTTTTTCTGACATGAAGGAGCGTCTTGCGGAAGAGGAGAACAATACGAAAGCTCTGATTACAGATATTTCCCATCAGTTAAAAACACCTTTGGCATCTATTCGTATGTGTCACGACCTGTCAGGTTCCGAAGCATTGACGCAGGAAGAGCGGACAGAGTTTCTGCAAACAGAGGCACGGGAAATAGAGAAACTGGAAATGCTGCTGGACGAACTGGTCAAGTTATCAAGGCTGGAAAACAACATGATACAGGTAAAGCCGGAGAGATCCGGTCTGAAGCAGACAATCAGCGAAGCGGTCAGCCAGGTGTTCATGAAAGCATATGAAAAGCAGATAGAAATCTCGGTAGAAATGGAGAATGACATTGAGGTAGTCCATGACAGAAAATGGACGGTGGAGGCCCTTACAAATATACTGGAAAATGCCGTGAAGTATTCCGGAAAAGGAACCGGCATTACAATCCGGGTACAGCGCTTGTTGAAGAATGTGCTGATAGAAGTGGAGGATGAAGGCATGGGAATCAAGGAAGAGGATCTGCATAAGATTTTCCGTAGATTTTACAGAGGAACTCAGGCAAAAGAACAGGTAAAAGATGGAGCAGGTGTAGGCCTTTATCTGGCAAGAAGCATCATTGAACAGCAGGGCGGAACCATCCTTGCAAAAAGAAAACCAGAGAAGGGAAGCATTTTTAACATCATCCTTCCCTTAGATTAAAGGAGAACCCTTACAAAACTGTTATGGTTTTTGTAAGGGTTTTGTAATTATGGCGGTGTATGATTTCTTTAGATGGAAACAGGACATCAAAAATAAGAAAAGTGAGGAAATGAGTATGAGTAATATAGCAGTGATTCAAAATTTGGTGAAATATTATCATACAGGTGATAATGTGGTAAAGGCAGTGGACCATACAGATCTTGAGATAGAGAGAGGAAAATTTACTGCAATTGTGGGACGCTCCGGTTCCGGAAAATCCACACTCCTGCATCTGCTAGGAGGGCTGGACCGTCCGGATTCAGGCAAGGTGGTCATAGAAGGAAAAGATATTTTCAAATTGAAGGAAAATCAATTGGCAGCATTCCGCAGAAAGAAGATAGGTTTCATTTTTCAGGATTTTAATCTGATTCCGTCACTGAATGTGTGGGAAAATGTAGTGCTCCCCCTTGGATTGGATGGAAAGAAAGTAAATAAACAGGAGATACAGGAGATTTTAGCGCGGATTGGTCTGGAAAACAAAAGGGGTGTCATGCCCAATACCTTATCCGGAGGCGAGAAGCAGAGAGTTGCCATAGCCAGAGCACTGGCAGGTTCCCCGGCAATCATTTTGGCGGATGAGCCTACAGGAAATCTGGATTCCAAAACAGAAATGGAGGTTATGAGTCTTCTTAGGAACTGTGTGAAGGAATATAATCAGACTCTGGTGATGATTACCCATGATGAGACCATCGCACAGATAGCAGACCGGGTGATTATGATTGAAGATGGCAAGGTGGTGAGAAATTCATGATTGGAAAGATTGCGCTGGCGAATATGAAATACCACAAAAGCAAAAATATCTTGACCGGGATTGCGATTTTCCTTACGACGCTGCTGTTGTTTGTGGTTCCCACAGTGGGGTATGACATGATCGTTGCAGAAAAGATAGGGATCAATGAGCTTTATCCCACATGGCACGCTTTATTCCGCAATATTGATGAAGAAACAGCGCAGAAGCTGTCAGTTCATCATTTGGTAAAACGCTACGGACTTCGCAGCGACGTGGGGTATATGACTGATGAGGATGCAGACATTGCCTTAATGTATATGGATGCGGAAGGTTTGGATTTATATAAAATGGAACTATCGGAAGGAAAATTACCGGAAGCAGAAAATGAAATCGTTGTATCTCCGGGGATTTTGGAGGAGCTTTCCCAGACTGGAGAAATCGGGGATACGATTCTGGTTCCTTATCAGGTTGACCGAAATGGCGGATTGGATTTTACGGAAGAAAAGGAGTTCGTTATCAGCGGATTTCTTGCAGATACGGAAGTTAGTCTGGAACAGAGGGTATTCACAGCATTTGTATCAGAGGAATTTCTGAAAAAGGCAGTTCCGGAGGAACAGATTGTCTATCGCTTCCTGTTTCAGGTTCAGACGAAACAATTTGCGACTACGGAGGAGATAGAAGCAAGTATCAACCTTCTCGCCAGTCAATTTGATATATCGGAACAGTCCATGAAGGTCAATGAAGATTACCTGTGGGCAAATTATATCGACCCGGCCTATGTGCCAGGTATGATTGCAATTATGTTGATTATTATAGCTGCAGGTGTTATTACCATTTATAGTATTTATTATGTTTCCATGGGAGAGCGGGTACAGGAGTTTGGGAAGATTAAGGCAATTGGTGCCACAAAAGGTCAGCTGCGAAAGATTGTGCTTTTGGAAGGTTTTGCGGTTGCAGGGATTGCAGTGCCTTTGGGGCTGCTTACAGGAAGTCTTCTGGTTAAGTACATCTTTTTGGGAATATTCGAATTATATCAGAATGAAAACGCTATGGTTTCGGCATTGAAGCAGTTGGTATTGGACGGAAAAGTGCAGCTTCTCTATTTCTGGATTTATCTCATAGCTGTCCTTGTTGCAGCTATGACAGTGTATTTGTCTCTTCTTCGTCCAATGCAGGTGGCATCTAAAGTGTCGGAGATTGAGGCGATGCGTTATCAGGATGGACAGACAGTAAAGAGAGGGAAAAAGAAAAGGAAGGGATATACAGACATTACGGTTGGCCGGATGGCGAAAGTGTATCTGGCAAGTAATAAAAAGAAGAGTGCCATTACCATCTGTTCTATGGCAGTAACGGGTTTGTTTTTTATGATTGTAGCAACAGCATTATCCTGTGCCAATCCGGAAGAAACCTCCAGAAACAGTATTCGTGCACAGTATAAGATTTCACCGGAAATCAAATTTGGTGATAAGGAGCATCCGGAAATGGAGTGGAGCCAGGTACAGAAAAATAATCCGCTGTCGGAGAAGTTAAGAAATGAAATCCTTCAGATAGAAGGGATCCATTCCGTAGAGATTTTTAAAGAAACCTGCGTCACATCCGATGCGTTTAACGGTGAAAGAGAGTGGATCGTCGGCATTCCGGAAACCGGAAAAAAAGAACTGGAAGAAGGAATCATCGAGGGAAGTGTGACCTATGAGGAGCTATCTTCCGGTGATAAGGTCGTTGCTGATGATAAGATGTTCTTTTGGTATCCAAATCTGAAGATTGGAGATGTGATTGAAGTTTCGGTGGAAGACGGAGATGGTACACATACCAGACAGCTTGAGATTGTAGCGATTGGTGATTATCCAAACAGCTTTAACAATTTTAGTTTCCTTATGATGTCTTCTGAGGGAATCAATAAATTTAGTAACCATAATCTGAATTTCAATTATCATATTTATGCTGACGAGCCTTATGATGCAGAGATAGAAGCACAGTTAAATGCAATCGTTTCTGAGTCCGGACGCATGGAGCTGGATGTCTGGAAGGATGTTTATGAAGAACACAAAAGCAATATCGCAATGACCAGTGGAATCTGTTATGTATTCCTTGCTGTTCTGGGAGCAATCTGTATCATGAATATGATCAATACCATGATTCACAGTGTCCATATACGAAAGAAAGAATTTGGGATGCTGCAGGCCGTGGGTATGTCTGATGCACAGCTTCAGAAAATGCTTCGGATAGAAGGACTGTTTTATACCATTGGCACATTGATAGTAGCTGTAGGCGGCGGAAGCATTGCAGGATATCCGGTTTTTCTGTGGGCCAAATCAAATGGTATCTTGAGCATCCGTGATTACCATTATCCGGCAGTGCCAGCATTGGTTGTGGTCGTGGTACTTATAGTAGTACAGATGATCTTGACATTGGCACTTTCGAAATCTTTAAAAAAACAATCTTTGATTGATAGGATTCGGTTTAGTAATTAGTACGACATAAAGAGGTCTATACATTTTGAAAAATCTCTTGACTCTCAACCTGGTTCAGGGTATATAGTACGGTCACCAGGGAAGTGAAGGAGGTTCGTTTTATGAGAATTAGTGAAGCGGCAAAAGAAACCGGACTGAGTGTGAGCAATATCCGGTTCTATGAAAAGAAGGGTTTGCTGTCTCCTGAGAGAGAAGAGGAGAGCAAATACAGGGATTATACAAAAGAAGACATCAGACGACTAAAACAGATTATTCTCTATCGGAAGATGAATCTTCCGGTGGAGATGATTTTCCTGATATTGAATGGGGAAGCATCTGCAAGGAATGTGCTGGAAAGACAAAGGGAAGAACTGATTGAACAACAGCATATGCTGCAAGGTTCCATAGAACTGTGCAGCCGTGTATTGGCTGAAACTGATTTGGAACAAATTGATGTGGATTACTTCTTATCCTATGTAAAAGAGGAAGAGGACAGAGGAAGGCAGTTTGCCGTGATTGAGGAACTGCTGGATGATGCATCTGATTTTTACGGAATTTCCAAGTTCCGGGCAGACCCTTGGGCAGGAAAGCTTATGCAAAACAAATGGATTGTCCGTGGTATAACGCTTATATGGCTTCTTACCTGTATTCTGCTTCCAATTACGCAGATTGGTGCAAGAATTGCGGCAGAAGGAAGTGTGAGACCGATAACGGTTTTCTTCTGGTTCACGTGGGGCTGGGCTGTCACGTATCCGTTTTATAAATTTCGAAAATATAAAACAAAGAACAGGGCTTAGGTGAGTCAGGAAGGAAATGGTCTATGAATAGTTTGGTACCGATTTTTCAGGGTGTGATAGAGTGGATTTATGGATTTACAGGAGATTATGGTGCAGCCATTGTAGTTTTGACCCTTGTAATCCGTATGATTTTGATTCCCGTAAATATCCTCCAACGCAGGCAGGTAGAAAAGCAGCGGGAAGTTCGTAGAGAAGCAGAGAAAATCAAGGAAAAGTTTAAAAAAAATGAACGAAAGCAGCAGGAAGAATTGCAGAAGCTCTATGAAAGAAAAGGTCTTGGTATGGGTAGCTGTTTCATGAGCTTGCTGCAGCTTCCAATCATGATTAGCCTTTATAATGCGATTCGTATATGTGCAGTAGCAGGTACAACAACCATCTTACTACCGTGGGTGTCATCTCTGCTCTTGCGGGATCGGACATTATTCCTGCCGATCACAACGCTGGTGGTACAGATTTTACCGCAGACTTACCCATATATACGATTATTCCAAGGTCTGAATTTGCAAAAAAGCTCTCTTTCTATGCTGCTTGTGCTGTTGCTTACCAACAGTATGTTTGTGTTTGTGATACCTGCAGGGGTTGGACTTTATTACCTGGTATCCGGCATGTTTACTGCGGCAGAACAGTTTATATACAATATAATAGATGTTTACAGACAGAGAGCGGTAAACATATAATTATGTGTTTTAGCAAATTCATTGTTTCGATATAATATGAAAACAAGCAACGGACAAAAGCCCATTGCTTGTTTTTGTATATGGCAGTTTCAGGTCAATCTACTTTAGAATAGATCGCTTATAAACGGAGCTGGTCGCCATAAAGTAGACCATATATAGGAAGAAGAATATAAGCAGAGTTACAGCTCCATAGAGTGGAATCAAATTCTTTTGTAAAATAGCTTCCCCGTATAGGGAGTGCTGTTGTATACCATTTCTCCGATTGGATCTGTGTAATATGCCTGCCCGGCAAGGGTAAAATCACCGGCATCCGTAGAAACAGTGGGGTGGAAACTTAAAAATGCTGTTCTTTCCTCATCAGCAGCAATGGTCTGCCACTGTGTCGTAAACTCATTTTCATTCAATTATCGATTGTGAAAATCCTCCTGTCTTGGAAGGTATGCATCAAAAATAAGGTCATAGTAAGGCGTAATCTGATGTTCCTCCATAAATTCGGTCACAAGATCATAATTTCCCCGGGGCAGATCCTTTTTATCGTACACATCGTTGTAAGAAGAGCTGATCTGGATGTCATACAGGGATCTGACATCCAGATAACCGAAAGCCCAGCCCGTCAGTGCTGGTGCCGTCACAAACAAAATGGCAGACAGTACCAGTGTAAGACAAATGAGGGTCATGCTTTTTGATGTGGAATTCAGTTTGGATAGAATCTGACCCAAAAAGAACAGATTGTTTCCCTTATATTTGCAGGCAGGTGTTTTTTCCTTTTGTTCTGCAATGAAAAAGCCGGAAAGGTAAATGACATAGCATATCATGTAGATGATGTCAATCAAAAGATATAACATGTAGCTGTTCAGGGTTCCTTATCCCCCGGCCAGGCTGTACATTTTCTGAATTGTAGGCACCGATGCTGCAAAGGCGGTTGTTATTAGGACGAATATAAGGTTGAAAGCCAGATATTTCTGGAACATCCACTTTTTGCGGCGTACAAGGTATACGATTCCAGTCAGCAGACAAGCAGCAGGCGCAAGGATATTCCCCCAATACATGAGATGGACCGGCAGTGGGAAACGTATGTCATGGTAGAAATACATTTTTGAGTTTGCTTGTGAAATGATTGCAACTAAGGCAATTTCGATTGCAAAAGAACGTATTCGAGCTTTAGAACATATGGGATTTTGTCTGTCGGAAGAAGCTGTAATAGGGCATGATGGGACAAAGTATGATTCTTATTATGTTCGGGAGGTGTAAGGAATGGCTTTTGATTTTAAGAGAGAATGCAAAGAATTTTATATGCCGAAGAATAAACCGGAGATTGTCAATGTACCGAAGGTAAATTATATTGCAGCCAGTGTCTGGAATTTCCCTGTGAAGGATATGCAGAAACAGATAAGACCTTTGATAGAAGAATAATGATTGATGAGTGAAATGCGGACAGAGAGGGAACATATCAAGTGGTTGGTATCGCGAAGGAAATTTGTCGCTGTTATTTTTATGCGTGATATTCGAAGTGCACATGTTTTGCTATCATGCATATTCTGGTATGAAGAACAGAAAATGAGGTTTTTTATGAACCATTGCTATTGTGCTAATCAAACAGATTATGGTCAAATGCCATATGTTGCAAATATCGGACAGCTGACCCTGCAAAATCAAAACTTCCGCACAGCCATATGGACAGGATGTCATTTACAAATGACCCTGATGTGTATTCCTGCATGCGGAGAAATTGGTTTGGAAATTCACGAAGACACAGATCAGTTTATTAGAATTGAGCAGGGCACGGCTATCGCCCAAATGGGAAGCTGCAAATATCAACTGGATTTCCAGCAAAAGATGTGTCAGGGAGATGCTGTTTTTATCCCGGCAGGAACCTGGCATAATGTTGTGAATATTGGAACGAAACCTCTAAAGGTATCTGTAATCTATGCACCACCAAATCACCCGGTAGGAACAGTGCATCGTACCAAAGCAGATGCAGAGCGGGAGAAATATTAGAACCTTACTCCCGAAAATTGCATAGGGAGAACCATTAGGGCAAGGTAATCGCAATGACGATTTCCTTGCTTTTTTGCGTTAAGGAATAGTAGAATTTTGATAGCGATAAAGTGATCTGTAGTGGAACAAATCCTGACAAAAATTGTCGAGAAAGGATTTCTAAGGATTGATAGTATATAGATACAGCGAAGCAAGAGAGGTGAGATCAACATGGAGTGGATGGAGGCTATTGGTAAGGCAATCGAGTATATTGAGGAACATATAACAGATGAATTGACGATAGATATGATTTCAAAGCATGTGAATGTATCCCCATTCTATTTCCAGAAAGGAATTTCCGTATGAAGGTGCTATGCCTGACGCATTGCAGGATGTAAACACAAAAATTTTTACAGAATGGCTGCCGGCACTTAAGGTGCTCTATGAAAATGTAGGGGCTTTACAGGCTTTTATCTTTTGACCTAAGATTAAGAAGATGTTAGAATGTACTTTAAATCATGAATTATAATTAGGAGATACTTATGAAAAAGAGAGAGAACATACTTCAAAAATCAGGTGTGGCAGCCTTGATCGCTATATTTTGCTGTCTCTTATGGGGCAGCGCATTTCCAAGCATCAAGGCAGGCTATCAGTTATTTGCCATTCCTTCTGAGGATACCCCGGCCCAGATTTTATTTGCAGGGATTCGATTTGCTCTGGCAGGCGTGATGGTGATCATAGCAGGTTCAATTTTACAGAAAAGATTTTTAAAGCCTTCGAAGAAAGCAATTCCAAAGGTATTAAAGCTATGTTTACTGCAGACAGTGATTCAATATGTGTTTTTTTACATTGGACTGGCACATACAACAGGAGTAAAAGGTTCCATTGTCAATGCAGTGAATGTGTTTTTTTCAATTTTGGTTTCCTGCATAATATTCAGACTGGAAAGATTAAATTCCCAAAAGCTTTTGGGGTGTATGATCGGTTTTGCAGGTGTTGTGATTGTAAACCTAAGCGGTGCAATGGATATGAGCTTTAACCTGTTAGGAGATGGCTTTTTGCTTATTTCCGCATTTGCCTATGCCTTGTCTACTGTTCTGATCAAAATCTATGGAAAAGATGAGAATCCGGTCATGTTAAGCGGATATCAGTTTTTCGCAGGCGGTCTTGTGATGATTATTATTGGACTGATCATCGGAGGAAGGATCAGCAGCGTTACGGTTCAGGGAATTCTTTTACTTTTATATATGGGATTTATCTCAGCGGGAGCATATACGCTGTGGGGTATTTTACTCAAATATAACCCGGTGTCCAGGATAGCGGTCTTTGGATTTTTTACTCCCATATTTGGTGTGATACTGTCAGCATTGATTTTGAAAGAGGGTACAAGCTTTGATGGAAAAACGCTGGCAGCATTGATTCTGGTGTGCATTGGAACTGTCATTGTAAATTATGAGAAATCGGTGAAAGGTTAAGAAAGTGGAATGTCAAAAAGCAGAGATTCATAAAAACCTCTTTTTCTTGGCGATATCATAAACGGATTGTTTCAAAATAGAAAAGAACGAAAGAAACAAACTGTTTGTAATATAAAGAGAGATATGGTATCAGAACACTAAAAATAAAGCAGTTATAAGAAAACGTTGACCTTATTGGTTTCTTTTGCTATAATCAATTCATTGGTTTAAAGTGCTAAAATGCAGAAAGGCATGTGAGGAAAAAACTTATGATTATAACAGATTTTCTAGAGAGAAACGCCAGAGAGTTTCCTAACGATATCGCATTGGTGGAAATCAACCCTGAAATCAAAGAGGACAGAAGGGTAACATGGAAGGAGTTCGAACTGATCGAGCCTAATCCAAAGACCAGCTATCGCAGAGAAATTACATGGGGCGTTTTCAATGAAAAGGCAAACCGTTTTGCAAACCTTTTACTTCAGAGAGGTATAAAAAAAGGAGATAAGGTAGCTATCTTAATGATGAACGGACTGGAATGGCTTCCGATCTACTTTGGTATTTTAAAAACAGGTGCGTTAGCGGTGCCATTAAATTTCCGTTATTCTTCAGATGAAATCGAGTACTGTGTGAATTTAGCTGAAGTTGATATTCTGGTATTCAGCAATGCATTTATCGGACGTGTGGAAGAAATTGCGGACAGAATCAGCAAAGGAAGACTTCTCATCTATGTAGGTGAAGGGTGCCCGGGGTTTGCAGATGATTATAATTCCTTATCGGCAAACTGCTCCAGCCAGTCACCAATGGTTGCACTGACAGATGAGGATTACGCAGCAATTTATTTTTCTTCAGGAACCACAGGTTTTCCGAAGGCAATTTTACATAAACACAAAGCATTATTACATTCCTGTATGGTAGAACAGAATCATCACGGACAGACAAAGGATGATGTATTTCTTTGTATTCCGCCGCTGTATCACACAGGTGCCAAAATGCACTGGTTTGGAAGTTTAATCTCCGGCGGAAAGGCGGTTCTTTTAAAAGGTACTGCACCGGAGTTTATCTTAGAAGCAGCATCCAAGGAAAAATGTACCATCGTATGGCTCCTTGTTCCATGGGCACAGGATATGCTGGAGGCCATTGAAAGCGGCAGAGTGAACCTGGATGATTATGACTTAGATCAGTGGAGACTGATGCACATTGGAGCACAGCCGGTTCCACAGAGTTTAATTAAAAAATGGAAGAGTATCTTCCCGAACCATCAGTACGATACAAACTATGGTCTTTCCGAATCTATCGGACCGGGCTGTGTGCATTTGGGTGTGGAAAATATCCATAAAGTAGGTGCTATCGGAAAAGCAGGTTATGGATGGGAAGTAAAAATTGTAGATGAAAACCGAAATACGGTGAAAAAAGGCGAGGTTGGTGAACTTGCAGTCAAGGGCCCTGGTGTTATGACCTGTTACTATCGGGATGAAATTGCTACAAAAGAGGTTTTGGCAGACGGCTGGTTGTTTACAGGAGACATGGCCCAGGAGGATGAAGATGGATTTATCTTCTTAGTAGACCGTAAAAAAGACGTTATCATCAGTGGCGGTGAAAACTTATATCCTGTACAGATTGAAGACTTTATCCGTACCAACCCAAAAGTGCATGACGTTGCAGTTATTGGTCTTCCGCATAAGCGTCTTGGCGAAATCGCAGCAGCCATCGTTCAGATTAAAGAAGGTGTCTTAATGAAACCGGAAGAGCTGGATGAATTCTGCAAGGCATTGCCAAGATACAAACGTCCGCACAAAATTATTTTTGCAGAGGTTCCTCGTAATCCGACCGGAAAGATTGAGAAACCAAAGCTTCGTGAAAAATACGGTGCAGACAAGCTGATTGCAGATCAGAATATGGGCTAGTCCTTTAGAAATAGAGAGGTAAATGAAAAAATGAGTGAAGTGAAAATCATGCTTGGCAATGAAGCCATTGCCAGAGGTGCTTTCGAGGCTGGCGTAAAAGTCTCAGCTGCTTATCCGGGTACTCCAAGTACGGAAATCAGCGAAAATATTGTAAAATATCCTGAAATCTATGCAGAATGGTCACCAAACGAAAAGGTAGCTATGGAAGTTGCCATCGGTGCTTCTATCAGCGGTGTTCGTTCTATGGCATCTATGAAACACGTAGGTGTAAACGTGGCATCTGACCCGCTCTACACAGTATCTTACATTGGAGTGAACGGCGGTCTTGTATTAGTAGCAGCAGACGATCCGGGGCTTTATTCTTCCCAGAATGAGCAGGACACAAGATGCGTTGCAAGAGCAGCCATGGTACCTGTATTAGAACCATCCGACTCTCAGGAAGCAAAAGATTTCGTGAAATATGCCTTTGATCTTTCTGAAAAATATGATACACCGGTCATCGTGCGTACTACAACACGTCTGGCGCATTCACAGGGTCCTGTTACTTTAGAAGACAGATGTGAACCTATTGATGTTCCATACGAAAGAAATCCTGCAAAAACAGTGATGATGCCTGGAAATGCAAAAGGCCGTCATTTACATGTAGAAAAACGTTTAAATGAAATGATTGAAGATGGCTGTACTATGCCAATCAACAAAGTGGAAATGAACGATACAAAGATTGGTTTCATTACAAGCGGTATTCCATATCAGTATGTGAAAGAAGCTTGTCCAAATGCCAGTGTTTTAAAACTTGGTATGGTTCATCCGCTTCCAAAGAAACTCATTGAAGATTTTGCATCAAAAGTGGAAACCTTATATATCTTTGAAGAACTGGAACCGGTATTTGAAGAACAGATTAAATCCTGGGGTATCAAATGCATCGGTAAAGAAATCTTCACAGTACAGGGCGAATATAGTGCAAACATGATCCGTAAGGCGATCTTAAAAGAAGACCTGGATTTAAATGCAGCGGCAAAAGTGCCTGCAAGACCTCCGATTCTGTGTCCTGGCTGTCCGCACAGAAGTGTTTACTCAGTACTTAACAAACTGAAAATCCATGCAGCAGGGGATATCGGATGCTATACATTAGGTGCAGTTGCTCCGCTGAGCGTTGTGGATACAACCATCTGTATGGGTGCAAGTATTTCATCCCTTCACGGTATGGAAAAAGCAAAAGGTAAAGACTATATTAAAAACTGGGTAGCAGTCATCGGTGATTCTACATTTATGCATACAGGCGTAAACTCTCTGATGAACATGGTTTACAACCAGGGTACAGGTACCGTTATGATCCTGGATAACTCTACTACAGGTATGACAGGTCATCAGGATCATGCAGCAACCGGTAAGACCTTAATGGGTCAGGAAGTTCCTGCGATCAACATTTTTGAGCTTTGCAAAGCAATGGGTATCAAAAATGTAGCTGAAGTGAATGCATTTGATATTAAAGAACTGGAAAGAGTTGTAAAAGAAGAAGTCGCAAAGGATGAAGTTTCTGTAATTATTACAAAATCTCCATGCGTACTTTTAAATAAAAAGAAAAATACAAAGGTTTGCAGACCAAATCCTGAAAAATGTAAAAAATGCGGTGCATGCTTACGCCCGGGATGTCCTGCCCTTACAAAAAATGAAGATGGTACAATTTCTATCGATGAAACAATGTGTAACGGCTGCGGTCTTTGCATGAAGCTTTGTAAATTTGATGCAATCGAACTGGTGGAGGTTTAAGACATGGCAAATAATACAAAAAATATTATGATCGTTGGTGTTGGCGGACAGGGAACTCTGTTAACCAGCCGTATCTTAGGCGGTATCACAGTAGATGCAGGCTTTGATGTAAAACTTTCCGAAGTACACGGAATGGCACAGCGAGGAGGAAGTGTTGTAACATTTGTACGTTACGGTGAAAAAGTAGCAGAACCAATCGTAGAAGAAGGTCAGGCAGATGTTCTCATTGCTTTTGAAAAATTAGAAGCACTCAGATATGCACATTTCTTGAAAAAGGATGGTGCTATCGTTGTGAATGACTGGAGAATCGATCCAATCACAGTTGTAACTGGTGCGGCAGAATATCCGGACAATATTATCGAAGATCTTGAAAAAGAACATAAAGTATTTAAAGTAAATGCCATGGAAGAAGCTTTAAGATTAGGAAATTCCAAAGTATTTAACATTATCGTTTTAGGTGTAGCTGCAAGACACATGGACTTTACAAAAGAAGCATGGTTAAATGTGATTGAAAAAACAGTTCCGCCAAAAACAGTGGAAATTAATAAAAAAGCATTTTTATTAGGATTTGAAGGCGAATTTTAGAAAATCCTAATAAAATAGGAAGGCTTAAAGGAGAGGAAGAAAATGATTTGGAATGAAGCAAAGGAGTGCATGAGCCGTGACGAACTGCATAATCTGCAGAGCAAACGTCTCGTCAAACAGGTAAACAACGTATATCATAACGTTGAGTATTACCGAAAAAAAATGCAGGCATCGGGTATTGAACCAGGGGATATTGAAACGATTGATGATATCGTGAAACTGCCATTTACCACAAAAGCGGATTTAAGAGACAACTATCCATTTGGTACATTTGCAGTTCCGCAGTCTCAGATTGTACGTGTTCATGCATCCAGTGGTACGACAGGAAAAGCAACAGTGGTAGGCTATACAAGAAAAGACATCGATATCTGGAAAGAATGTGTTGCCAGAGCATTCTCGCAGGCAGGTCTTACAAGAGATGATATCATTCAGGTTGCCTATGGATATGGGTTGTTTACCGGTGGCCTTGGTGCACACTATGGAGCCGAAAATTTAGGTGCAACAGTCGTTCCAATGTCTACAGGAAACACAAAAAAATTAACAACCATGATGAAGGATTTTGGTGCAACAGCCATTGCATGTACACCATCCTATTTATTACATATTGCAGAAACATTAGAAGCAGAAGGCGATCTGGACAAGATTAGATTAAAAGCAGCAATCTGTGGTGCAGAACCATGGACAGAACAGATGCGCCTTCAGATTGAAGAAAAACTTGGTATCCATGCATTTGATATTTATGGTCTTTCTGAAATCATGGGACCAGGGGTTGCATGTGACTGTATCTACCATAAAGGCCTCCATGTATATGAAGATCATTTCCTGCCGGAAATCATTGATCCAAACACATTAAATCCGGTAGCAGAAGGGGAAACAGGTGAGCTTGTATTTACAACCCTTACAAAAGAGGGTATTCCTCTGATTCGTTATCGTACAAGAGACTTGACAAGCATCAGCTACGAAAAATGTGAATGCGGAAGAACCATGGCTCGTATCAGCAGATTCAAAGGACGTTCTGATGATATGCTCATTATCCGTGGTGTGAACGTATTCCCATCACAGGTAGAAGCTGCTCTTCTTGAAATGGGTGAGGCATCACCACATTATATGCTGATTGTTGACCGTGTCAACAATCTGGATACATTAGAAGTTCAGGTAGAAGTAGATGAAAAATTCTTCTCTGACCAGATTCGTGAACTTGAAAAACTATCTAAGAAAATTGGACATGTGATTCAGCAGGCAATTGGTCTTTCTGCAAAAATCACATTGGTTGAGCCTAGAACTATCGAAAGAAGTATGGGTAAAGCAGTTCATGTGATCGATAAACGTAAGCTTGTATAAGGGGGAAGATGCTATGTTTTTAAATCAGTTATCAGTATTTCTTGAAAACAGAGAAGGCCGTTTGGATCAGGTTCTCGAAATTTTAAAAAATAATCGTATTAATATCATTTCTTTATCTTTGGCTGATACCAGTGATTACGGAATGCTTCGTATGGTTGTTGCCAATCCGGAAGCAGCGAAAAAAGCGTTAAAAGATGCCGGATTTTCTGCAATGCTGACACCTGTACTTGGCATGAGACTTGCTCATAAAGAAGGACAGCTTCATGCAGCTCTCTCCGTAATGAGCAAAGAAGGCATTAATGTAGAGTATATGTATGCCCTTGCAACAAGCGGTGATGATGCGGTAATCGTGATCAAAACAGCTGATCTGGAAAAAGCGGCAGCAGTTTTGGAAGCAAATGGAGTAAAAATTGCTACAGCAGCTGAAGTTGAAGGTTAAGGTTTTTAGATTAACATAAGTGTATATTATTTTTAGAAAACCCTTGCATTTTGTGCGGGGGTTTTGTATAATAAAGAAGCTTTAGGGCTTTAAAGCGTTACGGTTTAAAGTTCAACGCTTTAAAGCAAATTAGTGAAATGTGAGGAAGAGATTATGGTAACAAAAATTCTATTTCTGGTGATTTTCTTTGCGGTTATGATCGGAGTGGGTCTATACTCAAGAAAACACGCAACCAACGTAAATGATTTTGTATTGGGGGGCAGAAGCGTAGGTCCCTGGCTGACTGCTTTTGCGTACGGAACCTCCTATTTTTCAGCAGTGGTATTTGTCGGATATGCCGGCCAGTTCGGATTTAAATATGGTCTTGCAGCTACCTGGATTGGGATTGGTAACGCGTTGATTGGTTCCCTGCTTGCATGGGTGATTTTAGGCAGAAGAACAAGGGTTATGACAAAGCATTTATCCGCAGCCACCATGCCGGATTATTTTGGAAAACGTTTTGATTCCAATGCACTGCGAATTGCAGCATCTTTAATTTCATTCATTTTCCTGATTCCATATACAGCATCTGTATACAACGGTCTTTCAAGATTGTTTGGAATGGCATTTGATGTCCCTTATGCAGCATGTGTAATTGTAATGGCGGCATTGACCGGTGTTTACGTGGTTTTAGGCGGATACATGGCAACGGCCATTAACGATTTCATTCAAGGGATTGTCATGCTGTTTGGTATCGTAGCCGTCATTGCGGCTGTCTTAAATGGTCAGGGCGGTTTTTACAGTGCTGTTGTGAAGCTTTCAGAGATAGAAAGTGATGTGGCCTTAACCATGGGACAAAAAGGGGTATTTGCTTCTTTCTTTGGACCGGATTTACCAAATCTGATCGGTGTTGTTATTCTAACATCCCTTGGTACATGGGGACTTCCACAGATGGTACATAAGTTCTATGCAATTAAGGATGAAAAGGCAATCCGTTACGGAACGATTATTTCCACATTTTTTGCCATTGTAGTATCCGGCGGATGCTATTTCTTAGGTGGTTTTGGACGTTTGTTTGATACACCGGCAATTCATGGAGCAGATGGAAGTGTCATTTACGATTCCATTGTTCCGACAATGCTTGCATCTTTATCAGATATTTTAATCGGTATTGTAATTGTCTTAGTGCTTTCCGCATCCATGTCCACTTTATCCTCTTTGGTGCTGACCTCCAGCTCTACACTGACTCTGGACTTCATCAAAGGCAATATCGTAAAAGATATGGATGATAAGAAGCAGCTTTTCTGCATGAGAGTGATGCTGGTATTCTTTATTGTGATCAGTGTCCTGATTGCACTTGATCCGCCAACCTTTATCGCACAGCTGATGGGTATTTCCTGGGGTGCACTGGCAGGTGCATTTTTGGCACCGTTTATGTACGGACTCTATTGGAAAGGTGTTACCAAAGCAGCAGTTTGGGCAAGCTTTGCTTGTGGCGTACTCTTAACAGTGTCCAATATGTTCTTTAAGTTCATTGCATCACCGATCAATGCAGGTGCCATCGCAATGGTTGCCGGTATGATCGTTGTACCGGTGGTAAGTTTTGTAACACCTAAAATGGATAAATCCATGTTAGATAAGATTTTCGTATGTCTGGAAGAAAAAGTAACAGTCAGCAAGAGAAAATCTATTGAAGAATAAATTGCCAATTGCATTTTAGCCTCACTGATAATATGATAAGAATGAAAAAACTTATCATATTTTCGGTGAGGTTTATTTATTATGAAGAAAAAGGTAGTTGTATTAGGCGGAGGAACCGGTTCCTCTACCCTGGTTCGTGGATTAAAAGAGTTTCCAGTGGATTTAACAGCCATTGTGTCAGTATGTGATGATGGCAGCAGCACTGGTGTTTTAAGAGAGGAATTTGGCATTCCGGCAGTGGGAGATATTCGAAGGGTGCTGGTGGCACTTTCTGAAACAGAACCTTTGGTCATGGAACTGTTTAATTATCGCTTTCATACTAAAAGTGATTTGGATGGACATACTGTTGGAAATCTTTTGCTGACAGCTTCTTCTGAAATTACAGGAAATTTATCTGACGGAATTGAGGCATTAAGCAAGGTGTTCAACCTGAAGGGGAAAGTAGTTCCTTTGACGGAAGACAATGTGGTTTTAATGGGCGAAATGGAAGATGGAAGCATCGTAGAAGGAGAACATCATATTACGGCTAATAAAAAGCAGATCAAACGAGTTTTTTACAAAGAAGAACCAGTTCCTACCAAAGAGGCAGTTAGAGCAATCGAAGAGGCGGAGCTGATTGTCCTTAGCATGGGAAGTCTTTTTACAAGTATTATTCCAAATTTAATCTGTGATGAAATCCGAAATGCCATTGACAGAAGCCGCGGCAGGGTGATGTATGTCTGCAATATGGTCACACAGCCGGGAGAAACGGAAAAATTTACGGTATCAGACCATGTGAAGCTGTTAAACGAATATCTCGGACATCACAAGCTGGATGTAGTTGTTGCGAACAGCGGTAAGATTGATGATTCCATGGCAAAAAGATATGGATCTCTTGAACAGAAGGATCCTGTGGAATTGGATTTGAAGGAGACAAAAGAGCTGGTAGAAAGGGTTATTTGTGGAGACTATGTAACGATTAAGAACAATCTGCTGCGACATAATGTGATGAAGCTGGGATTGGACATTTTTGGATATTTGCTGGAACAGAAACAATTACCATAAAGAAAGTAAGACCGCTGAGCGATTGGCTCAGCGGTCTTTAAATGTGCAGAAATTATAAATCCACACCTAAAAATCTTTTTGCAAGTACACCTACGAAGAAGGAAATTACAGCAACACTGATACTGATGACAGCCATTTCGAGAAATCTTGATCTAAAGGGCTGATCCTGTGCAACGGAAGTGTAATAGGTAAAACCTGCAATGATCAGAACAACAATCGCCAGCATACAAACCAACGCTAAAATGAACTGTTCGTTGCTGCAAACCAGGTATGGTGCGATCAGCAGAATGACCGTAATTAAATATGCAATGCCTGTATAGGTACAGGATTTTAACGCATCATCACGTCCTTCGCTTCTGGCGGCTAAAAATTCACTGGATGCCATGGAAAAGGTTGCTGAAATACCGATGATCAGACCGGAGAGAGCAATCAGTCTTGTATTCTGCATTGCAAATGTAAAGCCTGCCAGAGAGCCGGTCAGTTCTACAAGGGCATCATTTAACCCCAGAACCATACTTCCTACATATTGAAGTCTTTCTTCATCCAGCATTGCAAGAAGAGCCTGTTCGTGTTCTTCTTCCTGCTCTCTGATGTGGATGCTTTCAGGAACATCTGTTGCCAGCTGTTTATATTCCTCCTGGGCATTTCCTTCTCCGTTTTCCATTAACTTCACTGCAAAGGTAAAACCAAAGATTCTGGCGATCAGTGTGTATTTTAAGATTTTCAGCTTTTCCGGCTTCATACTTAGCCCTGTATATTTTTTCCAGATTTCATTGTGTGCATGTTCTTCCTGGGAAAGACGAAGCAATGTCTGTTTATTTTCTTCACCTTTGGCGAATTTGGCGATCCTTTCATAAATCACGCTTTCTGTTAATTCGTTTTGCTGCATTTTTTTGATAATTGCCAAAGACGCAGCAGATACATTTTTATTCATAAAATTCCTCCTCTTTTGCAAAAATGTATTTGACAAATTATGTAAATATTATAACCTATTTGTCTGTACGAAACAATAAGAAAGCAGGAAACTGTTTTTGTATACAAATCAAAAGATTTGTGGTAAAAATTATAATAGATAATTTGATAAATGGATGGGTGAGGATATGAACAGGGAGAGATTAGTGCGGGCATTTAATGAATATACTGCAAATTATGATTTGGATAATCCAAATATTTATCTGAAATACGTTCACACTGGAAAAGTAGCAGAAAACTGTGAATGTATTGCAAAATCATTGAATTTGTCATCAGCGGATTGTGATCTTGCATGGGAAATCGGAATGCTCCACGATATTGGAAGATTTGAACAGTTAAGACGCTTTGATACATTTTTGGACAGTATCTCTATTGACCATGCCGGTTTTGGGGCAGATTTGTTGTTCAAGGAAGGCTTGATGGAGCGTTTTGATGAGGAAGGGGAGAATGATGATCTGATCGAAAAGGCAATTCGCTATCATAGTCTTTATCGAATTCCGGAGGAGCTAACAGAACGTGAAAAAATGCTTTGTCAGATTATCAGAGATGCGGATAAAGTGGATATTTACCGTGCAAATTTTGAGACGGGATTAGACACTGTTTATCATGTGTCAAAGGAAGAACTTAGAAATAGCCTGATTACGCCGGAGGTTTATCAGGTATTTTGTGAGGAGAGGGCAATTCCTAGAAATATTACCAAAACTGTGGCAGATCATTTGGTTGGTCATATTGCACTCAGCTTTGAGCTTGTTTATCCGAAAAGCCGGGAATTGGCTGCAAAGCAGGGATTTGTCTGGAAATTACTGGAAACAGAATTTGAAAATCCGGAAACAATTGATACAATGAAACAGATTGCTGATAAAATTAAAAACTGGTATCAACAGAATATGCAGGAAATGATTATGTTATAAAAGGATTGAGCATAAGTCTCCTTTGTGGTAAACTGTCAGAAGTTATTGACACACAAAGGAGATTTTTATATGAGTAATCAGGAAATTTTAGCAACAGTTGCAGGGGAAAACATTACAGCTGCAGATTTGAACACATTTATCCAGTCTATGCCAAAGGAACAGCAGATGTATGCATCCAATCCGCAGTTTCGTCAGCAGATGGTAGAGCAGCTGATCAATGGCCGTCTTTTTGCAAAATATGCGGAAGAATTGAAATTAGATGAAACAGAAGAGTTTCAGAAAATTTTAAACAATGCAAGAAAAGATATCCTTGCAAGCATGGCAATCGGTGAAACTGTGAAAGAAGCAGCAGTTACGGAAGAAGAATTAAAAGAATTTTATGAAGCAAATAAAGAACGTTTCGAAAAAGGTGCTGCTGTCAGTGCAAAACATATTCTTGTAAAAGATGAAGCGAAATGTCAGGAAATTTTAGAAGAAATCTCTGCAGGTAAAGCTTTTGAAGTGGCAGCACAGGAGTATTCTACATGTCCATCCGGTCAGAGAGGTGGAGATCTTGGCGAATTTGGCAGAGGCCAGATGGTAAAGGAATTTGAAGAAGCGGCATTTGCAGCGGAAATCGGACATGTAGTAGGACCGGTTGCAACACAGTTTGGTTACCACCTGATTAAGGTAGAATCCAAAAAAGAGGCCGCAGCGGCACCATTTGAGGAAGTAAAAGAACAGATCAGAAGAAATCTTCTTTCACAGAAGCAGAACAAAGCTTACGCAGATAAAGCAGCCGAGTTAAAATCCAAGTACATGTAATAGGAACATGTATTAAAAGTAAGATAGCGGGAATATGTAAGAAAAGCCGAGGTCAAGTGTAGACGCAAGGTGATCTTACATATTCCCGCTATTGTATTTTTTATAAATTATTTAATCTTCGTGTGATTCTGTAACAGCACCATTTCTGTAAGCTTCTAACAGTGCTAACAAATCATCGATCTGTTTCTGTAATTCCCTTCCTCTATCGGTTTCGGAAATCTTCATACGTGCCCCCAGACGTTCAAATACGAGAGCATCGTTTGCAATGTCATGGTTGTGATAAATGGCATCATGACGTCCTGCAAACGGCTGATGGGAAACGATACGGATATTGTGAGAGTCGAAGATTAAGGTGTAACCTGCGATACCACTGGTCGGCTGATAAGCTCTGCAGAAACCGCCATCAATTACGATGAGCTTGCCGCCGCCTTTGATCGGGCTTTCCCCTTTTTTTGCTTTTACCGGTACATGGCCGTTGATAATGTGGCAATGTGGACCATTTAATCCGAATTCTTTTAATACCTTGTCACAGATTTCCGGATCCTGAAACAGGGTGTAGTATGCGTTCTTTGGTTCTGCCCATACATCATCTATATCCGGAAGGAAACGTCTTTCAAAAGTTGTCATACGGTCACGACCAAATACCGGACTATTGCGTCCTGACCAGAGCCACCACATGAAATCCAGACCGTACTGTTTTTCCGGAGAGCCGATTCTGTCATAGGATGCTTTACGGCAAAGCTGTTCTGCGTAATCTAAGAATTCTTTTCCGGAGCGTTCCCTGCCGCCGATGGTAAAGGAGATTAGTTCACCGTCATCAGTCATTGGGATACTTCCGTGATATAAAAGATTTCCATTCTGAATCTTGTAAAGTCCGCCCTTGGAGTATAAGAAACGGACATGTTTCTGTAATTTTTCACTCTGCTTGAAGGAAAGGGTTAACTGGTCGATTACATGGCTTTCGTCTTCTGTCAACTCATATGGATTTTTCGGATCAATGGTTGGAAAATCACAGTCTAAAAGCTGGTATTCTTTACCTTTTAATATAATAGTGCCTTTTTCGTAATCAATCATATTCAGAAGAAGGCGGTCTTCCATCTTGTATTCCGGACGGCGAAGGATTTTCTGACCTTCCAGCTTAAATAAAATGATGGTAATTGCTTTGTACATACGGGCAGAAAGCAGTTTGTCTTTTTCAGTGTATTCGTCGGCATCTGATCCTGTTAGTTTAACTTTGAAACAGCTTGTATCGCAGTCCTTATAAACTTCGTTGGCGAAAATGGAAAGCGGGCGCAGGGAAATGCCATATCCTGTTTCGATTACGTCCAGATTGTTATAATGAATAGAGTTGGAGAGAACCGTTGCAACCAGAGTTCTGGAGCCTCTTGCAGCACCCATCCATAAGATATCGTGGTTCCCCCACTGAATGTCAACACTATGATGTGCGCAAAGCTCATCCATAACAATGTCAGCACGAGGACCTCTGTCGAAAATATCACCCACAATATGAAGATGATCTACAGCAAGACGCTTGATCGCTTCTGCAATTGCCGTGATCACATCATCTGCCTGACTTGTATTAATAATGGAAGAAATAATATTTTCGTAATAATCCTTTTTTTCCTGTTCTTCCTGATTGATGTTCATCAATTCGTTGATGATATAGGCATAGCTTTTTGGAAGTGCTTTTCGTACCTTGGAACGAGTGTATTTTCCGGCAACGTAGCGGCAAAGACCAATGAGACGATGAAGGGTAATTCGATACCATTCTTCCATATCTTCCTCATTTTTTTCTTTTGCAATCAACTCCAGCTTTTCTTCCGGGTAGTAGATAAGTGTGGCAAGCTCATCCCTTCCCCTGCGAGAGAAGCTGTTGCCATATAATTCTTCCAGTTTTTCTTTGATAACTCCGGAACAGGAATTTAAAATATGCTGGAAGGCTTCGTATTCTCCGTGAATATCGGAAATGAAGTGTTCAGTTCCTTTTGGTAAATTTAAAATAGCCTGTAAATTGACAATTTCTGTACCGGCTGCCTGAACAGTAGGATACTGTTTGGAGAGCAGCTGAAGATATTGCAGTTCTTCAGGTCTGTAATTCTTTTTCGATTTCATATTGATTTTCCCCCTGTTTTGACTTTTCTAAAATTGAAGTCTTTATCCATTAAAAATAGTCTAAAATACAAGAGGGACAAAAGCAAGAAGATAATTTTCAATTCTTAAGATTTTTGTAATTTTGATAAATGTGAAGGGAATTTGTGGTATGATGAGGGAAAAGTGCGAGCTGGCACCAAAAGGAAGGGCATTTATGAAGTATCGGTTAACACGTGATGAATTAAATAAATTGACTTTTTATATGACGTTGCAGAGGTATAAAAAGGTAAAAACGTGGTTAGGAACAGCAATTCTTGCCTTTGTACTCAGGAATATTTTCAGTGGAGACGGCGGTTTCTTTGTCTGGATGTTCTATGATCTGATTTTACTCCTGCTGTATTTTTGGTTAACCCGGTGTTTATATGTTGAAATGAATAAAAAAGCAACGGACAGTGTGGAGCTGATTTTAGAGAATGGACGTGTGCGCATGGTAAGCGAAGAAGGAGAATACGGTGTTTCCTTTCGCGCGGGAGAAATCAGCCGTAAGGTATGTTTTCGTGGTCTGCTGATCCTGGTTCGGGAATGCTGGTGCGGCGAAGGGAAAAACAGAATCTGTGTGGGAACTGTCTACTATGCGATTCCGGAGAGAATTTTTGAAAATAAAGAGGAAAAGGAAAACTTTTTGAAAAAATTGGAAGAAGAAGTTACAGTGCCTGAGGATTCGGAAGAAACAGCGGGGGGAAGAAATCCACGGTATATTTTTGAATTTACTACCACCGAAGAAGGTCTGGCAAAGCTGCGTGATCTGACTTATCAATATCAGGTATCAAAAATGGGAAGCTATCGCAGATGGCTGAAGTTTGGATTGTTTGTGGTGGGCTTTGTTCTGGCACAGGCAGTCTGGATGCTTATGAAGGTATTTTATGCGGTGACCAATGCCCAGATCAGTTATGATAAGCTTCAGAGTGGAGACACACTATTTCTCATGTGTGGTATCCTTGCAGGGCTGCTCTTTATGCAGTCTAAGGCCAACAGACAGGGGCACATAAGACGTATCCGCAGAAGTAAGAAGGAGCAGGCCAACCTTGGATTTAGCCGAATGCTGATTTTTGATAAGGTCTGGGTAATGCAAAAGGGTGAATTTGAAGGTGTCATGGATTGGAACCAGATTGAAGCGGTTGTAGAATTTGAAGACTGTTATCTCTTTGTGGGAAAAAGCAGGAATGGTATTCTGTTGCTGAATAAGGATGAGGAAGATCAGGAAAAACTGCAGTCATTTATTTCCTGTTGCAAAGAACGTGTAAACTATGAAGTTTTTCAGCAACCGAAGAAGTGGTCACTTGGCAAGAATATTTTTACCATGATCATTTGCCTTGCCATGGTCGTTGCGGCAGGCTTTGTTGCTGTGGGAGTATCTATGCTTGAAGATGCATCCATGGAGTCTGGCACAGAGGAGATGTTTGTTTTTCGTCCGGAAGAATATGAGGACTATGTGCCATTTGAAAAGCAGCTGGAAGTGATGGAGCAGTTAGGTTTTACCGTGTCCCAGGATTCCATTGATTATTTGAAGGAATGGATGTCCGAAGAAGAATATGGTGGATATGGAAGAGTTTATGTGGAAGGTTATCCGTACCACGAGCTTTTAATGGGGCTTGGTTATCCGACTTATGATGAAGAAACATGGGAAGTTTTGGATTATTCCAAACAAGCCTACTGGCTGGATTTTGAGGGCTGGGATATTTCAACAGATTATATCCAGATTCTGAAAGGACTTGCGGCAATGTCGGGGGGAGAAGTCACGTTTACGGACATGAAGGAAGATATTTATCATGTGGACTGGGATAAAGGAACCGGAACCATCGATGTCACATTCAAATGCAATGGAAAACCTTACGAATTTGAGGCAAAGGTTGAGAATGACTGGATTGATGCGGATTTTATTGGTTATCTCAATGAGGTGCTGGACTTGGAAGGCTATACAAAAAACCTTTATGCCTGCTATGATGGCGGACAGGGCAATGTGCTGTTTTACCGGGATGAGGCATGGGCGGAGGAGTTTGTGGAGCTGACGCGTATTGAGCTGGGATTGGAAGCACAGTAGAAAAAAGGATTGTTGAAAAGAGGGATTGTATGAAATCAGGCAGAACAGGAAAAATCGTAATCGGATTATTGATTGCTTTTATGGTAATTTTTACTTATGCTATGGCGGCAACCAATCTGACCACTAAAGTGCAGGAGGATATTGTGATCTTATTTACCAATGATGTGCATTGTGGAATAGAGAAAAATATCGGATATGCAGGATTAGTGGAATACAAAGAATTGATGGAGGAAAAAACACCTTATATTACATTGGTGGACTGTGGGGATGCAATTCAGGGAGATACCATTGGAACCGTATCAAAAGGGGAGTATCTGGTGGATTTGATGAATGAAGCAGAGTATGATCTGGCAGTACTAGGAAATCATGAATTTGATTATGGTATGGATAAGCTGGGAGATTTGATTGAAAAGGCAGAGGCAAAGTATTTAAGCTGCAATATTTCTTATACAGGCTCTGGAGAAAATGAGCTTGCAGGTGTAAAGGCATATGAAATCATTACTTATGGTAATACAGATGTCGCGTTTATCGGTGTGACAACACCAAACAGTATTACCAGCTCTACACCGACCTATTTCATGGATGAAGCCGGAAATTATGTGTATGACTTCTGCCGCGGAAACGATGGACAGGATTTATTTGATTGTGTTCAGAAAAATGTGGATGAATGTCTGGAGCAGGGAGCAGAGTATGTGGTGCTTTTATCTCATCTGGGGGATGGAGAAGCGGAAGAACCTTACAGCTCTCTGAGTGTGGTAGAAAACACTGTGGGAATTGATGCTGTGCTGGATGCCCATTCCCACAGCACCATTCCATGTATGATCCTGAAAAACGAAGCAGGAGAAGAAGTTTTGCTGGCTTCCACAGGGACAAAGCTGGCAAATATCGGACAGCTTGTGATTTCACCAAGTGGAAATCTGACCACAGGACTGATTTCCCATTATACTGCAAAAGATGAATACATGGAAAAAGTAATCACTGACATCAAGGCAGGCTATGAGGCAGAGCTGGCAGAAGTGGTGGCAGTCAGCGATGCATCCTTGAAATGTAATGATGAAAGCGGTGTGCGTATGGTCAGAAACCGTGAAACCGCCATTGGGAATTTCTGCGCAGATGCTTATTGTGCGGTTGCACAGGCAGACATTGCGGTGGTAAATGGAGGAGGTATTCGCGCGGACTTGCTGGAAGGCGATATTACTTATGGAGATCTGATTGCAGTCCATCCATTTGGAAATACCTTATGCAAGGTGAAGGCAACGGGGCAGGAGATTTTAGATGCGTTGGAAATGGCAAGCCAGATGACAGAGCTTGAAAGTACGGATGGTAAAAATGCGATTGGGGAGGATGGAAGCTTTCTGCATGTTTCAGGGATGAAATATACCATTGATACTTCGATTGCATCCTCTGTGGAATTGGATGAAAATGGAAACTTTGTGGGTGTTACAGGAGAACGCAGAGTAAAAGATGTATATGTGGAAGTTTCAGAAGGTGTTTATGAGCCTCTTAATCCTGCAAAGGAGTATATGTTTGCATCCCATAACTATTTGATCAAAAATGGCGGTGGTGGCTCTAACATGTTTATGGACAATGAACTGCTCATCAATGAAGGTGCGTTGGATTATGAGGTACTGATTACCTACATTACAGATATTCTTGGCGGAAAACTTGGTGAAAAATATGCTGCACCGGAAGGAAGGATTACCATTCAGTAGTGTGAAAATTATGAAACAGAGACATTTATGGATTGACAATATCAGAGCCATTGCCATGATTAGTATGATTGCTTTCCATGCGGTGTGGGATTTGGTGTATCTTTACGGCATGGACTGGGATTGGTATGGCAGTGATATGGCTTTTTTGTGGCAGCAGAGCATTTGCTGGACATTTATCTTATTGTCAGGTTTTTGCTGGAGTTTTAGCAAAAATCCTCTGAAACAAGGACTTATCGTAAGCGCAGGTGGATTGATTGTCACAGCAGTGACATTGCTTGTTTCTTATGAAAGTCGAGTGATTTTCGGGGTACTGAACTTAATCGGGGCATCGGCATTGCTTTTGATCCCGTTGAATAAATATTTTGATAAAATTCCAGCGGCATTAGGTTTTGGGATGACATTTTTGCTGTTTGCTTTTACCTATGAGATAAATAACCGGTATTTAGGATTTTTTGGAATCAAAATGATAGAATTGCCATGGGATTTGTATCAAAATCGGGTTACTGCATTTATAGGGCTTCCTGATCCACGGTTTTATTCTACAGATTACTTTTCATTGCTTCCATGGTCATTCTTATATTTTGCAGGATTCTTTCTGTATAGGATATGGAATAAAGGGGAGCGAAAATGGAGTGGTTGTTTCAATCAAAAGGTTCCTGTACTGACATGGATGGGAAAAAATTCGCTGCTGATTTATATGATTCATCAGCCGGTCATTTACGGAATTTTTAAAATCATATTTTGGTGGTTGCAGCAAACTCGTGATTGATATATAATATGAAAAGAAGATATAACTAAGTTTAGTTAGTCAACACTACTTAATATAAAGGAAGTACAAAAGATGACATTAAAGGATATTAAAATTGGAAAAAGTGCAGTGGTGACTGCTGTTGGAGGTGAAGGGGCTCTTCGTCAGCATTTTCTGGACATGGGTGTGATTCCGGGGGCAGAAGTGACGGTTGTAAAATATGCACCAATGGGTGATCCCATGGAGCTTCTCATACATGGATATGAACTGACCCTTCGTCTGGCTGATGCAGAAAAGATTGAGGTAAAGGCCATTGACAAGCCTACAGATCCGTCATTAACGGAGGCAAAATTGCGGAAACCGAAAATGGAACATCCGGGGCTGGGAGAAGGCGGAAGATTTCATGAAAAAGCAACAGAGAATCCATTGCCAAAGGATACAAAGCTGACATTTGCTTTGGCCGGAAACCAAAATTGTGGAAAAACCACCCTTTTTAATCAGTTGACAGGGTCAAATCAGCATGTCGGAAACTTTCCGGGAGTTACGGTAGATCAGAAAAGCGGTCCTATCAAAGGGAATCCAAATACATTGGTGACAGACCTTCCTGGGATTTACTCCATGTCTCCATACAGCAGTGAGGAAATTGTAACAAGACAGTTTATCATCAATGGAAAACCGACGGGTATCATTAACATTGTAGATGCCACGAACATTGAACGCAATCTGTATTTGACCATGCAGTTGATGGAACTGGATGTTCCGATGGTTCTGGCCTTAAATATGATGGATGAGGTCCGTGGAAACGGTGGAGCCATTTATATCAATGAAATGGAAGAACTGCTGGGTATTCCGGTGATTCCGATTTCAGCAGCCAAAAATGAAGGTGTTGATGAGCTTATAAAGCATGCCATGCATGTGGCCGCTTATCAGGAGAAACCGCAGAGAAAAGATTTTTGTGACAAAGATGAAGCCGGCGGCGCAGTACACCGCTGCTTACACGGTATCATTCACCTGATTGAAGACCATGCAAAAGCAGCAGGAATTCCGGTAAGATTTGCCGCTACCAAGCTGATTGAAGGGGATCCAAGAATTCAGGCGGCCTTAAATCTGGATGTTAATGAAGAACAGATGCTGGGACATATCATTCGCCAAATGGAAGAAGAACGTGGTCTTGACCGTGCAGCAGCCATTGCAGATATGAGATTTTCATTCATTCAGAAGCTGGTTGATAAAACAGTCGTAAAACCGAGAGAGAGCAAAGAACATGCAAGGAGCCGTAAGATTGATAAAATTATAACCGGAAAATATACAGCCATTCCGGCCTTTGTCGGAATTATGGCAGCCGTTTTCTATCTGACATTTAATGTCATCGGTGCATGGCTTCAGGGAATCGTGGAGCTAGGCGTGGAGAATGTGACGGTGGCAGCAGGCAATGTGCTTGCCTATATTGGGGTGAGTGACACGCTGCAGTCGCTGATTATGGACGGTATTTTTGCAGGTGTGGGAAGCGTTCTTAGTTTCCTGCCAATCATCGTTGTTTTATTTTTCTTCCTTTCTTTACTGGAAGATACAGGATATATGGCGCGCGTAGCGTTTGTCATGGATAAGCTTCTTCGTAAGATCGGACTTTCCGGACGAAGCATTGTACCAATGCTCATTGGTTTTGGATGTACGGTTCCGGGGGTTATGGCAAGCCGTACACTTCCGTCAGAGCGTGACCGTAAAATGACCATTTTGCTGACACCATTTATGAGCTGTTCTGCGAAACTGCCGATTTATGGATTCTTTACCCAGGCATTTTTCCCGGAATACAGCGGAATCATTATGGTAGGCTTGTATTTTCTTGGAATTGCAGTCGGCATCGTAACAGCACTGATTTTTAAGAGTACCATGTTCAAAGGAGAAGCGGTTCCATTTGTGATGGAGCTTCCAAACTATCGTATGCCTGGGGCTAAAAATGTGGCGCAGCTTTTGTGGGAAAAGGCGAAAGATTTCCTGCAGAGAGCATTTACGGTGATTTTCGTTGCAACGGTGGCTATCTGGTTTTTACAGAATTTTAACCTGCATTTCAGCATGGTGGCAAATGCGGAAGAAAGTATTCTGGCAGCAGTTTCCGGTCTTGCGGCACCAATTTTTGCACCCCTTGGATTTGGTGACTGGAGAATCTGTACAGCACTGGTAACAGGATTCATCGCAAAAGAAAGCGTAGTTTCCACCTTAAATGTACTTTTTGGTACAGCGGCAGCCCTTCAGGCGGTAATCAGCCCTTCCACAGCAGCAGCACTGTTGGTATTTTGTCTGTTATATACACCATGTGCAGCAGCAATTGCTTCCGTAAAACAGGAGCTGGGAGGAAAATGGGCAGTGGGTGTTGCTTTTGAACAATGTGCGATCGCATGGATCTGTGCAGCAATTGTAAAAATCATCGCAGCAGTCTTTGGAATTATTTAATTACATATTGTATTTTTTCACAAACAACAGAGGCAATTTTTGACATTTTCAATTGCCTCTGTTATAATTTATAGAGCTATTGTTGTATCATGGAATAACTGGGGGAAACATGATGGATAAAATGACAGTAAGGAACATCATTTTAGATGGTAAGACTGTACTCGGTATTGAACTTGGTTCTACGAGAATCAAGGGAGTACTGTTGGACAGTAACCATGAAATGCTTGCACAAGGGGGATTTTCATGGGAAAACCGTTTGGAAAACGGTATTTGGACCTATCATATGGACGAGGTTTGGAGTGGTCTTCAGGCTTGTTTTGCTGAGTTAAAAGCAAATGTAAAGAAAACATATGATGTAGAACTAAACAATATTGGAGCAATCGGTATCAGTGCCATGATGCATGGCTACCTTGTGTTTAATGAGGATAATGAGCTGTTGGCTCCATTTAGAACATGGAGAAATACCATGACTGATGAGGCAGTAAAGATTCTCGTAAAAGAATTTGATTATCAGATTCCACAGAGATGGAGCATTGCACACCTTTATCAGTCTGTGTTGGATAACCATGATTATATGAAAGACATTCGTTATATGAGTACGCTGGCGGGTTACGTTCACTGGATGCTCACAGGCGAAAAAGTACTGGGTGCTGATGATGCATCCGGTATGTTCCCGATTGATATCGATACAAAAGATTTTGATGCGGGAATGCTGGAAAAATTTGATGCTCTTGTAGCAGACAAAGGCTATCCATGGAAATTAAAAGATATTTTACCAAAAGTACTTTTGGCAGGAGAATCTGCCGGTGTTCTGACGGCAGAGGGTGCAAAACTTCTTGATCCGACAGGCGGCTTACAGGCCGGAATTCCACTTTGTCCGCCGGAAGGTGACGGTGGCACAGGGATGGTTGCTACAAACAGTGTAAAGGTGCGTACCGGAAATGTTTCAGCAGGTACATCTGTATTTTCCATGATTGTACTGGAAAAGAAGCTTTCAAAAGTTTATCCGGAAATTGACCTTGTGACGACACCGGACGGCAGCCTTGTAGCCATGGTGCATTGCAACAACTGTACCTCTGATCTGAATGCATGGGTTTCAGTTTTCAAGGAATTCTGTGATACCTTTGGTGTAGACATGGATATGGATACCCTTTATGGCGGTTTATATCGCAAAGCATTGGAAGGAGATAAGGATTGTGGCGGATTGCTTGCTTACAATTATTTCTCCGGGGAGCATATCACACATTTCTCAGAAGGACGTCCGTTGTTTGTGCGTGAACAGAACTGTAAATTTAATCTGGCAAACTTTATGAGAACACATTTATGTACTTCTCTTGGTGCGATCAAAGTAGGAAACGATCTTCTTGTTGAGAATGAAGGCGTTAAAGTTGACTGTATCTATGGCCATGGCGGTCTGTTTAAGACAGAAGGTGTAGGCCAGAGGATCATGGCGGCAGCGTTAGACACTTCCGTTTCTGTTATGAAGAGCGCAGGAGAAGGCGGAGCATGGGGAATTGCAGTTCTTGCAGCTTACATGCAGTGGAAAGAAGAAAAAGAATCGTTAGGCGATTATTTGGAAAACAAGGTTTTTGCAAATGCGGAAAGCACTGCCATTGCACCTGATCCGGAGGATGTTGCCGGATTCCAGGTATTTATTGAAAGATATAAAGCAGGTCTTGCGATTGAAAGAGCAGCAGTAGAAACTTTGAAATAATGTTTGAATAAACCCCTGAAATAAATTTTGGGTTTAGATATATTTAGGAAGGAAAAACTTATGGAAATCTTAGAATTACAGAGAGTTGCCAATGAAGTCCGCAAAGGAATCGTGACTTCTACACATTCTGCGAAAGCTGGTCATCCGGGGGGATCGTTATCAGCAGCAGACATTTTAACTTATCTTTATTTTGAGGAAATGAATGTAAATCCTCAGGATGACAAAAATCCTGACAGAGACCGTTTTGTATTATCAAAAGGTCACGCAGCACCGGCATTATACAGTGTGCTTGCAAACAGAGGATATTTCCCGGTGGAAGATTTAGTAACCCTTCGTCATATTGGTTCTTATCTTCAGGGACATCCGGATATGAAAAGTACCCCGGGTGTTGATATGTCCACAGGTTCCTTGGGACAGGGAATATCAGCGGCTGTCGGTATGGCGATTGCAGGAAAGTTAGATAAGAAGGACTATACTGTATATACATTGCTTGGTGATGGCGAAATCCAGGAAGGTCAGGTATGGGAAGCGGCTATGCTGGCAGGACACAGACATCTGGATAATCTGATCGTCATTGTTGATAACAACGGTTTACAGATTGATGGGAATGTTGCAGATGTGAACAGCCCATATCCAATCGATAAGAAATTTGAAGCATTTAATTTTGAAGTAATTAATCTGGAAGATGGACATGATTTTGTTCAGATTGCAGAAGCGGTGAAAAAAGCAAAAGCAGTTGTTGGAAAACCGGCAGCGATTATTGCAAAAACTGTAAAAGGTAAAGGTGTTTCCTTCATGGAAAATCAGGTTGGATGGCATGGAGTGGCACCAAATGATGAGCAGTGTGCAGCGGCCTTGGCTGAATTAGAAGGAGGTGCCAAATAATGTCAGAAGTAAAGACAATTGCAACAAGAGAAAGCTATGGTAAAACCCTGGTAGCCCTTGGTGCAGAAAATCCGGATATTGTTGTTTTAGATGCTGACCTGGCAGGTTCTACAAAAACAGGAATGTTTGCAAAGGCATATCCTGAAAGACATATCAACTGTGGTATTGCAGAAGGAAATATGATGTCTGTTGCAGCAGGTCTTGCAGCCAGCGGAAAGACTGTATTTGCATCTTCTTTTGCCATGTTCGCATCAGGACGTGCATATGAACAGATTCGTAACTCTATCGGATACCCACACTTAAATGTAAAGATTGGTGCATCTCATGCAGGGATCTCCGTAGGAGAAGACGGTGCAACCCATCAGTGTAATGAAGACTTCGCGATCATGCGTTCCATTCCGGGCATGGTAGTGATCTGTCCGTCCGACGACGTGGAAGCATGTGCAGCAGTTCGTGCGGCAGCAGAATATGACGGACCGGTTTATTTAAGAATGGGTCGTCTTGCAGTACCTGTATTTAATGATCCTGAAACCTACAAGTTTGAATGGGGCAAGGGTGTTGTAATGAAAGAGGGTACCGATGTATCCATTTTTGCAACAGGCCTTGAGGTAAATGAAGCCCTTAGTGCAGCGAAACTTTTAGAAGCAGACGGCATCAATGCAGAAGTGATCAGCATTCATACCATCAAACCAATCGATAAAGAACTGGTTGCAGCATCTGCAAAGAAAACAGGAAAAGTTGTAACAGTAGAAGAACATTCTATCATTGGCGGCCTTGGAAGTGCGGTATGCGAAGCACTTTCTGAAACAGTTCCAACACCGGTTCTTCGTATTGGTATCAATGATGTTTATGGGGAGTCTGGTCCTGCAAAAGCATTAATTGCAAAATATGGTCTTGATTCAGAAGGCATTTACAAGAAAGTAAAAGAATATTTGGAAAAATAAGAAAAGAGAGGTTTAATCCTCTCTTTTTTTGCCCCAGAAGAACAGTGCCACTGTACCAGGACCTGTATGACTTCCGATGGTGGTTCCAATGGAATTGATCAATACCTTACCACCAAGTTTTGGAAAACGCTGTTCAATCATATCTGCCACTGCTTTTGCATCTTCATAGCATGCAGAGTTTGAAATATAACATTTTCCATTGTAATCCGTGCCGTTTTCGGCAAGTTCAGCCATTTTATCTACAATTGCAGTGATTGCTTTTTTCTTTGTACGAATCTTAGATCTTGGAACTAATTTTCCTTCAGAGCTGACATTTAATAATGGACAGATGTTTAACAGGTTCCCTACAAAACCGGATGTTTTGGAAACGCGACCGCCCTTTACAAAGAATGTCAGATCAGAAGAGAAAAACCATGCATGGCAGTTCAATTTGTTTTCTTCAGCCCATGCGGCTAACTCATCCGCAGACATGCCGTCATCTCTTAAATCAGCCAGTTTATCTAAAAAAAGACCATAACCGGAAGAAGCATTTAAGGAATCGATGATATAAATCTTTCTGTCAGGATACTGTTCCATCATTTCGTTTCTGGCAATACATGCGGAGTTGTAAGTGCCGGAAATACCGGAAGACAGGGTTACATGTACAATGTCTTTCCCTTCTTTTAAGATAGATTCAAAATATGTCATAAATTCTTCTACATTAACCTGAGATGTTTTTGTATCGGCACCATCAACCATTGACTGATAGAATTTGTCAAAAGCCATGGATTCGCCTAAATCATCTAAATACTGTTTGCCGTCTAATTCAAAATGAAAACAAATATAAGAAATGTCTCTTTTCTGAAAATGTTCCTTGGTCAAGTCTGCAGTAGAGCAGCAGCTTAATACATAATCCATTTGATTTACCTCCATTCAAAATGTGGTTTTAAATACTATATAACAAATGAGTAAAAACTACAATATAAATATTTTACAAAATTTAGAAAAAAACAGGATGTATTTTAGGAAAATAGAAAAAATACTCATTAATTCATCCATTTTTTTCTAAAATCGGAGGCGCTGATGCCCTCGGATTTTTTGAATTGTTTATTTAAATAGCTGGTATCATAAAAACCGGCTTTTGCAGCAATATCTTCCAATGTAAAATCGGAAAAGCGTAACAGCTTTTTCACCAGTGTGATTCTTTTTGAGATAACATAATGATTTGGGGTAATGCCGAAATGATTTTTAAATTCTCTGGAAAGATGATATTTGCTGATAAAAAAATGCTCTGACAGTTCGTCTAAAGAGAATTTATCCGTATAATGCTCATCTAAATAGAGACGTATCTGCAGCATTTTTTGACGGGCAGGAGTCTGTTCCTCCTTTGAGTTTGTCACATCCTGCAGTAAAATGGACAGAATATCCATAATCAGCCTGGAAGACGAGATTTCCGCCATCAAATCCGCGTGTGTATTCACATCCAATAACCGTTCTAATTTATCCTTCAATTCTCCGAAAGCCTGAGGCATCAAAGCTGGATCTGAGATTACAGAAAAGTACCGATAATATTCCTTCGAGGTAGCACCGTGAAAATGTACCCAGATCAGTTCCCAGGGGTCGGAATCACTGCTCTGGTGATAATAGGGAATCTTGCAGTCGATAAAAAAACAGGAGCCGGGTTTTAATTCATAGAACTTTTCATTATACATCAATGTCCCGCTTCCGGATAATACTAAAACTATCAGATAAGAGTCCAGATTTTTGCGAAAGGCCCGGTGACTTTCCTTCAACTTAAAGTATCCCGTTTCCTGGACATAGAAAAAAGCAGACCGTGCAATGCTGCTTGGAGTTTGAATCATTCGTCTTGAATTTTCCATATAAGAATCTGGAAATTTGTCAAAAAAATCTGCCATAATTGTAAATCCTCATTGTGTTCAATAGCAATATAATACCAATAATAAGCAAGATGCTCACTTGTTAATTAGAATATACAAGAATATACTTTAAAACGCAATAAGGAATGTGTAACAAAAAAATACCTGAAAACAGAAAGGGTGAAAATATGTATTATGTGCTTTTATCAGGAGGCAGCGGAAAGCGTTTATGGCCATTATCTAATGAAGCCAGACCGAAACAATATTTAAAGCTTGTGAATAGAGAAATCAATTCTATGGAACATTGTTCCATGCTGCAAAGAGTCTGGGAGCAATTAGAATATGCGGGCATTGCAAAGGAAACCGTGATCACAGCAGGAGAAGAACAGCTGGAGCTGATCAGGAGCCAAGTGAAAGGTGCAAGGGTCGCTGCGGAGCCAATGAGAAGGGATACCTTTGGTGCGGTGCTGTTATCCTGTGCATATCTTCACAGTTATGCAGGAGCGGATTTAGAAGACTATGCAGTAGTGATGCCGGTAGATCCTTATACAGAAATCAGTTATTTTGAAACCATCAAAACACTGGAAACTGTGATGAAGAAGTCAAAGGCGGAAGTAGGGCTGATGGGTGCGGTGCCGTCTCATCCATCCACAAAATACGGTTATATTCTCCCGGGAGAGAAAAAAGAAGCTTATTTTGAAGTGCAGGGATTTGCAGAAAAGCCGGATGTAAAAAAAGCAGAAGAATTGTTTGCTCAGGGAGCATTGTGGAACTGCGGCGTATTTTGTGTAAAAATTGGTGCAATGCTGAGTATGGCAGAGAAATACGGTGTTCCTACAGATTATAAGGGCATGTGTGAGCAATATGAAAAGCTGCCGAAGATCAGCTTTGATTACGAAGTCCTTGAAAAAGCTGCGAAGCTTGCCATGGTACAATATCAGGGCTTTTGGAAAGATCTTGGAACCTGGGATGCATTTGCAGAGCAGATGAGTACAGATTGTATTGGAAATGTAGTCCTGGATGACTCATGCCAGAATACGCAGATTATTAATGAGCTTCAGGCACCGGTGGTTGCCATGGGAACCAAGGATCTGGTGGTAGTTGCAGCACAGGATGGAATTCTGATCACTGATAAAAGTCAGGCAGCAAGAGTGAAAGAAGTAACAGGAAGTTTTATTTCCAGACCAATGTTTGAAGAGAGAAGATGGGGAACCTTAGAGACCCTTGATGATACAAAAACAGATGGAGTTTCCACACTAACGAGAAAAATCAAAATCTATGATGGCATGACTTCAAGCTATCATTATCATAAAGAACGAGATGAAATATGGACAGTTTTAAATGGCAGCGGAGAGCTGATTCTGGAAGGAAGTAAAATTGCACTGACTCCGGGAAAAGCAGTCTGTATCAGAAAAAATCAGCGACATGCGGTAAAGGCATTCAGGGATTTTGAATACATTGAGATTCACGTAGGAACAGCAGTTGGAAATGACGATATCAATCGAATTACATTTGACTGGGATGAAATCGAGCTTAGTCACATTTTATAGAAGATGAGGAGAAAATTATGGGAAAAACAGCGTTAATTACAGGGATTACAGGACAGGACGGATCTTACCTGGCGGAATTTTTACTGGAAAAAGGTTATGAAGTTTATGGATTATTTAGAAGAGGTTCAACAAATACAACAAAACGTATTGAACATATTTTAGAAGACCGTGCAGGGAGAGATAATCAGCTGCATCTGGTTTACGGGGATATGACAGATTCCATGAATCTGGTACGTCTGATTCTGGAAATTCAGCCGGATGAAATCTACAATCTTGCAGCCCAGTCTCATGTGGCAGTATCCTTTGAGGAACCGGAATATACAGCCAATGCAGACGGAATCGGTGTTCTTAGAATCTTAGAAGCGGTACGTGTTGCAGGCCTTGAAAAGAAAACAAGAATTTACCAGGCTTCCACATCGGAGCTCTATGGAAAGGTGGCCGAGATTCCACAAAAGGAAACAACTCCGTTTCATCCGCGTTCTCCATATGGTGTTGCAAAGCTTTATGGTTACTGGATCACAAAGCATTACAGAGAAGCTTATGATCTGTATGCAGTAAACGGAATTTTATTTAACCATGAATCAGAACGACGCGGAGAAACCTTTGTAACAAGAAAGATCACTCTGGCAGTGGCAAATATTGTAAAAGGAAAACAGGAAAAGCTGTATCTTGGTAATCTCAATGCAAAGCGTGACTGGGGTTATGCCAAAGATTATGTAGAGTGTATGTGGCTGATGCTGCAACAGGATAAACCGGAGGATTTTGTCATTGCTACCGGAGAAACAAGAACTGTGCGTGAATTTGTAGAAGCAGCCTTTAGATGTGCCGGAATCTCCATTATCTGGGAAGGTGAAGGCGTTCATGAAAAAGGAATCGATGCGGCTACCGGAAAGGTACTTGTGGAGGTATCACCTGAATTTTTCAGACCGGCAGAAGTAGATTTATTACTGGGAGACCCGACAAAAGCAAGAGAGGTTCTGGGATGGAATCCAAGAAAAACATCCTTTGAAGAACTGGTAAGGAGGATGGTAGAACATGATCTTGGACAGAACTAAAAAAATTTACGTAGCCGGACATCGAGGGCTGGTTGGCTCTGCACTGGTTAGAAAATTACAGGCAGAGGGATTTACCAATATTTTGACAAGGACTCATAAAGAACTGGATCTGACCAGACAGGCAGATGTAGAAGCCTTTTTTGAACAGGAAAAACCGGCTTATGTCATTCTGGCGGCAGCAAAGGTAGGAGGTATCTATGCAAACGATACCTATCCGGCAGACTTTATTATGAAAAACCTGCAGATTGAATGCAATGTGATTGATGCTGCATATAAAAACGGTGTGGAAAAGCTTCTGTTTTTGGGAAGCTCCTGCATTTATCCAAGAGAATGTCCGCAGCCGATTAAAGAAGAATATCTGCTCAGCGGTTATCTGGAAAAAACAAATGAAGCTTACGCACTGGCTAAGATTGCCGGCTTAAAAATGTGTGCCTATTACAATCAGCAGTATGGCACGGATTATATCAGTGTCATGCCTTGCAACCTGTATGGCATCAATGATAATTTTTCACCGGAAAACTCCCATGTACTTCCGGCGCTGATGAGAAAATTTCATGAAGCAAAGCTGAACAATGAAAAGACTGTCACAGTTTGGGGCAGCGGAACACCTCTTAGAGAATTTTTAAATGTGGATGATCTGGCAGATGCCTGTCTGTATTTAATGGATCATTATAAAGGAAATGAATTTTTTAATGTAGGATATGGTGAAGAGGTTACCATACTGGAACTGGCGGAAATGGTGAAAAAGGTTACAGGATATCAGGGGGAAATTGTATTAGACCCATCAAAACCGGATGGAACACCTAGAAAGCTGACAGATATCAGCAGATTAAAAGCCATGGGCTGGCAGCCGAAAATCACTTTGGAAGAAGGATTAAAACAGACCTATGAATGGTATCAGACCAGTCAAGCTGGAAGCAATTAGAAAAGAATATATCTGGGGAACAGAGGAGTGGCTGTTTTCTGCCTTGCATGAAGAATGCAGCACAGTTCCCCTGCTGATTAAAAAGATTACGGCCAATGAAGCCTTATCGGTTCAGGTTCATCCAAATGATGAATTTGCGAAGGCAGAGGAAGGCTGCAGCGGAAAAACCGAGATGTGGTATGTACTGGATTGTGAGCCGGCTGCCTATCTTTATTATGGCTTAAAGCATCAGATTTCACCAAATGAATTCCAAAAAAGGATTCAGAATGGAACGATTACGGAAGTATGCAGAAAAATGCCGGTGAAAAAGGGTGATGTTTTTTATATTCCTGCAGGTCTTGTGCATGCCATCGGAAAAGGTATCACTGTAGCAGAGGTACAGCAAAGCTCTAACATTACCTATCGAATCTTTGACTATCTAAGGGAAGATGAGAAGGGACAGAGAAGAGAGCTTCATATTTCCAAGGCAGCACAGGTGGCAGGCTTCCGTCCGCCTTTGCAGGGACACAGACCTATGGGACTATGTCAGAAAAAAGAGGGATATGAAAAAACACTGCTGGTACAGTGTCCGTATTTTATCGTAAATCACTATCGGGTAAAAACAGTGATGGACAGCAGAGAAGGAGAAAATGCACTGGCAGTTTATGTAATTGAAGGGAAAGGAACTTTGTCTGTGGAAAATGAAACCATGGAATTAAATGCGGGAGATTGTATATTTGTTCCTAAAGAAGTAAAAAACTATGAAATCAGAGGAAAACTGGAAATATTGATCAGTGAGGTGCCAAAATGAAATTGAAATTTGGAACAGGCGGACTGCGTGCAGTCATGGGTAATGATGAAACCCAGATGAATGTACCTGCGATACAGCAGGCGACACTTGGCGTAGCAGCTTATATAAAAACATTTCAGAAGGATGCTCCCAAGGCAGCCATTGCCTATGATACAAGAAATCATTCGGAAGAGTTTGCAAGAGAAACAGCCAGAGTGTTTGCTGCGCAGGGAGTCCGTGTATTTATTTATCCCCAGCCGATGCCAACGCCAATGCTTTCTTTTGCTGTCAGAAAACTGAAATGTGACATCGGAGTCTGCATTACTGCCAGCCATAATCCCAGAGAATATAATGGATATAAGGTATATGGAGCAGATGGCTGTCAGATCACAAAACAGGCTGCGGATATGATACAGAAAGAAATTATCAAAGCGGATATGTCCTGTATGGGAGAGGCAGAAGATTTTGAAAAATGTGTGCAGAAGGACCTTATAAGCTTTATCGGAGCGGAAGTAAGAAACGCTTTTTTGGATGAAATTTTGAAATATCGTACAAAAGAAGTGCTTACGGGAGATTTGAAAGTTGTTTATACCCCTTTAAATGGTACAGGACTGATTCCAATGACAGAAATGTTTGACAGAATTGGTGCTGGCCGGACATATGTTGTGGAAGAACAGAAATATCCTGATGGAGATTTTCCTACATGTCCATATCCAAATCCTGAAGATCCGGAAGCGATGAAATCGGGAATTGCTTTATGTGAAAAAATGAGTGCCGATATTTTATTAGCTACAGATCCTGACAGTGACAGATTGGGAGTTGCTGCAAAAAATGGTGACCATTATGAACAGTTCAGTGGAAATCAGTTGGGTATTTTAATGTTGGACTATTTGCTGAAAGGTAATGAAAAAAACTTTAATAAGCAGAAAAATCCAGTGGTTATAAAAACAATTGTAACAACAGAGCTTGTAGAAAAAATCGCTAAAAACTACGGTGCAGAAGTAATTAATACACTCACAGGCTTTAAGTACATTGGTGAACAAATAGGAATTTTAGAGAAAAACGAGGAGCTCCCTCGCTTTTTGTTTGGCGTGGAAGAAAGCTGCGGATATTTGATCGGTCCGTATGTAAGGGACAAGGATGCCATAGGAGCGGCAATGCTTGTATGTGAGATGGCGGACCACTATAAGGCCAGAGGCTGGACTTTATGGGATGCTTTGTCAGATATATATGAAACATTCGGTCAATACGAATCAAGTCAGGAAACCAGGATATATGAGGAATCTGCGGCAATCGAGGAAATGAATCTGCTTAGAAGAATGTTAAAAGAGGATACAAAAGCTTCCTATGATAACTCCAGGGTTGTGAAATATGAAGATTATCAGGAAGGAGTATATGGATTACCAAAGTCCAACGTATTAAAGATGTGGCTGCAAAATGGCTCTGTGGTAGTAGTCAGACCTTCCGGTACAGAACCTAAGATCAAAATATATCGGGAAAAAACAGTCAAAAAAGCAGTGAAGGCATAAAAACGTATGATTTTGTGTATATTTTTGCCGATTTGATTTATGGTAAACCAGAAAAATCGGTCCTATAATCTGAGTACAAGTAACGGATGATGACTTCAAAGGATAGGTGAGATACATGTTTCCAATTAAAAATGACAAAATGGAAAGGGTGCATACGATTCATGCGTTTTCCCATCACTTTCCGCCACATTTACATGAAACACCGGAATTTATTTATGTAACCTCAGGAACTCTGGAACTTGGAATCAATCAGGAGTTTTACCACATGGAGAAAGGTGATTTCGCCATTGTGTTTCCTAATTTGATGCATCACTATCAGGTATTTTCCCCTAGCACGAGTAGTGCAGTTTATATATACTCTCCCTTAAACCTGACTGGACAGTTTCGGACATCCCTCCAGAATTATTGTCCGAAATGCCCAATCATTCCCCTTGAAAACGTGCATGAAGATACGATTTATGCGATCAGGAGACTGGTTGAGGACAAGGAAATGAATCCGGTAATAGAGCAGGCTTACTTACAGATTATTTTATCCAGAAGCATGCCGCTGTTAGAATTGGAAGAAAGAATCCTGAAAGAAAGTGATGATACGATATACAAAACTGTGGCGTACATTGCAGGACATTTTCAGGAGGATTTAACGATAGAAAAAGTAGCCAAGGATCTTGGAGTTACAAAATTCATATTATCAAAGGTTTTTTCTATGATATTTCATAGAAATTTTAACCAGTATTTAAATGAGCAGAGACTGAATTATGCGTGTGCAATGCTGGAATATTCCGACGTGCCTATTACAGAAATCTGCACACAGGCGGGATTTCAGAGTCAGCGTACCTTTAACCGCGCATTTCAGGAGGTGTATGACATGACACCGAGAGAGTATCGAAATCAATACAAAAACAGATATTTGATTATTGACTAAAGGTTTCTTTTTATTAAACTTTCTTCCCCCCAAAGAAAGTGATGGCTGAAGAACACAAAGCGTATCCTTCAGCCGTTTTTTATTGTGTTTTTTCAGACTGATCCCGCAGCTGTTTACGAAAATCGGAAGGTGAAACACCGACCTGTTTTTTGAAAAGTCTGCTGAAATACAAAGGATTCTCATATCCTACAATTTCTGCGATTTCAGTAATGTTATAATCTGTTGTTTCCAAAAGAATTTGTGCATTGGAAATACGCAGAGAAAGAATGTATTGGGTTGGAGTAGAGTCTGTATATTCTTTAAATCCCCGAATGAACCAACTGACACTCATATGGTGGGCAGCAGCATATTCATTAATATTAATTTCAGTGTGGTAATTTTTGTGAAAATACTGGACAGCTTCATCAAAATCTTTTGCATGTGTCCTGCTCTTACTGTAAGGCTCTGTAAGAAGAGTACGATGAATACGAATCAACAGGTGATGCAGATGATTGACCAGTAAATCTTCATAATCGGCTTTACAAAGCTTTAATTCCTGAATCATCTGTAAAAACAGATATTTGTATTCCAGAGCAGTGCCTGTATGAATCACATGGACATGGTCTTCAATACCATATCTGTGGAGTAGTTTTTTTACATCCCTGCCGGTAAAATGAACCCAGTAAACCTCCGTCTGATCTACTCCGTAATAGTAATATTTCTGTTCTTCCTTTGGTCTGTAGATGACCATATGTCCGGCAGACACAATGGTTTCAACCCCATCGAAAAAGAAATGTGCCTTTCCGGAGGCAATATACAGAATCTGAAAATCCAGTCTTCCTCGTGGTCTGTGGGTTGGTAACTTTGGCAGAGTGGACAAATGATAAGTACCACAGCTTCCTACCACCAGAGGCTTGGTTTTATCCATAAAATCAACAAGTGAATTGTGCAAATAGGCAGAATCAGTATACATAATATTCCCTCATAAGTAAAATTAAAATAAAATTTATGTTATATTGAGAATTGTATCATTTTGTGCATGTTTTGTCCAACAGCTTTTGTAATATTTATATTTTGCAGTACAGTATTCAGTTTGATAGAGACCAGCCTTCTAAATCTCCGGATTTGATTGCATGAAATAATCTTTTTTTAACCCCCGGGTTTTCAGCATTTAATTGTTTGATCAGTGATTTGATATATTCTCTTTTGGTAGAACCATCCATTGGGCAAGGATTTTTCGCACATGGAAGGTTCATTTTTTTCCCAAATCCTTTAATTTCAGCCTCGGGAACATAAATCATTGGGCGGATGACGGTCAATTCGCTTTTGTCTAAATGGGTAACCGGCCAGAAGGAACAGAAACGTCCCTCGAAAATGAGCGCGAGCATCATGGTCTCGATGACATCATCCATATGGTGTCCATAAGCCACTTTGTTACAGCCAAGCTCCTTGGCTGCATCATTGAAGGCACCTTTTCGAAGTCTTGCACAAAGGGAACAGGCAGAGCCTTCCAGTACATCAGAAGATACCATTTCCCCGATTTTTGTGTGTACAATGTGATATTCAACCTTCAGTTCCTCGCATAGCTTCTGGATTCCACTCAGATCAAAGCCTTCATATCCTAAATCCACAGTGATTGCCATAAGCTCGAACCAGCTTGGATAAAATTTCTGCAGGCTGGAGAGCGCATATAAAAGTGTGAGAGAATCTTTGCCGCCGGAAATACCGACAGCAATTTTATCTCCCGTCTGTATCATTTGATATTCGTCTACAGCCTGTCTTGTATAGCTTAATAGTTTTTGTAGTTTCATATGCTTCATTCCTCAGGAAGTATTATAATAGGAAAGAAAAGGAATTGCAAATATGGAAAAATTCTGGAAATTTAAAAAAAAATTAAGTGTTGACAAAATTATAAGAATACTATAGAATAACGTTTGTGTTACGGAGATGATACGAAAAAGTGAATAACGGGGTGTGGCTCAGTTTGGCTAGAGCGCCTGGTTTGGGACCAGGAGGCCGCAG
>ERZ1032130.9-NODE-9-length-63525-cov-5.761289_pt1 | contig 63525 bp, 53 predicted proteins | sample MGYA00517879_ERZ1032130 | MGnify/ENA primary metagenome ERZ1032130 (study PRJEB33719, sample SAMN04262597) | wastewater metagenome | biome: rural village; feature: animal feces; material: feces | host: Bos taurus | place: El Salvador | collected 2012-01-31 ...
CTTTAGAATATAATCATAAAATTCCTTTAGCCGCAGGACACAGTGATAATTTATCATTGATCGAAAATCCTGATAAAGGATGGGGATGGCTGATGGATAAGGGCTTTGATATTATTCAGACAGATTGGGCACCTCAATGTAATGCTTATGTAAAGAAGCGTTTAAATCAGTAAAAATATATTGAAAAGAAGGTGGCAGATATTTTACGTTTTTTAGGTTATGGAGCTGCTTTTAATCCTATGTTAGGAAATACAAGTGCATATTTTGAAAAAGATAATAACTTATATTTGATAGATTGTGGAGAGTTGGTTTTTCATAAGCTATATGAAAAAGATTTGTTAAATGAATATGAAAACATATATGTACTTATTACGCATATGCATGCAGACCATATTGGGAGTTTGGGATCGCTAATTTCATATACATATTTTGTTATGAAGAAAAAAATAACTGTAATTCATCCGAATAATAAATTAGTGCTTTTATTAGATTTGACTGGAATTGATAGAGAGGCATACAACATAAAAGTGTGTAATGAAATAGAAATAGATGAAATTAGTATCAAAGCCATTCACGTAAAACATGCAGATGATATGGAGTGTTATGGATATATCATTACTAATAGTGAAGGAACCATTTATTATAGTGGTGATTCATACGAAATTCCAGAAATGGTATTAAAAGCATTTTTTAATAATGAGATTGACAGAATATATCAAGATACAACTGAAAAGGTATCTGCACATCGATCTCATTTTCCACTTGAGGAATTAGCAGAAATTATACCGGTTGGTTTTAGAAACAAGGTTTTTTGTATGCATTTTAGCAGTGATTTTTCTGAATCAATTTATAAATTAGGGTTTAGCGATGTTACTAAGCTTGCAGAGCTATAATAATTTACAATGACAACAGATTGGAGTGCATGGCAGCTTCTTTCTGTTGTCTTTTTTTAAAAAAGGAGAATTGAAATGGAAGTGTTTTTTGAAGTAATAGGTTACCCTATGGGTAGTTTTCAATATTCAGCATTGCTCAGAATGATTTTTGCTACGATATGTGGCGGTGTGATTGGGTTAGAGAGAGGGATGAAGGGACGTCCTGCCGGACTTAAGACTTTTTCGCTCGTCTGCGTGGGTGCAACGCTTGTAATGGTCACCAATGAGTATATCTCGATTAATGTAGGAGGCACAGGAGATGCTGCAAGAATGGCTGCACAAGTAATAAGTGGAATTGGTTTTTTGGGTGCAGGTACGATTATGGTTACTGGTGCCAATCAGGTAAAAGGGCTTACAACAGCTGCGGCACTTTGGGTGAATGCAGCGGTGGGTATTGCAATTGGTGCTGGATTTTATTTTGGAGCCATCGCTACAACCGCTCTTGTGTGTGTGTCATCAATTGTGTTTCGTAGTGTGGATCGGGTGATTATCAGTAATTCACGTTATATGAAGTTGTGCGTAGAGGGGGTCAATGAAGAGTTTGTAGTCCGTTTGGTGGAATTTCTTTCTGAACGTAATATTCATGTTAGAAATCTCATTAGAAATTCAGAATATAAATGGTATAAAAAGGATATTTGTGTCATTTTGGAACTGGAATTTAAAAAGAGACATAATCATTATAAGCTTTTGAAAGAGATTGAAAAACTGGAAGGGCTTCGATTTGTAGAAGAAATTTAAAGGCGTGAAGCAAGCCTTCATCAAATTCTATTTATTGATGTTTTGGCAAAGAAGGGGTATAATCTTGATATTCATAGATTATATTGGAAAAAATATCAAGTGTTTTTGTAAAAGAATAGGAGAAGGGATGTGAAAAAAAGCTATGGCAACGATTTTAGATGTAGCGAGATTAGCCGGAGTGTCGCAGGGAACTGCATCCAATGTGCTTAACAGAAAAGGAAATGTAAGCAGTGAAAAAATCAGGTTGGTTGAAGAAGCAGCACATAAGCTGGGGTTTACAATTAATGAAAAGGCTAAGATGCTGCGAAAAGGTTCCAGCGATTCATTGGCGATTATTCTGCCAAACATCCAATTCAAGCAGTATAGAGATTTTTATACAAGTTTTAAAGTATATGCTGAAAGAAAAGGCTATTCAACAGAATTAATGATTACAAATGATAATCCTGATACTGAATTGGAAATGCTTCAACAAGCTAGAGCAACAATGAAAAGCGGGGTTGCGATCGTGTCGTGTCTGGACGAGCAGGCGGATCAGAGCGTTTTTCAAGGCTTTGAAAAAGTGTGTCATGTGGAAAGAAAGCCGCTGTTTTCGACCACATATTATGGATTTAATTATTCATTGTGTGGAAGAGAGCTTGCACAAGCTATTCAGGAACAGGCATACCACAATGTGCTTTTGGTTCATGGTACGTTGAGGTATTCTAATGAAAAGGAAATGGTTGGGGCATTTTTAAATACGGTTTCTGCCGGAGACTGTAATGTAATTGATATTTCAACAGAGCTTTCAAGACTTTCGAATGCTGTTTTGGCAATTTTTGAGGAGCATAATTATATTGATGCCATTGTGACAACCAATTTGGGATTTGCGGAAAAAATACGACAGATTAGTAATTCATTGTTGTTGATTAATTCCATCCCTATTTATACTGTTTCCCCTGTTTTTACTTTACCGGAAAAAGATTATAGAAAATATGAATTAAATTATAGCTTGTTAGGGAGACAAGTAGCAGAAGCCTGCATTGTAAAGAACGATGAATCAGCTGAAAATATCCTGCAAAATGATGGATATAGAAAATGGAATAACATTCAGTTGACAGGTCGGGCAGCAGATACCCTTAATGTGTTAGCACTTGAAGGTCCGGAAGCTTCGGTAATGAAGGGGTTGGCACGGCTATATGAGGAGAAAACCGGTACTAAAATTCATATCTCAGTCTCGTCTTATAATGAGATGTATGATGCTTTTGTGAATGCGGAGAGTTTTAGACTGTTTGATATTTTTAGAATTGACGTAACATGGATGTCGTGGTTTGCTGAAAAGATTTTGTTGCCGTTGGATAGCATAGATGATGATATTTCAGGGGCTGCAAGTGGGTATTTACCAGCATTGGTTGATAAATATGCAAAAGTTAATGGAAGAATCTATGCATTACCAGTGACCCCAAGTGCCCAATTACTTTTCTATCGTAAGGATTTGTTTGAAGATGCTGCAATCAAGAGGGAATATTGGGAAAAGTATAGAACCGATTTAAATGTACCAAGGAGCTTTGATGAGTTTAATCAGATTGCAGGATTTTTTACAAGAAGTATGAATAATTCATCAAGAGTTCAGTACGGAACCAGCTTGGTGCTGGGAAATACGGGGGTTGCTGCCACCGAGTTTTTAACAAGATATTTTAGTTATAAATCTCATTTATATTCTCCGGATGGATCAATTGTACTAAATGATAAGATTGGCACTAAGGCGATGAAAAATCTTATAGAATCTACAAAATATATTGGTCCTAAGAATATATCCTGGTGGACAGATGCTGCAAAAATATTTGCCAATGGTGATGTTGCAATGCAGATTATGTTTAGCAATTATGGCTCAGAGGTTTTGGGGTATAAATCCAAAATCACGGATAAGGTTGGATACAGCATTGTGCCAGGAAGGAATCCGCTGATAGGAGGGGGAACATTGGGTATTTCCAAAAACTGCAAATACCCAAAGGACGCATTGGCATTTATAAAATGGCTGACAAGTGATCCGGTTGCATCTGCAAGTGCCGCTTTGGGAAGTGTCTCACCATGCTCAAAGACCTATGATATTTACGAAATTGTAGATGCATTTCCATGGTTAGAGTTATCAAAAGAGTGTTTTTCTCTTTCTCAGACAGAGCGTTTACCTGTTGAAAATCTCTATCCATTTGATGAAAGAAAGTTCCTTAATATTTTAGGGACAATTATCAGAAATGTATGTTCAGGAGTTATAGAAATAGATTCAGCACTAGATTTAGCACAGAAAATGATTGATGATAACTTTAATATAAGGCCATAAAAAGTTTTGCAATCTTTTTTTAGATACTAAAATTCGCTTCCCAGATCTTCTTAGGACGGCAATTCGTCTTACATTTCACTGACTCTGTCTGCTGAGATTTTGTATCAGTCATTGCTGTCGATGTGGAGCGGTATAAGTAAACTTCGCTTCAATCCGTTTTTCTTTCTTCTGTTAATGGGAGAAGTGTAATGTAGTCTCTTCCGCCTGTTTCATAGATTGTAAGGATTGCACATTAACAACGCCGCCGTCACCCATGTTCACGGTTACTGTAATATTGCTTGTTACACATGCATTGCAATCGCCATCCTGTTGGGAGAGCAAATATGGAACGAATGTTCCGACGATATTGTAATAATCGAATTGGCAGTAATTCAGTTTGCAAACTCGGTGTAGTAGATATTTTACAAGAAGCAGATGCAAGTTTTGCCGTTGGGATACATTGCTAAGAGAGCTCTGGAAATAAAGACCATTGGAGAGGCAGAAGCAGAAATAAAAGGATCGTTTTCTGGATTGAAAATGCTTGAAATATGCTGATGTTTTGTAATACCAGAGCAGGTTCATATTGGAAATGATAAGGCAGTGACGGCAATGTTGCTGCCATTTTCTTTCCGAAAGAAAGAAGAACAGCATTCAGAATGAATGCGTAGTCACCAACGATAGAGTGGTGAAATAAGGGGATTGGGGAGAACCCCAACAAGCATTTTGGCACAGAACGGCGGAAGACAGAATAGGGCAAAAAGAGTGAACTTGTCCAAGTTTACACTGCTTGCCGATTTGTGAGAACTTAGAAATGGTGTTTGAAGAATGAAAGTAAGCAGTTGTAAAGAAATCAATAGAAAAGGTAAAAATAGATCGGTGCATTCAGGAGAACAGAAAAACAAGAAAACTGACGCAGGAGGAACTGGCTGAAAAATGCGGTTGCAGCAGTAATCATCTGGGTGCCGTAGAAGTGCTGTATTGAATGAGAGCGTTGACTATTTCCTGATGGATGGTCCACACGCTCATCCACAATATATCATTGATATCGCTGAGAAACTCAGTCAATGTACAGCACCAACATTACAGGTTGTGAACACGTTGTTGGATGGTATGTTGGAGTATCAACAAAGTATAGCAAAACAAAAAGAATAAATTCGGTTGGGAATATCATTTATGATTGACAGCCGTATCTACATTGAGAATTGTTACCGCAAAGCTGTCAGTCATCATATGGATAGTTTTGCGGTTTTTGTTTTTGACATATTAAAGGAGGAAAATATGGCAGAGGAAATTGAAATTCAAGATAATTTGTATATTGCAGAAAAGGATTACACGCAGTATTCGGTTGACTATGTAAAAACTATGACAGCATTAGAAACAACATTACATAGCTGTGAAGATCCGGCAGAAATCGCAATGACTACATTGAAAGTTGCAGCAGAGTTCTATGGTGGCGATTGGTGCGGCATTATTGAAGGCGATTTAGAGATGGAAGCATGGGCTCCAGTTTTATGGTATGACGTGAGAACACAGGGGATGACCACAACAAGATTTCGTGAGTTAGAGGAAACAGATGCCTATAGCCGATGGATTGAAGCATTGTATCAATGCAAACCGATGATTATTCCTGACACTTCTATATACAAAGAAAGTAATCCTGCTGAATATGAAATTTACAATAGATGTGATGCAGAAGCTATTTTAGCAGTGCCGTTTTGGAAGAATCCGATAGGATTTATGATTGTAAGAAATCCAAAACGATACAACAATGATGTTTACGAAAGTGGATTTTTGCAAGCACTTGCATTTGTAACTTTTTCAGCAGTAACTGAACAAAAGTTGTTGAGACGTACTCAAAAAGCATTCTCTCCAGAAATCATAAAGAATGATTCTGACGTAATCATCAATCTTTTTGGAAAGTTGGAAATATATACTTCTAAAGGGGTATTGACTGAGGAAGAATTAAATTCTCCGAAAATCAGCCGATTTTTGGTCTATCTGGTGTTGCACAGAGATCGCCCGGTTCCTGCTCGTGCTATATGTGATGCAATATGGCCAGAGGAGGAGACAGATAATCCGGGTGGAAAAATTAAAAATCTGGCATTCAGATTACAAGCAGCTTTTAGTGATATATCCGATTCTCGTTTGGTTGTATCGACATCACATGGTTATCAGCTCAATCCTGAATTAAATATTATGACGGATTTGAAAATGTTTGAAGAATGTTGGCTGGAGGCACAGAGTGCCTTGACATTTCAAACAAAAATCGAATTATTGAAAAGATCCGCAGACTTGTATTGTGGCAATGTATTTGCTTCCGCAAGTTCGGAACATTGGCTGATACCACATGAATTAACATATAAATACAAATGTCTGGGAATATATTTTGAACTGATGAAAATAAATTTTGATTCCCAGAATTACGCAAATGTTCAAAGATATGCAGCTTTAGCATTGGAGATCGAGCCTGCTAATGTAGATGCATATTATTGGATGATTCGTTCCATGAAGCAGAAAGATTCTTTTGCAATGGCAAAAGGAGAATTAAAAATGGCAGAACACATATTGACAGAAACAGAATATGCGGAACTTATTGATAGATTGGAGAAATCAAAGGATTATATTGATTAAAAGCATAAAACCGTCATAAAACCAATATTTGACCGCCATTAAACCCGATTTTTCCATGAGACCGTCATAAGACCACCATTTGACTCTCATTTGACTGGTGTGAAACCGGTCATAAGACCCTCGCAAGTTATGGTTTCAGGGCAAAAGCAAAATTGCCTTTGAAATCTGTAATTTGCGGGGGTTCTTTTTGTGTTTATAGAATGCCATTACAGAGCAGTTGTTTTTGCGAAATATCGCAAGGATAGCTGCTCTTTTTTTGTTTTCAGGGGAATGCCCCATAGCCGTTCTCCGCCGGTTCTGGATTTTGACAAATTTCAAAATTCAGAATTCGGAGGAAACAGAAATGAAAGAAAAAATTGAATACAGATATCAATTTGTAAACGGAGATGTTGTAGAACTGCGGATTAGCAGAAATGGTTCGGGAAGTGATGATAAGAACGGAATTACATCAGAATGGTTGGAACTGTTGATGGATTTGGATAGAAGAGAATACAACAACGAACATGCAGAAACCAGACGCCATGTTTCGTTAAATGCTCTGGACCAGAATGATAACCAGATTCCGATTGAGAAAGATGCGTTTGAAGAGTTTTATGAGGAAGAAACATGGGCGGAAATGTGTAAGTATTTAACGGAAAGAGAAAAAGTTATTGGTGATTTGTATTTTCGTCAAGGATACACACAGCCTGAAATTGCAAAGATTTTCGGAATCAATCGCCCAAGAGTTACGCAGATAATTACGAAGATTAGAAAAAAATTAAAAAATTTTCTGTAAGGGTATAACCTTTTGACCTCTCCCGTGGCTTAACTATGAAGGGGTTAGTTTTCAAGACCGCTTCGTGTACCTTGAAAACTTATCAGTCATTCTTCAGGTCCTTCCTATTGCAATGAGCAACGCAAGCGATACGCCATACTTTCATCAGAAAGTGCGAATCCTATCGGCTTGAAACTATCGGATTGCTACCGATAAGGCGAAGAGGTGCAATGGGGATAATGATACTTCCGTTCAGCCATAAATCACGAAATGGGAACGGCTCGGAGAGAACCTCGGAGGAGCCAACAGCTCATGGAGTTGCCAGCAACAACCGCCTGAAGATTCCCAAGCAGAAATAATCTGTTTTATGAAATGATTCATATCCGTATCGGGGTGTTGAGGACAAATAGATGCGAACATATCAAACATATACACAATAAAAAGCTGGACCGACGAGTGATATTTGTTACCCGTCGGTCTTTTACATACAAAGAAATGGAGGATAGGATACGATGGATGAGATTAAAAGAGGAAATCTTTACATCGCAGATTTAGACCCGGTAAAGGGCAGTGAGCAGGGAGGTAGCAGACCAGTCCTTGTCGTACAGAATGACGCAGGCAATCAACATAGCCCGACAGTAATCATTGCGGCAATTACCAGTCAGAAGAAACCAAATCAACCGACACACGTTTGTTTGAAAGGTGTGGATGTTCTTCCGAAGGATTCTATGGTTTTATTGGAACAAATTCGTACTATAGATAAATCCAGACTGGAAGAATATATTGGAAAAATTGGTTGGGAGTTGATGGAGAAAGTGGATAGGGCATTGCGAATCAGCGTTGATCTGAAGAAGCAAGAACCAATGTTACTTACACTTTGTCCCAGATGTGCAGCTCAGTTTTATAATTCCGCTTCACATCATATTAAAAAAGCACAGGAACATCAGAATATCAAAGAAGTCTGTATGTTCTGTAACGTGCGAAGAGGTGTAGATTATTACATTTATCCGAGAGGATATAGGAACAAAAAATCTCAAAATGTCAAGGATGTCAAATAAATAAATTTTCGCCATTTTCGGGGGGAATGCCCGTGGCGACAAAATAGCACTATTTCGGCTGTCATGGTAGGATATAACCACGGCAGCCGAAAGTGCTTTGGAGGAAAAGCACATGGAAGAAAAATTGAATACACAGCAGGTTTATACACCGTCCGAGATTCAGGTGCTTTTAGGTATCGGACGAAGTAAAACCTATCATTATTTAGCGCAGGTTCATCTTGAGGGAAAGCCTTTTCGTGTACTGAAGATTGGAAATCAGTACCGAATCCTGAAGAAATCTTTTGATGATTGGATGTGCGGAGCAGAATAGGTAAGGTGAATTTCATGGAAAAAAAGAGCGTAGCGTTCTTTGAACGAGGGTCTTGGTATCACAGAACCAAGACTTTGAAGGAAGACGGCACCGTAAAATATGGAAAAAAGGGCGGTTTTGAGTCGGAGCAGGATGCTGTAAAGGCTTATAAACTGGCTGAAAAAGAATTTAAACAGCAACAACGAAAACTGATGATGGAAGGAAAGAATCGTCAGGAAGTAATGCTAAAAGATTATCTGATTTATTGGTATGAAGAAGTCTTTTCACAGCGAGTTGAGAACACAACGAAAATGTTGGGGGCATATGTACTGTATGATTTAGTGTTTCCAAATATGGAGCAGGATATAAAACTTCGATATGTTAGTGTAGAATACATGGATGCTCTCTTGGAGAAACTGTCACACAGTTGTGCTTCGGCCGGGAATACCTGCCGAACATACCTAAATATCGCTTTTAAGGATGCAGTGATTGAGGGATACATTTCCAGAAATCCAATCCCTGATACAAAGCCATATAAAAGAAAAGCACCGAAAGTTACAATTTACAGTAGAGACAAATTGAAGATTTTTTTGAAAGCAGCATCAAAGGACGATTGGTATCTGGAATATTTGCTTGGAGTTTTCTGTGGGTTGCGAAAAGGTGAAATTCTCGGTTTGAAGTTTTCAGACTTTGATTTTGAGCAGCATACTGTGAAAATTGAGCGTCAGTTGGGAGCAAGTCCTGTGATGGAAGAACGTAGTGGGAAAATAGCAAGTTGTTCTGTCGAGGAAAAAGATCCGAAGACACAGAACAGTTTTCGTACTTTGAGAATGCCGTCCGTGGTTGAGCAAGAAGTGCTTCGCAGACAGCAGGTTGTTGAGGCTCATAAGGAGCTGTTGCTTGATAGCTATGAGGATAACGGATACATCAGTTGTCAGCCAAATGGCAGACCGCATGGTTTGTCATCAATGAACACCGCATTAACAAAATTGTGTAAAAGAAACGGATTACCGAAGGTTTCGGTGCATTCGTTACGACATATGTTCGCAACGATTCTAATTGAACAGGGTGTACCACTGGTTAAAATATCAGCGTTATTGGGGCATAGTTCCGTAAATACCACATTTGAATATTATTGCGATGTGATGGACGAAAATGAGAATATTATCTGCTTTATGAATGAAAAATATTCAGCATAGGGAAATGACTTTTAAGTATTGGCGTTCCAGGTCTATGCGCTGAGAACGCCATTGCTTTATTTATAGAAGCAACTTCTTGTGTTTGGAAAGGAGGGAAAGGATAGAATGAGTCTTAATTTACATACCCAGCAGTATGTGGAGTGGAAAGTTTATAACGTTACCACCATTAAAAATAAATATGGATTTAGAGTAAAACTTATTTTTCAGGATGGCAGTGATGCAACGCAGCAGAAAGGTGGTTTTACATCCAAAAAGGCAGCGGAACAGGCTCGTACTGATGTTATAGGTCAGCTATATTCTAATACTTACGTTGTTTATGATAACGTGACAATGGAAGATTTTCTGGAATTTTGGTTGGAAGATGTTATGCGTCCTGAAATGACAGATCCATCTTACGTTGCTTATCGAAATGCCATTGTAAAACACATCCATCCGCATTTAGGGAATACGAAACTGATAAAGCTGAGCAGAGGTAATGTACAACAACTTTATAATAAGGAATTTAAAATTTCGGAATCTGTTGCGAAATTGGTAAAGACAATAATGAATACGTCAATGGCATATGCTCTGGACAAGAAGATGATTTCTGTCAATCCGGCAGAAGGGGTTGATTTGCCAAAGCAAAAAAAGAAAACTGAGTTTAGGACTCGCCATATAGATGAGCAAAAGACATTGAATCAGAAGCAGGTAGAGGTTCTTATAGAAGCTGCGAAAAAAACTCCGATTTATTTGCAAGTAATGTTTGCCGTACTTATGGGATTACGCCGAAGCGAGATAATCGGAGTAAAATATTCTGATATAGATTACATCAACAGAACACTGCATGCGGAGCGGCAGTTGGGCAAAGTTCCTATGAGCAAGAAAGAAGATTATAAACCTAAGACTTACACAAAGCAGGAGATTGATGTAAAAACAGAATCCAGTAACAGAGTGATACCAATTCCAGATATTCTGTTTGAAGCGATTTTAGAAGAAAGACAGAAATACGAGAAGAACCGTAAGAGAAGAATCAATGACAAGAACAATCCGTTTTTTGATGGAAATTATATATGTTGTTCTACTTATGGAAAGCCACGAAGTAAGGATTTCCATTGGAAGTATTTCAAACAACTGTTACAGGAAAATGACTTGCCAGATATTCGTTGGCATGACTTGAGAGCTACATACTGTACTATTCTATTGAAAAATGACTTCAATCCAAAAGCAGTATCTAAGCTGATGGGACATGCAAAGGAAATCATTACGATTGATGTATATGGAGACAAGCAGGAAATTATCGAGGATTGTCTTGAAGCTCTTGAACCGTTCATTGATGAGGTGCTTCCAGAAGAGGAAGAAGAGTTCGATTTGTCAGTGATGGATTATATGGATTCTGTGGCGTTAGAATTGGTAATATAAATTACGAATATTGTGTAAGACATATAGAGGTACTTGTGACCTCTATATTTTTTTCGCTAATTATGGTATACTATCTTCGTGTGCCCTGATGAATAGTCCAAATGGTTTCAGGGTGTGTTGATTAGTATTATATAGTCGCAAAATCAAGTTTTGTGACCTAAATTCGTGTAAGAGCAAAAATTCGACGCTCAGCCAGATTTTTGGTCGAAAATTACACGAATAAATTTTGAAATTACACGAATTTGTGGCTGATAGTAATCATAACAAATGCGTGAAAAGAGGAGGTCAAATCATGGATAAATTCATATTACACTCCGAATATAAACCAACTGGTGATCAGCCACAAGCGATTGAAGCTCTTGTAAAAGGGTTCAAAGAAGGCAATCAATGCCAGACTTTATTAGGAGTTACGGGCTCTGGTAAGACTTTTACCATGGCAAACGTCATTGAACAATTAAATAAACCAACACTCATAATCGCTCACAATAAAACCCTGGCAGCACAGCTCTACGGAGAATTCAAGGAGTTCTTCCCGGAGAATGCGGTGGAGTATTTTGTATCTTACTACGACTACTACCAGCCGGAAGCCTATGTGCCGTCCACAGACACTTATATAGCCAAGGATTCCTCCATCAACGATGAAATCGACAAGCTTCGCCTCTCCGCTACTATGGCTCTGGCAGAGCGCAGTGACGTCATCATTATTTCTTCCGTATCCTGTATTTATGGTCTGGGTTCGCCGATCGATTACAAAAACATGGTAATCTCTCTGCGCCCGGGAATGGAGAAAGACAGGGATGAACTGCTCCGTAAATTGATTGATATCCAGTATGATAGAAACGACATGGATTTTAAGCGAGGAACCTTTCGTGTTCGCGGTGACGTTGTGGAAATCTTTCCTGCGGAAGCTTCTGATACTGCCATTCGTGTGGAATTTTTTGGGGATGAAATTGACAGAATTCTGGAAATTGATGTACTCACCGGAGAAATCAAAAACAGTCTGGAGCACATTGCAATCTTCCCGGCATCTCATTATGTAGTGCCGATGGAGAAAATCTTAAAAGCCACTCAGAATATTGAGGCAGAGCTGGAAGAGCGTGTCCGTTACTTTAAAAGTGAAGATAAACTGATTGAAGCACAGCGTATTGCTGAGCGAACCAATTTTGACATAGAAATGATGAAAGAAACCGGTTTTTGTTCCGGGATTGAGAATTATTCCAGACATCTGGCGGGTTTGGAGCCGGGAGCTACACCACATACACTGATGGACTATTTCCCGGATGAATTTCTGATTATTATAGACGAATCCCATATGACCGTACCGCAGGTACGCGGCATGTATGCCGGTGACCAATCCAGAAAAACAACTCTGGTAGATTATGGATTCCGTTTGCCGTCTGCAAAAGACAACAGACCATTGAATTTTTCGGAATTTGAAAGTAAAATTGACCAGATGATGTTTGTATCCGCCACACCGGGGCCATATGAGGCGGATCATGAAATGCTTCGCGCAGAGCAGATTATCAGGCCTACGGGATTGTTGGATCCAAAGGTAGAGGTCCGTCCGGTGGAAGGACAGATTGATGATCTGATCGGTGAAGTCAATAGAGAGACTGCCAAAGGAAATAAAGTCATGATTACCACCTTGACGAAAAAAATGGCAGAGGATTTGACAAACTATATGCGTGAAGTGGGGATTCGTGTCAGATATTTACATTCTGATGTGGATACATTGGAACGCATGGAAATTATCCGTGATATGCGAATGAATGTATTTGATGTTCTGGTAGGAATTAATCTTTTGCGAGAAGGTTTGGACATTCCGGAAATTACCCTGGTAGCCATTTTGGATGCAGACAAAGAAGGGTTCTTACGTTCTGAAACTTCTTTGATTCAGACCATTGGACGTGCGGCACGTAATGCAGATGGACATGTGATCATGTACGCAGATACCATTACGGATTCTATGGGTCATGCCTTGGATGAGACGAATCGAAGACGTAAGATTCAGGAAGAATATAATGAAGCTCATGGTATCACACCGCAGACCATCAAAAAGGCAGTGCGTGATCTTATCAGCATTTCCAGGGAAGTGAAGAAGGAAGATACCATTTATGCGGAAAAAGATCTGGAGTCCATGAGCAGAAAAGAACTGGAAAAACTGGCAGCCCAGATTCAGAAGAAGATGAAGGCGGCGGCAGCAGAGTTAAACTTCGAAGAAGCAGTGGTACTGCGTGACCAGATGATAGAAGTGAAAAAAGTTCTCAATGAACTTTTGTAGAGGAAAAATATGAAAAATGAGAAAAATTATATCCGTATCAGGGGAGCCAATGAACATAATTTGAAAAACCTGGATGTCAATATTCCGCGGGATGAGTTTGTAGTGCTTACCGGACTTAGCGGTTCGGGAAAATCCTCCCTTGCTTTTGATACCATTTATGCGGAAGGACAGAGACGCTATATGGAGTCTTTGTCCTCCTATGCGAGACAGTTTTTAGGACAGATGGAAAAGCCGAATGTAGAAAGCATTGAGGGTTTATCTCCTGCCATTTCCATTGATCAGAAATCCACAAACCGAAATCCTCGTTCCACTGTAGGAACAGTGACGGAGATTTATGACTATTTTCGTCTGCTTTATGCGAGAATCGGGATTCCTCATTGTCCGAAATGCGGACGCGAGATCAAAAAGCAGTCTGTGGACCAGATGGTAGACCAGATCATGGAGCTTCCGGAACGAACCAAAATCCAGCTGCTGGCACCGGTGGTTCGTGGCAGAAAAGGGGAACACGTCAAACTTTTGGAACAGGCAAAGAAAAGTGGTTATGTGCGTGTACGCATTGACGGCAACCTTTATGAATTGAGTGAAGAAATTAAGCTTGAAAAGAATATTAAGCATAATATAGAAATTGTGGTAGACAGACTGGCGGTAAAACCGGGAATCGAAAAACGATTGGCAGATTCTATTGAAACCGTACTTGACCTGGCGGAAGGTCTTCTTTTTGTGGATGTCATCGGAGGAGAAATGCTGTCATTAAGCTCCAGCTATGCCTGTCCGGATTGCGGAATCAGCGTGGAGGAAATAGAGCCTCGAAGCTTTTCCTTTAACAATCCATATGGTGCCTGTCCTGACTGCGTTGGTCTTGGATACAAGATGGAATTTGATATCGATCTGATCATTCCGGATCAGTCGTTAAGTATTAATCAGGGAGCCATTGTGGTACCTGGATGGCAGTCCTGCAATGATGGAAAGAGCTTTTCCAATGCGATTTTAAGAGCATTGGGAGAATATTATGGATTTGATCTGGATACACCGTTTCAGGATTATCATGAGGATGTGAGAGATATTCTGGTGTATGGAACCGGTGGACAGAGTGTAGCGGTGAAATATACCGGCCAGAGGGGAACCGGAGTATATGATATTGCTTTTGAAGGACTCATTGAAAACTGCAACCGCAGATACAGAGAAACCTTTTCAGAAAGCTCAAAAGCAGAGTACGAAACCTTTATGCGAATTACCCCATGTAAGACCTGTGGAGGACAGCGTTTGAAAAAAAGCTCTCTGGCGGTAACGGTAGGAGAGAAAAATATTCATGAGATCACTGCCATGAATATCAGAAAATTATATGAGTTTTTAGAGGGACTGGAACTGACCAGTCAGCAGCATCTGATCGGTGACCAGATTTTAAAGGAAATCCGGGCAAGAATTAAATTTCTCCTGGATGTAGGGCTGGAGTATCTGTCTTTATCCAGAAATACAGGAACCTTATCCGGCGGAGAAGCCCAGCGTATCCGACTGGCAACCCAGATTGGTTCCGGCCTTGTGGGAGTTGCCTATATTCTGGATGAACCAAGTATTGGCTTGCATCAGAGGGATAATGATAAGCTTCTTGCATCTTTAAAACGTTTAAGGGATTTGGGAAATACATTGATCGTTGTGGAGCATGATGAGGACACCATGTTTGCAGCAGATCATATCGTAGATATTGGACCGGGTGCAGGAGAGCATGGCGGTGAAGTCATTGTTCAGGGTACGGTTCACGATATTATGGCCTGTGAAAAATCCATTACAGGGGCATATTTGGCTCGCCGGAAGCGTATACCTGTACCAGAGAAACGTAAGACGCCAACAGGATGGCTGAAGGTGAAGGGTGCCGCAGAAAACAACTTAAAGGGTATAGATGTAGATATTCCCCTGGGGGTATTTACCTGTGTAACCGGTGTATCAGGTTCCGGAAAGAGTTCACTGGTAAATGAAATCCTTTACAAACGTCTGGCAAAAGAACTGAACCGTGCAAGAACCATTGCAGGAAAGCACAAAGGAATCGAAGGAATGGAGCAGCTTGACAAAGTCATTGACATTGACCAGTCTCCAATCGGACGTTCGCCGCGTTCTAATCCGGCAACCTATACAGGGGTATTTGATCAGATTCGTGATTTGTTTGCAGCCACTCCTGATGCCAAAGCAAAAGGTTATAAAAAAGGCCGTTTCAGCTTCAATGTGAAAGGTGGACGTTGCGAAGCATGTGCCGGAGATGGTATTATTAAGATTGAAATGCATTTCCTGCCGGATGTTTATGTGCCATGTGAGGTTTGCCAGGGAAAACGTTACAACAGAGAAACTCTGGATGTCAGATACAAAGGAAAAAATATTTTTGACGTACTGGACATGACAGTAGAAGAAGCAGTAGAATTTTTCCAAAATGTGCCGAGCATTTCCAGAAAGATTCAGACGCTGGCAGATGTAGGATTGTCCTATATTAAGCTTGGACAGCCATCCACCACATTATCAGGGGGAGAGGCCCAGAGAATCAAGCTTGCCACAGAGCTTAGCAAGCGAAGCACTGGAAAGACCATTTATATTCTGGATGAGCCTACCACAGGGCTTCACTTTGCGGATGTTCATAAGCTTGTAGAAATCCTGCAAAGACTTTCCGACGGTGGAAATACAGTGGTTGTTATTGAACATAATCTTGATGTGATCAAGACAGCAGATTATATTATAGATATGGGACCGGAAGGCGGAGACGGCGGCGGCACGGTGGTGACATGCGGTACACCGGAAGAAGTGGCAGAAAATCCTGCTTCTTATACCGGTATCTATGTGAAAAAGTCTTTAGAGTCATAGGATAAATGATAGGAGAATTTATGTTAGAAAAACTTCAAAAAATATTGGGAGAAGGGAAGGTTCTCGAAAAAGAGCCGATGGCTTCCCATACAACCTTTCGAATTGGCGGTCCTGCAGACTACTTTGTGATGCCGGAAACCACAGAAGAATTAGCAAAAATATTAAAGCTTTGCAGGGAAGAACAGATGCCATACTTTATTCTCGGAAATGGCAGCAATCTTTTGGTGGGAGACAAAGGTTTTCGCGGGGTTGTGGTTCAGTTATATAAAAATTTTGATGATCTGCGGATTGAAGGAACTAAAGTAACTGCAAAAGCAGGTGCAATGCTGATTCGAGTGGCAAAAGAAGCCGGGAAAGCGGGCCTGACAGGACTTGAATTTGCTTCCGGTATTCCCGGAACCATTGGCGGTGCCATGGTGATGAATGCAGGAGCTTACGGCGGAGAGATGAAAGACGTGGTGACTGCCGTAACAGTGCTGACCGGAGACGGAGAAGTAAAAACACTGACAGGAGAAGAGATGAATTTCCGTTACCGCGGAAGTGTGGTAGAAGATGAAGGTTATATTGTACTGGAAGCTGTGATGGAATTAAAGGAAGGGTGTCTGGAAGATATTCTGGCACGGATTGAGGAACTTTCTGTTCAGAGAAGAACAAAGCAGCCAATCGAATATCCAAGTGCAGGAAGTACCTTTAAGCGTCCGGAAGGATATTTTGCAGGGAAGCTGATTCAGGATTCCGGACTCCGGGGCTACAGAGTGGGCGGTGCTCAGGTGTCTGAAAAACATTGCGGTTTTGTGATCAATGCAGGGGGTGCAACAGCAGCAGATGTGATGCAGCTGTTGCAGGATGTGTCTGATAAGGTAAACGATCAGTTTGGTGTAACACTGGAGCCTGAAGTGAAACGTATAGGAGAATTTTAAGTGAGATTTGTATTTGTAACCGGTATGTCCGGAGGAGGAAAAAGTACAGCACGAAAAATGCTGGAGGATCAGGGATATTTTTGTGTCGACAATCTTCCCTTTGCCATGATTCCCATATTTATGGAAATGGCTTATGCGGGTGCTGGAAAAATGGATAAGGTTGCACTTTGCGTAGATGCCAGAAGCGGCAGCGACTTAAGTGAACTGGAACATATTTTAGAAGAGGTAACCATGAAAGGTTATCCATATGAGATATTGTTTATGGAATGCGATGATGAAGTTCTGATTAAACGTTACAAAGAAACGAGACGTGCTCATCCCATGGCACCAAAAGGACGTATTGAGACGGGAATTGCCAGAGAACGAAAAGCACTGGCATTCTTAAAAGGGCATGCAGATTATATCATTGACACAAGCAATCTTCTGACCAGAGAATTAAAAGCACAGCTTGACCGTATTTTTGTAGATGATAAAGAGTTCAAAAATCTGGTGATCACAGTACTGTCTTTTGGATTCAAATATGGAATTCCAAGTGATGCAGATCTGGTGTTTGATGTGAGATTTTTACCAAATCCTTTTTATTATGAGGAAATGCGGCCATTAACAGGAAATGATGCGATGGTACATGATTATGTCATGGGATTTGATGTGGCGAAAGAGTTTTTGAAAAAATTAACAGACATGACAAAGTTCCTCATACCAAATTATATCAGTGAGGGAAAAAATCAGCTTGTGATCGCAGTGGGATGCACCGGAGGAAAGCATCGTTCTGTGACCCTTGCTTTAGAATTATATGAGGCTCTGAAAGACAATCAGGAGTATGCGATCAAGATTGAACATCGCGATATTGGAAAAGATGCAAAACGAGCCGGAAATGTGACGTAAATCTGGAGGAAAAATATGTCATTTTCTTCAAAAATGAAGGAAGAATTAACTGCAATTTCAAGAAAAGACTTTACTTTAAAGGAAAAAACAAGTAATATGTTAGTCAGGAGACTTATTAGGAATTTGTTTTTACGTTCCGGGTCAATCAGCGACCCAGAGAAGTGTTATCATCTTGAAATTGTTTGTGTATCTTTTGAGGAAGCAGAGCAGTTAAAAAAGATTTTAGAGGACTTCGGACTCGATGCAAAAATCGTGGAGCGGAAAAGACATTTTGTTGTTTATTTCAAAGAAGGCGCACAGATTGCCGATATGCTTCGGATTATGGAAGCACCATCAGCACTTATGGAATTCGAAAACATTCGGATCGTGAAGGAAATGAGGAATTCTATTAACCGTCAGGTGAATTGTGAAGCGGCCAACTTAGGGAAAACAATATCAGCTGCGGTAAAGCAGGTGGAGGACATTAAATTTATTTGCAGCAGGATCGGGCTTGATAATATACCTGAGAGCCTGGCAGAAACTGCTGAAAAGCGCTTGAAGTATCCGGAAGCGACGCTGAAGGAATTAGGGGAGTTGATGGATCCTCCGATAGGGAAATCTGGAGTGAACCATCGTTTGAAAAAGTTAAGCCAATTAGCAGAAGATTTGAAGAATCATAGGGAGGAAGGCTAGATGATTAAGAAAAGTATGACAATTCAGCTCCAGTCTGGATTGGAAGCGCGTCCGGTAGCACTTTTGGTGCAGGTTGCAAGTCAGCATGAATGCAGCATTTATGTGGAAGCTGCCAACAAAAAAGTGAATGCAAAAAGCATTATGGGGATGATGACCCTGGGACTTTCACCAGGTGAAGAGGTGACGGTCACAGCAGATGGTGCAGACGAAAAAGAAGCAATTCAGAGCATCGAACAGTATTTATCTGCAAAATAAGAATCGAAAAGTAATGGCTCTGCTACGAAGGTGGCAGAGCCATTTTAAGAGGGATAAAAATATGGCAAAGGATATGACATCAGGAAGCCCGGCAAAGCACATCATTGCTTTTGCGGTTCCAATTTTAATCGGAAATATATTTCAGCAGTTTTATAATATCGTAGATATCATGATCGTAGGAAGATTTGTAGGCGTTAACGCATTGGCGGCAGTAGGAAGTACCAGTTCTATTATGTTCTGTGTGCAGGGAATTGCCATGGGTATGACTACAGGTTTTGGGGTTGTGATCTCTCAGGCCTTTGGTGCCAAAAACCAGAGAGATCTGCGTCACAATGTGGTAATGTCAGGTTATCTGACGATCATGCTTTCCCTGCTGGTAACTGCAGTGCTTTTGCTGGTGAATAAACCGCTGCTTTCTGTCATGAATACTCCGGAGGAAATATTTGGTGGAGCATCGACTTATCTGCGTATTATCTTTGCAGGATTTTGCGCTACCATGGGATACAATCTGTTTGCAGCAATTTTGCGTGCCATTGGAGACAGTAAGACACCGCTGTATTTTCTGATGCTGTCCTCCGTATTAAACATTGTACTGGACCTTTTGTTTGTCATCGCATTTCGAAAGGGCGTAGCAGGAGTTGGATATGCCACCGTAATTTCTCAGACAGTGTCTGCCATCCTGTGTTTTATTTACATGAAGAAAAAATACCCGCAGATCATGAAAGCGGAGGCGGAAGAAAAGAGATTTTCGGTGAGAAGTGCAGTGAAGCTTGTGGGAATGGGAATCCCTATGGCGTTACAGTTTTCCATCACCTCCTTTGGAACCATGATCGTTCAGTCCACATTAAATCTTTTGGGAGAAACAGCCATTGCGGCCTATACAGCGGCACAGAAAATTCAGGGGCTGGTTTGTCAGCCATATGTTGCCCTTGGAACTGCTATGGCAACGTACAGCGGACAAAATGCAGGTGCAGGGAACTTTCAAAGAATTAAGGATGGTTTGAAAAAAAGTATGCTGATACTGCTTGGAGCAGTGGTGATTACTTTTTTGATTGCAAAAATATTTGGCGGATATGCAACCATGCTTTTTGTAGATGGAGCAGAAACTGAAGTGATCCGTTTGTCAGAGAGATATTTTTCCATTGCATCCTGGTTCTATTTTCCGCTGGCTTCTATTTTTATTTTCAGAAATACATTGCAAGGAATTGGATACGGCGTGGATGCCATGTTTGGGGGTGTCTTTGAGCTGGCAGCCAGAGGCTTGCTGATTCGAATTATTGGAACAAGTTTTGGATACGAGGGAATCTGTTTTTGTGACCCGGCAGCCTGGGTTGCAGCCTTGATTCCGTTGATACCGTTGTATTATTATCGTATGAGACAGGCAGAAATGCGAAGAAAAGGGGAAAATGTATGAAGTTAGAAAAATTACGCAGTTTAATGGCAGAACATGGAATTGATTATTATGTAATTCCAACAGATGACTTTCATGCCTCAGAATATGTGGGGGACTATTTTCAGGCAAGAGAATATATTTCCGGTTTTACAGGAAGTGCGGGAACTCTGCTTGTAGGAAAAGAGTTTGCAGGGCTTTGGACAGATGGAAGATATTTTTTGCAGGCGGCTTCAGAACTGGAAGGAAGCGGAATTGAATTGATGAAAATGGGTGTGGAAGGAGTTCCTACCCTGACTGAATATTTAAAAGAACATTGCAGTGAGCAGTTGACCGTAGGATTCGATGGCAGATGTGTTAGTGCCGGTTTTGTGGAAAATTTGAAAGCGGTGCTGGATGGTGTAGAAATCACGATCATTTATGAAAAGGATCTGGCAGGAGAAATCTGGGAAGATCGTCCGGCTCTTTCCAGAAAGCCTGCATGGTTTTTGAAGGAAGAAGATTGTGGTGCATCCCGTAAAGAAAAAATTGCAGAGGTCAGGGAAGAAATGAAGAAAAAAGGAGCAGAAAATCTTCTTTTGACCTCGCTGGACGACATTGCATGGCTGCTCAATATGCGTGGAAATGACATTGCATATAATCCGGTGGTATTATCTTTCTGTGTGATTACAGAAAAAGAAGTGCGCCTGTTTATTCAGAAGGGTTCCTTGAATGCAGAACAGGAAAAACAGTTCGTGACGGATGGGATTTTATTGGATGAATATCTGAAGGTTTATGATTATGTGAAAACATTACCGGGAAAGAGTATCTGGCTCAATGACCAGAAAACCAGTTATGCACTGATGGAAAATCTTCCAAAGGAAATGAAGATCATCAAGGGCATGACACCGGTTGCCTATACAAAATGTGTAAAAAATGCCAAAGAACAGGAAAACATGAGAAATGCCCACGTAAAGGACGGTGTGGCAATGACAAAATTCATGTACTGGTTAAAACAGAATGCAGGCAAAATGGAGATGACAGAACTCTCCATTGAAGAGGTCTTAAGAGGTTTCCGCAGCGCACAGGAAGGATTTATAGAGGAAAGCTTTACGACCATTGCAGGTTATGGACCCAACGGTGCCATCATTCATTATCATGCAACGGAAGAGAGCAATGCAGAGATCAAACCGGAGGGCTTACTTTTGGTAGACAGCGGCGGACAATATCTGGAAGGAACCACAGACATTACAAGAACCTTTGCCATGGGACCTGTAACCTCAGAAGAAAAGAAGCATTTTACAACGGTTTTAAAAAGCAACTTAAGATTGGGCTGTGTGAAATTTAAAGAAGGCTGTACCGGAGAAAATCTGGATATGGTTGCCCGTCAGCCCCTTTGGGAAGCAGGAATTGATTATAATCATGGAACCGGTCATGGGGTTGGCTTTGTGTTAAATGTTCATGAAACACCGGCCAGAATTAACTGGAAAGGAAGATCGGATTACGGGGAAAATGATTCGATCAAGCCAGGCATGATTCTGTCCAATGAGCCGGGCTTTTATAAAGAAGGCGCCTACGGTATCCGGCTTGAAAATCTGATTCTTTGTCAGGAAGCGGAAAAGACAGAATATGGCAGATTTTTAAATTTTGAAACATTAACAATTGTTCCATTTGACTTGGATGCAGTAGATGTGACATTATTAGATTGTAAAGAGAAACAGCTGCTGAATGATTATCACAGCAGAGTATACAGAGAACTTTCAGCTTATATGACAGAAGAAGAACTGGTTTGGCTGAAAAATGCGACAAGAGCCGTTTAAGGAGTTTACATGGAAGCTTACAGTGGATTTGCAAAGGTTTATGATCTGTTTATGGACAATATTCCTTATGAGGAATGGACAGACTATGTAAAAGAACTTTTTGCAGAAGAAGGAATCAAAGAAGGAATCCTGCTGGATTTGGGCTGCGGCACCGGAAGTGTAACAGAGCTTCTGGCAGAAAGCGGTTTTGATATGATCGGTATCGACAATTCCGAGGAAATGCTGGAGATTGCCATGGAAAAACGGGAAGAGTCCGGTCTTGATATTTTGTATCTTTTGCAGGATATGAGGGAATTCGAGCTTTATGGTACCGTAAAAGGCGTGGTCAGTATCTGTGATTCCATGAATTATATATTGGATGATGAAGATTTGCTGGATGTGTTCAAACTGGTACACAACTATCTGGACAATGAAGGAATATTCATTTTTGATATGAATACCATGTACAAGTATGAACAAATTCTTGCAGACAATACTTTTGCAGAAGACCGTGAAGAATCCAGCTTCATCTGGGAGAATTACTATGATGAAGAGGAGGAGATCAATCAGTATGATCTGTCCTTGTTTGTGCAGGAAGAAGATGGCAGATATCGCAAATATGAAGAAACACATTTGCAGCGTGCATATGAGCAGCAGTGCGTGGAAGAATTAATAAAAGAATCCGGTTTGGAGCTTCTCCATGTGTATGATGCATTTACAAAGGATTTACCGGCAGAAGATTCCCAGCGAATTTATTTCGTATGCAGAAGACCTGCCAGATAGGAGATTATGAAAAATGGGAGATTATATTGTTAGAGCCATGGCGGCCGACCAGCAGATCCGTGCCTTTGCAATCACTTCCAGGGAGCTGGTGGAAAAGGCAAGAGCATCTCATAACACAAGCCCTGTGGCAACTGCAGCACTTGGGAGACTTTTAAGTGCCGGCGCCATGATGGGTGTGATGATGAAGGGTGACAAAGACGTTTTAACCCTTCAGATGAAAGGAAGCGGTCCTCTGAGAGGAAATACAGTCACAGCAGACAGTAAGGGAAATGTCAAAGGGTATGTAGATAATCCTGATGCAATGCTTCCTCCAAATGCAGAGGGAAAACTGGATGTAGGCGGAGCCATTGGTGTTGGTATTCTAAATGTTATCAGAGACATGGGTTTAAAAGAACCGTATAACGGTTCCTGTGAATTAAAAACAGGGGAAATCGGCGATGATTTAACTTACTATTTTGCAACCAGTGAACAGGTGCCGTCTGCAGTAGGTCTTGGTGTATTGATGAATAAAGACAATACGGTAAAACAGGCAGGAGGATTTATTATCCAGTTGATGCCGTTTATTCCGGAGGAAACAGTCGATAAACTGGAAGCAAAGCTTGCTAATGTAAAAAGTGTAACTTCTATGCTGGATGCAGGCTTTACACCGGAAATGATCTTAGAAGAACTTCTGGGTGAATTTGGTCTGGAAATCACAGAAAAAATGCCGGCACAGTTTAGCTGTAACTGTGATAAAAAGCGTATTGAAAAAGCACTCATCAGCGTTGGACGTAAAAACTTAAATGAAATGGTGCAGGATGGAAAAACCATCGAAGTAGGTTGTCATTTCTGCAACTCAAAATATGAATTTACTGTGGAAGAATTAAAAGAGTTAATTAAAAGGAGTAAATAGTATGAATTACGGGTTTGTTAAAACAGCGGTAGTCACTCCAAAAATCAAAGTAGCCCATGTGGCACACAATGGAGCGGAAATTGAAAGATTCATGAAAGAAGCGTCCAAATGCGGAGCGAAAATTATCGTATTTCCGGAATTATGTCTGACAGGGTATACCTGTGGAGATTTGTTTTTCCAGGAGCTTTTAGTAGACAGTGCAAAAAAAGAACTGATTCGCCTGGTGAAGGAAAGTCAGAAGATAAGCGGATTGTTCTTTGTAGGACTTCCATGGGAGCATCGCGGAAAACTTTACAACGCGGCAGCGGCTTTTGAAGGCGGCCAGCTCCTTGGTATCGTGCCAAAAACTTATCTGCCAAATTATGGGGAGTTCTCGGAAGCGAGAACCTTTGCACCGGGAAGAAAAGGCTACGAATACATTGATTTTGAAGGGGAAATGGTACCTTTTGGTACAAGCCTGTTATTCACCTGTGAAAATGAGAAAAATCTGGTGGTGGCAGCAGAAATCTGCGAAGATTTATGGACACCAAATCCACCAAGTGTTTCCCATGCTCTTCATGGTGCAACTGTCATTGTAAACCTTTCAGCAAGTGATGAAACCACAGGAAAGAGCGAATACAGACGTCAGTTGATTTCAGGACAGTCCGCAAGACTTTTCTGCGGATATGTGTATGCATCCGCAGGAGAGGGAGAATCTACGACAGACCTTGTATTTGGCGGACACAATATCATTGCTGAAAACGGTACGATTTTAGCAGAATCAGAAAAATATAAGTGCGGTATCACTTACACAGATATTGATCTGGAACGTCTGGTGGGTGACCGTCGCAAGAATACAACCTTCATTACAGAAAATCCGGTGGACGATGACTATCTGGAAATCGATTTTTCGATAAATGATGACTCTTTGATGCTGAACAGAGCCATCGATGCCTCTCCGTTTATTCCGAAAGGAACAAAAGCCTGGGAGGAACGATGTGCAGAAATTCTTGAAATTCAGACCATGGGACTGAAAAAACGTCTGGAACATACAAACTGCAATCATGCAGTGGTAGGTATTTCCGGCGGACTTGATTCTACACTGGCAATCCTTGTGACAGCATTGGCATTTGACGCCCTTGGAAAGGAACGAAGCTGCATTACAGCAGTTACCATGCCATGCTTTGGTACAACAGACAGAACCTATAACAATGCATGTGAGCTGACAAGACGTCTTGGAGCAGAACTTCGTGAAGTAGATATTAAAAATGCGGTTCGCACCCATTTTGCGGACATTGGACATGAGGAAAATAAACATGATGTCACTTATGAAAATGCACAGGCCAGAGAACGTACACAGGTACTGATGGACATTGCAAATCAGCTTGGCGGTATGGTCATTGGTACAGGGGATATGTCAGAGCTTGCTCTTGGATGGGCAACCTACAATGGAGACCATATGTCCATGTACGATGTGAATGGTTCGGTACCAAAAACACTGGTACGCCATCTGGTACGTTATTATGCGGAAAAATGTGGAGATGAAAAGATTTCTGCAATTCTTCTGGATGTATTAGATACACCGGTCAGCCCGGAACTGCTTCCGCCAAAGGATGGAGAAATCGCACAGAAGACAGAAGATTTGGTAGGACCATATGAGCTTCATGATTTCTTCCTGTACTATATTTTAAGATACGGATTTTCTCCGGCAAAGATTTATATGATGGCCCAGGCTGCATTTGCAGGAGAATATGACAATGCAACCATTAAAAAATGGTTACAGACCTTCTACAGAAGATTCTTTGCACAGCAGTTTAAGCGCTCCTGCTTACCGGACGGACCAAAGGTAGGTTCGGTAGGGGTATCACCAAGAGGTGACCTTAGAATGCCAAGTGATGCCTGCGCAGCACTGTGGATGGCAGAAATGGAAAAATTGGATTAGTAGAGCGTATAGAAAAGGGAGATTCCGATTTGGAATCTCCCTTAAATTATGATTTGAATTTTTTGACTAGTTTTTCAAGTGGATATTCTAACAACCAGATACGACACTGATCAATAAGGAGACAGATCAGAAAGACCTGAATTGTTTTTTCAGCCATATGCAGAAAAATAAAATTTGTATGGATGTAATCATAGTTTGGTGAAACACTTCTCCAAATATGTTCTCGCACCAGGGAGTTGTCGTGGATTAAATAAATACCCAAAACAGAACCACTGAGAACGTTGATGATTTTAGAATAAAATGGTTTGATTCCAAGTGCAACGACAAATAATGAAGAAGCAATTAGAACGCTGAATACCGGGAAGTATTTTGTAACATTGCCTATAATATCTGCGTTCATATAGGTAAGTCCGATGATTCCGGTACCGGCGCCGATGAGAAACCAAAGGAGTGCTAAAATGAATAAAATACCCCTCTGACACCATTTGTTTTGCAAAAATTTTGTTTTGAATCCGTGGAGTCTAATAAAAGCTCCGATGAAATACAGGATGATAAACTGTTCTAATCCGTGTTTTACACTCCAAAATGATTTGGTGCCAAAAAGCGGTGTTACAAAGTGGATAATAAATAATAGTACCAATAGTTTTATAAACTGTTTTTGTTCCAGCGTTTTAAGAAATGGATTCAAAAACGGAATGAACAGACAAAGCAGCAAATAACAGGTCACAAACCAGTTCTCTCCGGACCAAAATGGGAGGAGTGCTTTCTTTAAAGGTTCTCCAACAAGTGGATGAATTCCAGTGATATGAAAAACGCATACAATCAGCCAGGCATAAAATAACATTTGGGCGAACAATTTGAAAATGCGTTTTCCTTTGATTGCAGAATTGACCATGTAATAGCCGGTTACAATGATAAACAGATCATTTGCAATATCTGCACCGAAGGAAATTAGCTGCATGGCTAAAATTCTTAGTGAATAGGTCTCATAAACGTAAGGCACCATTCTGTAGGCGATTCCGTGAGTATAATAGTGTCCTGCAATAACCATAAGAATGCACAGGATACGCAGCAGCTCTATCACCGAATTTCGTTGTTTCTTTATCTCATTCATGTTAAAAAACTCCCTTTATCATCATGTAAAGATTATAGCGCATTTAATTCAATTCCGCAATTCTGGTAACCGCTACAAAAATCTCAGAAATCCGATACCAGGTGCGGTAATCAACAACGCCGGTCTGGGGCAGATTAAAGATGGACTGGAAAATTCTGACTGCATTTGCTGTGGCATTCCCATAAATACCGTCCTCGGAAACCCGCGGAATCGCCGGATAGGATTCAGAAATGGTATTCAACTGTTCCTGAATGGTCAGAACATTTTCTCCATAGGAACCAATCTCCAGGTCATAGCCTGGGTAAGATACGGGAACACCGGAAACCTCCTCTGCAGTGGCAATGTAAATACTGTCACCATAGTAATAGCGAAGAATTTCACTGGTGCTGTAACCTCGTTTCCCCAGGTTTTGGGAGCCCCACTGGGTCATCCAGTTAGGACAGGTCACTCGTTCTCCGTCGCAATACTGGGTAAGGATTGGCTGTTTGATTCCGGGACGAGCAAGGTAGTTTCCATACATTTCATCCACAATCTGGGAAATGGTATCAAAAATATTTCTTCCGTAAACAAATTTATGGTCGAAGGCTGTAGAGGATGTAATGGTAAAGTCATAGCCCCGGTTTCTATAAAATTCAGTGTATACACGGTTTAATGTAAAGGACATGATGGCCAATACATTGGCCCGGATAGCAGCATCTGTCCAGGTGGCATAAATTTCGCAGGAAGCCACGTTTTTAATATAGTCTCTGTAACGCACCCAGTAATTTTGCGCCGTGTCATCATTTGGAACACCGTCATGTACGATCACATATTCCGGGATGACGACTCTGTTTAAAACAATTTCTCCGGTTTCTGCAGCCTGATTGATCTCCGGCTCTGCAATTTTCGGAGGATAATTTCCAAACAGAGTGTGGGGAGGGATGACGATTCGGGTGAACTGCTGACTCTCTTCCAGCGGAGTCATGCGAACTTCCAAAATTGCCGTGGTGTCAGGAAGAATTTCAGTGCTTGAAACCTCGGCATCTTCATAGCCTTCCGCACGTACATCGACCGTATATTCCCCATAAGGCTGAGGTTCGCTGGGAGAGATGCTGTAAGCAATGTCAGGGGTTTCCAGCTCAATCTCATCGGTCAGGCCGGATTCATTTGTGACCAGCTCATAAAGCACATTGTCGGGGGTTCCCGTGACATATACCCGCACGGCAGCTCCCGCTACCGGTCTGTTTCCTATGATGGTTACAACATTAATTTGAAGCTTTCCTTGCAAAATAATCACTCTTTTTTTCTCTATCACTGTTAGAATATGTCAAAAATGCCGAATATGTTAATATAAAATTAAGAATTCTGGTAATAAAAACAGTTTGATTTTCTGGAATTATTGTATATAATAATTAAGAATTGAGAGACTATGGAAATAATTACAAAATAGAGAGTAATATAGAAAGGAAAAATCTATGTTTGAAAGTATGACAGGATCACAGGATATCGGGATTGATTTAGGAACTGCCAGCATTCTTGTATATATCAAGGGCAAGGGTGTTGTTTTAAAAGAACCGTCAGTAGTAGCATTTGACAGAGATACAAATAAAATCAAAGCCATCGGAGAAGAAGCAAGACTGATGCTTGGTAGAACACCGGGTAACATTGTAGCTGTTCGTCCTCTTCGTCAGGGTGTTATTTCTGATTATACAGTTACTGAAAAAATGTTAAAGCATTTTATTCAGAAAGCAGTAGGTAAGAAGAGCTTTAGAAAACCTCGTATCGCAGTTTGTGTACCAAGCGGCGTAACAGAAGTTGAAAAGAAAGCAGTAGAAGATGCAACTTATCAGGCAGGCGCAAGAGAAGTTGCAATTATTGAAGAACCAATCGCGGCAGCCATTGGTGCAGGGATTGATATTGCAAGACCATGCGGTAACATGATCGTAGATATCGGTGGCGGTACAACAGATATCGCAGTTATTTCTTTAGGCGGTACAGTCGTAAGCACATCTATTAAAATTGCAGGCGATGATTTTGATGAAGCGATCGTTCGTTTCATGCGTAAAAAACACAATCTGCTGATCGGTGAGAGAACAGCCGAAGACATTAAGATCAAAGTTGGTACATGCTATCCAAAGGATGGTGTGGAAACATTAGATGTTCGAGGACGTAACCTTGTGACAGGTCTTCCTAAGACAGTGACAGTAACTTCTACAGAAACAGAAGAAGCGTTAAGAGAAACAACAGCGCAGATCGTAGAAGCAGTACACAGTGTACTTGAAAAAACTCCGCCTGAACTTGCAGCGGACATCGCAGACCGCGGTATCGTATTAACCGGTGGCGGAAGCCTGATTCGCGGATTAGATGAACTGATCGAATCTAAAACAGGCATCAATACAATGGTTGCAGAAGATCCAATGACATGCGTAGCCATCGGAACAGGTAAATACGTAGAAATGTTATCAGGAATGAAAAGCGTAGAATAAAATATTATAAAATATGTTTGGGGGCATAACATTGGTTGTGCCCCTTTTTATACATTGTTTTTTAGATATTATAAGGGGGAATTTGATGGAAGGTTATGTAGAACACATTATCTTTCGAAATGCAGAAAATGGATATACCATCTTTGAACTGGTAAACGGAGAAGAGGAAATGACCTGTACAGGAACCTTTGGGTATCTGAATGAAGGGAATTTTGTCAGTCTGGAGGGTCAGCTGGTGGAGCATCCAATGTACGGAACCCAGCTTCGTGTCACAGCCTATGAGCTTAGACCGCCGGAAGATGTGGTAGCCATTCAAAGATATCTGGGCAGCGGTGCCATCAAAGGCATCGGAGAATCCCTGGCCGGAAGAATCGTGAAAAAATTTGGCGGGGATACCTTTCGTATTATGGAAGAAGAACCGGAGCGCCTGGCTGAGGTTAAGGGAATCAGTGAGCGAAAAGCGAGAGAAATTGCAATTCAGGTAGAAGAGAAAAAAGAACTGCGTCAGGCGATGATCTTTCTGACACAATATGGTATCAGCAACAGTCTTGCAGTAAAAATCTACGGGAAATACGGTTCGGATATGTATACGATCATGCAGGAAAATCCTTACCGGCTGGCAGAGGATATTTCCGGCGTGGGATTTAAAATTGCAGATGAGATTGCGGCCAGAATCGGGATTCATACGGATTCGGATTATCGAATCAGAAGCGGCATTCTTTATGTGCTTTTACAGGCAGTGGGAGAAGGGCATACTTATCTGCCGCGGCAGGAGCTGGTACGAAGAGGCGTGGAGATGCTTGGGGTAGAAGAGAGCGGCATCGAAATCCAGCTGGGGAATCTCTGCATTGACAGAAAACTGATCATAAAGCTGGAGGAAGAGGAAGAACGTGTTTACGCCGCCAGCTATTACTACATGGAGCTAAATACTGCAAAAATGCTTCATGATCTGAATGTGCCTTATGTATATGACCAGTCAGCAGTACAGCGGAGGTTGGAAAAAATAGAGGCAAATGCCGGGATGGAGCTAGATGAGCTGCAAAGGGAAGCGGTCCTTGGGGCGGTTGGAAATGGTGTGTTTCTCCTGACCGGTGGTCCGGGTACCGGAAAGACCACAACCATCAATGCGATCATCCGATATTTTGAAAGTGAAGGACTGGATATCATGCTGGCAGCGCCTACAGGCCGTGCAGCCAAGCGTATGACGGAGACCACGGGTTATGAGGCCAGTACCATTCATCGAATGCTGGAGCTTATGGGCGGACCGGAATCAGGAGAAAAAGGCACATTTCTTAGAAATGAGGAAAATCCATTGGAAACAGACATTATCATCATCGATGAGATGTCCATGGTGGATCTGCCTTTATTCCATGCATTGTTAAAAGCGGTGCTGGTAGGAACCAGGCTGATTCTGGTAGGAGATAAGGACCAGCTGCCAAGTGTAGGTGCCGGTGCGGTCTTAAAGGATTTGCTGCAGTCAGAGCGTTTTCCAACGGTGATGCTGACAAAAATCTTTCGCCAGGCAGGAGAAAGCGACATTGTGGTCAATGCACATAAGATCAATAAGGGAGAAAGAGTGGTTTTGGACAACAAATCCATGGACTTTTTCTTTTTGAAACGAAGTGATCCCAATGTGATCATCAGCGTTTTGCTTACACTCATTCAGAAAAAACTGCCGAAATACGTGGAAGCCACCGCCTATGATATCCAGGTGCTGACACCTACCAGAAAAGGTTTACTGGGCGTAGAACGACTGAATGGGATCTTACAGCAGTATATGAATCCGAAGTCTCAGGATAAAAAAGAAAAAGAGTATGCAGGCACTATATTCCGTGAAGGAGATAAGGTGATGCAGATTAAAAACAATTATCAGCTGGAATGGGAAATTCGCAACCGTTATGGATTGCCGGTTGACAAAGGAACCGGAATCTTTAATGGGGATATGGGAATCATCAAAGAGATGAATCTGTATGCAGAAACCATGACAGTAGAATTTGATGATGCCAGACAGGTAGAATATTCCTTTAAGCAGCTGGAAGAACTGGAGCTTGCCTATGCAATTACCATTCATAAGTCTCAGGGAAGTGAATATCCGGCAGTGGTGATGCCAATCTGGCCGGGTCCAAGAATGCTGATGAATCGGAATCTCTTATACACAGCAGTAACCAGAGCCCGCAGGTGCGTCACCATGGTAGGCAGTGAGGACATCTTTTATCAAATGGCTGAAAATGTAAACGAGCAGACCAGATACAGCGGTCTGAAGGAAAGAATATGGGAATTTTAGACATTCTTTATCCGAAGCGCTGCCCGGTGTGCCACGGCGTTTTGAAGGGAAAAGACGGAATCTGTCCGGATTGCCGCAAACAGCTTCATTACATAACAGAACCAAAATGTAAAAAATGCGGCAAACAGATTGAAAAGACAGAAGAGGAATATTGCAGGGACTGTCAGCGTTTTTCTCATGCATTTGACAAAGGCGCGGCAGTTTTCGTCTATGATGATGTGATGCGTCGCTCTATATCCATGTTCAAATATCATAATCGGCGGGAATATGCAAAAATTTATGCAAAGGAAATGTACCGGCATTGCAGGCATTTTTTGAAGATGGCTGCTCCGGATGTGATATTGCCCGTACCGGTGCATAAACGCAAAAAAAGGCAGAGAGGCTTTAATCAGGCAGAGCTTTTGGCAAAAGAACTGGGCAAACTGACCGGTATTCCGGTGGATACCGGATATTTGGTGCGAAGGGAAAAAACAACTCCCCAGAAGGAGCTTACAAGACAGCAGAGAAAAGTAAATCTTAAGAAGGCGTTTGAGGTATCTTCAACCAGGAAATACTACAAAAGAGTACTGCTGATTGATGATATTTATACAACCGGGGCAACTATTGATGCGATTTCGGAAATCTTAAGAGAAAATAAAACGAAGATTATATTTTTTTTAACCATATGTGTTGGAAGAAATGAGTAAATGTGATAAAATAGACCCCAGAAATATGCTTATTTTAGAGCAACGATTTTAAGCAGGAGTTTTTGCAATGCTGAATATAGAAAAAGTCAAAAGTATGACAAAGGCAGCCTCCTATGAGGCAGGGCCGGAAAAAGAGAATATTAAAATCAGTGACTATTTTCGGACAGATTATATTGGACTTCAGATGTTAAAATCAGGAGTTGCATATACTGTTTCGTTTGCGGTGCTTGCAGCAGTATGGGCCATGGGCAGCATGGAAGAACTGATGCTGATGCTGACAAGAGCAGGCTATTTGGAAAGGCTTGTAAAAGTGATGATACTGCTGTTTGCGGCAGGGCTTGTGGCTTATGAAACGGCAGTCTATGCGTATTATTCTTCAAAATACGGGAATGTAAAAAAGAGTATAAAAGGTTATCATTCCTATTTGAAGCAGATTTATAAATTTTATCAGGACCAGGAAAATACAGAGATTTCCGATGGAACAGATAGAAAAACAGGTGAGGAGCATACATTATGATGGCAACATTGTTTGAATTCAGAGGTTTGATCAAAAGATTTTATGCGAAATATGATATCTATGTAAAACCGGTACTGAAATTCATGCTGGCTTTGATCAATTTTTTATTAATGAACTGGAAAGTGGGATTTATGCAGCAGCTGCGCAGCCCGTTGATTGCAGTAGTACTGGCGTTAATCTGTGCATTTCTGCCTCTCAATGCAACGATTGTATTTGCAGGGGTTATACTGATTGCACATGCCTTTGCCCTTTCTTTAGAGGCATGTGTTGTGACGGCCGGTCTTCTTGCTGTGATGTACCTGTTGTATTTTAGAATCAGTTCAAAATGCGGGATTTTGTTAATTATTACTCCGATCTGTTTTATGATCGGTATTCCATATGTGGTACCGCTGGCAGGAGGACTGTTGATGGGACCTGCAGCTGCAGTTCCCACAGGCTGTGGTGCAGTCATCTATTATCTGATGAGTTACATGAGTCAGAATACTACCAGTCTTGGAACCAGAGAACTGGAGGACGGAGCAACGAAGGTGGTCTCTCTTGTGGAGAGTCTGATGGGAAATAAGGAAATGTATATCTGCATTCTTGGAATGATTTTGACGGTGCTGGTAGTATACTTTATCCGCAGGTTATCTGTAGATCATTCCTGGGGAATTGCCATTGGAGTTGGTACTGTGACCAATGTGGTGCTGCATCTGGCAGGAGCATTGCTTCCGGGTGTTACTGTGGACATTGTAAAACTTCTTATCGGAAGTGCTGTATCCGTTGCAGCAGCCTTTGTAATTAAATTTTTCTGCTTCAGTGTGGATTACACAAGAACTGAAAGAGTGCAGTTTGAAGATGATGAATATTATTATTATGTAAAAGCGGTTCCGAAAAATATGATTGCAGAACCGAAAAAGACTGTGAAAAAGATTGTCAGTCAGAAAAAACAGACAAGAACAGTTAAGAGAATTGAATCTTAGAAATAAAAATGGTGAAAGGAGAGCGAAATGAATACATTTACAGATTTTTTCGACAGTATTACATCCATTCGATGGGATAATATTGAATGGTCGGATATAGCGGAGATCATTATTCTGGCAGTGTTGACCTATCATATTTTGCTGTGGATCAAAACGACACGGGCATGGACACTGGTGAAGGGCTTCGTTGTTATTTTCGCCTTCCTTCTTCTGGCAGTGTTTTGCGATATGGATACCATTTTGTGGCTGGCAAGCAAGGTTTTTGATATTGGGGTCATTGCCTTTGTGATCGTGTTTCAGCCGGAGCTTCGAAAAGCGCTGGAACAGTTAGGACAAAAGAACATCATTGTAGATATCCTGGCATTAGATCCTGCAAAAGAAGAAAAAGAAGTTTTCAGTGACCGTACCGTAGAAGCTATCGTAAAAGCATGTGTGGAAATGTCAAAGGTAAAAACCGGTGCATTGATCGTCATTGAAAACAATGTTCCTCTGGGAGAATACGAACGTACGGGAATCACACTGGATGCAATGGTTTCCAGCCAGTTGTTATTAAATATTTTCGAACATAATACACCTCTTCACGACGGAGCCATCATTGTAAGAGACAACAGAGTTGTATCAGCAACCTGTTACCTGCCTTTGTCAGACAATATGACCCTATCTAAAGAATTAGGTACAAGACATCGTGCAGCAGTAGGCATCAGTGAGGTCAGTGATGCAATGACCGTTGTAGTATCTGAAGAAACAGGGGCGATTTCTGTTACACAGTACAGCGAAATTAAGAGAAACATCAGTGCAGAAGAGTTAAAAGCACAGCTGCAGACCTTACAGAATAAAACAACAGAAGGAAAACGTTTCAGACTTTGGAAAGGAAGGGAAAAAGATGAAGTTAAAGCTGACAGATAATCTTTTTTTAAAAATTCTTTCCGTCGGAATCGCAGTTTTGATCTGGCTGGTGGTTATGAATATTAACGATGCGGAAAAAACAAAAGTATTTTCCAAGAGCGTGAAACTGATCAACACAGATGTGATTACTGAAAACGGGAAAGTATTTCGTGTGGTAGAAGGTACAGATTATGTGAATGTCAGAGTCAGAACCAGAAAATCTGTCATTGATGAACTAAGTGCAGATGATTTTATTGTGACTGCAGATATGCAGAAGGATCTGAAGCTGAACAATACCATGGTTGGAATTTCCGTAGAATGTAAAAATCGTAATGTTAAGGTAGATGAACATGTAACCCTTAGCAGAAGCAACGTAGAGGTCAGTATTGAAGATTCTGCAACAGAGCAGTTCCAGGTTCATGTGAGAAAAGTAGGAACGGAAAATGACGGTCTTGTGGTGGGCAGTTTGATACCGGAACAGACCATTATCAAAATCACCGGTCCGATATCTCTGGTACAGAGAATCAAAACTGTGGAAGCACCGGTAGATGTTACAGGAATTCCGGTAACCTCTGTCAGAACCTGTGAATTAAAGCTTTATGACGGTCTTGGCGGAGAAATCGATAATACCTATCTGAATTATGTGGGAAAGGCCGATGGAATCAATGTGACAGTTTCCATGCTGAACACAAAGACGGTACCATTGAAATTTTCGTATTCCGGTACACCGGCAGAAAACTATGTAGTAAAAGATATCAGCTATAAACCGGAGACCATTGAAATTGCCGGAACTGGAAGTGTTCTTTCCGGAATTTCCAGATGGGAGATCCCGGCAGAAGCTGTCAATGTAGATGGTATCGATGATGAATTACAACTGGTAGTAGATCTGACAGAATATCTGCCGCCGGGAGTTGTTTTGAAGGATGAGGAAGCATCAACAGTTCTGGTTATTGTAGAAGTGGAATATGTGGAGTCGGAGGAAGAATCTGAAGATGAAGAAGATACCTCAAAAGAAGAAACCACAAAACCGTCTGATGATGAGGGAGCGAAACCAGACACACCTTCAAAGCCGCAGAAACCAACAGAGGAGACAGACAAACAGCCAGCCTCACCTGAAACTGATTCGCCGGGTACAGGATCTGATTCGGAAAATACCGGAGACGGTACGGAGACTGATTCTGAAACAGGAAGTAAAAACAACTCAAATAATGAAGCAGGGAGTGAAAATAATGACAAAACAAAAGGTAACAGTTAAAAATCAGTCAGGTTTGCACTTAAGACCGGCAGGAATCCTTTGCCGAACAGCCATGCTTTATAAATCCCACATTACCATTACATGCGGAGACACAACAGCGAATGCAAAAAGTGTGCTCAGCGTTCTGGGAGCGGGAGTAAAAACCGGAGATGAACTTGAAATTGCATGTGAGGGCGTGGATGAACAGGTAGCATTGGAAGCAATGGTAAATCTGTTTGAGTCCGGATTGGAATAAATAAAATGAAAGATTTTTTGAAAAAGTACAGGAAATATGCGCTTGGCGCATATTTCCTTCTCTGCGTTTTTTACTGTATTGTAAAAATCGCAATACCGGAAGAAACTACCATCGGACAAGGCCTTGAGAATCTGGGGAGACGTCAGATCGTAGAAAGAACAGCGTATTTAAATGAAGGGGATCTCCTTTCCTTTACTTTGCCGGTAGAGGAAAATCCTTTGACTTCTATCGGGTTTTACCTGAATACGGATCAGCTGGTTCTGGATGGAAAACTGAATCTGAAGGTCATGGATGAAGAAACAAAGGAAGTACTGGCCCATAGTCAGATTCTTTTGCAGAACATTGAAGTGGATCAGTTTGTCCAGACGACCGTGGACCATTATACAGGTGAGAAAGTACTGGTGGAGCTTTCTGTGGAGGATTGTCTTCAGGGACCAAGATTCTGGCTGAATTCTACCACACAAACCGATGCAGAAACCTGGTATAACGGTGAGAAAATACAGAATCCTCTTGTATATAACGCGGGATTTTCCGTAATGACAAGAAATATAAAGGATGCAGTGGTAACAGCTCTCATCCTTGGATTATTTGGTGTGATCTTAACATTGATCGCAGGAGAACAGAAAAAAGAAAAATTAAAGACAGCTCCGGCTGTTTTTGAAACAGTGAAAAGATTTTACAGCAGATACCGTCTTCTTTTTGGTGGTCTGTTGACTGCAGGAATCGTTGCAGCGTTGTTTTTCTATGTTTACGATACACAGATTCGCATCGTTATGAATACAACGGAACGGGCAGAGATTATTTCTGCTTCTTCAACAGAAGAACCGGAGATTCTGACATTCGCAGAAGCAGAGGATGAAATTGTCCAGATTGTAAAATGTAAGGAAGAGACTCTGACCGGTCTTGGAGTGATGATATCTGTGCCGGAAGGGGCTGTGCCGATGGGGACACTGGCTGCCAGAGTGACAGATTTAAACTCCGGAGAGGTTTTAAGTGAAAATATGCTGGACATGGCAAATGCCATTGACGGTGAATATATCAATTTTCTTTTTACCCATGAGGTGAATGATGGGGCAGCGCATTCATTTGAGATCCGTCTGACACCATCGGAAGAATTAAAAGCCACAGAACTTGGTATTTACACCAACGAAGAAGGAGATCTTCTGACACAGGTGCATAAGTATTTCAATATTTTCTTAAAGAAATATTTCTTCTTCATGTTTGTGGCAGCAGAACTGTTTGCAGTGCTGTTCTATTGGATGGTGTTTGTTAAGAAATGTAAGGTTGAAACTACGGTGCTTGTTTCCTTACTGTTTTTAGGTTGGGTCTACAATTTTCTGCTGCTGCCTTATATGGCGCCGGATGAAAGAACCCATATTGATATGACTTATCGCTACAGTAACGATCTGCTGGGCATTCCATATACAGGAAACGAAGTAACTCTTGCAAAGCGTGTGGATGATACAAAGATTGAGCTGGTGGAAAATCCTGCATTGTCTAATTACTATATTGTTTTCAATGAGCTGTTACAAGGTGTTCAGGATGACAGTCTGGTAATTACCAATACCACTGCCAATACTTATGCACCGATTTTTGTATACCTGCCTGCTGTGTTAGGGATGACTCTTGCAAGACTGCTGGGCTTTGGCTCCATTGCGATGCTGATGCTGGCAAGATGGTGCAATCTGGCATTCTTTGCAGTATGTGTATGGTGGTGTATGAAAAAACTGCCATTTGGGAAAATGGCACTGGCAGTGATCGCATTATTCCCGATGACCATTCAGCAGTGCAATTCATTTTCTTATGATGCAGTGATCACAAGTATTCTGTTTTTATTTAGTACTTACATCATCTGCATGACTTATGAAGACAAACCAATCAAAATCAGTGATGCGGCAATTGTGTCCGTATTAAGTGGGCTGCTTGTATATGGCAAGAGTGGTGTCTATCTGCCGGTTTGCCTTGCAGCACTTTTGATTCCGACAAAGAAATTTGGATGTCTCTGGAAAAAGCTTGCAGTGGCAGGCTCTCTTATGGGCATTGCAATGCTTAGTTATATTAACCGAAATTCCGGAACTGTGACTCAGGTAATGGCAACCACTGCGGAAACAAGTGCGGTAGGTGCAACTGCAGGAAATGCAGTATCGATGGGCTATACCGTAGGATTTTTCTTACAAAATCCATGGAAACTGATTCAGATGCTTTGCAATACGGTAGCAGATAAATCGGAATTTTATTTAGAGTCCATTGTGGGACAAAAAATGGGCTGGGTAGAAATTGAAATTTCCCGCGTGATCTTTGTGGGATTCCTTGTATTGTTTATGATTTCTATGTTAAAAGTGCGTGGAGAAAAACAGTATGTGACCAGTGGACAGAAATGGTGGATTTCCATTGTATGCCTTTTAAGTGCCGGAATGATTTTAATGGGAATGCTGCTTACATGGACTCCATATGGACATGTTTCCATTGAGGGGGTTCAGGGAAGATATTTTACCCCATTACTTCTGTTGCTTAGCTTAGCAGGAAGAAATAACATTGTTTTATTAAATGACAATAAAGACCGTGGAATTTTCTGCGGAGGAATGGTGCTGCAGCTGCTTGCAGTGATCTATCTGATCAAAGCGCTTGTGATAGTTGCTTAAGGAGATTTATTTTGGACAAGAAACGATTAATTATCAATATGACGGCTCAGCTGACCGCATTTTTTGTGAATTTAGGAATCAGCTTTGTATTAACTCCAATCGTGGATAAAATGATTCCAAACAGCTATGGCTTTGTGAATATTGCAAATCAGTTTGTACAGTGGGCGCAGGTTGTGGTATCTGCGCTGAACACACTGGCCAGCCGTTATATTACGATACATTTACATAAAGGCGAAAAGCAGGAAGCAAGTGAATATTTTTCTTCCGTATTTTTTGCCAATATGATCATGGCGGCGGTATTTTTACTGCCGGCAGTCTTTGTCATTGTATTTATTGACCGGATGTTTCAGGTGCCGGTGGGAGTATTGTCAGATGTTCAGATTTTGTGGGCATTTGTATTCTTAAACTTCTTTATCAGCATTATTACTTCCGTTTTTAGTACCAGTACTTACAGTATGAATCGTCTGGAACTAAGTTCTGTTGCGACGATTATCGCTGAATTTGTGCGTATCGGATTTTTGTATGTGGCATACAGATTTTTCCCGGCATACCTGTTTTATCTGGGAATTGCATCCGTTGTCAGCACCTCTGTGATGGCAATTGCCAACGCAGGATTTACCAAGAAGCTTCTGCCGGATATTAAGATTACACCAAAGAATTTCCGCTGGAAGAAAGTTGTTGAGCTGGTGTCTTTGGGGGCATGGAACTCTGTTACAAGACTTGGTCAGATGCTTCTGGATGGATTAGATACCATCATTGCAAATATTTTTATCAATCCGGAGGCTATGACGGTGTTATCCCTTGCAAAGGTGATTCCAACCACACTTTCAGGCCTTATGGGAACTTTGGTAGGTGTATTTGCACCAAGCATTACCATTGCCTATGCAAAAGGTGATAAAAAAGAGCTGATGGGTACCTTAAAGAGCTCCAATCGCATCATGATCTTTATGATGAGTATTCCCATCGCCTTTATTACTGCTTATGGAGATAAGTTCTTTAGATTATGGCTGCCGCATAAGACACTTGCAGAGGTGACAGAAATCTATTACTTATCGGTGCTTTCCATGGGTGTTTTATTTGTCAGTGCAAGTATCCAGGTATTGTATCAGGTATTTATTATTACAAAGAAAATTAAATTAAACTCCATCGTCATTGTGGCAAGCGGTATTATCACCACAACGCTGGTGTTTGTGTTATTAAATACAACAAATCTTGGGCTTTATGCCATTGCCGGAGTCAGTGTTGTCGTAGGACTGATTCGAAATATGGTATTTACACCGATTTATGCGGCCAAATGTCTGGAAGTGAAGTGGACAACCTTTTATGGCGATATTTTTATGGGCCTGGCTTCCATTGGAATTATTACAGTGGCTGCAATGCTTAGTAAGCTGGTGCTTCCAATGGATAGCTGGATTACATTCTTTATATCCGGTGGATTCATGGGTTGTGTGGCATTAGGACTGAACTTCTTTATTGTGCTTGGAAAAACAGAACGTCAGATGGTGCTTGATAAGGTGATGAGCAAATTGAAACGTTCTTAAGAGGTAGCTTTATGTGGGAAATTTACTGGAGAGTATTAGTTTCTCTGCCAAAAGTGTTAATACTGAAAATAAAATATGCGGGGAAATGTACCATGCCCCTGGTTCAGGCTTTTGGACATCATACAGAGGTTAAGATCAAGGATGGAACTGCCCGTTTTGGGAAAGAACAGATTACCCGTGGAAACGCAGTATTTCGCGTGGAAGGCGGAGAGCTGATCATTGGGGATAAATGTTTCTTTAACCAGAATGTGAGTATTACCTGCAAGAAAAAAATCCTCATTGGTGATCGATGCCAGATTGCCAACAATGTAGTGATCGTAGACCACGACCACGCAGGCAGCGAAAACTGGGGCAGTTATGTGGAAACTCCGGTTACAATTGGAAACGATGTGTGGATCGGCGCAAATGTAGTGATCATGCGAGGAACCACCATTGGTGACAAAGCGGTTATTGGCGCAGGAAGCATTGTCAAGGGTGATGTTCCGGAAGGAAAAGTATTTTATCAGAAAAGGGAGACCATGATTAGATAATGATTAGTATTGTCGTACCGGTATATAAAAGTGAAAAAACATTGGCTGGCTGTCTGGACAGCCTTCTGGCACAGACTTACGCAGACATTGAGGTCATTTGTGTCATCGATGGTTCCCCGGATTCCTGTGGAGATATCTGTGACGGGTATGCTGCAAAGGATGCTAGGGTGAAGTCTATTAAACGTGAAAATGGCGGTGTGTCCTCTGCCAGAAATCGTGGCATTGATGAAGCGGCTGGTGATTATATCATGTTTGTAGACAGTGACGATACGGTAGCGCCGGATTACTGTGAAAAAATGTGGAATGCCCATGTGAAAACCGGCGCAGATCTGGTGATTTGCGGCTTTCATCACTGGTATGTAGGAAGAGATGTGCCAAAGGTGCCGTCAAATCCGGGGGTACATGAAATTAAGGCGGAGAAATCCGGTATGGACACATCCTGTACAGGGTTTGCAGAAAACTTTCTGAAGCTTTATCAGGAAGGTTTCTTAAACATGCCATGGAACAAGCTGTTCAATAAAGAACTGACGGGTCGTTTTGATACCTCCTTAAGCCTTGGAGAAGATTTGCTGTTTAACATGGATTATCTGGAAAAGTGTCAAAGAATTGCAGTGATTCCTGATGCTCTGATCAATTATATTCAGGAAGAAAAGGGAAACACCTTATCAACGAAAAAAAGGGATAATAAACTGGAAATTGCATCTAAGGTCTGTGCCGGTGTGCAGGCATATTATGAGAAGATTTCCGGGGATATGAAACTTCATCCGGTAATCGCAGGCAAATTTGTCATGGAATTTTTGGATGAGTGCGAGAGCCTGCCCTTTGATAAAAAGCTGCCAAAGGCGGAAAAACTTCAGGTGATCAAAAAACTGGCAAGTAATCCGGAATTTATGAATGCCAATCAAATTGCAAAAGTAACTGCACCGGATTATCAGGTGCTGCAGTGGTGTTTTGCCCATGGCTTCTGGCAGTTGATCTATCCGATCTGTGTACTGAGAAAAGGTGTTGTAATTATGGCGAGGTGGATATGGAACCGTTAATCAGTGTGGTTGTACCTGTCTATAAAGTAGAAAACTATTTGAAGCGCTGTGTGGAGTCTCTCCTTGCACAGACCTATGAAAATATAGAAATTATACTGGTGGATGACGGATCCCCGGATGGTTGTCCGGCTATGTGTGATGCGTATGCAGAAAAGCATGACAGGATCAAAGTTGTTCATCAGGAAAATAAAGGACTTTCCGGAGCCAGAAATACCGGGATTGACCATGCAAGGGGAGAATACATCGCATTTGTTGACAGTGATGATCTTTGGTCGGTTTATTTTCTGGAAAGCCTTTACCGGGCATTGAAAGAACATGATGCGGATATCAGTCAGTGCCGCTGGGAATATATGCACGGGGACGAGCTGAAAGAAGCCTATGATCCGGATGCAAAATGTACCTGTTTTACAGGCCGTGAAATGCTGGCAAACTTATTTATCCAGACAGGTGCCTACTATGTAGTGGCCTGGAATAAGCTTTATAAAAAAGAATTGTTTGAGAATATCCGTTATCCGGAAGGAAGAATTCACGAGGATGAGGCTACCACTTATAAGCTGTTTGATCAGGCAAAAAAATGTGTGTCTGTGGACAATGCACTGTATGGCTATTTTGTGGGAAGCGGCGGAACCAGCATTACAAGAAACGGATTCCATTTGAAAAAGCTGGACTGGCGTGCGGCAAATAAAGAGCGTGTGCAGTATTTTGTTGAAAAGGATTATGGAGAATTGGTAGTTCCGGCCATCAAAGCCTGCAACGACGGAAGCATTGATTTATATTATAAATGTAAAAAATTCTGTCCGGATGCGAAAGATGAAATGAATGAAATCCGACATGGTGTGGGGGCGAGTATCCCATTGATTAAAAAGTATGGCGGTGGATTGCCTGTGCAAACCATGATCGGTTACAGAATGTTTTCCGCTTTTCCGGGAATTTACGGAATGTTGTTAAAATATGTAGCGGATATGTCAAATGTGGAGAAATACTCCTAGGAAATTAATAGGAATTAGACGAAAAGTCTGGATTTGCGTTAGGATGTGTTTATGGTTGGGCGTAGGGTAAAAAAGTTTCCTACACTAGCCAAAATTTGAGCATCAACTTGCTTTAAGGAGTCTAGGCTGGGCGTAGAAGAAAAAATGTTTTCAATATACCCATTTTTTTCGGGATTTAGGGAAAATATTGTAGAATTTTGGGTAGTAGGCATGGAGAAAAATTACTAGTACCCAATTTTGTCAGAAGAAAGTTGAAAAATCATTGGATTTAGCTAGTTTGTGGCCAGCAAGAGAGAGAAAAGTAGCATACAGCCAATTGGAGAGAAGGAGTGGCTATGGTTGATATTAGTGTCATTGTTCCTGTATATAACGTAGAAGATTTGTTGCCAAGATGTGTTGAAAGTATCATGGCCCAGACAAAAAAGAGTCTGGAAATCATCCTGGTAGATGATGGCGCCACAGATCAAAGTGGTACAATCTGCGATGGGTATGTAAAAAAAGACGAGAGAATCCGTGTGGTTCACAAGCAAAACGGAGGGCTTACCAGTGCTTGGAAAGCTGGTGCAGCGATTGCAGAAGGACGTTATCTTGGATTTGTAGACAGTGATGACTGGATTGATGAAGATATGTATAAACGCATGTGGGAATCTGCATGCAAATATAATTCTGATGTGGTAGTTTGCGGTCTGGTATTTGATTATGAAGATACTTCAATTCCAAAGCGCAATGAAATTTCCGGATTTGAAAAAGAATACTACAGCAGACGTGAATTAGAAGAGGAATTTCCTTATCTGATCAATGACGGTCATTTCTTTGGAAGAAAATTACAGCCGGCAAGAGTTACCAAACTCTATCGCAAAGAGCTGGTAGATGAAGCAATGCCTCTTTGTAAGGAAGAAGTCAGTGTCGGTGAAGATATGCAGCTGACCTTACCGGTACTTTTAGAAGCAAAGAGCATGTCGGTAGTAAAAGACTTTTATCCATATCATTACTGGTTTAACCAAAAATCTATGACAGGTAAATACGATCCAAAATATCTGGATAAGATTAAAATCATGGCAAATCGTATGAAGGAGATCAGTGAAGAAAAAGCGGTATTTGACTTTGCGCCACAGATCACCAACGATTTCCTTGGATTGGCAGTGATTGGATTAAAAAATGGAGTGATCAGAAATACAGAAGGAAAAGCGTCTGCACTGGAAATTATTAAACGCTATTGTGAAGATGAAATGGTAGTGGAAGCATTAAATACACATACCATGAACAGACTTCCAATTACAATCAAAGTATTTTTGATGCTGATGAAGATGAGACGGTATGGGATTTGTTATTTGATCTGTAAGATGTTCTTTAAAAATTAGAGATTATATAAAAAGATAGTTGAACGGGAGCATTTTGCTCCCGTTTTAGTATTTGTGGGGTCTATGCAAGAAAAATATGCTGTAGGATACCAAAAGTCAAGTGTGACTTGCTTTTTAGAACGTATTCAGGGTCTATACAGAAAAAGTTTGCCTAAGATACCGGAAAACTTAAAAATCGGGGTCTGGTAGAATTTTAATTTTGCATAGACCCCGCGAGTAGTTTGCAGATCTAAAAAATAGACTTCTTAAGTCTCAATAATCAAAAGGCTAAAAAAGATTGCTTTTAGTTGTCGATTCCCGCAATCAGCTTTGGTATCCCACCCAGAGATGCCGCTGTATCCGTAAAGGAGCTGCAGTAACTTCCGATAATCTTCCCACATGCTGCCAGACAGAAAAGATCCAGCAGTGCATCATACATGCCGTCCAGAGAATCCCTGCGCAGTGTGCGGTTTTCATTAGAAACAATTTTTCCGGGGAAGGTCTTACGAAGCAGTGCTTCCTCCTCTTTATCGTCCGTTGCCAAAAAGAATTTGACAGAAGGATTCGCCTCGATTTCCTTATTCATCAGATCAATAAAATTCTCTGTCTTACTATATGCAATGGAATTTACCTGGTCAGTTCGTCTGATATGCACACTTACCATATCCTCTGTAAAGTGTTTTGTCACCTCATTAATTCGCTTCTGTAATTCTGCTGTGGGCTTAAATAGTTTAAAATATTCATCCGCAGGATAAAAATGCTCCCATGTAAAAATATAAGCAGGCAATTTGATAGAATCAAAGAAATCCTGATCTAAGGTGCCGTCTGTGGTATGATTTTCGATGTCCGAATTATTAATTCTTGTACGTGCTGACAGCTGATACCAAAGCTTACGCAAATCTTTCAGGGAAGTAAAATTAATTACCTGAAATTCCTTCACTGGCTGAAACAGGCTTTCAAAAGGTGCATTCAATTCGTCGGCACAGTACCACAAAACCAAAAGCTTTGTCCCTTTGCGCTTTGCAAGCTCCAGAGAAGAATTTATCACGCGCATTCTATTGCACAAACCGCCGGAAGGTTGTATTATTACCATAAGTATGTCCTCAGCAACTGTTCAGTGCCTTCACTGTTGCTTCGGGCAAAAATCCATTTAAATATCACCTGCGGTGATGGGATTTTTGCTTGCAGAACTCGGGATTTTCCAAGGAAAACCCTCGCGGAACAGTGGCTGCTGAAAGTTGTCTAAACTTTCTAAAGATTATTATGGACAGTATAACACAGGAGGGAATCCTATGAAACCTGAAAAAATGAAAAATTTATTCTTAAGCCAGTCTTACGAGGATGCGTGGACTGACTATGAAAAATCTTTAAAGAAAAGATATTTTATTCACTGGGATTATGTGATTTTGACTGCATCCAATGAGGATCAGGCAAAAGCCTTTGAAGCCCAGATTGATTTTAGATTAAAACAGGGCCTGCTGCCAAAGCAGACAACCTATGCGGTATTGCCTGACCCTGACGGAAAAAGAGTTGGTTCCGGCGGAGCAACCTTTAACGTAATGAAATATATCAGAGAGCAGAGCAACGATGAAGACTGTTTTAAAAACAAACGAATTTTAGTCATTCATTCCGGTGGGGACTCCAAACGAGTGCCGCAGTATTCTGCATGCGGAAAATTATTCTCTCCGGTGCCAAGAGAACTGCCGGATGGAAGACGTTCCACCTTATTTGATGAATTTATCATCGGTATGTCCGGTATGCCATCCAGATTCAAGGAAGGGATGCTGATCTTATCCGGTGACGTACTGTTATTATTCAATCCATTACAGATTGACTTTCAGTTTAATGGTGCAGCGGCCATTTCCATTAAAGAGCATGTGGAAACAGGAAAGAACCATGGCGTATTTTTAGGTGATGAAAGCGGTTATGTGAGACAGTTTCTGCACAAAATGTCAGTAGAGAGATTGACAGAGGTGGGAGCGGTCAATGCCCATGGAAATGTAGACATTGATACCGGTGCCATTATGTTAGATCACAACCTGTTAAATGCGCTCTTTGATCTCATCAGTACAGATGGAAAACTGGATAAAGAAAAATTTGATAAATTCGTAAACGAAAAAGCAAGAATCAGTTTCTACGGAGACTTTTTATATCCACTGGCATCAGAAGCTACCTTAGAGCAGTATTTGAAGGAAAAACCGGAAGGAAGCTTCTGTGAAGAACTGGAAGAATGCCGTAAGGTTTTATGGGAAACTTTAAGTCCATTCAGCTTAAAGCTTTTATGCTTATCTCCGGCCCAGTTCATTCACTTTGGAACCACAAGAGAGCTTCTTCACCTGGTGACAGAAGGAATTGAAGACTATGAATTTTTGAATTGGAAAAGTCAGGTCTTTGGCGTGGAAGGAAATGGCGGCGACTGCGCTTACAGCAACAGCTACATTCAGGAAGGTGCGGTTGTCAGCGCAAAATCCTACATTGAAGACAGCTATTTGTATGGAGAAACTCATATTGCAGAGCAGTGTGTGATCTCCGGTGTGACTTTAAAAGATAAAAATGTGCCGGCGGGAGTGACTCTTCATGGTCTGAAGCTGCGCAATGGAAAATTTGTGGTACGTGCTTACGGAACCTTTGATAATCCAAAGGGCTTCCTTGCAGACAATGCGCCATTCCTTGGAACAACTTTAAAACAGCTTCCGGAAATTTTAGGATTATCAGAAAAAGAAATCTGGGGAGAGGAAGAACCATATCTGTGGTTTGCAAAGCTTTATCCGGTATGCGATTCCATTAAAGAAGCTGTGAGTGCAGCTTTAGAGCTTGTGGAAGTGCTTGCAGGAAGAGCAGCAGTCAGTGAAAGTTATAAAAACAGCCAGCGCATGAGCTTATTTGAAAGCTTCAATGAAGCAGATACTACACAGATGCTTGCATGGCAGGAAAATCTGGAGAAGAAGATCAGAATTTCCAGATTCTTAAAAGCCATTGACGAGAGAAAAGAAGTGTCAGAAGCAGCACTTTCCTTTGGCAGCAAGGGTGTGGATGAAAAATACTTAAAAGAGCTGGACGAAATCGCAAAAACAGCAGATTTTGGCCGTAAAATGCGTATTTATTATTACCTGTCTAAGCTGACAGATGGTCATACCAGCGAAGATCTGGAAAATGCATGTTTCAAATACATTTGTAAAGAATTGTATGATGCGGTGGTTTCAGATATTGATTGTGAAGAAACCTATAACATCAAAAAGGAAGAAGTGACCATTCAGCTTCCGGTACGTGTAAACTTTGGGGGCGGCTGGTCAGACACACCGCCATATTGTAACGAACATGGCGGAACGGTCTTAAATGCAGCCATCAGTTTAAATGGAACCTTACCAATCGTGGTAGAGGTAAAACGTATCAGCAAACCGGTGGTGGTACTGGCAAGCACAGACCTTGGCGCAGAGGCAGACTTTACAGATATGAAGGATCTGCAAAACTGCAACGACCCATTTGACACCTTTGCCCTTCATAAAGCGGCACTCATTGCCTGCGGTATCATTCCTAGAGAGGGTGAATACAGCTTACAGCAGTTACTTGATAAGGTTGGGGGAGGATTATATCTGTCCACAGCAGTGCGTGGAATTCCAAAGGGTTCCGGTCTTGGTACAAGCTCCATGCTGGCAGCAGCCTGTGTGAAGGGAATTTTTGAATTTATCGGTAAAGAAATTAGTGAAAATGAGCTGTATTCCCGTGTGCTTTGTATGGAACAGATCATGAGTACCGGCGGCGGCTGGCAGGATCAGGTAGGTGGTCTGACACCGGGAGTGAAGCTTGTGCATACAGTTCCTGGAATTAAGCAGAACATTCAGGTGGATCACATTGTGATTCCGGAAGAAGCTATGCAGGAGTTAAAGGAACGCTTTGCCCTGATCTATACAGGTCAGAGAAGACTTGCAAGAAATCTTCTTCGTGAGATTGTAGGAAATTATATTGGCTCTAAGAAAAATTCCCTGGATGTGCTTTACGAAATCCAGAAAAGCGCAATCCTTATGAAATTTGAGCTGGAAAAAGGAAATATTGATGCTTTTGCCAAGCTTCTGGATGAACACTGGGAGCTGTCCAAGAGACTGGATGGGGGCTGTACCAACACCTGTATTGAACAGATTTTCTTAAGTGTAGAAGATATGCTGGATGCAAAGATGATCTGTGGTGCCGGCGGCGGTGGTTTCCTGCAGGTAATCCTGAAAAAAGGATATACAAAGGACGATTTGAAAGAAAGAATTCACAGCGTATTCCAGGAAAGTGGAGTGGCTGTCTGGGATTGTGAGCTTATATGAAAATAGCACAGATCAATACGGTATGCGGCAACGGTTCTGTTGGCCGCATTACCGTGGATATTTATCATGCTTTAAAAAAAGAAGGGCATGAAGGAAAAATTTATTACGGAAGAAGAACGGCACCGGACACTGCAGAGACCGAAAAGATCGGTACCAATCTGGACATGGGGCTTCATGTGCTTAGTACCTTTTTTACAGGAACTCATGGATTTAATTCCAAAGCTCAGACAAAAGGACTGATTAAAAGTCTCAAGGAATACAATCCGGATTTAATCCACATGCATAACATTCATGGATTCTATCTGGATGTGGAAACATTATTTGAATATTTGAAACAGTGTGGAAAACCGGTGGTTTGGACCCTTCATGATTGCTGGAGCTTTACAGGACATTGTGCATATTTCGATTTTGTGGAATGCGACAAGTGGAAAACTGCCTGCCAAAACTGTCCGCAATATCGAAACAGCTACCCATATGCCTTGTTTAAGGATGGAAGCAAAGGGAATTATGCCCGAAAAATGGCTGCATTTCAGGGTGTCAAAGGACTTACCATCGTAACTCCGTCCAGGTGGCTCGGAGAGCTGGTGAAGGAATCTTATTTAAAAGAATATCCTGTAAAGGTCATTCCAAATGGAATTGATCTGGAAAAATTTGTGCCGCAGAAAACAAAAAAACGGGAAAAACACCTGATTTTAGGTGTTGCCAATGTTTGGGACAGAAGAAAAGGTCTGGGTTACATGATGGAATTATCCCGGATGCTGGATCCTGAAAAATATGAGGTAGCAGTTGTGGGTGTTTCAAAGAAGCAGATTCAGCAGCTGCCAAAAGGGATGATTGGCATCGAACATACCCAGAATGTGGAAGAACTGATGCAGTTATACTCTCAAGCCAGCGTTTATGCAAATCCAACACTGGAAGACAATTTCCCTACAACGAACCTGGAAGCTCTAGCCTGCGGAACGCCGGTAGTGACCTTTGCTACAGGGGGAAGCGTAGAGTCTGTGGATGAGACCTGCGGACGTATCGTGCCTCAAAAGGATGTGCAGGCACTGTGTGAAGCGGTGACAGAGCTTTGTGAAAATGTAGACAATATGAGAGCAGCATGCAGAAAACGTGCGCTCCTTTACAATAAATACGACAGATTTGGAGAATATTTAAATCTATATGAAGAAAGTATCAATCATTACAACGACCTATAATGACAGCGAGGCATTGCAAGGGACCATTGCCCAGATTAAGGCCCAGGATTATCCAAATATTGAATATATTATCGTGGATGGGGCATCTACAGATGATACCATGAAAGTCATTAAAGAAGCGGAAAGCTATTTTGGAGAGCGTCTTATCTGGATTTCTGAAAAAGATAAGGGAATTTATGATGCCATCAACAAAGGATTAAAACTGGCCACGGGAGATTACATTGGCTTGTGCTTTGACCAGTTTGCAGGTAATGATGTGATTTCTAAAATGGTTGCCATCATGGAAAAAGAAGGCACTGACGGCGTTCATGGAGATTTAAACTACATGGATGGGGAAAAGGTTGTTCGTAAATGGAGAAACGGACAGGGAAATATCCGCACAGGATGGATGCCGGGACACCCGACCCTTTATCTGAAAAAGGAAGTTTATGAAAAATACGGCCTTTATAAGACAGACTATCGAATCTCGGCGGACTATGAATATATGATTCGTATTCTAAAAGACGGTCAGGTAAAACTTTCCTACATTCCGGAGGTTCTGATCAAAATGGCTCACGGCGGAACCAGTACCAACAGCCTGGGAGCTTATCTGGAAGGAATGAAAGAAGGGCATCGTGCACTAAAGGAAAATGGTGTACGCTTCGCATTTGTTACAGATATATTACGAACTTTGCGTGTGTTGAAACAGTTCTTGTAGAAAATAATAGAAATATATGGTACAATATAAGTTATGAAATGTTTATTAATTATTCCTGCTTATAACGAGCAGGACAGTATTGTAAGAGTAATTGAAAATTTAAAAAATAATTTTCCACAGTATGATTATGTGATCATCAACGATGGTTCTGCAGATTCCACACCGGAAATTTGTCGTGCGAAAGGGTATGAATTGATCGACTTACCGGTAAATTTGGGGCTGGCAGGAGCTTTTCAGACGGGTTTAAAGTACGCTTATCAGAAAGGCTATGATTACGCCATTCAGTTTGATGCGGACGGACAGCACTTGCCGGAATACATTGCATCCATGCTGGAAAAAATGCAGGAAGGCTATGACATTGTCATCGGTTCCCGCTTTGTAAACGAGAAAAAACCAAAATCCCTTCGTATGCTGGGAAGCAATATGATCTCACTGGCTATGAGACTGACAACCGGCCATAAGATCAATGATCCTACTTCCGGTATGCGTATGTTTAACAAAAAAATGATTGAAGAGTTTGCACTGAACATGAACTACGGTCCGGAACCGGATACGGTATCCTACCTGTTAAAGCAGGGGGCTACCATTGCAGAGGTGCAGGTTCAGATGGAAGAGCGAATCGCCGGTACAAGCTATCTGACTTTGGGTCGTTCCATGATGTACATGATGCGTATGCTCATTTCTATTTTACTGATTCAAAACTTTAGAAAACGTCAAAAAGTGAAAAAAATCGTAGTGGAGGAGGTCTAGGATGTCGGCTGTATTTCAGGTGCTCCTGATTCTCGGAGCGGTTTTAATGACTTATTATATTTTGAAAAGAATCAGACAGTCAAAGCTGCAGATTGAATACGCAATCTTCTGGATCGTATTTTCAGGAATCCTGCTGATCTTCAGTATTTTTCCATTCCTTGTAGCAATGCTTACAAGAATGATCGGCATAGAACTGCCTGTAAACTTTATTTTCCTGTTCTTTATTTTGATCCTGATTTTAAAGGCCTTTTTCCAGACCATTGAAACTTCAGCTCTGGAAAATAAGGTGAGGAACTTAACTCAGCGCCTTGCCATCGAAGAAAAGGATCGTCAGGAAGAACTGGCTGAAATGAAAAAAAGAATCGAAGAATTAGAAAAGAAGCTTTCGGAGGAAAAATAAGATGAAAAAGATTATTGTAACAGGCTGTAACGGTCAGTTAGGCAGAGCCATCAATCAGCAGTATGCAGGAAGCACAGAATATGAACTGATCAATACAGATGTGGAAGATTTAGATATCACAGATGTGGATGCGGTACTTGCTCACGTGAGAGAAGTAAAACCATATGCAATCATCAACTGTGCAGCCTACACAGCAGTAGATAAATGCGAAACAGAAGAAGACCTGGCATTCAGAATCAATGCCATTGGACCAAGAAATCTTGCCATTGCAGCAGCGGATGTGGATGCAAAACTCATCCATGTATCAACTGACTATGTATTTGCAGGAGATGCCACATCTCCATACTTTGAAACAGATACACCGGCTCCACAGAGTGCTTATGGACGCACAAAGCTTGCGGGTGAAGAATTCGTAAAAATGTTTGCAAAAAAATATTGTATCGTTCGTACAGCATGGTTATACGGTGACGGACACAACTTTGTAAAAACAATGTTACGTCTGTCTGAAACAAGAGATGAGGTAGGTGTTGTGGCAGACCAGCTTGGAAGTCCTACAAGTGCAGTAGAGCTTGCAAAAGCGATTGTAAGTCTTGTACCAACAGATAATTACGGAATCTTCCACGGAACCTGTGAGGGAATGTGTTCCTGGGCTGATTTTGCAGAAAAAATCTTTGAAAAAGCCGGAAAAGCTACAAAGGTAAAACGCCTTACCACAGAAGAATATCCGACACCGACCAAGCGTCCTGCATATTCCGTATTGGAAAACAGAATGTTCAAGCTGACATCTGACTTTATGTTTGCTAATTGGGAAGATGCTCTGGATGTATATTTAAAAGATTTATTAGGGTAATCGATATGGATGAAAAAAATATTTTATATATTGTCATTCCTTGCTATAACGAAGAAGCGGTCATTCGTGAAACAGCCAAACAGGTTGCAGTGAAAATGCAGCAGTTATACGAAAAGAAACTGATTTCTGAAAAAAGCAAGGTGCTGTTTGTGGATGATGGTTCCAAGGACATGTCATGGCCCATGATCGAGGCACTCCATGCAGAAAATCCCATGTATGCCGGAGTGAAGCTCTCCAGAAACAAGGGTCATCAGAATGCTTTGGTGGCAGGTCTTTCTACTGCAGTGAAATATGCAGACATGATCGTATCCATGGATGCAGATTTACAGGACGACATCAATGCCATCGACGGGTTTGTGCAGAAATATTATGAAGGCTGTGAAGTTGTTTATGGTGTTAGAAGCGCTAGAAAAACAGATACCTTCTTTAAGAAGTTTACCGCACAGGGCTTTTATAAATTGATGATGATGATGGGGGTAGACATTGTTTACAACCATGCAGATTATCGTTTGATGAGCAAACGTGCAGTGGAAGAAATGCTGAAATTCAAGGAAGTAAATCTCTTCCTTCGAGGAATCGTGCCGTTGGTAGGCTTTAAATCTGACAGCGTTTATTACGAGCGAGCAGAACGCTTTGCCGGAGAATCCAAGTATCCGTTAAAGAAAATGCTGGCATTTGCCATGGATGGGATTACGTCTTTTAGCATTAAGCCAATTCGTCTGATTACAACTTTAGGATTCCTGATTTTTATAATCAGTTTGGGGATGCTTGTATATTCGCTGGTAAGACATTTTACAGGTCATACAAGCATTGGATGGTCGTCCATGTTTGTATCCATCTGGGCAATCGGCGGTTTGCAGATTCTTTCTATCGGTGTGATCGGTGAATACATCGGTAAGATTTACATGGAAACAAAAGAAAGACCAAAATTCATTATCGAAAAAGAATTGGATTAAATTAGATTAGGAAGAAGCTTCATGATAAAAACAAAAAAATGGGAACTTTCCGACATTCTTTTGATTGTGGGAGTTACAATTTTAAGTATTTTGATCAGAATTGAATTTAGACACGTGGTAACAGGAGACTGGACCACCTGGTGGGATCTGTGGTTTAAAGAACTCTACGATGGGGGATTTAAGGCCCTGGCAGGGGACTGGTATGACTATGCACCGCCATTTGTGTACCTTTTATGGGTGATCAGTGTTCTGCCGATCAATTGTATGACAGGATTTAAACTGATGATGAGTGGATTCGATTTTATGGCGGCTGTTGTGGCATATCTCATTATTTATGAGATTACAAAAAATCGTACCAAAGCAGTGATTACTTACGGGATTTTTATGTTGAGTCCGGTCTTTTTGGTAAACTCTGTTCTTTGGGCACAGTGTGATATGCTGGTAATGTTCTGGGTATTGCTGTGTGTATACTTCTTTGTGAAAGAACGTCCTTCTATGGCCATGTTCTTCTTTGGAGTTGCCTTTGCATTTAAGCTGCAGCCGTTGTGGCTTGCTCCAATGCTGGTAATCCTCTGGGTAAACAAAAAAGTGGATTTAAAGCATTTCCTGTGGCTTCCGGTGAATTATTTTCTGGGAATCATTCCTGCATGGATTGCGGGCAGACCACTGGGAGAGCTGCTTACCATCTATATCAGCCAGACAGAAGCGGAAGGCTGGTCACTTGCCTTAAAATACAGCAACCTGTATTACTTAATTGGTGAAACAGGATTTATCGATGAATACCACTCAGCCGGGGTATGGTTAGCCTTAGCGGTATTTATGATCGTGCTGTATTACATTGGTAGAAAGAAATTAAAGATCAATGCGGAATTTATTCTGCTGCTTGGTGGATTTGTGGGACTTCTTGCTCCATTTTTCCTGCCGCAGATGCATGAGAGATATTCTTTCTTTGCGGAAGTATTCCTCATTTTATATGTGATCTTAAAACCGAAGAAGTTTTATCTTCCGGTATTCCAGAGCCTGACATCCTTTATGGGATATTCTATTTTTGTGGCACAGGACTGGAGTCTGCCGATTCAGTATATGCCGTTTATTACATTGACAGTACTGTTTTTGACAGGTTACGAAGTATATAAATATGTGAATGATCCGGCGAATCAGGAGGTGGCCTCATGTTAGATAAATTTTTAAGAGAAAACCTGGTTCATGGAGAAATTTCTATCGGCAAATTCAAAGCTGCATTTTTAGATATTTTATTGACAGCAGGTGTTACGGTGGCTGCGGCGCTCATTCGTGAATCCATTTTCGGTATTTCCGGAAATCCGGGGTTGGAGGGCGGCACTGCAATGCTGGTTTATTGTGTGCTTGATTTTGTACTGGCACTTTTGATGGCTTTTTTTGTATGGAAAACAACTAGGAACCGTCTGAAAACCGTAGGTATTTATTCGTTGGCAGTGATCTGGCCTGCAATTGCAGGAAACAGTGCATTAAATGGCGGATTTGAAGTGGTGCTGGCAGTGATTCTTGTGACACTTCTTTGTGCGATCTGCATGAAGAAGGTTTATAACATGAAAACATTCTGGCTGCTTACGATTTTGGCAAGTGCATTCCAGATTGTACAGGGAGATGCACCGACTGACAGGCTTACCAATTACTGGCCAAATATCTATACTCTGTTTAGTGAAACAGGATATTACATTGAATACGGATATGCAGGAAAACTCCTTGTATTCGGCATTTTGTTAATTGTTTTTTACTACATTTCCAAGAAAAAGGAAGTGAAGGTGACACCGGAACTTTTTGTGGCTTCCGGATTATTTGTCACACTGTTTATCAGTGCATTCTATCCGTTTATGAATTATCGAAGCGGATTTCTTGCAAATGTGTTTGCACTTTTACTGTTTATTCAGAATAAAAATAAATTTTATGTGCCGATGGCCATGTGCATCATTTCCTACGTATCTTATGGATATTTTTATAATGGAACCATTGGCGTGTTCTTCTGGATGTATGCATTGGGCTTAGTGGTATTGATGCTGGATAGCGGAGTTTATCTTTATAAACAGCTGCAGGAGAAGGGATAATGCATGAAACAGGCGAAATTAGACTATATCAATGGATTAAAAGGGATTGGTGCAGGTATTGTATATCTGTGCCATTTCGTGTTTGCATTCTACTATGGAATGTATACCTTAGAAGCGGCAGATTGCCATCTTCCGGGAAATCTGGATATTGTGATCGGGCAGTCACCGTTCAATACACTCTTTAGTGGAAACTTTGCAGTAAGGCTTTTCCTTGTGATGAGCGGCTATGTTCTTTGCCTTGGATATTTTAAGAGTAGAGATAAAAAACGTCTGGTGACAAGTGCATGTAAAAGATATATCCGTCTGATGCCGCCGATTCTGGTAAGCAATGTACTGATTTGTCTTTTGATGATGGCGGGAACATTTAGAAATGCGGCGGTGTCAGAATTAACAGGCTCTCCATGGCTTGCGGGATTTAACCGATGTGAACCGAACTTATGGAAAGCAGTTTTAGAAGCTTTATTTGGCTGCTTCTTTCTGGGAACCAATCAGTTTAATGGGGTACTTTGGACCATTCCGTTTTTATTTCTGGGAGCACTGCTTGTTTACGCAGCTGCGTGGCTCATTGGTGATAAAAAATGGAGATATATTGTATATGTGGTCATTGGTGCAGCAGTGCTGATGACAGATTATGCAGGTATTTTCCTGGGATTTGTTCTGTGTGATGTGATGCATACCCAGGAAAAGTTGGTTACATGGGTAAAACAGCAGAAATGGCTGTTATGGATCATATTTATCGTGGGAGTTTACTTAAGCTCTTATCCATCAGCCGGAGCACATCTGGATGGCACCATCTACGGAATCATTCCAATTGTAATGGTAGTACCATTTCATCTGGTGGGGGCACTTCTTTTGGTAGCAGCAGTTGTATGTTTAGAACCATTACAGAAGTTTTTTGGATGGAAAGGCTTTGTGAAGCTTGGAGATATTTCTTACAGCTTGTATCTGATACATTTTCCGGTGATTGCAACTTTAGGGTGCTTTTTGTTTGAAGTGATGTATGGAGTGATAAACTATCATCTGGCAGTTCTGCTGGTATTTGTGGTGACAACAGCAGTGGTGCTTGGAATTTCTATAGTATTCAAAAATTATATTGAACCTTTGGGAAAAAAGGGAGAACTTTATGTGGAATCTAAATTTGCCAAAAGCAAATAGTGGTGGAAAAGTAAATAGAGAAGCCTGGCTGGACATTGCGAAATGTTTTTGTATTGTGATGATCGTGATCAGTCATACAAACATTCGAATTCCGGTGGTAACCTTTTTGGCAGGAATGTTTTTTATCCCATTGTTTTTTGTATCAGCGGGATATACTTACCGAAATAAAGGGGAAGATTTTCAGACGTTTGTGTTTGATAAAGCAAAGCGTTTGCTGATTCCATATGTTATCTGCAATGTGTTACTGGTTGGTTATTTTACCGTGACAGGAGGATTTTCCAAACCTGCACTGCTTGGGATGTTTTATTCCAGATCCATGCTGATGGCACCGGGCAGTGTGTGGAATATGGGGCTGATGAATTGCCTGAATGCGCCAACCTGGTTTTTGACCTGCTTGTTTTTAGTGTACTGTATTTATTATGTGATTGATTGCAGATTTTCGGATGCCATGAAACGAAGAAAGGTGATTTTAGTTGCCATGGCAACGGGAATTGTACTTGCGAAGGTTTCCCCGGTGCTCTTTCCTTGGGGATTAGAAAATGCTCTGTTCTTTCTGGGCTTTGTGGAAGCGGGACGTATTTTAAAAGAAGGAGGCCTTACATGGCTTCGTAAAAATGACTGGATCTATGCAAATTTCCTTATTGGATTTGTAATTATTTCTTATCTGAATGTGACCGGAGAAAACGTAGTGAATGTTTCCATTAACCAGTATGGTCGTTCCATGATAGGATATTTTCTGGTTGGGACTGCAGGAAGCCTGCTTTGCATGAAGGCAGCAGAACTGACAGAGAAATATTTGAAAGTGCTGGTAAAGCCGTTGGCCTTTGTGGGAAGACATACGCTGCCGATCATGTGCTGGCATTTGTTGGCCATTGAAGTGGTAAAGAAGATCTGGCATGTGCTGGTGCTGTATATATAAAAGTCAAGTGATAACTTGCTTTTTTATCCTTGACTGGGCGTAGAGAGAAGAAATTTGTTGTACTTTCCCAAACTTATGCGAAAACTAGCTATTAAGATAGCTTAGCTGGGCGTAAGGACAAAAAGTTTGTTACACTCGCCAAAATCCACGTCAAAACTAGCTATTAGGAAAGCTTGACTGGGTGTAGGCGTAAAAAGTTTGTTACACCTGCCAAAATTTACGTAAAAACTAGCATTTTAAGCTTGAAAATGGGCAGTGCCACAAAGAAACTAGCATATTAGCCAAAATGATGAAAATTATAGGGAAAATTGAAAAAATGTGGGCTGTGTGAACAAGTTTTGTGCTATAAGCCCAATCAAGATAAAAAAGTGCTTTGAAGTGCTCTGGATTATTTAGATATGAACGGGATAGTGAAATCTTATACTAAGATTTGAGAGGAAGAATCATGAAAAAAGAAACTCTGAAGAAAACTGAATATATCGTCGCAGCGGTACTGACACTGGCAGTTCTTAGCGTATGTGTATATCAGCTGCGCTTTGGAATTGACGTGCAGGATACAGCTTCCTATCTCACAAAGTTTCGCTATTTCTTTGAAAAAGGAACCGGGGGAAATGCTCTGTATTACCTTTTGGGAGAATTTTTTGGAAGTCTGATCTATCATGTGGTGCCAACACTGTATGCGCTGAATGTAGCAGGGCTGATTGTCTGGGCAGTGACCGGGATTTTGATTTACAGAATTATGAGACCTTATTTAAGTATCCTGCCCCTTACCATGGCGGTGCTTGGAGGACTGGGATTTAGTGCTTCATGGGTTCGATGTGTCAACTGGAATGCATGGAGTATGCTGTTTTTGACTCTTGGTATGATCTTTCTTTTGAATGGATTTGATACAGGGAAGAAAAACTGGTTCTATCTGGCAGGACTGATTTTGGGTTGGAATACATTTACCCGTATGCCAAATATTATTTTCCTTGGATTGGTAGCAGCGGTATTCTATTACTATATAGGGGAAGGCTGGAAGCCGGCATTATCAGGATGCTGGAAGATGACAGCAGGTGGTATCATAGCAGGTGTTACGGGCTGTATCTTCTCCATAATCTTTTTAGGAATGGACAAGTTTCTGGCGGATATTGGTTGGCTGTTAGGATCTACAGGAGATAAAGAGTCTAAACACAATATTTTTGATATGGTCGCTCAGGTGGCAATCGGAGCCATGGATGGCGCACGTCAGTGGATCAAATATGGTGTGCTGATCGGTGCGATGATCCTGCTGTGCCTGATTTTGAAAAAACTTTGGAAAAAGGATGTGACATTGCTTGGCGCGTTGGCAGCGGGAGCAGTGGCCATTTATATAGGATTTACAAGAGATGTAGTCTATACCAGTATGCCGACACTGATCAGTGTGCAGAATTTCCTTGCATATGGCGGCATTGCCTTTGGTGCCTTTGGTACGGTATGGTTTTATAAATCAGATAAAAGATTTGCAAGTATCTGTCTGATGGAAGCGCTGGCCATGATCTTTATGACCATCGGAACAGATACGGGAAGTATCTTCTTCCGTGTATATATGGCAATGCCGGCAGCAGTGATGGCAGCGGTGTTGTGGAAGTTACCGCTGAAAGAACTGCGTATTATGGCAGTATTTATTGTGGTGCTGACTCTGGCAACGGGACAGAACTGCAACCAGAATTTCGTTTATCATGATGGAGAACATGAAGAAGCAATTGACAGCACCATAGACTCACCGGTATTTGAAGGAGTTTACACCACTGCGACACGTGCAGAGTATGTAAATCGTTTGATGGAATTACTGGCTCCATATGACGGAAAAGAGCTTCTGACCATAGGAGCGTTTAACATTGGTCATAACGTGACTGATATGAAAACCTTTTTTGACAGTGCATGGTCAGACCTTGACTACCTGTCAATGGAAGAGTTCAATAGAGTGTTAGACGAGAAGCTGGCAGCGGGAAATGTGCCGGTGATCGTCATTGCGACAGAGAAAATTAACGGGGCCTACTGGGTGCCTGAGAAAATAGAGATATTAGAGGAACTGGTGCAGGGAGAGCTGTTTGAATGCGTGCATTCTGATGAGTGGTATAGTGTATATGTACCAGTGAAATAAAAAACAAGAAAAACTTGTTTGGATTTATAGAAATGGGCGTTAGTAGGAAAAAGATATGTTGGTATCCAAGAAATGTATGTATTTTGTATTAAAACATAGAAAAATGGGTGTGTGACAAAAATGTTATTTCGTATATCCACAAAAAGTAGTCAGAATAGTGAATTTTGTAAATTTAAATGTAAATTATGGCGAGTGTAGCAAATTTTTTATACCTATGCCCAGCCAGGAAGTAAAAAAGTAAGTTGGAGCGAAAAAATTGGCGAGTGTAGAAAGATTTTTGTATCTACACCCAGCCAAGAGATAAAATATCTAGCCAAACTTACCTAAAACCTAATTATCTGGAGAAATACATGTATAAGAAAGCAGAAAAACCTGATGTAGAGAAATTATTAACCTACTTTGAGCAGGATTTGAAAAATTGTCTTTACAGCTATATTGATTTGAAAAAGTTTGGCATTGAAAATCCAAATCTGACGGTCTATTTTGACGAGTCAGATGGGATTTGCTGCAGTGCTTTGAAATATTATGACGGTCTGCAGCTGTTTGATGCAGACGGGAAAATGGATGCAGAAGGGACTGCTGAATTGATTAAAAACTTAAATTCCCATATTGTAAGTTCTACAGTAGATGTCATTGAAAAATTGTATCCGTTATTAAAAGATACTTACGAAATGGAGCAGGGTTATGTGACAGAAATGTTATCTATGCCAGAATGTGAGATTTCAGAGGAAGTAAGACAGGCAGAACGCGAAGAATATGGTGAAATTGCCAGACTCATTTGCAGTGATGAAGGTGTTGGCGGTCATTATGTACCGGAAGAGTTAAAAGAGCAGCTTTTGACACGTTTAGATGAAGAATTTGGAAGAAACTATATCTTAAAACGTGATGGAGAAATCATTCATCATGCTGCGACTTACGCAGAGCTTGATAACCTTGCAGTCGTCAGCGGTGTGATTACCCGTGAAGATTGGCGGGGCAAGGGCGTTGGTACCTTGGCAGTTCGCAGACTTTGTCATGATTTATTAAAAGAAGGAAAGAAACCGTGCCTGTTCTATTACACAAAACAGGCGGCAATGTTTTATAAAAAGATTGGATTTGAGGAGGGTACCGGTTGGGCAAAACTGGTGCTTAAGAGGAGATAATCTATGTATTACGTAAATGAAGACATTAAAAATTGCGTCCGTGTGTTTCCTGAACAGGGAAGATATGATTACGTAAGATATGATATGAACGAAAACCCGGAAGGACTTCCACAGTGGTTCGTGGATGAGGTTCTGGCAGAAATTACACCGGAATTTCTGGCTACATACCCGGAACATGATAAATTCCGGAAAATGTATGCAGAGTACATTGGTGTAAAACCCGAAAATGTGGCAGTGACCAACGGATCTGATATGGCAATTCGTTTTGCTATGGAAGTATTTGCAGAAAAAGGTAGCAGTGTGGTAACGGTAGCTCCTTCCTTTGAAATGTACTGGGTAAACTGCTCTATGCTTGGTTTAAAGCATGTGCCGGTGTCCTATGAAGCGGACCTTACAATGAATGCACAGAAAATCGTAGATGCCATTGATGAAACAACTGATATCGTAGTGCTCCTTAATCCAAACAATCCGATCGGAACTGTTTATACAGATGAAGAAGCAAGAATGATTATTGAAAAAGCAAGAGAAGTGGGAGCTGTTGTTATCGTTGATGAAGCATATCACTATTTTTATAAACATACATTTTTACCATTTATCCATGAGTATGACAATGTGATGGTATTCCGTACATTCTCTAAATTACTTTCTTTGGCGGCGGTTCGAATGGGGATGATGATCGGAAACGAGGAACTTATTGGATATGCAAGAAAGTCCATGCCAAGCTTTGAAGTGAATGCGATTGCATTAAAATTTGGGGAACATATGATGCAGCATACAGAGCTTATTGATGAATTGATGGAAACAGAAGCAGAAGGGAAAGAATGGCTGCTGGAAGAACTTCAGAAAAGAGGTTATGAAGCAACACCTTCTCATGGAAACTTTATTTTCATCACTCCGAAAAGAAAAGCGCAGGAAGTGGCAGAAAAACTTCGTGAGAAGAAGATTTTGATTAAGACATTTGGAAATGAATTTTTAAAGAAATATGTGAGAATATCCACAGGGTCTAGGAAAGCGATGGCGTATTTCTTGGAAGCATTTTTAGAAGCAGATAATTAAAGAAAACACTCATAAGGAGAAAATCTATGAAGGCGATTATTTTAGCAGGCGGCGTAGGGAGCCGAATCAGCAGAGAAGTGAATAAACCAAAGAGCTTACTGGACATCGGAGATGGCATGCCGCTGCTTCGCTATACAGTAGAAATGCTTCAGAAAAAGGGAATTGAAGTAAGTATCGTCTTAGGTTACAAAAGAGAACTGTTTTATGAAGTTTTGGATGGTCTTAACGTGAATTTTTACTTTAACCCATTTTATCGTGTAACAAACAGCATTGCATCCCTCTGGTTTGCAAAGGAAGCAATTAAGGAGGATGACGACTACATTTTTATGAATGCGGATGTCTACCTGGAGCCGGAAATTCTGGATAAAATGCTGGAATGTCCTGAAACCATTAGTATGCTGGCAGATTATCGTAAGATTTTAGAAGGAGATTACTTCTTCCACTGCGATGAAACAGGTCTTGTTCGTAAATATGGGAAAGAAATACCGGTAGAGGAACGTACCTGCGAATATGTGGGTGCAGCAAAAATAGGAAGAGAATATGTTGATGAATTTAAACGTGTCATGGAAGAAATGGTAGCCACAGAGCAGTATACAACCTGGTGGGAAACCATTCTGTATTCCCGCTGCTATGACATTGATATTCATACTATCGATGCAGCGCCGTATTTCTGGTCAGAAATTGACTATATTGAAGACTATGAAAAGATTGTAAATTTCGTAAAGGAAAAACATAAAAATGGCTTTTGATAAAGACAAATTCTGGGCGCATGTGAGAGAACCGATTGCGAATCTACTCTATGCAGGAAAAATGAAAAAAGAACTGAAAAATAAAGATTTTACGATTTTATCCTGTAACTGTGCAGCGGGGATAATTTATCACCGCTATAATCATCCGTTCCTTAGTCCGACGATTAATCTTTGGATTGAGCAGAATGAATTTCTGAAATTTGTTTCAAATTTAGACTATTATCTTGCACAGAATCTGCATTTTGTGGATGCAGGGGTAGGCTATCCGGTGGCAGAATGCGGAGACATTAAAATCTGGTTCAACCATTATATCGAGGAAAAGGAAGCAAGAGAAAAATGGGAAAGCCGAAAGAAACGAATCAATAAGGACAATCTGTTCATTCTGATGAGTGAACGTGATGGCATTGGCAGGGAAGATATCTTGAAATTAGGAGAAATTCCCTGTAAAAACAGGGTCATCTTTACTTCTCACAGATATGATGATATTCCCTATGCCTGTTACCTGCCGCCATACGAAGGACAGGAAGAGGTTGGATATTATCTGGAAAAGAATCGAATTACAGACAAAACCATTATGGAACAGTATTTTGATTTTACAAAATGGCTGAATGTATAGGAAAGGAATCGTAAGCTCATGATTCAATGGATTAAGTCCAAGCCATGGTTATATAAGAGTTTCATGGCCGTACACAAAGTATATATGAGTATTCACGAGATGTTCATGCGTTTGGC